>Ga0116226_10002136_pt1 | contig 17146 bp, 15 predicted proteins | sample S1TSphfallax_FD_89692 | JGI IMG/M metagenome (GOLD analysis project Ga0116226, IMG submission 89692) | Host-associated microbial communities from peat moss isolated from Minnesota, USA - S1T2_Fa - Sphagnum fallax MG | ecosystem: Host-associated > Plants > Peat moss > Unclassified | place: USA... | reverse complement strand
GGCATTCTTGTGACTATGGGGACCACTCTTAAACTATTTTGTATAGTTGTGAAGTTCAAAGTCATGAGATGTGCTTCTTATGGACCTTTGCAAAGTAGTGAGGACTACTAGTAACATGTGATGAGTAGTCTATGAGTTTTTGGATGCTCTTGTGACTATGCATATTTGACTTTGCAATTTGTGAGTTTTTGAGTACTCTTCATGGTACTTTTGTGACATTATGCATATTTTATGCATGAATGTAAAATTATGGGGACTAATGTTAAACTAGAATGACTTGTGCCTTTTGTGGACCATTACAAACTAATGAAGACTACTAGTGGATTGTTATAAATAGTCTAGAAAATTTATCCAATTAAAACATTATGTTGCCTACAAAAGAAAAATATACATGGATAAACTTGGAAATGACTATTGTACACTAAAAATCCAATCAATATAAAGACGCAAGTACAAAAAAACAACATTTTCAAGAGAATGTTGAGCAATTGATGAAACAAACATGTGTTTCCATTGACTTTTCGTCATAAACATGTGGTGTTCATGTCTTCTTCACCACCTCCTTTTGGTTCAAAGTCATACATGTTTCAAAAACCCACCAAAACAAACTGATTGCCTTGGTTTGAAAAAACATACAATTTGATAGGTGAATGTATGCTATAATGTACACAAAAACTATCACAATTTGATAGTTTTAGTACCTATCCAAGTTTTATGCATCATGGTGAATATTTGAAAAATGTTTTGTGATAAAAAATTGCAATAAATGATGGTTTACATCTCAATTTGTCATCATTATGTTATGATATTAATGCACATATGAGTGATTTAATTGTTCAACAAAGTATTATTTTGATTTGCAAGGTTTTGGAACATCATTATAATTGCAACAAAAGGAATAAAAAATATTTTTTAATGAAAAATTTTCATAAATTTGACACATACAAAAATGCAACCATAAGGAATAATCTTCCTCATCAAAGTTTTCAATCTTTGTTGAAGCTATGGAGTTTAGATTAGATGATTATAAAATATTCATTAGTACATTATCATATGATATTTCATATTGATGATTATCATCTTTTTAACTTGCAAAATGTTCTTCCATTGAGGATGTACTTGAATTAGGTGTTCTTTTCATAATTTGACAAGAATAAAATGGAGCATTAAAATTAATAAAAAATGAAAACTATTGTCAAATAAGGGTCTTTTCAAAACCTTTATAAAATTGATGATGTACACTTACACAATCGCACAACTATGAATCAATTGTATATTCATGGTTCTTCTAATTTATTTTAGTTTTGAAGCCCAAATCATTCACATTGTAATGTGCAAGCACTTTGACCATCTTTTTTGTATTAACAATGAAAAAAAAAACCTTTGATGACAAATTCATCAAGCACCTAATATGGTGAATGGAGCCATGACAACATTTTTAATATTCACACTCAAAAAATGGGACTTTTGCTTCAATGAAATGTTTGAAGTAGAACTCATAATTGTTGTCAATATGGTGTGTTTTATAACTTGTCTACATTACATGACCATTTAATCTTTGACAAATAAGAGTTCTTGCTCAACAACTCCTACCTTGTAAGAATTTTTAATAGGGTTGGAAACATCTAAACCTACACTTAGGTCTAACCAAACATTTTGTATCATTGCATCCTTCACAATAGGGGTGTATGCATTGTCTAGGATTTCATTTTAGACAAATATAACACTCATAAGAATCACAAGCAAGTTTTTATAAATGATCCATATGAATATGGTTTTAACTTTTAAGATTTGATTAGTGTAATCTTTGACTATTGAAGTTCCAATCATTTATGAAACCTCTTAAAACTAGGTCAAAACTCATATTGAAAAATGTTGTTTTTAGTTGGTATGAGGAAATCACCTTGAAAATCCTAAAAGAAAAACCCATAAATTCCATAAAAATAAAATCCCATTTAAATATTTCAATTATGTACCCATTAGGCATAAATTTTTTGACAAACAAAAAAAAAATCATTCCAAAAGGACTTTTGAAAGTAAGGTCCTATTCTTACCTTTCAAAAATTCATAACTTCCATTTGGTTAACGATTCACAAAAAAAAAATTCAGATTTTACTTTATGATTTCATTCATCAACCCATCCTTATTCGCTATAAACAACTTTTAGTGGAATTCAATACGAATTCTTGAATTTCTAAACAATCCAATCAATTGATCGCTCCATATTTTTTAGTTCAAAAGTCCACTATTGGTAATGAATGCATTATTTTCAAACGATAATTGTGCAGATGTCTTCATAATCAAATTGTTAATCTAGAATGAGTCATCATTTAATTTATTTAAGATTAAATTATTCACCATAAGCATTTTAAACACAAAGCACCTTGTAAAAATTATTATTGTGATTCCAAAATTGAACCACCATACCTTGCATTCACCCTAGGACTATGAAATGTTGACAATGTTGAAGTTATACATTGAAAAATAACTTTGGTCACCTTTTTGACCTCATAATAAGACATAGGCATGTGTACTTATGTTAATAGAAACCAAATGTAGTTGTAACCATTGTTTAATTCTATGTTTTTTACACCAAATGTTTTTTTAAAACATCTTGACTTGAAAATAAGTTTTAAAAATTTCACATTATCAAACATAATATCTTATTTTATAAACACAAAAAGTGTGGAATTATTTCATTAACATTTGGACCTTCAAAAGCAGTGTAAAACAACTTGTAACCACTACTTTTAAGCAAGAAAAGGACTTGGAAATGGACTTTGAAAACTTTGAAAATGATATATTTGTGGCAAATTTTTAACACAAACCTTAACAAAATAGTATTTTTTTCTATAAATAATTTTTTTAATTTTGAAAAATACTCCAAAAATATTTTCAAAAAACAATCACCTAAAGGGGTGCCGATGGCTCCTATTAGCCCATTTGCACCTAGACACTTGAATATCTTCAAGGACATTATGTTATTATTTGGTTATTTTCTAAAAATCTCTTTGTTGAACTCAACATCATTGTTGACATTTTGCAATGGTATTTGCATTTTTTAATGGACCACTTTGGACTATGTTTAAATGTCTTTTTTCATCTTTGTTGTTACCCATCAACAGATCCCACCCCATGGGCATGATCATTACAAACAATGATTCATTCATGATTGAAGTTACAAAAAGGTGTGCTTAATTGGAAAAAGATTACAAATGACAATTTAAATTTTCATGATGTTTATTATATTAAAACTATGGTGTATTGTTGTGTTCCTATGATTAGAATATTGGAAAAAAATCTTTAAAATTTTATAATTATTATTGAATGTTGTGTAAAAATTCCTTTTGAATCTTGGATTGATTTATGGTCAATTGTCCACATTATAATTTTTTATACAATAATGAGAAATATTAAAATAATGCAATTGATTTTTTTTAAAACATGTTTTCCTTTATGCAACTACATGTTCATTAGATCAATTTGATGAAAAAATAAGTCATGTGAAAAATTTTAAATCTTGAAATTATGATACAAAAGTCTATTGCAAGGGAAATGGTTCCTTTTAAAAATCATTTGGCTAGTTTTTTATATTCACTAGATTCAAAATTTCTAGCTTTAGATGTAGGTCACATGTGTAGGAAATAATCATGTTTAGTTGATTTTAGATGTTCATTTTGACATTTTCTACATTTATGCTATAAAATTAGAATATTGATCCACAATTATGTATGCATGTGAAAAATCACCATCACCTCAACCACCACAGAAATTATCTTGTCTTGGACTATTCAATTTTTTTCACTTAAATTTGTTCTATGTAAATGTTGTTTGTAAAAAATAACCCTAAGAAAATCTTGGAATCATTTTTCCTTTTTTGGAACCCTAATCATGAATGGACCCATGAAAACAATGGAAACAAAGTGCCCACACAAATCTATTGTTTATTGGTATTGCATGCATTTCCTTGAATCCCTACCTACTTTGCTACCTTCCAAAATTACCTAATGCAAGCCCAATTTCAGACCCCTATAATCAACCATGATGGCATCATCATTTTTCTAGGAATCTTCAAAGGAAAGGCAATTAAAGTCCAAATAATGAATAGCCCAAATAATGAAATCCATAAATATGAGACTTTGAAAAATTAAATTTTAAAATTTAGAAAAAAACTTAATAAACTTATGAAAATATGATTCAATCTAGGCCATTCAAAAGTCCCTAACTAGAATTTGGTTGGGAGTTTTTAAGGAAAATTTTCATAGCTACATTATTTCACACTCTAACAAATATTGAGTTGTTATATGAAATTTGGATTGGAAATCAATATGAACTTTTCAATGTTTTTGCTAATCTAGTCAATTGACCAATCGTTAACTAATGGTAGTTATCATCATAGGGCAATAGTTATTGTCACAAGGCATTAGTAAGGGAAAATAATAATAAAAAAATTATGGATTAGAATAATTTATTAGTGAGGTAACCTCCTAGCCTAATGTGCATCCTAATTAGTAGTGATAGGTTTTCACTTAACATCTTCTATTTACTAAGAAGGATACAAATATTTGGGTATTAGGTGGATTTGTGGTTGGTTTGTTGATTTGGGGAAGATTATGATAAGATTTGGGTAAATGTGCACCTTGTTTGGTCCTATGGAGTAGATTAAAATAAGGTGGGGAAATCTAGGAGGATTAAAAAAACTCCTTGTGTATAGTGGGGAACCACTTTTGGTATTTTATTATCCTTTGGGTTCATTCCTTCATTCCTAAATTCCTTATTTTTTTGATTGATTATCAATGATGTATCTTTTGTGTTATTTTGGAAAAATGAAAATGAAATATTTTGGTGTGAAAAAAATTGTGCATTTGTGTGAAGGTCATGGACCTTAGAGTAAGTTTTCTTTTTGTTTTCTCTTTATTTTCACTATTTCTTAATGTTGAAAGTAGGTATAGTTAGTTTGATGTAAAAAACTTAATTCACATGCTAGTTTAATATTTTCTTGATTTTCTTTATTCTTTCTTACATTTTTGATCTTTGAACAAGTTTATGCAACACAATGGTAGCTATTGCAAAATGGTAGTAATAGACTTGCACATGATTTAGAAGAGGGCAACAACTTCACCTAGGCCGACAAAATGTGAGAATGGAAATTCTAACCATTGGAAGGTATTATTCAAGGTTTGGAAGGTAATTATTTTAGGGTTTTTGGAACCCCCCTTTTCATTTCCGTGTTTTTTTGGTGTTTCTGGAGTAGTTTAGTTTTTCTATTCAAAAAATAGGTGCACCCTCCATAGGGCAATCCATGAGCCATTTGCCTTCTTACCTTGGAATTTACCTATTTTCCTACTTGGTAGCCCCTTACCTTCATTGTGGTAGGGCTACCAAGTCCACGGTTATACACCAATCCATATTTTGCGATTTTTAGTTATTAATATGTAATAAAGTCACAATTGTCAAATTTTGAAGAATTATTGTTCAATGTAGGTATCTATAGAAAAGGTACTTTGCAAAAATGGGTATTATGATTTAAAAAGTGATCCAATTTAAAATGCATTTACCCACAAAAGGAATGCCCAAGAGTAGAGTCATATTCTTAAACTTACAATTTTGAATCTATGAAAAAAGGTGTTGTTTTGCTTTAGACAAAATATCCATTCCTAAAATAAATGTATCACGAGTTCTTAGAATTTTGCAATTCCACAAATGTGTTGAGTTATTGAATATTTTGCTAACACAATGTTCACTCCGCCCTTGCAATTGTGTGATCCTTCATAATGCATTACAAAACCAACCCAAAAGCACAAGGGGACAACAAATATTTACTATTAATGTGTCACATTTGATTTTTATTAATTGGATGTGTGAAATTTTCCTAAATCTCGATAACACCAAGTTTTGTTCAATTATGATCCTTTTTGCAAAGGCCAAGAAAATTGCAATATTTGTTTGTCATTTCTAATAGATCATGCCTTTAAATTCTTTGATCCTTGATTCTATCTTTGGAGGATTATCATCTACTTCAAACTTAAAACCTATTATGCCTTCACAATTTCACACATTTTGTTTCTATGACATATACATCAATACTAAACTTTTTTAGATCAAAGCTTTCGTCATAGACCTTTAAGACATTTTCAAAATGCTTATATGATAGAATATGCAAGCTTGGCCAATAATATATTTATAAGGCATCGTTTCATGTAGTTTCATTCTAGGCTCCATGAACATTCAAAAAATCAAATTCAACAACTTTTACAAAGTGTGCACAACTCCCGCGCTTTTCAAAATAAAACAAAAAACATTTACCAATGGTCATCACTTACATTTTCAACATAACTATTGACCATCAGTGTACACATTTGTTTATGTCTTTTGTTTATTACTTTAATTGGCAGTGGAGGTTCATACTAATTCCAAGTGGTAGGAAGGGGCAAAAATTACATTTTTTGGGGTTTTTGAACCTTTGCCCCATGTGTGTAATGTGGGGTAGGAAACCTTAATTGGAAACCTTTTTACATCACTTTCTAGCCCAAGTCAAATCCACATGGCCATTATGAAGTATTTAGTTTTATTGCGCACAATTTTCTTGTTTAGGTGTACCCCAAACACCTACACCTTGCTATTAAATAATCTAAATAGTCACATTTTCACTATATCCCATGTATGACCTAGCACCCACCAATGTAGTAGTTGGTGGACAAGGCCATTCAGGTTATTTTGAAATGGTTTTTTAAAAAATAAAATCCTTACCCTAACCTTCCCCCCCATTTTGAAAAACTTCATTTTTTTCTTTTCTCCTTCAATCTACCACAATTGTTACTTTTCTTCTTCTCCTTGGTTCCACCAAGTTTTTTCCCTCCTTTTTTTTTTCCTTGTCTTCCTTGGTTTTTTTTCTTTGTCCAATGCCACCACCTCTTTTCTTCTTATCCTCCTTGCTTCCTTTCTTCAAGGTTGGTGTCATTGTGAACAACCATCAGCAACACATTTGAGTAATGCGTCATAACAAGCTAGGGAGTTGGAGCAACACATCGCCATTGTCAACATAATGTCACAAGTAGCAATGTCAACGTCACCATCAGCATCAATGTTGTCAACACTAGTGTGGATGTCACCATCGCCAACAAAATTGTCATGTCAAGTTGTTAGTAGTAGTGTTAGTGTCATGACTCACCATTACCAAAAACATTACAAAGTGGGTTTTGTGTGTGTGTGTGTGTGTGAAACAAAAAGGAAAATTAAACTAGTTCACTACCAGTTTTTGGCAAATGTGAATTAGAAACTAGAGGGGCAATTAAATTGAGGGTGAATCAAAAACCAAAAAGGGAAGCCAAACTAGTTCACTATTTTTTTCTTGTGAAGGTGAACCAGAAACCAGAAGGGCAACCAAATTGTGTGGGAACCAAAATTTCAAAAGGGAAACAAAAATGTGTAAACCAAAAACCAAAAACAAAAACCAAAACATTCACTACCTTTTTCTTATGAATGTGTGTGAAAACTAAAAACTAGCAAGGGAAACCATAAGTTTCTTTTGAGTGTGTGGAGAAACCATAAAAGGAAACTAAAAAATTCCCTAACTTTTTTTTTTATGGAAGCTACCTTTTTTTTCTCGTTGTGCATGACAATTTAGAATCCAACTAGAGAATCATTTTAGTTGACTTCCAACTACCTTTTTCTTGTATGTGAATGATAGTCTAGATCCAACCAAAAAACCATGCACATTTTGGTTGGATTTTAAACTATTGTTCTAGCCCAACATTGTGAATTTGTTCACTAAAAAATCATGCACCCCATAATGTGTGTTATTAGAACACCATTTTGTTTATATTTTTTTGTTCCAACATTGATCATCATCTTGTTCTTTTGTTCAGGGCTACTATAACACCATGCAAACATGCAAAAAAATGTGATGAGGTCAGCCCAGACCCTCCATCCTCATGATTATGAAATAGGAAGTTGCGCTTAACTAAAAAAAAGCCCCAAATGGGCGGTAGCAACACCAAATCCGAAAACTAATGCAACAATAATTTATGAACACAAAGCTTTAGAAGGGGTGGCCCATGAAACAAATGTAAAAAATTAGGATGTTTCCAATCTTCATGTGAGAATTAGAACTACAAATAAAAATTATCATTTCAATTTAATTAAGATTTGTTCTTGTACATCAATTCACAACCCAACTTGGGTTTTGACCCATGTATGGAATACAACATCATTTTTGTTAGATTGTATTTCTTATGTTTCAATGTCATTTTAACCCCACCCTCCTTCTTTCAAATATGTGAGAAAAGGAAGGTGCGGTTTTTTTGTCTTTTTTTTGCAATACCTAAGGTTAGACTTGTGAATCTAATACTTGCATACTAGTTTATAAATGGAAGAATTTTTTTTTTGCAATTAAAGTTAATTCAAGTTTTGCTCCACCAATATAAAAGATGCACTACTTACATTCTTAGAGTTTATTTGCCACTAGATTGAAGGTATACAAATGCAATACCCACATTTGGGTCACAATAACCTATATGGATTAAAAATATTCAAACTATAATACATGCATAAAGCAACAAACATGTTGGATTTCTCCTCCTCAAATGCAATACTTGTTTTTTGGGGTCATAATAACCTATATGGATTTATGGTATTCAAATTGCAATATCCACATAGAGTTCACAAAACACACGTTGGAATTTTCCTCTTCAAATGCAATACCTGCATTGGGGTCATAATAACCTATATGGGTTGAAGGTACTCAAATTGCTACACCCACATAGAGTTCACAAAACACACGTTAAAATTTTCCTCCTCAAATTCAATACCTACATAGGGATCACAAAAGCATTTTGTACTCCCCATATTTAACCAAAGAAATATGATTAATGCAAGTATTGCATTTTTGGAGTAAAAATTCATTTAATGAGGCCTTGGACCAATAGACAACATTTTTCTCAAGGCCCATCTATGGGTATTGCATTTTTAAATATATTTTGCAATACATTATTTTATCATCATTCTTTTGTGGCTACTACAATTTTTATCAAAACATTTAAAACCTAATGGAATTATTAATTTTTAAATAATTATTATTAGAGCTAATAAATGCTGAAATTAATGAGATAATAATAATCATAATAATAAAATAGTTGACCTAAGCTAATAATTATTAGCTAGCAACAATATTTTTATTTTCTATTTTTATTATTATAATAACAACAACAACAACAAAAGCTAATTTAGGTTAACTACTAGCTACATTAATAATTTAATAAATATTATTATTCTATTTATTTATCATTATTAATATATTTTCATAAAATGTTTTAACAAATATTTTACAAATTTAACTTATCATATTATATTATTATTAGTAGTATTCTAAAGGACTATTATATATACCTATTGAAATTATTGTGTTTCTTAATACTATAAATCATAATAAAATGGGTAGCATAATCTAGCATATTATAATTATGGTGTTAATTAACTAAAATGATTTAATTTAATATATTAATAATAAATTATTACATTAGTATTGTCAAATGACTATTTTTCCTATTGAAGTTTATTATGATTATTATTAAAATAATTATTGAATACTATACTTAACAATAGTTATAACAAGAAATAAAATAATAAAATAAATAATGAAAATATAACTACTTGCTATAATAATATTATTATGGTTATTGTAATTTACTAATTATTGGTTTTTATAGTGCAATAATTATTTTAAATTGGTATTAATATTTAAATAATATAATAATATAATATAATGATAATTTATTGATTATTATTAAATGACTAGTATAACTATTGAAATTCCTATTATTTATTATGATTATTATAAGTAATGGTAACTAGCCAAAAACAATAGTTAATAATAATTACACTAAATTATTCATCACATTAACATTAAATATGTAATATTAATATTGATTTTATTATTATTATGATATATTGTTATTACTCATTAAGTATTATTATTTATAATATTTTGTATAGTTGGGTCAAAATTTGTAATTAAGAGCCAAAGGGACTATTTTGGAAAAAAGGACTTCACGTGTTTTTTCCCAAAATAAAACTTTTACATGCAAATGAATTTTTGAATGAAAGTTTTTGTAACTTGTTCTAAAAAATATTTAAAATTTCCCCAATACATCACCTTTTTTTGTTAGTCATTATTGAATAAATATGAATTTTCAAAAGTGTGCAAATTCTTTAGAGATTCAATGTTTCATTTTGAAAAATGATCAAAATTTGAAGTCATCACCAAAAATCAAATTTTCACATTTTAAAATTTTATTATACTTTAAATTGTAACATTTCTTCATACATCATGTACATTATAACCCATTTAAATGTGGTAAAGGACTCTTGAAGCTTTGAAATTCTAAAGTAATTTCTAAACATTCTTTGAATTTTTAAAGTTTTAGAATTCCAAATTTTTTAAAGTATGAATGTGTTTTGAGTGTGGGTAATAGGTTATTAACATTTGTATTTTTTTCAATGAATTTTTTTTGATTATGTGAATCCTTTTGATAGTCTTTTGCCAAATTGACTCCATTTGACATAGTAGGTGTACATTTTCAAATGTTCTAAATTAAAACCAAAACTTAAAATTAGATCAAATGAATTTTTATTTTAAGTTCCTTAACATTCATATGAGGGAAAAATGACTAACTTGCCATGATAACTATGGTTTTAAATGGTAATAAAATAAAAATGTTTGATTTTAATTGATTTTGTTTAACGCCTTTTTTGGTTCCTAATTATGTGTTTTGACCCAGTTAGTAGGCAAAATAAGCTAGTATAGCATATGTACTAAGAAATAGTTGCATATAATTTGCACTAATTTGTTCATACTTAAATTAATGTTTTACATGTTGACTACAAAGAAAGATATTATAATATTTATTTAGTGAAAATAATTCTTGTGTGAAGCAGTGGTAGGACTTTTAAATCCCACAAGCATGGGTGATGATTCAACCATACAAAAACTTGTGACATATGTGTATATAATTATCACTTTCGATGAAAAAAAAAATTGTTATAAAATGCAATACTTGCATATGGGTCCATGTTAAAAATTATAGTGTGACCCCATAAGCTTTTATTTAAACTGTGGGATCTTTTTTAAATGCAATACTTGCATGTGAGGCCAAGCAAAACATATTTAGGATATCATTGCAATATTTGCATAAACGTCACATGAACCCACACTAAACATTGGGTCTGATTTAACATTACTTGCATATAATCTTCCTAATACACATTGAAAAAATAGTGTTCCCCAATTGCATTACCTACATAACAAAACTTAACCCACATTGGAATTTTGCTCTAACTGCAATACTTGAATCAAATACATAAATCACATTATGTTAACGAGTCCTAACCCATTTTATTTGCATACATTATTTTTAACATGCACTAGAAATATTCTTTTAACTACAATACTTGCATTACCTTTTTAAAAAAATGTAAATTAGGTTATTATAATACTTACATTCAAACTTCCTAGTTCACTCATTTATAAATATTACTTGCATCCAAACTTCCAAACTTTCATTGAAGACCATCCTAATATAATGCTTTAAATTACTAGGTATTGTTTATGTTTCCTTACTGATTATATATGAATTACAATGCCCACAATATATATTTTCCATAAGTTAAATTTGTATACAACATTGTGGGGTTCATGTTAAGATAAAACACATGCATACATTGGATTGTCAAGTATAAAATAATATTATTAACATTTGGTACGCAATAATGTTGTGAACCTTAAGTATAAATGAATAAACAAGCAATTAGACGAATATGATGCCTAGGCATGTTGCATGCAAAGATTGATATTTATTCATGAAATCTTTTCTTGCGAGCATTTGTGTGTGTGAACATTGTTTTGTGCTAATCCTTCAAACTATGAATTGAATACTTTAAACCATCATCTACATGATGTAATAACATTTGGGGTGCAATGATTCATTTGCCTTTGTGAGGTGAATGTTTAGAATTTTTGATGCCACAACTTTCATGATTGAGGCGGCATGGTCACAAAGTGCAACCCTTCCTTGTGTGCATTTTTCAATGATTTCTTGCATTGTGTGATTTAAACAAACTAGTGTTCTTTCTAAAGGAACAAATGAAGTTCTTTATTCATCAAAAGCCCCAACTTCATTCATAGGATGCATACCTTTACCCATGGTTTTAATCAAACCAATATCAATGACCTCTTCACCATCATCTTTGGCATTTGACCCATACAAGGGTCTACAAACATGGCCATTAAGCTTCCACAATTGGATCCATATCATGTTCCACAATAATCAATGACATTTTTTTAGGTAACATCGGTGGCCATGAGAATAATAACAATTTTGTGTTTGAAAAGATTGTTTCATAATGCCTACACATATGTGTAACTTGCATATTTAGTAAAAACGAAAGCATGGTAAAATATATCAATTGATGATCCTTACCAACAAGTAAAAGTAAATTTGGAATCTTTTGCATTTTAGGCATTTTAGTCATGCCATAAATTTTGGGGTATACTAATCATATTAGATAAACCATATATGATCATTCTTAATGTATATTATTACTCTCATTGATTAATTAATTTATTGAAAATTTATTACTTTGGCTAATATTGCACAATTTCCAAATCAAACAATTTAAATGATGTGTTACTAATGTTTGAACCATTATGCACCTTGATACACACTTTTTGGAATTTGAATTTTTGGATTATGATAATGTGAAGCCCCTCAAAATTAAGTTTTCAATAAATTTAGATTTGGCATCCAGAACATGATATGATACTAAAGTGCATTGCATGTGCTTGATTCATTAAATTAAACCCCAAAACCTTTCAAAATGCAACATATGAGTGAAAATTTCGAATTAAATGTTTTTGACCTACTTTCAATCTATTTTTTCACAATATGACAAATTGGGAAATTTTGCAAAGTAGATTGAAAGTAGGTTTTAAAAAAAGGTTATTACAAGTTTTGAAACTTTTCAAAAAATTCAACATATCACATTTAATGCCCTCATGTCAAAAGGACAATCTCCTAAGGTGTCACTTGCTTCCTAATCTACTTCTCACAAATTTGTGTGTTTCCTACTTGGGAGGACTATTTTTTTGGTATATTTTAGCATGCTTTCACCCGTAAACATGTATTTCACTTTGTAAGCCACATTGGCAAGATGTTGATTGCTTGTGATCCAAAAACCATCACTTTCAAAGGATGGTTGGGTTACATTGGGTGAATGGGATCAATGTTGCTTTATTCACACTTGTTTTCACAATACGCTCCACCACCTTGTTTTTTATGAATCCCCTTTTCTTCATTTCAGATGTGTGCATGTAATGTCATGCAATTGTTGTTGTTAATCTCCAAACCAACCAATCAATTTAACACCCTTTAAAACCTTTTGTTTTTCAAGTGAAAACCAACACTTTAAGGCACCATGGTAAAACTCAATGTTCATTTGTGTATCTTGGTTGGAATGTGGCATGTGTTGAAAACCAATCATCCACAACTTTAATACGCAGTGCACAATGAAATATTATATCAAGGTTTTAGTTGATAGAACATGTTAATAGACCCATTGTACACAAGTGCCATGCCATTAATACATGCCATGCACGAAGGAAAATAGGGATGTTTTTCGTAGCCCAAACAACCCTAAGCATGCACACACAAAATTTCACCCAACTTCTAGCATGATCGAGATATGTAAATACATTGTAAGCTCTAAAGGAATGAAAATACCTTTGAAAGCTTTTGGTCTTCATTAAACATAATTGAAAATAAAGAAGTAAGGTACAATTTATATTCACCATAATGTTCACAATTCTTGAGGCGCATCATCAATAATGAAACAACTTTATCTCCAATTAGGCACGATTGACAACATCTTTGCCTTTAAAGGTTTGAACCATTCGATCAAATCATCCACAATTTTTTGACTTGTAACAATCCATGTTTCCATGCTAAAGGCATTTTGATGTGATGGGCATCAAAGCCCATCAAGGTGAAAAAATGATATTTCTCATCATTTGTGCCAAATATGGCATCATGGAAATTGTTCCATTATGGCCATATGTAAGCATGGATTGAGATTGCATTGGTGTTTGGATGCTTAGGGTGAATAAGACTTGAATCCCATTAATTTTTTTAGCTTCCTGAAAATAAAATACGTGTTTTAAATGATGCAAAATCCAAGATCAAATTGAAATGGGAAAGGTTTTGTGGAACTACCAACTACCTCTTTGATGTTTCCAATCCACATATGCAATGTCTTGTTGTTGAATGACATTGTCCTTCATCATGGCTTCTTCAACATCTATACATTCCCACCAAATTGCTTTGTGTTTATCATAAAATTGTTTGGTGATGTGCCCCAAACTCAATTGAGTCCAAATATGATTTTTCGAAGATTGTGAAATTTGGGGAGCATATCATGACATGCAAACTGATGATTCAAAATTTCATTGGCCATGTGTTGATTCACCACTCGCTTAGGTGTGTGTATAAAAACATAGTTCCACCACATTAGGCCATGTGTACAATTGTTTGATTGAAAGGGTAGATGAACATCTTCATTTGGTAAATCTTGCATAATTTGGGTGATTGTGATAATCATTGGGACCATAAGCACATTCATACTTACAAAACATACTTACTGTAAGGTCATATGCCTTTGTCACAAACATTTAAAAATCAAAACCATGGAGCATTGCATTATATATACCAAGTATGGCCAAGGCAGTTTTTTATTGATGGGGTATTGATATCCTTTTGTGGGGGTAAGTTTTTGTGTGTGTTCCATTCCATTGAGGTTTCCACATCACCTCATCATCTTCAAAGAACTTAGACACATGTGCATGTGCTATGTACACAATCTTGGTTGACACTTTATTTGTGCCCCTGTGGTTCACCTTGGGAATCCACACCAAATCCATGTTTAAAATGGGGGTTTTAGTTGGGTTTTGGACTTGAATTGGTTGTGATTTGGGAATTCAACCCATGTTTATACATTTGTAAACATGTATTAAAAATAGTACCTAACGTTCCAATACCTGCATGAATCCTTAAAACCCATGTTAACACTTAATACCTGCACATCAATACCCACTTGCTCAACTAAAGCCTACATTGTACATGGAACCATGTAAACAATATCATATTGAAGACTATCATTACATATAAATTTTTAGAAAGTATGATTAAACATTTGCTAACTTAATAATATTCTTTAATCATAAAAAAATAACTTATATTTGTGTTGATAGAATATATGTAACTTATTGAATTTTAATTAAATTAGAATCATACATGAAAAAAAAATGAAAATGAAGAAAAAATATTTTTAATTTGATGGTATAAGGTGAAGACATTCTCCTTGCAAAGCTTTCCAACCCTAAATCAAACCATAACTCCAAATAAATCCACGCAAAACTTTAAACAAATAAATAAAAAACCCTCAACAATTATAGTGATAAACTAAACCTTAACAACAAAACCTTATACATAACCTTGGTAATTATACAATAAATAATTTTGTACATGATTTTTTTATGGATCTAAAAACAAAGTTACAAAATGAAGAATTTAAATGAATGAAAGAAAACATGTAATACTTACGACCCTTTTTTTAAAAATTTTAATTTGAGTTTCTCTAAATTGAAAGATGTTTGCATTCCCTTTCAAAAGAGAAGGAATGAGTTTCACTTGTTCAGTATATGTGTTCATGATTCTACCTTTCTAAATTAACCTAACTTCAGATTTATTTAACATAAAAAAAGACGCTTTGCAAATGTCATAAATGTTTGACACATCTATTTAACCCCAAATCCTCCTTTGATTCATTTTAGGTTAGAAAATAAAATATTCTTTTTCTCGAGGCACTAAATTACTTAATTATGTTGTGTACAATATGCAATAAATGTTGCAAAGTGGATGCTCAAAGCGAGGTATTGATGGTAGAATGAAGTTTGAACCCACAAGTGCAATACCCATGTGGGGGGTCCTAAATATGCCTAATTTAATTCTAACCAACTAAATGCAATACTTGTATTTGCATTATTTTCATCAATCAACATCAATCGTTGTGTAGGCAAGGGGGAAGGTGGGTAGACAAGTAATAATATGAATGACATAAACATGTAAGGGGTGGGTGCCTAGTTGGGTGGTGAGTGGAGGGTGAATCTAATAGGTGAGTAGGGGGGACTTGATTCTTAGTTGGTAGGTAAGGCCAAAAAGGCAAGTATATTGTAGCTAGGTAGGTGAGGTCAAAGTTGGGGAAAAACAACCAACAAAAAACAAACTCGAAAGAAGTTCAAAACCAAAGAGGTGAATAATGATCAACCCACATTTTGCGCCTAATGAGAAATCCCTCCCCAAATAATGTACAAAATTACCAATTGGTGCATTGGTGGGTGTTAGTTCATGTTGGCCCATGGGCACTAATGTCCATATTAGAATAACTAGAACATCCAAAAATTGTGTATTCAATCATGCTTTCACCTTGTTACCATGTATATATCATGATTCAACATTACATTATATAAAAAAAATGTTAAGTTACCTTCACCTAAAAAAAGACAAATTGTGTACGAATGAAGGGGTGTGGATGTCAAAGTTGTTATGTTGCCAATGCATTATGGTGGCAACAACAACTACAACCATGCCACCCAAACTCAATAATATACTACTCAAGGAAATCCCAAACATTGCACAAAAAAATAAGCACAAATCACAAATCCAAGAAGAACCATGCAAACTTAAAATTGTTGAAGATGCTTGTCTAAGAATTAAAATCATTGAAACTACCTGCAAGATAAGAGCAAGCAAAAAGAAAATGGGTCCCATCGCATTCAACCCACCTTCTCTCAACACTTAAGCCATTCTACAACTATTGTTGATGCCACCACCGCGCTTCCCACTATTGTGATCCTTATGAGCACCATCCTCCAACATGCAATGACGTCATTTTTCGACCATTGAGTAGAATTTCATTCACGCAACATTTCTTCTTTTTGCTCAGGGTTTAGATATATCAGAAGCTAATGATGACTTACACGTCCAACAACATGTGTAATGGAATGAAAAATGACAAAGATGCTAAAAGCAAACCCTAT
>Ga0116226_10002135_pt1 | contig 17152 bp, 13 predicted proteins | sample S1TSphfallax_FD_89692 | JGI IMG/M metagenome (GOLD analysis project Ga0116226, IMG submission 89692) | Host-associated microbial communities from peat moss isolated from Minnesota, USA - S1T2_Fa - Sphagnum fallax MG | ecosystem: Host-associated > Plants > Peat moss > Unclassified | place: USA... | reverse complement strand
GGCGAAGACTATGCTAGCAGCGCCTATGTTCTCCCGATGAGTCCGCACATTCAGATCGCCCAGCCGCCATCGACGATGTGGGTCTGGCCTGTCGTAAACGATGACTCGTCCGAGGCAAGGTACAAGGCGAGCTCCGCAATCTCCTCGGCCCGGCCCAGCCTGCCCATCGGCTGCCGGGCGAGGAAGGCCGCGCGCGCCTTATCGATGTCGCCCTGGGCGGCCATGCGCTCATAGAGCGAAGGCGTCTCGATCGTCCCCGGACAGATCGCATTGCAGCGCACCCCCCGGCCGACCACATCCGCCGCAATCGCCTTGGTCAGACCGATTACGGCAGCCTTTGTAGTCCCATACACAAACCGGTTCGGCGCTCCCTTGATACTCGAAGCCACCGATGACATATTGATGATGCTGCCCTTCGACGCCGCCAACATCCCCGGCAGAAACACCCGGCACATCCGGTACATCGAGGTCACGTTCAGATCGAAGGAGAACTCCCAGTCCCTCTCGGAGCAGGCGAAGATATCGCCCTGATGCACATATCCGGCGCAGTTGAAGAGCACATCGACGGTGCCCAGCTCGGCCGCCAGCACCTCGATGGCCGCCCCATCCCGTACATCCAGGCTCCGCACCGCAATGGCGGGCCGCTCCGCCTTTAGCCTGCCAAGCGCGTCCGCGTTCACATCCGTCGCCCAAACTGTAGCCCCCTCCGCCTCAAAGCGCAGCGCCGACGCACGGCCGATGCCCTGCCCCGCCGCAGTGAGACACACAACCTTCCCTGCAAGTCTGCCCTTCATGGACCCACTCCGTTCAAATCTGATACGACCCTCGCCCACGATCCGCCTTCGCGCAGCTCCAAGGCGCTATGCGTTCCGCCTCCTGTCTACCATACAGCGATCGACCATGGATGCCTCCGATGACGAAGGTCTGTACTATCGGAGCAAGAGCGCACCAGCTTCAGATAGGGCATGACGGTTTCGTGGCTCTCTGGTCCTCGCGAGGAGGTTTCCTGCAAGGCGGACAATACGAGACCCGGCAGACCCAGACCCGGCAGACCCAGACCCAGGAGGCCCAGGCCCAGGAGGCAAGACCATGAAGGCGAACCCCGCATGGGACACCGGCGGTCGGCAGCGCCTGCACGCAATGCGGCTTCTCGTCTGCGCGGAGTCAAAGGCAAGGCTTGCGGCGAAAGAGTTCGATTCGCCCGCGGAATGGCGCGCGGTCCTCGATCTCTGCCAGGGTTGGAAGCTGCTCGCCGCCCTCGACTCGCGGCTAACGGAGCTCCACATTCAACCTCCCGAGGCGGAGCAGGCCGAGTTCGCGCGTCGCACCCAGCCCGCCTTCGTCCAGACCATGCTCTGCGTCCGTGCGGGAGCCATCGCGCTCTCCGCGCTCCAGCAGTCAGGTATCCCCTGCGCGGGATTCAAGGGCATCGCGGCCCTCGCCCATCTCTACCCCGGTCTGCGCAGTCGCACCCTGCAGGACACCGACCTGCTCGTCCAACCGCGGGATGTCGAGGCGGCGCTCATCGCGCTTGCAGCCGCAGGCTTCAGGCGCTCGCCGGACTGCCCCTGGGACGAGTACGTCGCCTTCCTGCGCAACTCGCCCGGTACAGCAGGCAACGAAGCCGTAAGCCTGCGCGATGAAAAAGGCGGCGCGGTCGATCTTCACTGGCACCTGGGAATCCTTGATGTCGAGACTTTGCTGGCCGCCGCTGCTCCGGTAACGGTGCTCAACCGACCGCTCCCGATCCTGCAACCCGCGCACGCCACGCTGCTCTCCGTCCACCATGCCCTGCGCAACGACTTCGTCCCTGCGGACATCGCCCGCGACGTCTGCGACTTCGCCCGCTGGCAGCCGCTGCTGGCGCGCACAGACGCCTGGCCGGCCGCTGCCGCAGATGCCAACCGCTGGGGGCTCTCATCCGCCTGTGCCGCATTGGCCCTCATCGTTGCCGAGCTCCAGGGCGTGCCCCCCGAGCCGCCGCTGCCGCTAAGCCGCGCGGATGCTGCCGCTGCCCGTCACCTCGCCGCACTTTACTTTCATCAGCTCCGCACCGGCCCCGTCAATACCGACCTCGCTTACGTGACCAGCGGTCGGCCGCTGCTGCAGATCGCATCGGGGCTTGCCGGCGGTTGGAACCGATACCGCGAACTCATGCGAATCTCCGAGCAATCCAATGGCGAACTCTCCCTGCCCTTGCACAAACGTGTCTGGAACCTCGGCAAGGCGGCCGCGGCCCTGTCGCCGCGCGGCTGGAGGCAGGTTCGGACGCTCGCGCGCGCCAAAGATCGCATCGCCAATTCGTAAGGTGGGGAGGCCGACGGAAGGAATTCTGCCACTATCGCGTGAGAGCAAAGACCGAACCATGCGGTATTCTGGACTTACACGACAAACCACGTTGCCTGGATGATCCGACATGAGTGCCCCCGATTCCGGAATCGAGTCTTTCCCGGGAGATGCCCCGATGCAGTCCGCAACGACCGATGGCCCCGGGACTGCCGGCTTTCGCATCAACGAACCGAGCGTTATCTACCAGACCTTCGACCAGGAAGTGGTGGCGGTCCACCTGAACACCGGCTCCTACCACACGCTGCCCGGCATCGCCGGAGAGGCTTTCCTGCTGCTGAGCGCGACTGGCTCCTCGCCGCGAGAGATGGCCGCCCACCTCGCCGCCCGTTACGACGCACCTGCTCCCGTCATCGAGCAGGACCTGCTGCTCTTCATCGCGCAGCTTCTGGACCAGGCCATGGTGGTAGCCATCGATGGCCCGGCGCCCCCAGCGGCCCCGACGATTCCGCTGGAGCAACTCGCCGCATATACCGCCCCCAGGCTTGAGTCCTTCAGCGACCTTGAAGGCCTCGTGCTCATCGATCCCGTCCATGACGTGGACTCCGCCGGTTGGCCCAAAGCCGCCCCGGACGCACTGATCGACCCCGCGGGCGAGGACGCGGGAGAAGCGGCCGCCGAGGTCGCTCTCCTGCCGCTGCTGCGCTGCCGCCTAGCCGGACCGAACGTCATCTTCGAGCGCTTCAACACCGAGACCGTCGTCATGGATCTGGGCACCGGCTCCTACCACAGCCTCTCCGGCGAGGCGGAAGAGATCTTTCTCCTCCTTCCCTCCGAGCCCACGACGTGGGAGATTCGCAACGCCCTCGCGACCAGGTACGACGTCGAAGCTGCGGAGCTCGACACCGCGCTGCGCGACTATCTGAGCCAACTTGTGCAGGAGGGCCTGATCGTCGTCGAAAAGCTCGACGCCGATGCCGAGCCCGAAGCGCGCGTGCTGCAACTGACGAATCTCCCGGCGGAGGACGCTCCGCGCAGGCCCTTCCAGCGCCCCACAATCGAGGCCTTCGACCAGCCATCCTTCGACGGCGGCTTCGGCGAGGACATGACTTTCAGCCACGAGCATGCGGCCCAACCTGCCGGCACCACCGAGAGCCCTGCCGCCGAACCCTACTCCCGCCGCCGCTACGCCATCCGCTCCGGCGACCTCGTCTACTCCACCGCCGGGAGCGAGACCGTCATCTCCGACCGCGACGAAGGCAAGTACTTCAAGCTGAACCAGGCGGCCTCGGATGTATTCGCCTTGCTCCAGCACAAGCCTGACGTCGGGGAGATCGTCGCCGCGCTCGAACGCCGCTACGCCGTCCGCGAGCAGGACCTCCGCGTCGCCCTGATGATACTGCTCTTTAACCTCCGCAAGATCGGCCTGGTCGCATTGGAGCGAGGCACCGCCGCGGATTCGCCCCCCGGCACCAGCATCCCTGACACACCTTCCGTTCCCGCCGAACTGCTGCCGTTCACCGGCTTCGACGTGGCCATGCACAACGACCTGCGCGACCTCCTTCGTCCATTCAACCCGGCGCATACTGACCGCCCGAAGCCGAAGTTCGCCCACACCCGCCAGTTCCTGCTTCTGCTGGAGGCGTACTTTGAGGAAGCGGCGGCGGCCGGCAGCAGCAGCGAGGAGGTCTACGCGGTAGCCGGCGAAACCCTCGCCATCCGCTGCGCCGGCGCCAGTCAGACCGCCGAACTCCGCCGCGCCTTCCAGCATCTCAAGTCCCCCCAGCAAGACGCCAGGCCCGGACTCACCATCTCCGCGTGGAACAACGGCGTCGTTCCCGCCGGACCCTTCCTGGAATCGACCCTCGCCCGGCTCTACGAGAACTGGTCCATCTTGTGCGGACCGCGCGGGGAGGTTGTGGACTTCGACTGCGACGAGATCGCCGTGATCTACCACCCCGGCCCGGACGTCCTCAGCGTCCTCGACCGCGCGAACGGCAACGCCTTCTACCTGCTGCGCGAAGACGCTCCGCTGCCCTTCTGGGAGCTCAGCTCGCCATTCCGGCACATCCTCCACCCCTGGTTTTCCACCCGAGGCGTGCAGTACACCCACGCCGGCGCAGTCGGTGGCAGACGTGGCGGCGTCTTGCTTGCGGGCAAGGGCGGCAGCGGTAAATCCACCACCAGCCTGCTCTGCGCCTCGGCCGGAATGCTCTACGCCGCCGACGATTACTGCCTGACCCGTCCCGGTGACGCGACGGTCTTCAGCCTCTACGGCACCGCCAAGCTGAAGGGCCCGGAAGATCTGGAACGACTGCCCGAGATGGCCGGCCGCTCCTTCAACGAGGACAGCTTCGAGCACGGCGGCGTCGGCAAGGGCACCTTCAACCTCTCCGATCTCTGGCCGGAGCGCATGGCCTCCGGCTTCCCGTTGCGCGCCATCCTCCTGCCCACGGTCATCGACGGCACGGAGAGCCGGCTCGAACCCTGTTCGCCCGCCGACGCGTTGCTCGCCCTCGCCCCCAGCACGCTGGCGCAGCTCCCCTTCTCCGGCGTTGCCGACAGCAAGCGCCTGGCGGAGCTGGCGGACAACGTCCCAGCGTACCGGCTTTACCTCGGCTCCGATCTCGCGCAGATTCCCAAACTCATAGGAGAGCTGGTGGGATGAACGCATCCATCTCCGTCGTCATCCCCGTCCACAACGGCGAAGCGTTCCTCGACGAGACCTTCGCGTCCATCTGGGCGCAAAACTACACGCCGCTCGAAGTGATCGTCGTGGACGACGGCTCGACCGACGGCACCCGAGACAAGGTCCGCGCCATACAGGGAAGGCCGGTCCGTCTGCTGGAACTCGGCGGCACTGGCCCCTCCCCGGCCCGCAACGCCGGCATCCGCGCATCGGACTCCGAACTGATCTCGTTCCTGGACTGCGACGACCTGTTGACCAGCGGCGCGCTGCACAAACTGGCTCACGCATTGAACGAGCGGCCGGACGCCGGTATCGCCCAGGGAATGATTCGCAACTTCAGCGACATTCGCCCGGGCAATCGCCGCTTCGTCACCGGCCCGTATCGCTTCTACAACCTCGGGGCCAGCCTCTGGCGGCGAAGCGTCTTCGAACGGGTCGGTCTGCTCGATGAAGAGCTTCGCTTCTGTGAGGACCTCGACATCACCCTCCGCTGCTGGGAGCATGACATCCGCAAGGCGGAGGTCGAATCCATCGTTCTCCACTACCGGCGCCATTCCAAAAGCATGACCCACGGCCTCTCCGGCGCGGACTTCGGGTCGATCAAGGCCTACAAGAAACGCATCGACAGAATCCGCAGCGGTCAGGTAAACCCCGCTCTGCCGCGCCACATCGACCTCCACCGTTACCTCGGCACCGCGCCGCCGAACCAGGACGGGAGCTTCCATGCCCCCCTGCTCTAGCGTCAGCGTCGTTATCCCGGTCTACAACGGGGAACGCTACATCGTTGCCGCCATCGACAGCGTGCTCGGCCAGACCTGCACTCTAGCCGAAGTCGCCCAGATCGTCGTCGTGGACAACAACTCGACGGACGGCACGCTGGATGTCGTTCGCGATCTCATCTCGACCCGTGGCGGCGACCGCGTCCTCGTAATCAGCGAGCCGCGCCCCAATGCCGCCAACGCGCGAAACGCGGGCGTCCGCCTCGTCACCTCCGAGTGGCTCGCCTTCCTTGACGCCGACGACCTCTGGCTCCCGGAAAAGCTCGACCTGCAGATGCAGGCCGTCCACCAGCATCCCGAAGCCAGTCTCATCTTCACCCTCGGCGAAGACTTCTACAGCGACGACCTCGATGCCGAGGCCCGCGCGCAAGTACCCTGCCGCCCTGAACCGTATCCGATGCTCGGTCAGCCCGCCCTGCTCCTGAAGCGCGAGACCTTCCAGCGCGTCGGTGACCTCCCTGACCTTCCCGGCGGCGAGTTCCTCGCCTGGTACGGCTGGGCGCGGGAACTCGGCCTCCAGGAATTCGTCGTCCCCGAAGTCCTCGTCCGTCGCCGTATCCATGCCACCAACACCACGCGCGGCGGAGCTTCCACTGCCGGGTATCCGCTGGCCGCGAAGTGGCTGCTGGACCGCCGCCGACGGGCGAAGGCCGAACTGGCGGCCACGCAATGAGTCCACCTCTTGTTGCCCAGGCGGAGTCCATCGCCCAGGAAGCACCCGTCGTCTCGTCCGCTCTACTGCTCGCCGCTCTCCACCGCGAAGACGACCTCGCCACCGCGGCCTGGCGAAGCTGGCGGCGGTCGGTGGACATCCAGCACCTCACCTGGCCGGAGGTGCAGCTTCTCCCACTCCTGAACGGCCCGCGGCTGGACGAGTGGCTCACCAGCGATCCCGACGCTGGGATCATCAAGGGCATCGTCCGCCGCGCATGGTCGGAGGCGCAGATCCGGCTCGGCGTTGCCCGCGAGATTGTCGCCTGTCTGCATCGCTCCGGCTGCGCCCCGGTCACTCTGATCGGCGCGGCTGGTGCCTACCTGCGCTGCCTCGACGACGCCGCCATCCGGCCGATCCTTGAGCTGCGCGTTCTCATCCCGCGATGGCATCTTCCCCTTGCCGCCGCCGTGCTCGAAGCCGAGGGCTGGCCGCCGCACGACTCCTACCCTGAGGGCGTCTCGCTCGAACGCCGGTCGCATATGCTTTACCACCGCAATGGCTGTCGACTCTACCTTCACTGGCGACTCCTCGACGTGGAACCGCGCCTCGTCGCCGCCTGCGAACGCGAGTTCCTCGCGCGGCACAGCATCGTTCCAGCCATCGGGACGGACTTTCGCATCCTGACACCCACCGATGCACTGCTGGAGTCCCTCCGCGGTCACTCCGAGTCCGTCGATGTTCTGGCGTGGCAGGCCGAAGCCGCGCTCATCCTGAACTCTGCCGCGGCCGGTCGTATCGACTGGCCAATCTTCTGCGGCATCGCCGCCCGCTTCAACCCCGGTATCCTCAACCGGCTCGGAGAACTTCGCACGCTCGGCCTCGCCATCCCCGAGACCACCCAGATGACCCCGCCAGCCAGCCGCCTCGCCAGACTTTTCTCCAGCATCCTGGGGAGGGCCTGAGTGCCGCGCCTCCTCTTCTTCACCCCGGTCCTGCCGGGCCTCAGTGGACAGGGAACGGCCATACGCGCCGGCGTCGCCCTCGAACTCCTCGCCGAGAAATTCGAGGTCACCCTCATCCACATCGACCTCTGGAGCGGCGACCGCACCATTGCCGATCCCTTCTGGCCGCGCAAGATCGTCGCCGCCTGCCACCTCATTCCCAACCCCGCGCCGCCCCACGCCGCTGAGCAACTCGTCCAAAAACACCTCGCGGGAACCCACTTCGACGCGGTCTACGTCTTCCGCCTCATCGCCGCGCCGCTTGCCCTGCGCGTGCTCGCCCTGCTTGGCAAGACGCTGCCCAGCGTTCTCGACCTCGACGACGACGAGTGCGCCCGCACGGAAAAATTCCTCGCCCTGCGCGTCGCCGCCGGGGAGGTCGCCCGCGCCGCCCGAGGACGCGCCGAACTCCACCGCCAGCGCGGCTTCGCCCGCCTCATGATCCTGCGCTTCGACCTCGCCCTGCTCGCCTCAAACGAGGACCTCAAATCGATCTCCGCCCAGTACCCCGACCGCCGCTTCGCTCTTCTACCGAACGTGATGCGCGTCCCCGACGCGCTTCCGGCTCGGCCGGCAAAGCCCTGCGGCCTGCTCTTCCTCGGCACCCTCGACTACCTTCCCAACGAGGACGCCGTCCTCTTCTTCGCCAACTCCATCCTTCCGCTGTTGCTCGAATCCGCCCGCGAGTTGGACGTTCGGATCGTCGGGGTCAAGCCGCCGAAGTCCTTCGAGACCCTCGCCGGCCGCCCCGGCCTCACCATCGTCGGCCCGGTCCGCGAGGTCGCGCCGGAGTATGCCCGCGCCCGCCTCATGATCGTCCCGCTGCGCGCCGGAAGCGGCACCCGCATCAAGATCCTCGAGGCCTTCCGCTTCGGCGTCCCCGTCGTCTCGACCACCATCGGCGCGGCCGGCCTGGACGTCCGGCACGGCGTCCATCTCCTCATCGCCGATACTCCCGAGGAGTTCACCGCCGCCTGCCTCCGCCTGCTCGACGACGACACCCTCGCCGCAACCCTTGCCGCCAACGCATTCGCCTGGCTCCGCGCAAACCACTCCCTCGATCGCGCCCGCGCCGTCCTCCACACGCTCTTCGACCCGGTATCATGACTTCAACCGCAAATCAGATCAGGAGAAACGCAATCGCCAGACGTTCACTCCCCGTCACCATCATCGAGCCCACCGGCCGGGGCATCTCGCTCTTTGCCGCGCTCGCCGAGTACGGCGAGTACACCGCCCTGCTGCGCTATCTCACCCTCCGCGATCTCCGCCTCCGCTTCCAGAGCCCGCTGCTCGGCGTCGTCTGGGTCACGCTGATGCCGCTGCTCCCCGCCGCCATCTTCGCCACCATCTTCGCCCGCATCCTCCAGCCCAGCACCGGCGGCGTCCCGTACTCGCTCTACGCCCTCGCCGGATTCGTCCCCTGGACCTTCTTCTCCACATCGGTCTCGACCGCCAGCATGACCTTCGTCTGGAACGCCAACTTGCTCAACAAGGTCTACTTCCCGCGCGCCGTGCTCCCGGCCAGCGCGATGCTCGCCAGCTCCGCGGAACTCCTAGCCGGTCTCGTCCTGGTCTGCGGCTACAGCATCTGGCGGGGATATCACCCGCTGCTCTCGTGGCTCTGTCTCCCATTGCTGGCGCTCTACGTCGCGGCCATCGCGTTCATCGTCTCGCTGGGCCTTGCCACGGCGAACGCGCTGAACCGCAACGTCAAGTTCGCGATTCCCTTCCTCATGCAGATCTGGATCTACGCCACGCCGGTGGTCTATCCCATCTCCATCGTCGCCCCGCACACGCGCCTCATCCTCGCCCTCAACCCGCTCACCGGCGCGCTCGATGCCTTCCGCGCCGCGCTCCTCGGCACCCCGATGGATCCGACCCTCTTCCTCATCTCGCTCGCCTCGACCGCCGTCTTAACCCTCGCCGCCGTCTCCGTCTTCCGCCGCTACGAAGCCCTTCTCGCGGAGCGTGTATGAATCAGGAGCCCGCATGACGCCCGCCATCAGCGCCCGCGGCCTCACCAAGCGCTTCCCCATCCAGCGCGGCAGCTCCGCGCACGGAGCCGGGACCTTCCTCGCGCTCGACAACCTCGACTTCGACATCGCACCCGGCCAGGCCATCGGCATCGTCGGCTCGAACGGCGCGGGCAAGTCCACCCTGCTCAAGATCCTCGCCCGCATCCTTCCACCCACCTCGGGCCGCGCCGTGCTGCACGGCCGCGTCGGCAGTCTGCTCGAGGCCGGCGCCGGCTTCCACCCCGAACTCTCTGGCAAGGACAACATCTTCCTCGCCGGCTCGCTCCTCGGCATGAAGCACGGCGAGATCCGCCGCCGCCTCGACGAGATCGTCGAGTTCTCCGGCGTCGGCGACTTCCTCGACTCCCCCGTAAAGCACTACTCCAGCGGCATGTACATGCGCCTCGCCTTCGCCGTCGCCGCCCACATCGAACCCGAGATCCTCCTCGTCGACGAGGTCCTCGCCGTCGGCGACGCCCAGTTCCAGAAAAAATGCCTCCAGCGCATGGAGACCCTCAGCCAGAGCGGCCAGACCGTCGTCTTCGTCTCGCACAGCATGCAGGCCGTCGGTCGCCTCTGCCAACGCGCGCTGTGGATCGACCGCGGCAAGCTCCGCCTCGAAGGCCCGGTCGCCGAGGTCGTCGCCAGCTACCTCAAGGAGGGCCAGGCCAACACCGGCGAACGCGTCTGGCCCGACGGCCCCCACGCCCCCGGCGATGAGCACGTCCGCCTCCGCAGCGTCCGCGTCGCCGACTCTTGCGGCCAGACCGCCGCCAGCATCGACATCGGCAAGCCCTTCTCCATCGACTTCGCCTACGAGGTCGCCATCGGCGGCATGGTCTTGTTTCCCGCCCTCCGCATCTTCAACGAGTGGGGCACCGAGGTCCTCTGGACCACCGACACTGCCTCGCCCGAGCACGGCAAGCCCCGCGACCCCGGCCGCTACACCTCCACCGTCCACTTCCCCGGCAACCTGCTCTCCGAGGGCATCATGGCCGTCACGGTCTCGATCACCAGCCTCGCGCCCACCCGCACCCACCTCTCCGAGGCCGACGCCGTCCACTTCCAGGCCACCGAGACCATCGACGGCACCACCTCACGCGGACAATACACCGAGGCCGTCAACAGCATGTTGCGCCCCTTATTGAATTGGAAGGTCCGCGTGGAGCCGGTATGCTAGATTCACGCTACTGCACCGGCGTCGAAATCCAGGCCATCATCCGTCTTCCGTTTAACCGCCATTTGGCTACATCCGCGTTGGGGGACTCATGAGCGAATCGACCATCGAATCCGTGATCGAAGGGAAGACCAGATCGACGGCTGAATCCCCAGTCGAGTCGAAGAGTCTATGCATGCTTCCCTGGATGCACCGCTTCACCAATGAGCAGGGCTTCCAGCTCCTCTGCTGCGCCGGAAACGGCGACGCGAACTTCCTCCACGACGCCAACGGCAAGGCCCTCACCGTCGGCCAGGGCCTCACCGACGCCGAACTGCTGAACTCCCCCGACCTGAAGGCCATTCGCCGCGCCATGCTCGCGGGCAAGTGGCCCGCCGCCTGCACCCGCTGCGAGCGTGGAGAAGAGGCCGGTGCCGTCTCCATGCGCCACCACATGAACGACCGCTTCCGCAAGCATAAGGAAGGGGTGCTCGCGAAGACCGCAGAAGACGGCACCCTCACCGACCCCAAGGTCTACTACGCCGACATCCGCCTGGGCAACGTCTGCAACCTTACCTGCCGCATGTGCGGTCCCGGCGCGTCCCGGCTCTGGGCCGACCACTTCAATCAGGTGCAGCCGAAGCGCTTCCTCATGCCCGCCCACGAGCTCCAGGACCTCAAGGTCAACAATTGGGTCAAGCGCCAGCCCGTCCAGTGGCTCATCCAGCAGTGCCTGCCTTCCGTCGAATCCCTCCACTTCGCCGGCGGCGAGCCCCTCATCATCCCCGAGATGGTCGAACTCCTCGAGACCTGCGTCGCCTCCGGCCGCGCCGGCGAGATTCTTCTCTCCTACAACACCAACATCACCGTGCTTCCCGAGAAGGTCACCCGCCTCTGGCACCACTTTAAGGGCGTCTCCGTCATGTGCAGCATCGACGCCGTCGGCCCCTTGAACGACTACATCCGCCGCCCCGCCAAGTGGCCCGATATCGACCGCAACCTCCACACCCTCGACGACAACTTCGAACGGTGGGGCCTCACCACCGTCCACTTCAACACCACCGTCCAGATCTACAACATCCTCCACCTCGACGAGTTCTTCGGCTACCTCCAGAACTTCAAGCACTTCGATCCCGTGCCCCAGTTCACGCCGCTCTACAACCCGACCTATCTTTCAATCGAGAACCTGCCCGCTAACATCAAGCAGGTAGCCCGGGACAGGCTGCTCGCCGCCGAGGCCAAGGCCAGGCCGCGCATCGGCAACCGGGCAAAACTCAGCTCCATCGGCACCGTCCTCGCGCACATGGAAGGCCCCGCCCACCGCATCAGCCTGGCCGAGTTCCTCTACTTCAGCGAGAAGACCGACCGCGAGTTCAACGACTCCTGGCGAAAGGCCTGCCCCGAGCTCGAACAACTCCTGACCGCCAGGTCCTGAACGGCGCGCTCGGGGAGGGAAGTCCGGATGGCAACACGCTAGCAATCTGGGCACGCAAGAACTTCGCCATGCTTAAGGGCACGGCTTCAGCCGTGCCGCAACTCCGCTGAATTTCAGGCGCGGCTTCAGCCGCTGAGGTACGCTTCCAGGTCTCATGCCCTCAGTCTCGGTCATCATTCCCGCCTACAACGCCGGTGAGTACCTCACCCAGTGCCTCGAAGCCCTGCGCACGAGCACTGCTCCGCCCCTCGAAGTCCTCGTCGTCGACGACGGCTCCAGCGACGACACCCGAGACCGCGCCAACGCATTTGCCGAAGGACCCTTCGCGTTGAAGGTCCTGACTACCGGCGGCCGCCGCGGCCCTGCCTTCGCTCGCAATCTGGGCGCGAAGCTCGCCTCCGGCGATATACTCTTCTTCCTCGACGCCGACGTCTGCGTAACACCCGAGACCGTCGCTCGCATCGAGCGTACCTTCGCCTCCGACCCCGCCCTCGACGCGGTCATCGGCTCCTACGACCGCATGCCGACCTACTGGAACTTCCTCTCGCAGTACCGCAACCTCATGCACGCCTTCGTCCACCAGACCGGCGAACCCCGCGCCTCCACCTTCTGGAGCGGCTGCGGTGCCGTCCTCCGCGAGGTCTTCCTCGCCCACGGCGGCTTCGACGTCGAACTCTACACCCGCCCCGCCATCGAAGACATCGAACTCGGCTACCGCATGGTCCTCAACGGCCGCAATATCCTGCTCGACCGCGAACTGCAGGTCACCCACCTCAAGCGCTGGTCGCTCTGGAGCATCGTCCGCACAGACATCCTCGACCGCGGAATCCCCTGGACCGAACTCATCCTTCGCCAGCACTTCATGCCCGACGACCTCAACCTCCGCGTCAGCCAGCGAGTGAGCGTCGCCGTCGCCTTCCTCCTCGCCGGAACGACGGTGCTCCTCGTCGCGCGCGACGGCGCCTCCGCGCTCATTCCGCTGCTCGCCATCCTCTTCTTCATGCTGGCCGGCTGGTGGAGCGAGCTCCGGATTCTCGTCCATCCCCGCCGCGTCCAGGCGTTACTTACTTGCTTCGTCGTCCTGCTTGCCGCCGAGGCCGACTGGCACCACATGGACGCGCTGATCGCGCCGCTGCTTCTCTATCCCTTCTTCATCCTTGCCATGCGGCCCAGCTACGTGAAGCAGACCACCCCCGCCTGGAGCTACTCCCTCAGCGCGCTCTACATTGTGGTGTCGCTCGGCATCGCCGTCTTCGCCATTCCGGCGCGGCCGCTGCTGTTCCTCTGGTTCCTGCTGCTCGCCTTGCTCACCCTGCTGAACCTCCGCTTCTACCTCTTCCTCATCGAAGAACGCCGCATCCTCTTTATGCTCGCCGCCGTTCCGCTCCACTTCGCGCACCACTTCTACAACGGCTTCTCCTTCATGATCGGCCTCGGTCGCCACTGCTGGGCACATCTCCGCAAGACGCAGCGCCCGAGCGTTACGCTTGGCGATGCCCGCGAGCAGGAAGACTTGTAGCTTCGTGTCACCTGCACGATGAGGTCATCCTGAGCGAAGTCTGGCGCGCCTTTACGCCCACCGGAGTCGAAGGATCTGCGTCATCTCGCACGGACCGATGCGGCCTGCTATCCAGCCGATTGACGACTCCGGCTCACTGCCACCGGTACTCCACCACCCGCCCGCCCGCATACGACCCCAGAGGCGTCCTTACCACCTCGGGATGATGCTCCCGCCCCGCGGGGTTCTCATAGATCCTCACTTCGTCGACGACCTCACCAGAGCGCTTCGTCACCGGCAGCGTCGCAACCATTTGAAAGTCCTTCGGGTCGCCGGTCACCGCCGCCTCCACCAGCCCCTGATACGAGTACCGGAACGGCGGACTGCTCAGCACCACGAACCGCACCGGCATCCCCAGCAGATAACTCCGCACCGCCTCGGCGCTCCCGATCCGCAGCGTCTCCCGGTGCTGGTTGTCGATGTCCGCCAGCACATGCGTCGCTCTCAAAATCACATCCCGGTGCGCGCCGCCCCGCGAGAGCCGCTCCGTAATCAGCGCACTCTCGCCCGGCTGGTCCGTCGCCACCAGGATCAGCGCCCCGTCCGCTGGATACGGCATCGCATCCGCCGCCCGCGCATAGCCCGCCAGCCGGTCGAGCGGTGCCGCGCCCGCCTCGGCCAGCAGCAGCGCTCCCAGCATCACCGGGGATGCCGCGGACAACACCGGCCTCGTCGCCAGAGCATCCCTCGTCCACACCATCGCCTGTGCCGCCAGCACCGCCAGCGGAGCAAGCGACGGAACAAACACCCGCGGCTCCCACGTCAGCGGCAGCACAAACAGAAACACGATCTGCGCGACAAACCACGCCCCCGCCACGAGCGTCAGCGTCATACCCGGCCAATCATCCCGCCAACGCCAGCGGCGATAGACCACGCCCGCCAGAACCCCCAACCCCAGTACCCGCAAAGCGACAGGCGCGCACGTCAGGTCAACGCCTAGCATCTCCGCGCGACGCCCGAACCCAACCGCCGTGCTGAGGAGATTACCGATGTTCGCGTGATACCCGATCCCCGCCCGCTGCGAGTAGAGATAAAACGTCGCCCCCAGCACCGCCACCGCAATCCCCGGCCCCCAGAACCACTTGCTCCGGAAGTAGCCCCACCGCCCCGCCAGCACCGGCGCAATCAGCACAAAGGGCCCCAGCGCCCACGCCGACCCCTTCGTCAAGATCGCCGCAACGCCGCACGCCGCGAACCTCATCGCCGCACGCCAGTTCTCGGGCTCATCCAGAAGCTTCGCAAACGCCACCACCGCGCCGAAGACGAAGCACCCCGTCAGCAGGTCGGACATCACCTCCCACGCCGCCAGCTGCATAGTCGGCATCGCCAGAAACAACGCCGCCGCGATCACCGCTATCCTCCACCCAGCTGCCCGCCGCAGGCTCAAGAAGACTCCCGCCGCCAGCCCCGCCGCCAGCAGCGCGCTCAGCACCTGCGCGCTCCGTATCGTCGGTCCCGCCACCAGGTAAAACGCCGCCTGCACCACGTAGTACATCGGCGGCCACTGCCCGATCGCCACCAGCGGATACTGCACCTCGAAGCTCTCGGCGAACCGCAGCGGGTTAGTCCCAAGCCCATGGCGCAGATACTCGCACACCATCACGCCGCTGGTGTAGTGCTTCGCCTCGTCGGCGACCAGTCCGCCGCCCAGCATAATCGACGCCGCACGCCAGTGCAGCACCAGTACCGCAGCCAACAGCAGCCACATCGCCCCGTCTATGAGAAGCCCGATCAGCTGCCGTCGCAAAATATCTCTCCCGCTAATCCCGAACCGCAAACGCTCTGTCAGTCTATATGCCGCAATCCGTTGTGCCGGCCATCGGTCTCCGAGGGCCGAAGGCCCGCAACATACCGGCCTCGGGCGACGCCACAGGGAACGGATGCGGGCGAAGCATTGAGGGCTGAAGGCCCGATCCATCCCGAGGCATTCACCTTCCAATCGGACTTCGTGCGCCTCACCTCACACACAAAAGTCCCCAACATATTTGAGCCGCCCTTCAAGCCCGATGTACATTTGGTCATACGGCATCCCTTACAACCCCACCCCCACCGATTCGCCAAGGGACAACATGACCGATACCATCGAAAAGCCTCCCGCATCGAAATCAACCCCCGGCATCAGCCGCCGATCGTTCCTCTCGCAGCTTGGGGCCGCCGGAGTCGCCGCGACCGCGGCCCCGGCACTCGCGACCGCCCAGCCACCCGCACCTGCGCCGCCCCGCCCTGAAGTCGGTGCAGAAAAGATCGAAGGCGCGATCCCGCTCAAGCTCCGCATCAACGGCCAGGACCACGCCATCGAGGTCGATCCCCGCTCCACCCTCCTCGACACCCTCCGCGAGACCCTCTCCCTGACTGGCACCAAGAAGGGCTGCGATCACGGCCAGTGCGGCGCCTGCACCGTCCACATCAACGGCCGCCGGGTCAACTCCTGCCTGACACTGGCCGCGATGCACGAGGGCGACGAGATCGTCACCATCGAGGGCCTGGGCACACCGGAGAACCTGCACCCCATGCAGGCCGCCTTTGTGGAGCACGACGGCTACCAGTGCGGCTACTGCACCTCCGGCCAGATCATGTCCGGCGTCGCCCTGCTGAAAGAGCCCTGCGGCCCCTCAGACGCCGACGTAAAGGAACTGATGAGCGGCAACATCTGCCGCTGCGGCGCCTACCCGAATATCGTCTCCGCCATCCAGTCACTCCGCCACAGCGCATAAACGCTCTTCGAGGTCGAAGCCCATGGAAGCCTTCCAGTTCACCAAAGCGACCGCCGTACCCCAGGCCATCGCCGCTGCATCGGCCTCAACTCCCGGCCAGCCCGTCCGCTTCATCGCCGGCGGCACCACGCTGCTCGACCTGATGAAGCTCGACGTGGAGCGGCCCACGCAGCTCATCGACATCAACCGCCTCCCGTTGTCGGATGTCGCCCAGCTCCCCGACGGCCGCCTGAAGATCGGCGCGCTCGTCCGCAACTCCGATCTCGCCCACCACCCTCTGGTCGCCGAGAACTACGCCGTGCTCTCGCAGGCGCTCCTCGCCGGGGCCTCCGCCCAGCTCCGCAACATGGCCACCACCGGCGGCAACCTGCTCCAGCGGACCCGCTGCATGTACTTCCGCAACTCCGCCCTGCCCTGCAACAAGCGCGAGCCCGGCACGGGATGTTCGGCCATCGACGGGGAAAACCGCTCGCTCGCGATCCTCGGCACCAGCAAGGAGTGCATCGCCACCAACCCATCGGACATGAACGTCGCCCTGGCCGCCCTTGAAGCCGTCATCCACATTCAAGGCAGCAGAGGCGAGCGCGACGTCCCCATCTCCGACTTCTTCCTGCTTCCCGGCACCACGCCGCACCGCGAGACCGTCCTCGAACCCGGCGACCTCATCACCGCCATCACGCTTCCGTCAGCACGCGCGAAGGCGAAGCAGGTCTACCTCAAGCTCCGCGACCGCGCCTCCTACGAGTTCGCCCTGGCCTCGGCCGCCATCGTCGCCGAGACAAGCGGCGGCAGGTTCACGTATATCCGCGTCGCGCTTGGCGGAGTCGGCACCAAACCGTGGCGGTCGCATGAGGCCGAGGCGGC
>Ga0116226_10002134_pt1 | contig 17158 bp, 15 predicted proteins | sample S1TSphfallax_FD_89692 | JGI IMG/M metagenome (GOLD analysis project Ga0116226, IMG submission 89692) | Host-associated microbial communities from peat moss isolated from Minnesota, USA - S1T2_Fa - Sphagnum fallax MG | ecosystem: Host-associated > Plants > Peat moss > Unclassified | place: USA... | reverse complement strand
TCGCCCATCTGGCCGGCGCGCTGGGCCGGCCGCTGTGGATTTTGCTCGGCTTCAATGCGGATTGGCGCTGGCTGGAGGATCGGGACGATTCACCGTGGTACCCGACCGCGCGACTCTATCGGCAGGCCGCGAGCGGAGACTGGGACGGCGTGACCGCGCGCGTCGCAGCAGACTTGCCGAGGACGTTCAATCCGCCGGCATAGTCCCGCGTTTTGATCCCCGCGACGAAGCCCGAAGATACGACTGCCGTGGCTCGCTCAGAATTGACATCATCTTTATGTGAGCCGATGTATGTTATGCGCACTGACGGAGGTGTTTCCCATGGCAATTCAGGACTATGTGCGTTCCATCGCTGCCACCGAACGGGTGTCGAAGGCGGAAGTGTTTCGCTTTCTGGAGATTCAATTCGCGCGTGCCGATAAAGATCGCGACGGTCTGCTCGATCTCGACGAACTGGCCGTGTTTGCGCAGTCCGTCTCGCATCCGGAATTGGACCAGCGGTGAATTTCCCTGGTGGTACCGCAGCCGTGGGTGTTGCTGAACACGGGAACTCCGCCGTGCTCGTTACCATCAAGCCCGAAAACACGCTCCTCGATCGCCGGCGAGTCGACCTGACGCGCGATCTACCGACCCATCCCTATCACCACGAAGGGTCGTGGGCCGTTGGTCGCTATCTGAACAGTTCGTGGGCGCGGCCGATCTCGCTCGTCGATGCCGTGGCGCTGGTCGGGCAGGTGCACGCGGCCGCGGAACGCGGCGCGCGCGAGTGTCTCGAAGAACTCGCCCGCGCGCTGCCCGTGCCGATCGCGAGCATCGCGCTGCGCCGCTGTCCCAAGCTGCCGCCGACGATCGAAGAGCGGATCGCCGACACGCGCACAGCCTGTGTCGCCGACTCGGTGATGTATCGCCAGTCCCTGGCGGGCGCCGCCGAGGCGCGCGGCTGGTCCGTGCATTGGTACGATCCAGAACGGGTGTTTCTCGATGCAGCCCAAGTGGTCCACGAGGATGTCGATGTTTTTCTCGCCGCGATGGGCCGGTCGATAGGACCGCCGTGGCAGGCCAAGCACAAGCTTGCCGCAGCCGCGGCGCTCGCCTCACGCTTGCACGCGCCCGCCATGGCTGATTCACCGGCAGGGCGTACGCGCGACTGCACTGCCGATCTCAGCGAGTAACTGCGGCGTGAACAGGACTTCGACGTTGGGCTGATACGCCGAAACATCGAGGCCGTTGCCGCGGATGCTCTGGACCATTCCGATGACGACGTGCGCATCGCCGCCGATGGACATGTAAATCGGGCCGCCGGACATGCCACGGGTTGCCTGAATGGTCGTCTCGGCGATCGCACCGTTCGCGCCGCTCGCGGCCACGTCGACGAGGTTGCCAACCGATCCCCACAGATCCTTGAAATTCAGACCGTCGGCGCGCAGTGCCCGGTGGTCGGCGGGGAAGCCGGCCGCGGCCAGTGGAGTCCCGGGCTGCAACTCCTCGAGGTCCGGTGTGACCGGCGGGAGGGCCGAAATGCGGTCAGCGACCTGCGTGGTCAGTCGCAGCAGGGCCCAGTCTGCTTCAGGGTGTTCTACGACGTGATCGACGATCTTGGTCTCGCCATGGGCCACGACGACGCCATGGAACAAGAACTCGAGTCCGCGCGCGGCGCCGCGGCCGGTCTCGCGTTCGGTCTGGCCCACGCCGAAGCTCACGAGATTGGCGGCGTAGACAACGTGCAGGTTGGTCAAGACATGGCAGCGATCGATGAGGAAACCGCTCGAGGCATCATATGGAATCGCGGAATGACCGAGTTCCTCGGGCCAGACGGCGCCGACCCCGTTCAGAAAGGAATAGTCCTCGTGTGCTGGATTGTTCCACGGATGCAACCGATCACGGACGACCCGCGTGTCCGGGTGCGCGGCAGGCGCGTCGGCCTCGCACCCGCTCAGGGCCAAGCAGGCGAGGCACACGACCAGCCTCGCCACCCCGATCGCCTGCACCGCAATACTCCTCGCGCAGTACGCTGGTTCGAGCCGGCCAGCCGGAGCGCATCCGGCCAGCCCGCTCGGGGGCCTTGCTCCTTAGAATTTCACCATCACGCCGGCTCCATAGACGATCTCGCGCGTCCGCAGGTCCGGGAACCAGTCGCCCGCCGGACACTGGCCAGTGGTCGAATTGGCGGGATTGCCGACGCAAGCCGAAGGTAAGCCGGTGTTGCCGGTGGTGCCGCCGGACAAGGGTGGCGTCATGCCGCCGGAACCGGTCCAATAGGGCACGTCCGAATGGCGGAAGGTGACTTCCGTCCACCATGTGATCCAGTCCTTGGGCATGTACTGGAAGTTCAGCTGCGTGTCCCACTGGTAGAGTTTTTGACCCGGCTGTTGCGTGAAATAGGGCGATCCGGTCGCGGCCGTGGCGCCGTTGATCGGTGGTGTCAGCGCAAGATAGCGCCCAGGGTTGTTCATGAAGCCACCGCCGATCGTGATGGCGTAGAGATCGTGATTGAACCACGTACGGTCGTAGGCCATCATGCCGAAGAAGTTTTCCTTGTTGGGTCCATGCGAACAGTGCACACCTCCGCCGTACTCGCAGCCGAGATCCGCGGTGAACGAAAAGGCCATCTTCGACACCCCGGCGCCTCCGGCGCCGTGGGCGTCGTAGTACTTGTAGAGAATGCTGTCGTCCTCGTGCACGCGCGTGACGTTCGCATAGGTAACCGGCGGGCCGCCACCGACATACGATCCGACCGCGGCATTCGCCGGCCCGCCGTTTTGCGGAGAGCAAGGCACGTTCTGCGTCCCGAGCCCGTTGGTGGCACTCGTTTGGCAATTCAAGTTGTCCTGGCCGACCGAATACGAGTTGAACACCATCTTCAAGGATTCGTTCGGGATCCACAGGATCTGACCGCCGAAGCCGGGCTTGCTGTTGAACTTCGCATAGGACTGCCAGCCATTGATCAACCAGGGCTCGATCTTGAGCGTCTGCGTCGGGAACCACTGCACGCGCATGCCGTTGAAGAACCAGGGCGTGTTCGACGACACGAACGAGGGCTGGTAGGTCCAATTGTCGAAGTTGTAGTAGCTGAACAATCCGATGTAGGAGACGAACACGCCGACGTCGACGTTGAGTCCGTGGTTCACGTCGAAGTGGTAGCCGGCATTCGCTTCCGAAAAGTATTTGTAGGCTCCCTGTAAGTCCCACTCGCCGACCGCGGCGCTCGCGTCGTTGCGCGGCGTGGTCGTCGCGAATTCACCGAACATCGACAAGAACCGGGCCTTGACGTTGTTCCAGTGGAAGTCACCGCCGAAACTGACCTGTTCTATCTGGAATTCACCGGAACGAAATTCCTCGGTCGACCCCGAGATCGTGTGATCCTGAGGATGATTGCCGCTCTGCAAGTAATTCGAGTCGAAGCGGATTTCCGGCGTGAAGAATTTGGTGTCGAAGATCGGCGCCTTCTCGCGGGTCGTACCGTTCATCCAGCCGAGGTCGCCGACGGCAAACGGCGTCTCGGTATCCACCTCGGGCCCCGGATCGGGCGCCTCGAGCGCCTCGGGAATGACTTGCGGGGCCGCGGCCACCGGCGTCAGGCCTGAGCCGGCTGCAGGCTTCATCGCCGAGACCACTTGCGCCACCGACGCCACCGAGGTCGGTGATGTCGCTGACACCACCGGCGACGGCACGGATGCCGCCGATGCGACCGCCGGCGCCGCCTGCGTGCCGCCCAGCAAGATGTCCGACCGAGTCGCCTTCAGCGCCGTGACGGTCACCGGCGCCAGTGCCACTTCCGGCAGTCCGTCGGACTGTGCGGTCACGGACCACTCTCCGGGCGGCAGGTCGGCAAACGAATAGACACCATCGCTGCCGGACAGTGTCGAGCGTATCGCCGTGCCGTCGGTCCGGGTGGCGGTGACCGTGGCATAAGCCACCGGGACGTTTGCCGAATTCCTGATCACGCCGACGATCGTGCCGGCGGCCGGGCGGACGGCTGTCGCGGAGATGACGTCCGCATACGCGCTCGGCGGGGCGATCAGCGCGGCCGTGGCGGCAATCGCGGCTTGCAAGAGCCAGAGTGGGTGCGTTCTTCTATTCATCGATCCCTTCCCTTCCTTGTTGTGTCCATGGTCGTTGAGAAACTTGTCCGGTCTTCCGCCGCGGCGACCTGTCAGTCGATGCTTTCGCCGTGCTGAGAGATGTCGAGGCCGACGCGCTCTTCGTCCTCGGTGACCCGCAGGCCGATCGTCAGGTCGATCAGCTTGAGAATGATGAAGCTCGCGACGAAGCCATAGATCACCGTCGTCCCGACGCCCCACAATTGGGTGATCACCGAGCCGTCCGAGCCGCTGATCTCCTTGCTCGCAAACACACCCGTCAGCAGTGCGCCGACGATTCCGCCGATACCGTGCACGTTGAACGCATCGAGAGAGTCGTCGTAGCCGAGCGCGTTCTTGAGCGTGGTTGCGGCAAAGAAGCAGGCGATACCGGCGGCGAGGCCGATGATCACGGCGGGCGTCGGGCCGACGAAGCCGGAGGCGGGCGTGATGGCGACGAGTCCCGCGACTGCGCCGGATGCAATGCCGAGCACGCTCGGCTTGCCCTTGATGAGCCACTCAGTGAACATCCATGCGAGCGCCGCGGCGGCGGTCGCGATCTGCGTGGCCGCCATCGCCATGCCGGCGCGGCCATCCGCAGCGACCGCGGAGCCCGCGTTGAATCCGAACCAGCCCACCCAGAGCAGCGATGCGCCGATCAGCGTCAGCACCAAGTTGTGCGGCGGCATCGGCTCCTTCCCGTAGCCGACTCGCTTGCCGAGTACGAGGCAGCTGGCGAGGCCCGCGACGCCGGCATTGATGTGCACGACCGTGCCGCCCGCGTAGTCGAGGACCCCCTTGACCGCGAGCCACCCCGCCGGTTCCCAGACCCAGTGCGCAATCGGTGCGTACACCACCAGGGACCAGAGCGACACGAACAGGAGCATTGCCGAGAATTTCATGCGCTCCGCGAAGGCTCCGGTGATCAGCGCGGGCGTGATGATCGCGAAAGTCAGCTGAAACATCGCATAGACGGTCTCGGGTATCGTCAGCGCGAGATGCGACACGGTCAGCTTGTTCGCGTCCTTCATGAACGTCATACCGTTCATCAGCAAGCGCGAAGTGCCGCCGAGCCACGCTGAACCTGGCGTGAATGCCAGTGAATAGCCGACGAGCCACCACAAGAGCGTGACGACGCAGGTGGTCGCGAAGCTCTGCATCAAGGTCGCGAGGACATTTTTCTTGCGGACCATGCCGCCGTAGAACAAGGCGAGGCCGGGGATCGTCATCATCAGGACGAGCGCCGTCGAGGCGAGCATCCACGCCGTATCCCCGGCGCTGATTTTGTCGATGCCGATGAGCTGCGGTTCGGAGGGCGCGGGCGCGGCTGTGTCCGCCACCGCCGGGGAAGCGGCCGGCGCAGCCTCAGCCGCGCTCGCGACCGAGGCGGGATCCGGTTCCGGCGCATCCGCCGCGCTCGCGAGCCCGGTGAGAATCGTGAGCGCGCAAAACACTAGAGCCGGCAATCTCTTGTCCAACTGAAGATCCCCTGAGTGATTTTTCTCGGTGGACCATGATTAACAGTTGCGTCGTTAACACCGCATAAAAAAATGCGTTTCGGTCTCGAGACGCGAGATTTCTTTATGCTTTTCTAACATCGTGAGCCGGTGGGCGCCGGCGCGGGCCGACTATTGCGTGTCGTTCTCGGCGGCTTGGCGGCGCTGCGCGTCGAGCGCTGCGGCGGCGTCGAGTTGCTGTTTGACACGCGCTTCGGTTTGCAATCCGGCCTTGGCTTGCTCGGCTTGCGATGCACCGCCGGCGGCGGCCGACACCGCGGTTTCACCAAGGCCGCAAGCGGCGAGGGCGAGGCAGGCGAGGCATGTGAGGATCAAGCGTTCCATGGGGTGCTCACGCGAGGGATCAGCCTGACTTCTACGCGACCGACGGCGGGGCTGGACAGTGCACAGCGCTCATTTTGGCACTATTCGGGTGCGCACTGTGCCGCTTGATTGTAGGCGCAGCGACCGGGTGTCGGCGAATCGCGGCGCAGTGACGGCAAGCGTCGGCGCCTTTAGAAAGGCGGCGGACTGCCGAAGGGGTGGCATGTTCAAAAGCATCTGGTCTCTGTTCATCGTCAGCGTCTTTCTGCCCACCATCGCCAACGCGAGCTTCCAAGTCACCAGCGCGACGATCACGCCGCTGCACACCGCCTCGGCCGCCGCCCAAAGCCTCGATATCAACGTCGTACTGGCTTCGACTGCCGCGACCGGCAACGCCTGGGTCCGCCTGCAGATTCAGAACCCGGCTGGTGTGATCATCGGCAAAGCCGAGTATACGGACACGAACGCCAGCTTCGCCGCCGCACAGACTGTCCCCTACCAATGGAATTTCACGCTGCCCTATACGGCGGTCAGCGGCACCTACACGCTCGCCGTGAGCGTCTATTCGGCCAATTGGGCGAGCGAGCTCTATGCGAACGCCGCCGCCGCGAGTGTTGGCTATCTGGGAGTGGCGTTCACGGTCAAACTGGTCTCGACCACGATGAGCCCCCGTGCCGCGAAGCCCGGCGATACGGTCGACATCAACGCGGTTCTGGAGTCGAACATCACGGCAAGCGGACTCGAAATCACCTTCATCCTGCACGATCCGAGCGGCGCCCCCGTGGCGCAGTGGGGAATGCAGAAGCAGTATCTCGCCGGCAATCTGCCGCACGGTTTCACCTGGCACTACACCGTCCCCGGCGGCGTGAGTCCGACGAGCTATGCCCTCACCGTAATCGTCGCTGCGCCAACGGGCGCGACCCAATATCTCGCGAGCGGCGACACCTTGGGACTCACGGTGCTCGGCGCCGCCATGTGCACAACGCCGACGCCGCCCAAGTTCAATGCGGAATCGGTCTCGGCCGGTTACGGTTTCGCGATGCACAGCCCGAACACCGGCGCGGACTACGATCTCGTCGCAGCCAGCGGCGCCGGGATCGTGCGGACGAATCTTTACTGGTCCGACGTCGAGACGACCCCGGGTGTGTACGATTTCAGCGCTTATGATCCGATCATTGCGAATCTGGTATCGCGCAACCTCACGCCGATGCTGATTCTCGGCTACGGCAATCCGCTCTACACCAGCGGCTCACCGGCGGCAGCGAGTTGGAAGGCGGCGTTCGTGCACTACGCAACGGCGGCCGCCGCGCACTACCAGGGCAAAGGCATTCTCTGGGAAATTTGGAACGAACCGGATGGCGGTACGTTCTGGACGCAGCCGAGTCCGACCGATTACGCCAATCTCGTCATCGCCGCATCGCCCGCGATCCGGGCCGCAGATCCTTCCGGCGCGGTGATCGGCGGCGCGACTTCAGGGGTCGATTGGACCTTCGTGCAGGCGATCGCGCAGGCGGGTGTGTTGCCCTATGTCGATGCGATCTCCGTGCATCCTTACCGACATTCCGAACCGGAAACCGTGCTGCAGGATCTGGCGACGTTGCGCGCGGTCATGGAAACGGCGGCGCCGGCTTGTGCGCGACAGACGCCGATTCTCTCGTCGGAATGGGGCTATTCAACCACTTGGAACACCGGCGCGCGCGCGGCCGACTCGGCTCTTCAGCAAGGCTACTTCCTACAGCGCGAATGGCTCATGGGGTCCTATGTCGGTCTGCCGGTGTCGATCTATTACGATTACAAGGATGACGGCACGGATCCGACGAACCCGGAGGATAATTTCGGTACGCTGAACGCCGATTCCTCGATGAAACCCGCCTATCAGTCCGCGCAAACTTTGGCGACGGCGCTGCAGGGATTCACGTTCTCGCATCCAATCCCAACGACCAGCGCAATGAATTACAGCATGCTGTTCCTGTCGGGTCCCGAGCTTGCCGTCGTGAACTGGACTGACGACTCCGCGGTGATCTCCGATCCGGCCAATATCCCCGTAGTCACGATACTGACGCCGAGTTCGCCGAACTACGCGAGCTATTTGCGCTCGGCCGAGATCACGTATCCGCACGATCTGCTCATGGCGGCGCCCGGCAACGACGTGCTCGCGACCTTTGTGATTCACAACACCGAGGCGGTGGTCGCAAACATCCAATTGACCGTCGGCGCGACCAGCATCGCGCTGACGATAGCACCTGGTCATGTGTACAGCTACACGCAGGAATTGGCCGTGACGACGACCACCACCACGCCGACACAGTTTCCCGTGACGATGACCTGGAACGGTACGGCCGTGAGCGACCTGCCCGCCGTGCAAGTTGCCAACATGCTGGCGATCAGTGGGCAGTCGGGCTTTCCGCTCAGCGCGAACTGCGCGTCGATGCTCTGCTATGCCCGTTCGACGAGCGTCGGGAGCGCGGCCGCGAAGACCCTGGTGCGTGGCGTCGGCGCATCGACTGCGGCAGCTAAAGCGGCGACTGCAGCGGCGAGTGCAGCGGCGAGTGCGCCGCACGCTCGGCCGAATGCGCAGTCGGAGGCGGATCTGCCCCGTTTGCCGACGATCGAGCGCCGTCCCGCCGACGATCAGCGCTGGCAATAGCGCTGCGCTGCCGACTCGCGTCGTCCTGCCCGGGTCCGCTCCGGGCGCTCGCCCATGGTTGCTTCGGCTACAGATGCCTTGACAATAGTTGTCCAGGCATCTAGTATTTCAAGCGCGATATCGAAGCATTTGAAACGTCACAACCAGCGTGCGCACGCGCATGCATCGGCGGCAGCGATGAAGAGCACAAGTGCGGCGGCGGGCAGGGTGGTGGCAGAACCGGTCCAGCGATCGGTTCGTGGTGCCAGCATGATCTCGGCATTGTTCGCTGTTGTTGTGCTGTTGCAAGCGTGTGCCGACGAGTCGCGCCGCGATCTGCCGCCCTGGGTCTCCACGCAAGCGCCGGCCGCGGCACCGCTGCACATCCGCACGCTTGGGTCCGATCAGCAGTTCTCCGAACTCGCGGCCGACACCGTCGCTCGGCGGCTGCCCGCAGATTCATCCGCTGGCCCGCTGCGCATCCTTGCGCTCTCCGGCGGCGGTGCGTTCGGCGCGTTCGGCGCCGGTGCGCTCGTCGGCATGGGCCAAGCGGGCGAGCGGCGGGACTTCGCCGTGGTTACCGGCGTGAGCGCGGGTGCCTTGATCGCGCCGTACGCATTCTTGGGCTCGGCATGGGATGCCAAACTCGCCGAATCCTACACCAGCGGCTCCGGGGCGCACGTCTTGCATCTGCGCGCCCTTGGTGCGGTCTTCGGGTCGAGTCTCTACCAGGGGGCGCCGCTTGCCCGGCTGATCGATCAATATGTCACCGCCGACTTGTTGCAGTCGGTGGCGGCCGAAGCCGCGAAGGGACGACTGTTGCTCGTGGCGACCACCAATGTCGACTCCGGCGAACCGGTGATTTGGGATCTCGGATCGATTGCCCGCTACGGCGGTGAGAGCGCACACGCCTTGTTCCGCGACGTGCTGGTCGCATCGGCGAGCGTGCCTGGCATGTTTCCGCCGGTCGTGATGCATTTTCACAAGGATGGGCAGACCTATGACGAGGCGCACGTCGATGGCGCGGTGACCCTGCCGTTTTTCGTTGCGCCGGAATTTGCCGCGGTCGCCCACGATGGCGCACCGCAGCGCGGCGTGAGCGTCTATGTACTCATCGATGGCTCGATCGATGAACTGCCGCAGGCCACACGCTTGCGCACCGGATCGATCGTCTCGCGCAGCGTCGCCACGGAGCTGCATATGATGATGCGGACGACGCTGGAACTGGTCGGCACTACTGCGGCGCAGCATGGCGTACGGCTCGAATACGCGGCGCTGCCCGCCGCGTATCCGCAACACAAGGCGTTTGATTTCAGCGCCGCCAACATGCGGCCGATGTTCGACTACGCTTCGGCCTGTGCCGAGCAGGCGCACTTGTGGACGGTGTGGAGCCAGGACTCCATTGCCTCGGCCGCCGCGGTCGCGGCTGGATCTCCTGCCGTGCCTTGCCCCGCCGATGATGCGGCAATCGAGCGGCTGGCGCGCGCCGCCCCTTGACAACAGTTGCCCAGGCATCTATTATATCGGCCATGAATACGGTAGCGACGAGTGCCGACGACCCGAAGATTTACGATTCGAAAACCATGGATCTGCGCGATTCGATCGCGGGGCTGGCTTTCCAGTTGCGTGTCGCGATCGTCGCGGAACTCGATCGGGAACTCAGCGCCGATCCGGATGCCGCGGCATTCGAGGTGACTTCCGCGCAGTATGCGATCCTCGTGCATGTGCTCAAGCGCGGCGTGCAATCGGCCTGCGAGCTCTGCGACCAGCTGGATTACGACCGTGGTGCCATGAGCCGGATGATCGATCGGCTGGAGTCCAAAGGCTTGATTCGGCGCGTGCCGCTGGCGCACACGCGGCGCGGCTTCGCGCTCGAAGTGACCCCCGAGGGCCACGCGGTGTTTCCGAAGATGGAGGAGTGCGCATCGCGGGTGTTGAACCGCATGCTGCGCGGAGTAACCCGGACTCAGGTGCGCACGGCCGAAAAGGTCTTGCGGCAGATGCTCGCGAACAGTTGATCTTCCCGGCCGGGGGCGGTCGAGGCTAAATTTTTGGTTCAATAGTTGCCCAGGCATGTGTTGTTAAGGCAGCAAAGGTGTGTTTCATGAAGAATTGGATGGAATCCTACGCGGCGAAGCTGACCGCCGGCGTGCAGACGATCGGCTTCGGCCTGGATCCCGAAGTGTTGATGTTGCCGGGCGGCAGCATCATGGCTTTGGTCTTCTGGCTCTATGAACATCGGCCGCACGGCAGGAGCTTGGCCGGTGCGCCGCGTCCCGCGCCCGACGAGGAAACCCCGCCGACCGACAAATCGCTGCACTGAGCACGAGTCCGGCCTCGCCGCGGCCCCACGGTGCGCGCATGATCGCAAGCATGCGCAAATCCCTCGCTTGGTGTCTGCTGCTCCTCCCCGCGATCTCGCCGGCGCAAAATCCGAGCCTCGAGACTCTGCCGGGCCGCTCGCTCAGCGACGAGGCCGCGCTTGCGGCTGCGGTGTATGCGCGCACCGACAGTCCCGCAGTGTGGAGCGCGCAGGGCCGTTTGGGCCCCCAGGCCAGCGAACTGCTCGGCTTGCTCGGTGCCGCCGATCGCTACGGCTTGCGTCCCGAGGACTTAGGGGCCACGCGCTTGAACGCCGCGGCGGCGGACTTGCGCGCAGAGTCTGCGCCGCAGGATTGGCAGAGTTTCGATCACGCGCTCACGGATGCCGCGTTGCGGCTCGTTAGTGAACTGCATTACGGCCGCATCGATCCGCGCGCCGCGGGTTTCGAATTACCGGAGGCTCGCGCCGATCTCGACGTCGTCGCGACAGTCATCGCGCTCGCAAAGAGTCCGCGCGTCAGCGATGCGGTCACCGCCGTCGAGCCACCGTATTATCACTATCAACTCCTCAAGGCCGCCCTGCAGCGCTACCGTGATTTGGCCGCCGCCGCCGATCTCACGCCCTTGCCGACGCCACCGCGCGGCCTGCATGCGGGCGATGCCTACGTCGCAGCCCCGGCGCTGCGCCGCTTGTTGCTGGCTGAAGGCGATTTGACGCTTGCCGCTGCGGCGCCGGTGGCTACGAGCGACGTGCTCGATCCGGCCTTGGTTGCCGCGGTCGCGCGCTATCAAGACCGCCACGGTTTGAGCGCCGACGGGAATCTCGGCACCGCGACGCTCGCCGCCCTGCGCACGCCCCTACGGACTCGAGTGCGGCAAATCGAGCTCACCCTCGAGCGCTGGCGCTGGCTGCCCGCGTTCACCTCGCCGCCGATCATCGTCAACATTCCGCAATTCCGGCTGTTCGCCTTTGCGACTCTCGCAGACCGGGCCGCGAGCATTCTGCAAATGCCCGTGATCGTGGGCCAGGCCTACCCGCGCAAGGAAACGCCGATCTTTGTCGGTGAGCTGCAATACGTGATTTTTCGGCCCTACTGGGACGTGCCGCGCAGCATCACGCTGCGGGAAATGCTGCCGAAGATCGCGATGAATGCCGGTTACCTCGCGCGTAATCATCTCGAGATCGTCGCGGGTGACACCGAGGAGACACCCGCGCTCGCGCCTACGCCGGAGCGCATCGCCGCGCTCGCCGCCGGCAGCTTGCGCCTGCGCCAGCTGCCGGGTGCGGACAACGCGCTCGGGCTGATCAAGTTCATCTTTCCAAATGCTCACGACGTCTACTTACATTCGACCCCGGCGCAAGGATTGTTTGCCGCCGCGCGCCGTGCGTTCAGCCACGGCTGCATCCGGGTCAGTGATCCAGTCGCCTTGGCAAGCTTCGTGTTGCGCGCGACGCCCGGGGACTGGTCCGCTGCGCGGGTCTCGGACGCGATGCAGCAAGGGGAGCCGAATCACCGCGTCGCGTTGCGGCAATCGGTTCCGGTCATGATCCTCTATGGGACCGTGATGGCGACCGAGGCCGGGCCGGTCGAATTTTTCGACGACATTTACGGCCAGGATCAGAAACTCGAGAGATTGCTGGAACTGCCGGCCACGGCCACGTAATGCGCCGGCAGGCTGCGGTATGATCGGGCCACTTTCAAGAGGCCCCCTGCCCATGGCAATTCCAACCCGTTCCGACCGCGGCCTGACCAACGCCCGTCGCCGCCGCTTCCTCCTGCAGGGAGCTGCGTTCTGTGGCGCGGTCACAGCGTTCGGCAGTCTACCCGTGCGCGCGAATGCACCGGTTGGGCCGCGCCGCCTGCGCTTCGTGCATACCCATACCGGCGAGACTCTGTCGACGGAATACTTCGATGGCACGAATTACGCCGCTGACGCCCTCAACGACGTGAATCATCTGCTGCGGGATTTTCGCACGGGCGATGCCCACGCGATCGATCCGACGCTGCTCGACCTCTTGTACGATCTGCAGCTGCGCGTCGATCACGATGCACCCTACGAAATCATTTCCGGGTACCGCTCGCCGGCGACCAATGCCATGCTGCGCGGCCGATCTTCGGGGGTCGCCGAACACAGTCAACACCTGCTCGGCAAGGCAATCGACGTACGCCTCGGCGGCTATTCGACGCGCAGCCTCGGCGACCAGGCGCGCGCGCTTGCACGCGGCGGCGTGGGCTACTATGCGGCCTCCGATTTCGTGCACGTCGACACCGGCAGCGTCCGCTTCTGGTGACGGAGGTCGCGGGGCGATGGACGAAGCCAAGGCCGCCGGGGCTCCGCCCAGGCGATAAAGCTTGGCCGCGCGCAGTCGTCCAGGCTGTACGGGGAGCCGATTTTTCGTAAAATGCTGATCCGGCCCTCGGGCATCATGGCGATCGGCAGCAGCATGGCAACATACACGACCGAACGGGTCATCGCAGTCCAGCATTGGAGCGACAAGCTCTTCAGTTTCTCGACCACCCGAAATCCGGGACTGCGCTTCGAGAATGGGCAGTTCATCATGCTCGGCCTCGAGGTCGGCGGGAAAAAGATCGTCCGCGCGTACAGCATTGCAAGCGCCAATCACGACGAACATCTCGAGTTCTACAGTATCAAGGTACCGGATGGACCGCTGACCTCGCGCTTGCAGCATGTCGAGCCGGGTGCCGGGGTGTTGGTCAGCTCGAAGCCGACCGGAACCTTGGTGCTGCGCGATCTTCGGCCGGGAAAACGGCTGTTTCTGCTTGCGACCGGCACGGGCGTCGCGCCCTTCATCGGTATTGCCAGGGATCCGGCGATTTACGAGCAGTTTGCACAGATCGTGCTCGTGCGCGGCGCCCGGCATCTGGCCGATCTCGCTTACGGGGATGCGGCGCTTGCCCAGTTGCGCGCCGATCCGTACCTTGGTGAACTTGCGCGCGCACAATTGCTCGATTATCCGACCGTGACGCGCGATGCCTTCCGCCATCATGGCCGTGTTACGAATCTCGTGGAGAGCGGCCGCGTCTTCGAGGATCTCGGCATTGCCCCGCTCGATCCCGCCCAAGATCGATTCATGATCTGCGGCAACATGCGCATGCTCGCCGACAGCGTGCGTATGCTCGATGCGCGCGGTCTCGAGGCTTCGCCGCACATTGGCGTGCCGGGTGATTATGTCTTCGAACGCGCCTTCGTCGAATCTTTCGAAGCCGCGCCCGTGGCGCCGGCCGCTGTAGTCGTCAGCGGCGACCGGTGTTGACTAACGGCCGCCATACGCGGGCGGTCTGCAAGGCCGCTCAGGGTGTAGCACCGCCCTCGGGTGGGCGCTTGCCATGATCGCCACCGGGGCCATGACCCTGACGGTCCTGCTGCCATGCCTCCCAGCGCGCCTTCTGGTCCGCCAACAGCTTGGAATAAGCGTCCTTTTGCTGCGCGGTCAGAACATCGTAGACCTTGAGTTGTAGGTCGCTCATCGTCTGAATGCGTTCTGCGGCCCGCTGCTTCGCGGCCTGCACCGCGGCCGCATAGCCAGGATCCCCTGGATTTTCCAATGCCGCCATCGGATTCTCTCCCGGGCCTGTGCCCCCCGGCTTCTGCCACTGGTCACGCGCGCCTTCCATGATGGTATGAATCGTCTCGCGCTGCGCCTCGGTCAGGTCGAGTTCGCGCAGATTGCCGAGCAATCCGGGTCCGCCGGGGTGATGACGGTGGTGGTGTCGATGCCAGCGGCCGTGTTCGTCCTGGTCGCCGTCGCCGCCGGCGTTCCGCTGCCAGGGATGATCCGGTGGCGGGGGACTCGGGGGTGGTGCCTGTGCCAGCGCACCGCCGGCGAGACCCGCGACCGCGATGCAGAGCACCAATCCTTGCAGACTGCTTTTCATGATCATTCGCCTCACTAAAAAACCGCTGATTCGCCGCTGGTTGCGACTCCATGGAACGATAGCTTCCGCCTTCGGTGCACACGAAGACCATAAGCGCAGCGCAAAGATTCGTTAATTCTTGACAAGATCTCCCCGTAGCAGGCGCGACGAGCGCGGGAGAGCCAGAGAATTCAAGGGCTTGGCAAGGCGAGCGCGCCGCTGTCGCCGTCAAAAGATGCCCAGCTCCAGACCCGAGCCGAAGGTCGCGCCGAGGTCGAAGCAGCGCTGCAGATCCGCCGCCGCGATCCGTTTGCGCGCCTGTATGCGTTGAGGCGTCTGCGCCTGCGTACAGACGATCAGCGGTTCGGCAATGGCCTTGAGGCGCCAGCCGGACGCAATGCGTGCGATTTGCTGGGCGGCGCTGCGCCCGTCGCTACCGGCGCAGACGAGCGCGCCATAGGGGCGGCCGTTGATGCGCTCCAGCACTGCGTAATAAGTCCGGTCGAAGAAATCCTTGACCTGGCCCGAGACGGCGGCGAGATTTTCCGGCGTCGCAAACAAGTAGCCGTCGGCCGCGAGCACGTCGTGCGCGTCGGCCTCCAGCGCCGGCAACAGACGTAGTCGCAGCGCGGATTCGGTTCGGGCACCGGCCGCGGCCGCTTCGACCAGTTGCCGTGTGCCGCCGGTCATCGAATGGTAGACGATCAGCAAGGTCCGCATTTTCAGGTATCGTCGCCGCTCGGATTGAGTCTGGTACGGTCAAGGATACGGGCGTTTGCGATCAACTTCGGCAAGAATTCGGCGGCTCGATCTGTGTGGGCTCATCGCCGCAGCGCTAGGGCTTGCGCACCCGGCCGCCGCTGCGGATCCCCAGGCCTACGACCTGGATTTCGGCCCGGCGGCGAACGCGGCCGTCGAGGAAACCCTGCGCGCCACCTCGGATCTGGATTCGCTGCGCAAGAACGCGCCCGTGAGCCCCTTTGGCCTGCTCGCCCGGGCACGCGGCGACGTCGACCGGCTGAAGACGGTGCTGGAGAGTTTCGGCTATTACCAATCGCAGGTCCTGATCACGATCGATGGCCTGCCGCTCGATGACGGTGCGCTCGGCGAGCGCTTGACCGCCCTGCCCAAGGGCAGCGATGCGCACGTCGTGATCCGCTTCGCGCTTGGGCCTCTTTATCACCTGCGACACGTCGACGTCCAAGGCATGGTGCCGGAGTCGGCACTGAGCCATTTCGGTCTCGCCAGCGGAGACCCTGCCATTGCAACCAGCGTGCTCGCCGCGGGCGGCCGCTTGCTCGACGCCTTGCACGACGAGGGCTACGCGTTCGCCAAGGTCGACGAACCCGTTGCCACCGAGGACGCGACCCAGCCGCTGCTCGACGTCAGCTTCCGCGTCGAGACCGGCGCGAGAGTGCAGATCGGCGCGATCCATTTTGCCGGCATGAAGCACGTGCACGAAAGCCTGTTGCGCAAGCGCCTGCTGGTGCGCACCGGCGAGCAATATAGTTCCTCCCTGGTCGAACGGGCCCGCAAGGATCTCACGAGCCTCAGCGTGCTCGCCGCGGTCAGCGTGCGGCTGGGTGGCGCCGTCGATGCCACGGGCGGTGTCCCCTTGACCTTCGAGATCAAGGAGCGCGCCCGCTTCGCACTCGGTTTCAACACCGCGTATTCGAGCGATCTGGGCGGCAGCATCGGCAGCACCTGGACCGATCGGGACGTCTTCGGCGGTGGCGAACAGCTGAGCCTCGCCGCAACGTTCATCGGCATCGGCGGCAGCGCCGTCACGGCGCCGGGCTACAACACCAGCGTGAAGTATCTGTTGCCCGATTTCGGCGCGCGCGATCAGTCCCTGCAATTCGCGATCAGTGCAATCAAGCAGTCGCTGATCGCCTACGACCAGAAAGGCGTGACCACGGGCGTCACCCTGACGCGCAAGCTGTCGAGCGTCTGGACGGTGAATGGCGGGGTCACGACGACGAACGAGGAAGTGGCGCAATACACGCAGAACGTATGCCCGCCGGCGCTTCCGACTTGTGCACCGGGCCAAGAAATCGAGTTTTACGACGATGCGCATTACACGCTCGTGGCCCTGCCCGTGCACGTGATCTACGACTCGACCGATCTCGCCTCACCCTTGGATGATCCGACGCACGGCATGCGCAATTCCGTGGGCTTGACGCCGACCCGTTCGATCGGCGAGCCGAGTGCGACCTACATGATCTGCGATCTCAAACTTGCAGCGTATTTCGACGCCGGGCTTTGGTGGGGTGCGGCCGCCGGCCGCAGCGTGCTCGCCTTGCGCGCTCTCGCCGGCCTTGCGCAAGGGGCAAGCGCCAGCAGTCTGCCCCCGGATCAGCGCTTCTACGCCGGCGGCAGCGCCGTCACGGCGCCGGGCTACAACACCAGCGTGAAGTATCTGTTGCCCGATTT
>Ga0116226_10002133_pt1 | contig 17160 bp, 13 predicted proteins | sample S1TSphfallax_FD_89692 | JGI IMG/M metagenome (GOLD analysis project Ga0116226, IMG submission 89692) | Host-associated microbial communities from peat moss isolated from Minnesota, USA - S1T2_Fa - Sphagnum fallax MG | ecosystem: Host-associated > Plants > Peat moss > Unclassified | place: USA... | reverse complement strand
GCCGTTGGCCCAGAAATGGAACAGGCGCAGCGTGCCGGCTTGCGGGGCACGCAGCTCGTATGCGCTCTCCCAGGCGCTGACGGCCTGACGCAGCGCGTTTAACGCGTTGGCCAGCTGGTCGACGATGTCCTGCTGGTGGACCTCATCCGCGGTGCGCAGCGCCTGCGCCTGCGCCTCGGTCTGCAGAACAGCCAGCTCGTTGGCAAGCATGGCTATCTTGGCGTCAGCGTCCTGCTCTTTTTCCATCTGCAATTGCTCGGTGCCGTTATCAAGATAGGCCGGAGAGGCGAGACCGGCAGTGACCAGAACCTTCTGGCTTCGGACTTGCTCCTGCGCGGCGGTGCTGGCGGCGTCGGCGGCATGGCGTTTTTGCTGCAGCAAGCCGGTTATAGTCTGGTCTATGAGAGCTTCTGTATGCAATTGCGCCAGCTGCGTCGCGCGCGGATGCGATGTTGCAAAATTATGGACATCTTCAAGCGCCTGCATAGCCGCGGCAAAGGCTGGCTCACATCTGCCCAGCCGGGCCGGGGTGACCACCGGCGGCGGCGGCAGGACGGTGCCAGGGTCGATGGCCAGCGGTATCTCTGTCAGCCATTGGCGTAGCGCTATAATCTGCGCCGCGTCGTCGCCGTCATCCACCACGGCCAGGAGCTGGCCGGCGGTGACGGCGCTGCCATCGGCCCGTTGCAGCTGCTCAATGCGGCCGCTGGCATGGCTGAGCAGCGGGGCCGGCACGGGGGTGGAGACCAGCTGCACCTGGCTGGCGATGACCACCGGGTAGGGCAGCACCGCGGCGGCCAGCAGCAGGCAGGCGGTGATGATGGCAGCGGTGAGCGCACCGCTATGCACCGCGAAAGGCGGCGGCGCGCCGATCACCTCCTGGTAAAGCTCGCTGCGCAATTCCGGCAGCTTTCTGCCGCCGGGCAGAGACGGCTCACCCTGGCCGGCGCGCAGCCCGCCATCAATGTCTCCCTGCTGCCCCGGGCTGAGCCTGTCTGTGCGGGGCTTCATGCTAACTGCCAAGCTCAAGCTGGTTGCGCACCAGCTCAAAATACCGGCCACGCGCCTGCGCCAACTCGTCATGTGACCCGCGCTCGACCACCCGGCCATGCTCCAGCACCACGATATGGTCGGCGTGGCGAACCGTGCTGAGCCGGTGGGCCACGATCAGCTTGGTCATGCCGCCGGTGAGGGCCGCGAAGTTGCGCGAGACCACGGCCTCGGAATGCGCGTCCAACGCGCTGGTGGCTTCGTCGAGGATGAGCAATTGCGGCTTGGCATAGACCGCGCGGGCCATAAGCAGACGCTGCCTCTGACCGCCTGACAGCCCAGCTCCGGCGCCGCCCACTTTGGTGTTAAAGCCCAAAGGCAGCGCGTTGATGAACTCACTGGCATGGGCAACCTCCGCCGCCCAGACCAACCGGTGGCGGTCAATATGCTCACCGGACACGGCGATGTTGCGGGCGATGGTATCATAGAAAATAAACCCGTCTTGCATCACCGCCCCGCATTGCGCCCGCCAGTCCCGTGCCCGCAAGTGGGAGAGCTGGACTCCGCCCACGGTGATCTCGCCCTGTTCGGGCTCGTAAAATTTCAGCAATAGTTTCAGCAGCGTGGTTTTGCCGCTGCCGCTGGAGCCGACAATGGCGGTGGTGCGGCCGCGGGTAATGGTGAGGCCAATGCCGGCGAGCGCGAAGGGGGCGGTTTTGTCGCCATAGCGGAACGAAATGTCCCGCAGCTCGATATCCCCCTGCGCGACCTCGGCATAGACCTGCGCCTCATCATCCTCAGGCTTGGCGCGGCTGATCTCGGTCATGCGGCGCAGGCTCACCATCGCGTCCTGGCCGTTCTGTATGAAGTACAGGAAGCTGGAGACCGAGGTCCCGATTTGCCCCATCATGGCGCTCATGGCCAGCATGGCGCCGAGGGTTAAATGCCCGCTGATGACGGAATCTGCCGCCATGGCCAGGACCACGGTGCGCGTCACCGTGTTGATGAGCACGGCGCCACCATTTTGGGTCTGCTCCAGACCCATATTGGCGATGCGGATTTTGAAGAGTTTGACTTGAACACGTTCCCAGGCCCAGCGTTTTTGCGTCTGCGAGCCGGTGAGCTTGATGTCGGCGATGCCGCGGATCAGCTCGATCTCACGCCCGCGGCTTTCTGACAATTCACCAAAGCGCCGGTGGTTGAGTGCCAGGCGCGCGCGCATGAACTGCATAATCCAGGTGACGGACAAGGCCGTGCCAATGAGCAGGACCAGGAAGATGGCCGGGCTGAAGCTGATTATGACGGCGCCATAGACCAGCAGCGTGAGCACCGCGAACATGGAATCGACCACATGCGCGGTGAGAAACTGCTCAACGCGCTGATGGTCTTCCAAACGTTGCAGAATATCGCCCATGCTGCGTTTGTCAAAAAAGGGCAATGGCAGGCTCATGGCGGTGGCGAGGAAATTGGTCACCAGCGAGATGGAGATGCGCGCCGAAAGATAGAGCAGTACCCAGCCGCGCAAAAACCCCGCAGCCACCTCACCCAGGCTGACGCAGATTTGCGCGATGAGAAAGATGAGAACGAATTTTTTGTCTCCCAACTGCACACCCTGATCGACCAGGGCTTGGGTTAGGAAGGGTATGGCGAAGAGCAGCATGGCGCCGAGCCCGGTTGCGATACAGAGCTGTATAAGCAGGCGGGAATGACCGCTGAGATAGCCGAGCAATATGGCCGCCAAGCCGCGCGATGCAGGCGTGGCGGGGCCGGCGGCGAGATCGTCCTTTTGGAAATTCGGCCCGGGTTCGAAATATACGGCGGTGCCGAAGCCCTCGCCCTGCGCCGTGCCGCTGATCCAATGGCGCGCGAACTCGCCGTGGCTATAGCTGAGCAAACCGGGGGCGGCTGGATCGGAGACCAAAATACGTTTTGATGTGATGGCGTAGACAACGACAAAATGCTCCTGGCGCCAATGCGCCAGAAACGGCACGCGGCGCTCTGCCAGCAAAGCTGACATATGACATTGCACCGGCAGGCTGAGCAGCCCGATGCTTTCTGCCGCCGTGCATAGACCCAGCAGATTGACGCCCTGGCGGCCCTGATACGCCAGCTCCTCCGCCTGGGACACCGAGACGATCTTGCCGAAATGACGCGCAATAATGCGCAGGCAGGTCGGCCCGCAACTCATCTGGTCCAGTTGCCGGTAGTGCGGGAAGCGGGCCATTATTGAGGTTTTCGCGAGGGGTGCGCCGGGCATTTCAATAGTCTCCCTATGTCCGCAGTTTTTCTCCTTATATCCGCAGTTTTTTTCATATGACCGTTATTTTTCTCCATAGCTTGGTCGTTTTTCTCCATATCCCGGCAGTTTTTATTGTTACGTCCGATCGTGGCTCTGAGCCTAGCATTGAATGCTTCTCCTCACAATCTAACAGTCGCTATAGAATATGGTATGCAGGTTTTGCCGCCACGAAAAATAAGATGCTTTGAAGGGATGCCGTCAATTTCGTTTGGGCTACACTCAGCTTTCGTCACATTGACAAGTGTTTGATCAGCGCAATATGCTATTTGCGCCACCGAAGTCGGGGGTGCGTAACAGTTATGATTTATAACAGCTAATTATAAATCAGCACAACAAAAGTGAGGTCTCTGATGAGAAAAACGAATGAAGCCACAAATAAAAAGCCGGCTGAAGAATTTATCCGGGAGCTGGACAGCGACGAGATGAGGGCCGTTATCGGCGGCGCCAAGGGTAGCCACCCGCCATCGCCCCCGGGCGGAAACCCGGGCGGCCATTAATACCGCGATATTGAATTGGGCGGGGGGTGGATTTCTACTCCCCACCTTATTAAATCTCTTAAGGTGGCGATTTCTTATGGATTATAATAAAGAATTTCAAAAAATAGGCGAAGAAATCGAGACCGTCTGGCGGCGCCGGGATTATGATCCAGCTTTCCTGCCGGACCTGGCGATGGCGGCCGCGGCCAAGGTCCCTGAGGTCGATACACCAGAATTAATCCGGCAGATGTCCAGCACATACGACCTTAACTATAGCTTCTCCAGCTATGATATGCACGTTTTCCGCAATGAAAATCTGCGGATTGAAATTCTGCATTGGCTCACCAACCCGACCAGCATCCATGAGCATATTTTTTGCGGCGCCTTCCGGCTCATGAAGGGGCGCAGCCTGCAGGTGGAGCATGAATTTACGCCGGCTCAGCGGCTCACCTATAATTGTGATGCTGGTCACCTGACACAGCGCCATTCTGAGGTGCTAAATAGCGGGGATATCCGCCCGATTATTTCTGGCAGCGACTTCATCCATGCGAATTTTCACCTTGGACGGCCAACGGTGACGATGGTGATCCGCTCCGTGGCGCAGAACCAAACCTTGCACCAATACACCTATCTGCCGCCATACTTGCGGTACGACCCGTTCTATAAAACCGAGCACCGCAAGCGGCTTTGCGCAAGGCTGGAATATATGGCGCAGATCGGCCAGTCCGGTTCGTTTGAGGTGGATGTGCTGGATATTATAAATACCGCAGCTTTTGATGATGTGCTGGAAGCGCTGATGTATCCGCGGGTTTCCAGCGGTGATGAAGTCAGGCTGGCGCGGCTGATTGATGCGGCGTGCCAACGCTTCCCCGATGCCGCCACTGCCTTGAGCGTCAGCCTGTGGGAGGTGCGCCGGCGTGAGCGTCTGACCGCGCAAAGGCGCCAAGTGGAGGTACAGGGGCAACGCTTTCTGATGGCGCTGATGATCAACCTGAGCGATACCGAGGCGATACGTGGCCATCTGGCGGAGGAGTTCGCAGATGAGACGCCGGGACAGTCTGCGGCGCGTATTTTACGTGAGATGGGCGGCAGCCATGACGTGCCGGTTATTTCACAGGACACCGCCGCTTCATTCGCAGATTTTGTGGATGGCAACCCCTATGAGAACAATGCGGCACTCGATGCGCTGCTGGCATTGCCTTTGCTGCGGCCTTTTTTGGCATAGCTTGTATCGCCATGGCTGAACATGGCGGCGGCGTGATCGGCTGAAATTTTCCTGCCGCCATGAAAAAGGCGCCTCCCGACAAAGATAGGAGCCTTTTTTCTAATCTTACAAAGTCATAAACTCTGATTCGGTTCCAGTGTGATTTGTCCTGTGTGGCGTGTCTTAGCCGTGGAGGCTGGTTATCATGCGTGCCTTCCTCCACCACCCGTTCGGATTGCCCGAGCCATCATAATTATTACAATCTGACGCTAAGATTTTAGATGTCATAATTTCGTCACCCAAGCCTGGTTTGTTAGCCATCTGACGTGAATGCCACTTGGTCATAGAGATTACTCTTCCTCCACGTTTGACGCCGGCTTAAATAGCGCGGGACGCGGGTAGCTGTTGCGACAGGCGGCGCGCTCGCGGGAGGGTTCATGGCGGCGGGCACCAATCTTGCCATCAACAGCGGCCGCCATGAGAATTTGCATGATCGTCGCCGCTGCTTGGGGCGGGAAAGCAGGGCCACCGGCTTTAGCCAACAGGTCCGCCAGTGCTAACTATTTCCGGTCATCGGGCCCTCTCAGCTTAGAGTGACGTCTCGCAACGCCGCCTCAGCCCCTGATCCAACCCGGCCACTGGTGGGGCTTCTGCCGCCCGCCGGGCCAGAAGCCCCACCAGACAGCATCCCATTTCCACCATGAACGCGGACCCTAGGATTAAAACATCTGTCCTACCCGTTCAGGTAGTTGTGATGACATGCCGGGATTCGCTATAGGCTGAGATCAATAAAAGTCGTTGAAGAGAACGTTTTGAATGGGAATCTACAATGCACTTTATGGGAATGAAGATCGAAATCGTCGACCCGCATTTAGTCCATAAGGACCATTGCGACGATGTCCTCGTTTATAATGCTCGGGGCGCATTGCCGTCCTCTATCAGTGCAAGTTTGATCTCGGAGTCCGATCTGACGGAAGACGAGATTGCGCTGTTATGTGAATATTATGTCGAGGCTGAACCATCATCGCCGCCCGGCCAAAATTTACTTTCGCCAATGCGTTTTCTGCGTAGCGTGCCGTGCCGCCTTGATGCCGTACAAGTGGCGGAATATCTGGCGCAGGACGAAAGTTTCAAAGAATTATTACATTATTATGAAAGCGGCTTAAATTATTACGAACTACGCTCAAAATACCTGCGCGAGGGCGATGAAATCCGGCTGATGAACGCTTTCGTGCCGTTGGAGCTGAGGATTACCAGCCATGAGCGGATGCAGATCTCGGCGGTGTTAGACAAAATCCCCTTGCAGGACCGGCCCAGCTACTATTATATGACTTTGCTGAACGACACGAAAAATTATTTTTTCTATCGCAAGCACCATGAACACGTCCCGGGCATCATGTTGGTGGAGGTCGCCCGCCAGGCTGTCTATGCGCAGTATTACCGAACCAGCCAGCACCGGCGCGGCGACGTGACACTGACCATCAAGAAAATCGATGTCGAGTTTTTCAACTATGTGGATGCCAATTATCCCGTCATAATTTGCGCCGAGACCACGGATGATCCCGATGAGCGGAAGGCTCTAGGCCTTGAGCGGCGGCGCGTGTTATTCTACCAGTCTGGCAAATCAGTCGCCGAGATCAATATCACCGGAATGCCGATCAAGATCAACGTGTTCAAGCGGCTGCGCAATATCAAGCCCGACCCGGCGCATTGGTTCGTGCCGGTCAAAAATATCGACCGTACCGCCCTCTTCACGGGTTCCTGCGGCACCAAACGCGAAGCCTTTGTCAATAATGTCTCACTGCACGGGCTTAACGTAACGTTCATCGATGTGGACGAAGTCGCCGAGCAGGAGGTGTTTGATTTTCAGTTAAATGTCGATAGCATCGGTTACATCAGCGGTTCCGCAACGGTGCGCCGGATGTTGAAATCGGCCGAGGGCGCGACTGGCGATCTACAAATTACCAATATTCCGCTTGAATCGGAACGGCGCTGGCGCGAGGCGATCAAGAATTTCACCCATCTGGATCTGCGGCGTGAGGTGTATTGAATGGATACGCATCTCGCTACAGCAAAACCCGCTTTGTTTGAAACGCTGTTGTCACCTATCCGAATCGGTGATGTGGCGTTGAAGAACAAGCTGTTTCTGGCGCCAATGGGGCTTGATCTGGCCAATCATGATGGCACGATCTCATCTGAGCTAGTCAATTTTTATATGGATATCGCGGCGGGCGGGGTTGGCTGTTTGATCTTGAGCAACGCCACCGTCTCGCGTGACTCGATTTTGCAGCCCAAGGGCCTCAAAATGTTCACCCCCAGCCATGCCGCGGCGCTGGCGCCGTTTATCGCGGCGGCGCGCGAAAAAGGCGCCGTGGTGGGTCTGCAGTTACAGCATTATGGCGGCCAGGGGACGACCACCTTCACACGTGGCAAAGCCTTGCTGACGCCCAGCATGGTGCCCAGCAAGTCATTGCAGAAGCTCGATCCCAAATACCGCATGGTTGAGATGACGCAGGATGATATTGATATGGTCGTTCAGCAATTTGCCGAGGCGGCCGCGCTTGGCGCGGCGGCGGGGGCGGAACTGATCCAGTTGCAGGCATCTAACGGCTATCTGCTCAGCAGCTTCCTGTCCAAATTCACCAATCGCCGCCAAGATGCCTATGGCGGCAGCGATCTGGCCCGGGCCAGGCTGCTGATCGAGGTGGTCACCGCGATCCGCCAGCGCATCAGCCGCAAGGTGGCGGTTTCGGTACGGATCGGCATCGATGATTTTTTGGGCGATGCCGGGCAGCAGCCCGAAGAGTTGCAGGATGTCATTCCGGTACTGGAAGCAGCCGGTGTGGATATGTTTGAAGCCTCGATCTGTATTGCCGACACCTTCAGCAAAATGGGCGAGCGCACCCAGGCGATGCTGGACTTCGTGCATCGCCAGGTTGCCAAGCTGACCAGCTATGCCAGCGTGCCGGTCGGGTTCGCCGGTTTCGTGGCAAGCCTGGCGGAAGCTGAGCGGCTGATCACTGACAGGGTTGCCGATATGATCGGCATGGGCCGGGCCTTGCTGGCTGATAATGAATTGATCCTCAAAACGATCGAGGGCAGGCAAGCCGAGATTAATCTTTGTCTGTGGGATGGAAAATGTTTCAAAGATAAATACAACCCGCGCTATCAACGGGTTTTTTGCTGCGTCAATCCCAAATATCTGCGGCCAGTATGAAAGTGAGCGGGTCTTGAATCATTTTCCTGAATCAGCGCGCCGGCTGAACCGGTTTGAGGGCAAGACAAGCCTGGTGACCGGCGGCACGCAAGGCATGGGGCTCGCCGTTGCCGAGGCGCTGGCGCGCGAAGGTGCGAATGTCATCATCTGCGGCCGGCATGAGGCAACCGGCAGCAAAGCCGCTGACCGCATCGCCCAAGCCGGCAACACGGCACGGTTCATCGCCTGTGATGTGGCGGATCCAGACGCGGTGAGCGGCATGATCGGCTGGATTGTGCAAACTTATGGCAGCATTGACTGTGCCTTCAATAATGCCGGCGTCACCGCGCCACATGCCCGCCTGGGGGACTCCTCGGTGCGGTCCTGGCAGGATGTCATCAACATCAACCTCAATGGGACCTATTATTGCCTGCGGGCAGAGCTGGCGGCGATGGCGCGTGGCGGCGGCGGCGCGATTGTCAATAATAGCTCGGTCGCCGGGCTGATGGCCATTCCCGGCCAGGGCGCCTATGTCGCCAGCAAATTTGCCATCGCTGGCCTGACCCAGGCGGCGGCGATTGAATATGCGCAAGCCGCCGAGGGCACCGCCATGGTGCGGGTTAATGGCGTGGCCCCGGGGCCGATTCTGGGCGGCATGAATGATAGCGCCGCGCTGGATCAGCAGCCCGAGCGCACCAAGCGTAAATTGGGCGCCACCGCGATGCGGCGATTTGGCCAGGCCGAAGAGGTCGCAGCCGCGGTGCTCTGGCTGTTATCCGACGAGGCATCCTATGTCACGGGCACCATCCTGCCGGTTGATGGCGGTGCGGTGGCGGGCAAATTTTGAGCGTGAGGGAGGGCGGGATGCGCAACATATTCATCAGTGGCGTGAGCAGCGGCATCGGTTATGAATTAGCCAAAAAATGTCTGCGCGAGAATGACCGCGTTTACGGGGTCAGCCGGTCGACGCCGGATCTGCTGGGCGAGGAACATTTCCATTTCGCGCGCATCGACCTGTCCATGCATGAATCCGCGGCGGTGCAATTGCGGGCATTTCTTTTTACCATGCATAATCTGCAAATCATCGACATGGTGTTTCTGAATGCCGGGCAATTTGGCAGCCGCATCGCGCCGATCCGCAATCTGACGCTACGCGATCTCAAAGGTCAGATGGATATTAATCTCTGGGCCCATAAGCTGGTCCTGGATGTGTTGCTGGATGGCGGTGTGACGGTGCCAAAATTCATTTTCTCGGCCTCGATCGCCGGCGTGCGCGCCAGAGCGGGCAATGGCGGCTATGCGATCTCCAAGGCCGCCCTCAACATGCTGGCGAAACTCTACGCGCTCGAGCATCCTGAAAGCTTCTTCGCCGTGCTCGGGCTGTGCGCGGTGGATACCAATCTCAGCCAGCAAATCGTCACCTTGCCCCTGGAGGGTGACTTTGCCGAACAGCGCAAGCTGCGGGCCCGGGTGCAGCTGGATGGCTATGTGGTATCCGCGCAGACCCGCGCCGCGCAAATTTACGCCCTCATGAATGGCCGGCTGCAGGATCACGTCAGCAGCGGTGACTTCATTGAAATCCGCGACCTGCTGGCCCAGGCCGCCGCCGTCTCAAACCAGCCCGAGGAGTTCGTCGCATGAAAGTTCTGGTCCTGGTCGCACATCCCAATCTCGCCACGTCACGGGTCAATAAAGCCTGGAGCGAGGCTTTCGAGCGCCACGAAAATGTCACGGTACGGGATTTGTACAAGCTCTACCCGGACATGGACATTGACATTCTGGAAGAGCAGGCTGTGCTGCTGGCGCATGACCGCATCGTCTTGCAGTTTCCGCTCTATTGGTATTCGTCGCCTGCCGTCTTAAAGCACTGGCTGGACCTCGTGCTGCAACCGGGTTTTGCCTATGCGGTGGGGGGTGATAAGCTGCGCGGCAAGGAATTCGTGATCTGCACCTCGGTTGGCAGCACCGAGGATAATTACCGCGCCGGCGGCCATAATAATTATTCCGTGGATGAATTGCTGCGCCCGTTCCAGCAATCGGTCGCCTATATTCGCGGCCGCTATATCTCGCCGTTCTGTTTTTTCCGCGCTTTGGTGGCCTCCGACGAGGAGATCGCGGCCAGCATTCCCCGTCTTATCGCCTATGTTCTGGATCCCGACATCAATCCCGAACGCGACCATGAAAAATTCATCATCGATACGCTGAGTGCCATGTATAACCGCGCTGAAGACGAGCTGGTCTGATGGATATCATGCCAGAGCGCGACCTGATGGCGGTGATGCTGCCGCGCTATCAGTTTGCCGAGCATCATGAAGGCCGGATGGCGGCCTCCCCTGCCGCCATATTGGACGCCATTGATCGGCTCGATACGCATGATGACGCCGTGGTGCGCGCGCTGTTGATGTTGCGGGAATTGCCGGCGCGGCTGGCCGCGGCGGCCGGGGTCAATGTGCCGATCAAAGGCCGGCCGCGTTTTGGGATGGCGAATTTTACGCCCTTGCGGCGCGGCCCCGATCAAGCGGTTTATGGCCTGGCCGGGCGCTTCTGGCGGCCCAGTTTTGGGCTCGAACCGATTGCCGATGCCGAAGCCTTCCTGGCCTTTCAGAAGCGCGGCGTCCCGAAGCTGATCATGGGGTTTCGCACCATTCCGGATGGCGCGGCCATACGTTTGGTCACCGAAACCAGAGTGTTCTGCCCGGACCGGACGTCTTGGTTATTGTTTACCCCCTATTGGTGGATTATCCGCGCCGCCAGTGGCCTGGTGCGGCGGCGCATGTTGGCCGCCATCAAGCGCATGGCGGAGGGGGAAGCCAGCCGGCTGGCCGCCCCGGACCAGCCTTGTCTCCTCTGAACAAAGGATCCTGCCATGCTTCTCCTCTGTCTGGGCTTGCTCTGTCTGCTCTCTCTGCATCTGGTTCCCGCCATGCCCAATCTGCGTGCCGGCTTGGTCACGCGGTTTGGCGAACTGCCCTATAAAGCGTTATTTTCACTCGGCGCCTTGGCCGGTCTGGCGCTCATGATCATCGGCTACCGCCATGCCCTCACCGTGCAGCTTTGGCCGGTGCCGGCGTCCTGGCGGCAGCTGCCACTGGTGACCATGCCGGTGGCCTTCGTGCTCGCCATCGCCGCCTATCTACCCGGCTATATCCGCGCGGTTTTGCGCAATCCGATGCTGCTGGGCGTGGTGATTTGGTCGGTCAGCCATTTACTGGTGACCGGTGATCTGGCGTCTTTACTGCTGTTCGGTAGCCTTTGCGTGTATTCCGTGTTCGCCATGCGCGCCGCCAGCGGGCGGATGGTTGGTTTGCGCCTGCCGCAGCCAAACGCGCTGATGGATGCCGCCGCCATCGTTCTGGGCGTTGGACTCTATGCCGCGGCCTTGTTCTTGCACGGCAAAATTGGCCCGCCAGTGATCTGAGGCGGCGCCGTCATTCAAGACCCCCAGGTCTCGCCCGGAGGATTACTCGTTTTGAAAAGGTGACTCGTCATGGTGCAGCGATTGCGGGTGTTTTCCGGCCAGAGCGCGGCGCCGTGGCGGGCGGGCGTGATCGGCTGGCTTGGTCTCGCGGCCCTTGCCGGCGCGCCAATGGCGAGCGCACAAATACCGGGCCGGCCATTGCGTGTCATCGCCGTGAGCTTCGCCGCCAGCCAGACCCAGACCGTCTATTCTGGCGTCGTGGCGGCGCATATCCAGGCCGAATTGGGATTCCGCATCGGCGGCCAGATCATCGCGCGCCCGGTCGAGCTTGGCGCGCATGTCGCGGCCGGGCAAGTGCTGGCCAGGATCGATCCGGCCGACCTGCTGCTTGACGTGCAGGCGGCGCAGGCGGCGGTGCAGGAGGCGCAAACCAGCGCCACCAACGCGGCGGCGGCGTTCAACCGTTACGCCGCCCTCGGCCAGGACCGCGACGCCATGGTGCCGGAAGAATATGACCGCCGCAAAGCCGTGCGGGATGCTGCCTTGGCCCGGCTCACCCAGGCTCAGGAGGGCCTCGCCATCGCCCGTGATCAGGCCAGTTATGGGGTCTTGCGGGCCGATGCGGCCGGCGTCATCACCGCACTGCCGGTGGAGGTCGGGCAAGTAGTGGCGGCCGGACAAAAGGTGGCAAGCCTCGCCCATGATGGCGGCGCGGAAATTGATATCGCCGTGCCGGAAGATCAGCTCACCGCCATGCAGATCGGCCGCGCCGCCACCATCACGCTCTGGGCGCTGCCAAATGCCAAGCTGCTTGGGCATATTAGCGATGTCGACGCCATCGCGGTGCCGCAATCGCGCACCTATCTGGTCAAGATCGCGCTTGATCAACCGGCCGTTCTGGCGGGGCTTGGCATGACGGCGGCGGTCAGTTTCGATCAGGCCGCAACGCCGCGCGCCACCTTGCCTGCCAGCGCAATCGTGGCGCGGGATGGCGCGCCAGCCGTATGGGTGTTGCAGCCAGATGGCCATGTGATCCAGCAAGGGTTGCAGATTGCCGGCTACACCGCGGACGGCGATGTCGAGGTCGCGTCTGGCGGGGCGCTGCGCCCCGGCGCGCTGGTGGTCACCGCCGGTGCCGCCCTGATTGACCCGCAGGCGCTCTACACCCGCTGGGCTGGGCCGCAGCGATGAACAATATGCGCCGGGACGATCCCGGCGGCAGGGCAGCGGCGCCAGCCAACCTGTCGCGCTGGGCGCTGCTGCACCCCCGCTTCATCGCCTATGCGATGCTGGTGCTGTTCGCCACCGGCGTGGCGGCCTATATCGCCCTGGGCCGCGACGAGGATCCGCCGTTTACGGTCAAGCAAATGGTCATTCAGGCGCAATGGCCCGGTGCCAGCGCCGAGCAGATGGCGGCCGACGTGACCGACCCGCTCGAGCGCAAGCTGGAGGAATTGCCTTATCTTGATTATGTCGAGAGCCAGACCTCGGCTGGCCGCGTCACGCTGACCGTCAATCTGCGCGACGATACGCCGCCAGACCAGGTACAGCCGGCCTGGTACCAGGTGCGCAAGAAAATCGGTGACATGCAAGCAGCGCTGCCGGATGGTCTGCAGGGGCCTTATTTCAATGACGAGTTCGGCGATGTCTATGGCCAAGTCTACGCGATCACGGGGGATGGGTTTTCGTTGCCGCAGCTTAAACACGTGGCCGAAGATGTGCGCGAAGGGCTGCTGGGGGTTCCCGGTATTGGCAAAGTCGAACTACTCGGCACGCAGGATGAGCGCATCTATGCTGACATCATACCGGCCCGGCTAGCACAATACGGTGTCAGCATGGATACCATCGCGCAGGCCATCCAGGATGCCAATGCGGTCGCACCGGCCGGGTTTGTTGAAACGCCGGAGCAACGGATTTATCTGCGCAGCGGCGGCGGCATTGACAATCTGACGGCGTTGCAGAACCTGCCCATCGCGGTGGCGGGCCGGCTGATCCCGCTCGGGGACCTCGTGACCATCAGCCGCGGCCTGGCCGATCCCCCGCAACCCAGCATCCGGTTTGACGGCAAGCCGGCCTTGGAGCTGGCGATCTCTTTACAGCATGGCGGCGATATCGTGGCACTCGGGCGCGGCGTGCGGGCTGCACTCGCGCGCATCACGCCGGCTTTGCCATTGGGCGTGACGCTGCATCCGGTCGACGACCAGCCCGCGGTGGTCGCCCAAAGCGCAGGCGAATTCGAGACGAGTTTTTATGAGGCGTTGATCATCGTGCTCGGGGTCTCCCTGCTCACTTTGGGCTGGCGGCCGGGCCTGGTTGTCGCCATCGCGGTACCGCTAACTCTGGCCTGCGTGATGGTGGCCTTGTGGCTGCTGGGCATTGACCTGCAGCGGATCTCGCTCGGCGCCATGATCATCGCGCTGGGATTGCTGGTCGACGATGCCATTATTTCGGTTGAAACCATGCTCGTCAAACTCGGCCAGGGCTGGACGCGGCTGGAGGCCGGCAGTTTCGCCTATCACGCCACCGCCTTTCCGATGCTAACCGGCACCCTGGTCACCGCCTCGGGCTTTCTGCCGGTCGGCCTAGCGCAGTCCGTGACCGGTGAATATACCAAATCGATGTTCTGGGTGGTGTGCCTGGCATTGGTGTTTTCCTGGTTTGTGGCGGTGCTGTTCGTGCCCTATCTCGGGGCCAAGCTGTTGCGCCCGAAGCCGCAGGAAGTGACTGAAGCGGCCTATTATGACACCCCACTCTACCGCCGGGCCCGGCGCCTGCTGGTGGCGGTGCTGGCCCGCCCGGCTCTGACCGTGGGGGTAACCTGTGCCGTGTTCGGGCTCGCGGCGGGCGGATTTTTTCTTATACCTCAGCAATTTTTTCCCTCTTCGGCACGGCTGGAGCTGGTGGTTGATCTGCGGCTGCCGGAGGGCAGCGCCTATCGTGCGACTGACGCGGCGGTGCACCGTTTGGAGCGGTTCCTTGCCGGCCAGCCCGGCATTGTGAGCCAAGCCGCTTATATCGGCAGCGGCGGGCCGCGTTTCTTTCTGGCCTCAGTGCCCGTGCTGGCCGACCCGAATGTGGCGCAGATCGTCATCAACACCGCCAGCCTGCCGGCCCGGGAGCATCTTCTGGCAACAATTGCCAGCCTCGCCAGAGATCCGGCGGCTGGGTTTGATGATGACCGTTTGCGGGTCTCGCGGCTGGCCCTGGGGCCGCTGGTGACCTATCCGGTGCAATTTCGGATCAGCGGGCCGGACCCCGAAACGCTGCGCCAGATCGGCGCCAAGGCCGGCGCCATCCTGCTGGCCGACCCGCATCTCTGGGATGTCAGCGGTGATTGGGGCAATGCCGGCCAGGATGTGCAGGTGGAGGTCGACCAGGACAAAGCCCAAATGCTGGGAATGACGACGCGCAGCCTGGATGATACGCTGCAAACCCTGCTGCAAGGCCGCGTTGTCTCCGGCTATCGTGAGGGCACGGATGTGATTCCCATCATGCTGCGGGCGGATGCGGCCGATCGCGGCAATCTCTCTGCGTTGGGCGGGATCGTGCTCGCCACGCCGGGCGGGCCGGTGCCGCTGGCCTCGATTGCGCGAATCCGTTTTGGCGTCGAAATGCCCTTCATCATCCGCCGCGCCAGGCTGCCCACCTTGACGATGCGAGCCGATATTCTGGATGCCACCCAGGCGCCGGCGGCGACCGCTCAGGTCCAGCCGGCGATGGATCAATTGGCCGCCAGCCTGCCGCCCGGCTACCACATTGCCACCGGCGGCACGGCCGAAGCCAGCCAGAAAAGCCAGGATTCTGTCTTCAAAATCATGCCGCTGGTGGGTCTGGTCATGGTCACATTGTTGATGATTCAGACCCAGAGCGTGATCCGTACCATGATGGTGCTGATGACCGCCCCGCTCGGGCTGATCGGGGTCACCGCCGGGCTGCTGCTGACCGGTGATCCGTTCGGTTTTGTCGCGCAGCTCGGCTTCATCGCGCTGTCGGGCATCATCATGCGCAATGCCATTATTCTGCTGGATCAGATCGACCACGACATCGCAAGCGGACTAAGCCAGCATGAGGCGATCATCACCGCGACGTTGCGGCGGACCCGACCGATCTTGCTGACCGCGGCAACCGCATTGCTGGCGCTGGTGCCGCTGGCTGGGTCGATTTTTTGGGGCCCCATGGCCGTCGTATTGATGGGCGGCCTGACTTCCGCCACCGTGCTCACGCTGATTTTCCTGCCCGCTCTCTACATGCTCTGCATCAAGCCCCAAGGCGGCACGGGCCGCGCCAGCAGCCGGGCCGAGCGGGATAAGGCACTCGCCACCGGGTTTTAGGCGCCAGAGCTAGCAGCCACAATTCTTGGTTGCATTGCACCATAAACTATGCAACTTTTACATTCGTTAAGCTTTATGGGGCCACGCCGGTCACGGCGCGGCTGAAGGAAGGCTCAGATGGATTGTGAACTTGCAACCGTTAAACGTGGCACCGCGAACGTTGCGGAATTATGTGGCCCGGCGCCGGAACGTTTGCTGCGTCCGGCTGGCGGTCTGCAGGCGCCGTCCCTGCGGGCGGGACGCCGCACGGATTTGTTGACCTTCGAGCAGCATCTGCAATTTATGGATTTAATCGAATTTCTGGCGACGGTTAAAACGCCGGATGCCTTCATGTCAGGATTGCGCAATGCGATGTCAGATTTATTACCGTATGAAACGATCATCTGCGGGATCGCGCGGATGATGAAGACGGGCCTCAAACCCGACTACATGCTGCAGCTGAATTTTCCGAAAGCCTATCTCGACATGATCCGCGGTAATACCGATGTGATGGAGAGTTATGCGTTCCAGGCCTGGCGGACCACGCGGATCCCGATCGCCATCAATTTCGATGAGCCGAACAGACAATGGCCGGCTGACATGTTCCAGGTTGCGTGGGATCTGGACTTCAGGAATCTGCTTTGCCATGGCCAGGTCGATATTGAAGGTAACTTTACCTCCTATTTTAGTTTTCACCGTATATCAGAACGCGTTGGTCCCAAGCATTGCTATGTCTTACGGTCGGTCGCGCCGCATCTGCATGTGACCCTGATGCGCCTACGCGAGCAGCACGAATCAGCCCAGCCTGAAATTGCCATCCGCGCGCCAATTGAATCCGACCTCACGGCCTTTCAGATGGAAATTTTGTATTGGCTGCAGCGTGGTAAGACCAATTGGGAGATAAGTTCGATCTTGGGAACCTCGGTCAACAACATCAAATATCATTTAAAGAAAATCAACACCAAACTGCGCGTCACCAACCGCGTCGAGGCGGCACTTAAAACCGCCGATCTGGCCGTAGGCTAGCGCTTGTCAAAGGCTTGGCCCGTTGGGCTGCAACTGGGCTAGCTGTTGCCTAGCTTTATTTCGGTGCCGAAGCCGCCGGGCGGCGGTTCCTAAGCCGCTGAATGATCAGCCGCATTTGGTTGCGGGGGCACGATTTGAACGTGCGGCCTTCAGGTTATGAGCCTGACGAGCTACCGGGCTGCTCCACCCCGCGGTGAACTGGTTGAACTTGAACTGGTGTTTTGAGGTGGCAAAACCGCTT
>Ga0116226_10002132_pt1 | contig 17168 bp, 20 predicted proteins | sample S1TSphfallax_FD_89692 | JGI IMG/M metagenome (GOLD analysis project Ga0116226, IMG submission 89692) | Host-associated microbial communities from peat moss isolated from Minnesota, USA - S1T2_Fa - Sphagnum fallax MG | ecosystem: Host-associated > Plants > Peat moss > Unclassified | place: USA... | reverse complement strand
TCCGGGGCGAGCCGGGAACCGCGTCACGGAGAGGCGAAAGTACCGCCGTTCAGCGGCTGATCCGTACCTCACGCAGCGACACCGGCGGACTGGTCGGGCTACGGTAGTACACACGGTAAGATCCCGGCGCCGGGTGTCCGAGCGCTGCGGTTCGACAGCGCGCGCTACCGCCGAGGCTCTGGACCGTGGTCTCGATCGTGAGATAGATGCTGTGGCCCTCGATGAGTGCTGTCACGGCGGCGCACTTGAGCTGTGCGTTCTGCAGGGTAGGGCGTTGGGTAATCGTCTCGATGCCCGCGACGTTGGCGTGCACCGGAAGGCGCCACCCCGCGCTCGTCTGCACCGGGTCCCCGACTCGAATGCCGCCCATCGCGCGGACGGTGCCCCAATCGATAGGATTGGCGTGAACCGTCGCCACGACGCCTAAGGCCACGATCGCCCACAGTGTTCGACGTGCGAGGTTCACTCGCCGCTCCCGACGCTCGCCCCCGCCGTTTGCGAACGCACCACGAAGCTCTCGTCGGTGAGGGCGTTCAGGAACGCAATCAGGTCGTGACGCTCGCCTGCGTTGAGGGTAAACGCTGTGAGCGTGTGGCGGGAGGAAGAGGACGGAGTCGGCTGGTTCGAGCGCTGCAACTTCCGGCCTTCGCGCTCATATTGGGCGACGACGTCTTCGAGGGTGGCGTCACGGCCATCATGCATATAAGGCGCCGTCAGCGCGATATTTCTGAGGGTCGGGACGCGCAGCAGCGGTCCGCCGACGGTGTCGCGGGCGAACGCGGGCGGCGCACGCGGGTGATCGCGATCCCTCCAGCTGCCGGTGAAATTGAAGCCGCCGTGGCAGTTCGCGCAGCCGAGCCGGGAGGAATAGAACAGCGCGAGTCCGCGCTTTGCTTCGGCGTCGAGCGCATCGTGCTCGCCGCGATAGACGTAACGATCGAACGGCGATCCACCCGAGAGCAGCGTGCGCTCAAAGGCCGCGATGGCGCGCACCACGTTGGCGATTTGGACCGGTGCCGACTCGGCGGGAAACGCGCGCGCGAACGCCTGCCGGTAATACTCATCACTCGACAGGGTTGCGGTGACATCCGCCTCCCGTCCCTCGACTCCCATCTCGACCGGATGGCTGTTGAAGAGGGGCTGGCGCATCTGGGCCTCGAGGGTTTTGACGGTGCGGTCAGTCCAGCCATAACTCGCGTTGTAGCCGACGTTCGCCAGCGACATCGCGCTGCGCGGCAACTCGTCACCGAGCGCCCCGCGGGCGCGCGCCAGGCCGTCGGTGTACGCGCGCGCCGGGTCATGGCAGCTCGCGCAACTGGTTGCTCCGGTCGCCGAAAGCCGAACTTCGAAGAACAAGCGTCGCCCCAACGCAACTTTCGCCGCCGACATCGGATTGTCGGCCGGGACCGCTGGCGCTGGGAAGCCGGGGGGAAGCTTCCAGTCGTAGGCCGGTGAGGCCGCGAGCTCGGACGCATATCCGAGAGGGATCGTCAGGCCCCCGCCGACGCCCCCGATGAGGCCCGATGCGAGGCCCCATGCGAGGACCGAGCCCCAGCCGGCGCGCACCGGCGGTCAGCGCCAGCTGACTCCCTGCCCAAGCGGTGAAAGGCCGGCCGTTTCGCCGGCGATCTTGGTTCGCTCGTCGACCCATTTCGCGAACTCGGTGAGCTTCGCCGGATCGACGCTTCCCGGAGTCGCCTGCTGCAGGTGGACCCAGTCCTTCATCGCCGCGAGAAGATGATCGGCGAGCTTGCGATCGCTCGCGAACAGCGTGAGGTACGCGGTCTGAGCTTCGACGGTACGTCCGAGCAGGAGATAGGCATGGCCGCGATACTCGATCGCTTCCGGGTAGGTCGGATTGATGGTGAGCGCCTGGTTATAGGCGCTGAGCGCCTCGGAGTAGTTGCCGAGATTGCGCTTTGCGTATCCGATGTAGTTCCAGGCCTGATACATGCTCGGTTCCATGGCGACGACTTTCTCGAGCTTCGCGAGCGCCGCGCGGAAGTGCTCGCCGGCTTTGGCGGTCGCTTTCGCACGGCCCTTCGGATCGCTGGCGGCGGCAGCATCCGCGGTCGCGTCGTCCGCCTTGCCGATGTCGCGCACCGCGAGGTTATAAATCTCGAGCGCCTTCTCGGCCTCAGCCCGCTGCGCGGAGGGGCTCAAAGGTTTCGGGGAGGGCGGGGCCGCCGGCGGCGTGCTCACCGTGCCGCTGCCAAAGGCGGAGGCGGTGCTGGTAACGACGAGACTCGTCAGCAGGCCCAGGGCCAAAGCGAGCGAGAAGAGCCTGGGGGCGGGCAGCGATCGATTCATGACGTCCTCAGCGGTTCAACGGCGAGGCAGCTATGCTGCTACGCCGTGTCGCTGCAGGCAATGGGCAGCCGGCCGGCGTGGTGTCGCTGGACTCACGGCCGATTCAGACGCGCTGGATGAGCCAGGCGGACCCGGCGATGGTGATGACGACGGACAGATACCGGACGGTGAGCGGGCGGGCGCTGAGACTCGCGCGAGCGATGAGGTGCAGCAGAGTCAGCACTACGAGCAGGATGCATCCCTGGCCGATCTCGACCCCGATATTGAATGCGGCGAGGGATGAGGCGATGGCGTCCGGGGGCAGGCCTGCCTCGGTCAGTGCATCGGCGAAACCAAAGCCATGAAAGAACCCGAATCCGAAGGCGAGCCCGACCCGCAACGGATACTGACTGCCGCGACGCCGGAGGTTTTCGAGGCCGACGACGATGATCGAGAACGCAATCATCGGTTCGACGATGCTGGGGGACAGCGTTGCAATCCTGAGCGCCGTGAGGGAGAGCGTGAGGCTGTGAGCGAGCGTGAAGGCGGTCACCAATCCGAACAGTTGCCGTAGCGTTCCGCCGGCCAGAGTGAGCCCGAGTAGAAACAGGATGTGATCAGGACCCGACAGAATGTGTCCGATGCCCATGACGACGAACCGGCCGAGCGTCGCGGACAGGCTCTCGCCGCCGACGCCAGCCGGATGCGCGGGGGTCAGCAGCATGCGCCCGGAGAGGCGCTCCGCGCCGCCGGGGTCCTGCTGATAAACGAGGACGACCGTCGTGTCCTCCAGATGATCGGGGAACAGCGGAGCCTCAACGGCGACGCGGCGGGCCCGTCGGTGTTCCTCGGCGGACCAGGTAACGGTGTCCTGCAGCGGGTCACGCTGCACTTCCATGTGTGAGGGATGGAACGGCACGCCGTCGAGCCGGATTCGCAGGCGCGGCGGTATGACGTCGACCGGATCCGCGCCAGCCAGCAAGGGTACATGTACGCTGACTGACACGGAGGTCGCCTGCTGCCCCAAGTGGACGAGCACTCCGGTGACCGGGAGAGCGTGCGCTCGAGCCGCTCCCGGAGCACTGATTAGAAGAACCAGAGCCAGAAGTTGCACCAGTACCGGGACGAGTACCGCGGCCAGCGTCCCCTTCGTGATCATCACTAGAAACGCAGGGCGGGCGACCAGGTGTTGGGCACCACCCAAACCTGGCTAGGGTGGTACCACACCACCAGCACCTGTTGGAACTGCACCGGGAATTGCGCGCGTAGTGCGACCACTTTCTGGGGTGCATTGGCATCGACGTGGATCTCGAGCGGCTCGTCGTGAGCATGCCCGGTCGGATCGACCATGGCCTGCATGATGCGCTGCTGGATCATGCTCTGAACCTGATGCGGATCGGGCCAGATCCAGTTGCCGAGGGCAATCGGCTGACCGCTAGGGAGATAGAGCTTGATCCCGGCCTGGAATAGAACTTGAGCTCGCGTGAGTTCCTTCTGGAGCGCCTGCAGGTTCATTGCCGAGTACATGGTCAGGAACTCGGCGGTCGTTTGACGCGGCGCAAGGGCGGCATGCAGTGCGTCCGCGTACGCGATGTAGAGCGTCATCGACACGTGAGTATCGTCGCGCAGGACCAGTGTGGCGCGGTTGGCCAGCAGTTCATGGGCCTGCAAACGGGTTCCAAGCGATAGGAGCAGCGCCGCCCACACCAGTATCCACTTCGGTCCGTCCATACGCCGCAGGCTCACGGATTTTTCTTGCAGTAGGAGACCGACGGCTGGGTGGTATTGCCGTTGGAATCGACGAACTCGAAGTTCCAGCAGGCGGTGTCGCCGGCGTTCGCCGTCTCTGCAAGTAGCGCGGTGAGCGCCGAACCAGTGACCTGTTTGTAGCGAATCTTGTAGGTACCGGCCGTATACGAGTAGCTGTCCGAACCGGTCTCGGTGGTGGTGAAGGCCAGTGCCGAGGAAAACTGGAGGACCTGGTATCCGTCGGTAGAATCGGTCGTGAGGGTCATCGACGTATCGTCGAAGGGGGTCACCGGGGGCTGGCGAAGCACGAAGTACTTCGCGCCCTGACCGGCGAGGTCTGGACTCGGGACACCGCTCACGCAGTTATCCGTAATGTACGGAAATGCGTTGGTGACGTGGTACGCGTAGGCATAGGGATAGCCCGTAGGAATTTCCGTTCCGCTCAGGGTGCTGCCTCCGCAGGAGTCGCGAGTGGGCGTGGAGCCATCGGCATTCTCGTAGCCGAACACCGCGAAGCCATCGAGAAGCCAGGCAATAGGATGCGTGTTCCAATAGCTGGTCGCCTGCTCGGCCATGAGGCAGGTCGGCGCGGCGTGGTAGTGATAGTCATCGGCGCGTCCGGCATGTCCATTACAGCTATCCAACTGTCCTTCGGTCACGGTGTTGCCGGAGTTCTCTGTGCAGTCGCCGGTTTGATCGCAGGGATTGAAGATCGGCACCCCATTGATAGCGACGCCGATGGGGCCCGAGGCCACGGCGGTCGCACTCGAGGCGACCGTGGCCGCGAGCGGGATCTTCCAACCGTTGGCTCCCTGAAAATCCTGGGCCGTCGGGACCTGAAGGTTGGTGGCGGTGATGCCGTTCATGGTGGTATCCGAGACGGTACCGCTCGGCAGGCCGACCGAGCCGATATAGGCGTACGTGCCATCGCAGCCGATGGAGGTCGCTCCGTCCTGGACACTGCCGAGGGAGGTCTTGATGTAGGAACAGTTGGTGCCCGAGCCGGTGGCCGTCGTCGGGTCGCGGCTGTAGCTCACCGTCAGCGAGGCGCTGCCGAGAGTGATCGACGCGATGGCCGTAGCGAGGGATTCGCCCGTGACCGTCGCTGAGTTCGAAAAACTCGGCGCTGCGGACAGGGCATAGAGGGTGAACGTGTACTGCTTGGCGCCCGGCCCCTGTGAGCAGGGCGGATCGTAAATCGCGCCGGGTCCGTCGTCGCCCTGACCGAGGGTGCCGACCAGGAAGCTGTCCTGCGCGAGCGAAGTGACGCTCGAATCGATGTTGTAGAGGACCCAGTCGTACTTGACCGTGTCGGTGGTCGGAGCGGTGCTAAGGAGGAGCGCGTAGTAAGCCGTCCCGGCAGGTGGATTGGTCCAGGCGAGCGGCAAGGTGGACCCGGTCCCGTCGCAGGTGTACGTGGCCGGTAGCGTGCCGCCAGCGGCGACGGCGGTGCTGGTGAGGGTGAAGCTGCCGCTCGAGCTGCTCGCCGCGGGGGTGACGGTGTCGGCACTCGAGCTGCCCGACCCGCCGCCACAACTCGCCACCAGCCCGCATGACGCGAGCGAACCGATAATCAGCAAGGACTGAAAACTATCTGTGATCCAACGTTCGAACTTCTGGACATTCACTGCGAGCTACCCGAACCACACCCACGATGGGTGCCTTCCGGTGAACCGTAGCAGGAGCCAACCGCCGGCTGTCGTGACGCATTGCCGGGATCGTGCGCAATCGCTCACTAACGACGTCGTACCACCGGAAACTTATGACCGAAATCCGAACCTCGGCTCAATCCTGACTCAAGTCGAGCGGCTTACGCTCCGAGCCGATCCTGAGCGGTGTTGCGCTTCCCGGAAGCTGGCACCAGCGAGCCGGCTTTACCCAATCCGAACGGCGGCATGTTGACGTAGATCGACTCGAAACGGCCGGGCGAGATGCCGTAGGTTTCATGCCAGATTCCGACCGCGCCATTCGTTCCGACGGCGCGGTTGAACGCTTTCCATGCCGGAAGGTGCTCGGCTTCGCGGTTCGTGGCGTAGGCGAGAAGCTGCTCCATGGAGCGCCAGTACTGAATGACGAGGATCGTGCGCGCGAACCACATCTGCGCATGCAGAAAGCCGAGCTGGGGCTGGCGGTGTAACTCCCGTAGCATGCGCGGCATGGCGGCTGCGACCGGCAGCCACTTGTGAACGAGGAGCGGGTTGTTGATCCGCATGCCGATGAGGAACACCACGAAGTCTCCCGGAAGCACCGCTGTGACGCGATCACGGATCAGCATGAATCACCTAACTTTGGGCGACGAGATTCCGCTGCCAGCGATCGAGATTCTGCTCCTGCGCCGGCTCCACGATCGAACGCATCTTCTCTCCAACCTCTGCGTCGAGGAACTCCTGAACCCAGGTGACGTGAGTCGCCATCCCCTCGGCCTCGAGCGTGATCGTGAGCAGGAACTGCGGTGCATTGAGGTGCCGGATGCACACCCGCTCGTTGGCAACCACTTCCTCGAACCGCGAATGGTTGGGGAAAGTCATTCCATTGGGCGCTTGCATGATGAACCGCCACGCGCCGCCCGGGCGGAATTCGAACACCTCGAAGCGGTTGCGGAATCCCTCGGGTCCCCACCACTGCTCGAGGCGCGCAGCGTCCCGAAGCGCGGCGAAAACGATCTCCGGTGAAGCGTCGAACGTCCGTTCCGTGCTGATGGTCGTCATCGTAGCTCGCCTCGCTTATCCGGCAATCGCCCTGAGTTTCTCCCGCAGAAATTCGGGCGCCTTGGTCACCACTTGTTCCGCAGCTCCCGCAGCTTCACGAATACCGTCTTGGCGTCCGGGCTCTCCCCGAGTTCCGGGAAGCGCTCGCGCAGGCGCGCGACGAGCTCCGGGTTCTGTAGACGAAAGAACGCGTTGATGCGCTTCTCTTCGCCGAGCGTGGTAACCACCGCCGCCTCGGGGGGAACGTCGTGGATACGCTCGAGCATTCCAGCCGCTTCGCGGTTGCCGGGTTCGCGGTCGAGCGTGAACGCGAGATTACGCGAGAGATACTCGTGACCGGGGTATACGCGGGTCGCGTCAGGCAGGCGCGCGAGCTGGTCGACGAAGGTCTCGTAGAGCCGCTCGGGCGAGCCGCCGTTGTGGCAGTTGCCAGCGCCAGCATTGAACAACGTGTCGCCACAGAAGAGCGCGGGCTCATCGGTATGCGCGAACAGGCAGACGTGCGCCATGGTGTGGCCGGGAGTATCGAGGCATTCGAGTTCGACCGACCGGCCGACCCGAATCACGTCGCCCTTCGCGAGGCCGACATCGACACCGCCGATTCGGCTCGCAGCGCCCGCATGGGCCATGACTTTCGCCCCCGTCTCACCGACGAGGCCGGCATTGCCCCCGGTGTGGTCGAGATGCTCGTGGGTGTTCAGGATCTGGGTGATCGTGAAGCCCCGCGCACGGGCGGCGTCGAGACATTTACGCCAGTCCAGTGGATCGACGGCGAGCGCCTCACCGGTGTCGGGACAGGCGATGAGGTAGTGGAAGTTGCGAAAGTCGTTGGCTGCCCAGATGCGCTCGATGATCATATTCGTTGCGAGGCCACCGTCAGAAGCGCGTCGGTAGGTAGTGATCGACGATGAGCGCGATGAAGAGCCACATGAGATACGTGATCGAGAAGCGGAATAGCTTCATCGGCAAGACCGGTCTGCGGCTGACCTTGAGCGCAATCGCGTAATAGAGGAACGCCGTGTTGAGGCCGAGGGCGGCGGCGAGATACAGAACGCCGCTCATACCCGTGACGAAGGGCAGTAGCGTCACGACGACGAGCAGCACCGAATAAAGCAGGACCTGTAACCGGGTGAACTCGATGCCGTGGGTTACGGGGAGCATGGGAATGCCCGCGCGGGCGTAGTCGTCGCGACGCGCAATGGCGAGTGCCCAGAAGTGCGGTGGGGTCCACACGAACACGATGAGGAACAGAATCAGCGCGTTCGGGTCGATGCTGTTCGTCGCGGCGGCCCAGCCGAGCACGGGCGGCGCCGCACCCGCCGCGCCACCGATGACGATATTCTGCGAGGTCGCACGCTTCAGCCACACCGTGTACACGAACGCGTAGCCGATGAGCGAACAGAACGTGAGCACCGCGGTCAGTGTATTCACCAGGCATACGAGCACGGCCATGGACGCGACGGCCAGGACACCGGCAAAGAGGAGGGCCTGGCCGGTATGGATCTGTCCGCGGGGTAGAGGTCGGTGGCGGGTGCGCGCCATGCGCTCGTCGATACGCTGATCGACGACGTGGTTGATGGCGGCGGCCGAGGCCGCCGCGAGCGCGATGCCCAGATTTCCCCAAAGCAGGGCGTCGAGCGAGGGCCAGCCGGGGCTCGCGAGCAGGGTGCCGACGATCGCCGTGAATACGATCAACATCACGACCCGGGGCTTGGTGAGCTCCAGGTAGTGGCGCCAGGTCGTCGGGTTGACGTCGGCCGCGGTCAGTTCGCTCTCTGGGGTCGACATCTTTAAGGCTGCAAAGAAACGACGCGCAGGTTAGCAGAATCGGCGGACCTGGAACTCGCCGCGGCGGAACGGGCGACGACCGGCCGCAGGGTTCGATTCAGCGCTACGACCGCGAGCAGCAGGAGCGCCGCGCCCGCGTTATGTGCGGTCGCGAGGGCCAACGGAAAACCCTTCAGCACCATGAAAGTTCCAATGCAGAGCTGGAGCGCGAGCGCTGCGAGTAGTGCGACCGCCGCGCGCCGGGCGGGAGCGGAGGCGCCACTCGACGTCCGCAGCGTCACCCCGGCTGCGGCGAGGAGTGCGAGGGTGGCGGCGATGGCGCCTAGCCGGTGCGTGAAGTGGATGGCGACCCGGGCCGGTCCGTCGAGCACGCCTCCCTCGTAGTCGATGCCGAGGCCGCGCCACAGCACGTAGGCCTCGCGGTAGTTCATGTTGGGGAGCCACTGGTTCTGACAGGTGGGAAAATCCGGGCAGGCGATGGCCGCATAGTTGGTGCTGGTCCAGCCGCCGAGCGCAATCTGGCAGCCGAGCACGATCAGTCCGATGAGCGCCAAGCGGCGCGCGGTGGTGGGTGTCGCGGCGGCGGTTTTGGATGCCGCGGCGGCGAGGTGCGCGCCGATCGTGAGCCACAGCCACCACAGGAGCGCGACGGTCGTGAGGCCGAAAAGGAGATGACAGGTTACGATCAGCGGCGTGAGCTGCAGGGTGACCGTCAGCATGCCGAGCAGCCCCTGGAAGAGGACGAGTCCGAGGAGTCCCACGACCAGTGACAGCGGTACCACGCGCGTCCGGCGGGTGACGATGCCGAGGGCGGTGATCACCACGATGATCAGACCCAGCGTACTCGCCGCGTAGCGATGCACCATCTCGCGCCAGGCCTTGCCGACATCGAGCGCCGCCGGGTGGTCGGCGGCCGCGCCGAGCGGAGTGACGTGACCGTAACAGCCGGGCCAATCGGGGCAGCCGAGGCCTGCTGCGGTCAGCCGAACATAGGCGCCGAGAACAACGACCACGAAGCCTAGTAGGACGCCTGCGAGTGCGAGTCGCCGAATCCAGCGCGCGAGGTCGTTCGGAGGGGAGGCGGGCATGGCATTCATCCGATTTGTGACAGCGTAAGAAGCTTCTTCAGGTCCTGCAGCAACCCTTTCTGGTTCTCACGTAAATCAAACCGCATCATGAGATTACCCAGGGGATCGACGATGAATATCTCGGGCACGAGCGGATCGCGCGGAAAGAGTCGCAGCAGCGGCGTAGCGGAATCGTCCATGGCCCGGACCGTGATGAGTCCCGGATGTTCCGAGTCGAGGAACGCCCGATCGCAGCAGTCGCTCGTCACCAGGAACACGCGTTGCACGCGGCTCATGCCATCGTTCAGCTCGAGGCGTGTCTGGCGCAGCGTGTAGAGGGCGCTCCGACAGGACTGCGGACAGTCGCCGCTGCCAAGATAGACGAGGCTCCATTTGCCGTGAAACAGCCGCGGCGGCAGCGGTGCGCCGCTCGCGTCGTCGAGCGTCAAGGCGGGAAGAGGTCTGGCGGGCGAGATCAGCTCCCCGTGGTTGGTGCGGTGTCCAGGGCGCCAGTCCGAGCCGTAATAGAGTGCGAAGGCAACCGCCAGCGGCACCAGGAACAAGGCCGCGACCAGGAGCAGCGTGCGGCGTCCGGCCTTGCGTGGATCGGTCGCAGCGGCCGTCGTCACGAGGGACGGGTCCGAAGGTTCAGCCACCCATACAGCCCGAGCGCGATCGCCGCGAACAGCCACCATTGGATGGCGTAGGACAGATGCCGGCCGGGAGCGAGCCCCGGCGGTTGCCAGTCACGGGTAAACCCGAACGGCTCGCCCGAATCGAGCAGCAAAATCCGTCCGGCGAGCGGCTGGCCGAGCGCTGCCTCGAGCTCAGGCGAACTCGGCCAGCTCGTTACACGCGGCCATGGCCCCGTGGTGGGGGGCGCCGCGTGTCCGGCGGCGAGGCCGCTCGACGGTAGGAAGTCGAGCCGGCCGGTCACGGTCACGAGTGGAGGTGGCTCGAAGGCGAGGTTCGGCACGGTGCTGCGAAACCCCGTGAAGGGCAGCCAGCCGCGATCGACCAGCAGGGTGCGCCCGTCGGCGAGGGTGAGGGGAGTGAGGGCTTCGTAGCCAGGCTGACCCTGGTGACTGCGGTTATCCAAGAGGAACTGGTGCAGCGGATCATAGCGCCCGCGAAGCCGCAGATGCGCGAAACGGCTGACTGCATCGAACTCCCGCGAGCCGATTTCCTCGGGCAGATCGGCACCGCGGGCGAAGTCCCGCCACAGCGCCTGGGTCGCGATGCCACGGTTCCACTGCCAGCGGCCGAGGCCGACAAACGCGACCACCACCACGACCAGACCCACTGTCATGAGCCAGGACGGCGCGAATTCGCGGCGACCGAACTCAAGGCGCAGGGGCATGGCAATACATCGGAGAGCGGCGACTGGAGTCTATAATCGGCAACCCTGCGGGAGAACGTCCATGGAGCCCTTCAAGATCCTGATCCTCGCCTTGCTTGCAGCCGTCGTGGTGAGTCTTGCCCAAGGTCTCTTCCATCTCGTGAAGGGACAGTCGGCCGGTACCGGGACCGAGAACGCGAAGGCCGCGGCGGAGCACTCCCGCAAGATGGCGCGTGCCCTGACGGTGCGCATCGCCCTCTCTATCACGCTGTTTGTGGTCATCATGATCGGCTGGGCCACCGGTCTCATCAGCCCGCATTGAGGCGCACCGCATTGAATCTGAATTGATCCCGAGGAGAGTGTCGATGTCGCAACCCCCTTCTTCCCCTGCAGATAAAGCGCACGCGGCGATGCCGGGTCGCGTCGTCACGGCGACGTTTGCATCGCGGGCGGCCGCCGATCGCGCGAGTGACGAGCTCGTCCGAATGGGGATTTCGCCGGACAATGTACGCGTTGTCGAGGACGCGCCGAACCCCGCCTCCGTCACTGCCGAGGGCGATACCGGCTGGGACGCGATTCTCGATTCCCAGCCCCAGGACGAAGTCGCGCAACAACGCGCCAAGGGCATTGCAGAAGGAGCTTTCGTCGTGGGTGCGGAAATCGATGCGAGCCGGGTGGACGCCGTGATGAAGCTGTTCGGCGAGCTCGATGGTCTGAAGATCACATCCAGTAAACGAAGATAAATAGCGCGAGCCACACCACATCGACGAAGTGCCAGTACCAGGCGGTCGCCTCGAAGGCGAAGTGATGCCGCGGTGTGAAATGACCCTTCAGCACGCGTAGCCAAACTACCGCGAGCATGATCGCCCCGATGGTCACATGTACGCCGTGAAAGCCGGTGAGCATGAAGAACGTCGAGCCGTAGATACCGGTCGAGAGCTTGAGGCCGAAATGCTCGTAGGCTTCCCGGTATTCGGTCGCCTGGAGGCTCACGAACAGAAAGCCGAGCAGGAAGGTCACCGCCAGGAATACCGTCAAAATGCCGCGCTTCGTCTCGCGCAAGGCGTGATGCGCGATGGTCACGCATAGCCCGCTCGTGAGCAGGATCATGGTGTTCAGTGCCGGTAAGCCGAACGCCGGTACGGTCTCGAAGCTCCCGTCCGCGAATCCGCCTACTTTTGCCGGCCCGTTGGTGGGCCAGGTGGCGTCGTAGTGCGGCCAGAGGATGATTCGGTTGAAGACCTTCACCCCTTCGCCGCCCGCCCAGGGCACCGAAAACTCGCGGACGTAGAAAAGCGCGCCGAAGAACGCCGCGAAGAACATGACCTCCGAGAAGATGAACCACATCATTCCCATACGGAACGACTTGTCGACCTGGAGGTTGTAGACGCCCAGCTGGTTTTCGCCGATCACGGTCGAGAACCAGCCGAAGAACATCACGAAAAGTAGCGCGATCCCGAGCCCGAACACCCACGGCCCGTACCACTCGTTAAGCCAGCCTACGACGCCGACCATGACGACGAATAACGAGAAAGAACCGATGATCGGCCAATGGCTCTCATGCGGAACGTAGTACTTGACGGAATTTTGCGAGGCCTGGGCCTGTGACATAGCGGCAGTTCCTTCGAAACGTCAGCGGATGGTCGTAGTTGGCGGGGACTGGGTCGGTGTCGGGGTCTTGGGGCTCGCCGCCGGGGCTGGCGCAAGCCCGATGCGCATCGAACGGTCGTAGAACGTGTAGGCGAGCGTGATGCGGTCCATGTACTTAGGGAGTTGCCGGTCGACGATGAACCTCACCGCGAGGGTGCGCTCCTCGTCCTTGGCGAAGGACTGGGGCGTGAAGCAGAAGCATTCCGTCTTGCGGAAGAAGCTCGCCGCCTTGCCGGGCGTGATGTTCGGCACGGCCTGCGCGACGGTGTCGTGACCGGTCAGATTCCGGGCGACGAAATCGGCCTCATAGAGCTTGCCCGGATGGACGTCCATCGAGGCCTGCACCGGCCGGAACTCCCAGCTACCGACGTTCGGCAGGTCGGCGATGAAATCCACCTTCACCACGCGCGCCGGATCCGGCTTCTCGGTCACGACCCAGGCACGCGCGAGACGCGACTGGTCGCCGAACCCCGTGACGTCGCAGAGCACGTTATAAAGCGGCACGAGCGCGAATCCAAAGGCGAAGGCGCCTGCCGTCATCACCAGGAGCTTGAAGGTGAGACTCCGATTCTCGCCCTTGACCCGCGGATCGCGCGCGAGTTCCGCGTTCGGGTCGGTCCCGCTATGTCCCGAGTCGCCGTTCACCGATGCGCCCGCATCACGGACATCACGATAAAGCTTACGTAGAACGCAAGCGCGACGATCCCGAGGATGATGGCGTTGCGGCGCGCCCTGCGCCGCCTTTCACCTTCGCCCTCGCTCATGTCTGGCGCATCGATCAATGCTCCGCTCCGCGGGCGATGATGGCCGGCGACGGCGGCTCACTCCAGGAATGATAGGGCGCCGGCGACGGCAGCTCCCATTCGAGTCCGTGCGCGCCTTCCCAGACGCGCCCCGTCGCTCGCTGTCCGGCACGGGCGCACTTCCAGATGATGTAGGGGAAGAGGAGCTGCGAGGCGCCGTACACGAAGCCGCCGATCGAGGACACCATGTTCCAGTCGGCGAACTGCACCGCGTAGTCGGGGATACGACGCGGCATGCCGGCGAGGCCGAGGAAGTGCTGCGGGAAGAACAGCACGTTCACCGAGATCGCAGAGAGCCAGAAATGCCACTTACCCAGCGTCTCGTCGTACATGCGGCCGGTCCACTTCGGCAGCCAGTAGTAAACCGCGGCCTGGATCGCGAACACCGCGCCGGGGACGAGCACGTAATGAAAATGCGCCACCACGAAGTAGGTGTCCTGGTACTGGAAGTCCGCGGGCACGATCCCGAGCATCAGTCCCGAGAAGCCACCGATGGTGAACAGAAACAGGAACGCGAGCGCGAACAGCATCGGAGTCTCGAAGCTGAGCGAGCCCTTCCACATCGTCGCGCACCAGTTGAACACTTTCACACCCGTCGGGATGGCGATCAACATCGTCGAGAGCATGAAGAAGAGTTCGCTCGCGAGCGGCATGCCGGTCGTGAACATGTGGTGGGCCCACACGATGAACGATAGGAATGCGATCGAGGCCGTCGCGTACACCATCGGCCCGTAGCCGAAGAGGGGCTTACGCGAGAAGGTCGGGATGATCTCCGAGATCACGCCGAACGCGGGCAGGATCAGGATGTACACCTCAGGGTGTCCGAAAAACCAGAAGATGTGCTGGAACATCACCGGGTCCCCGCCGCCCGAGGCCGAGAAGAACGTGGTGCCGAAGAAGTGGTCGGTGAGCAGCATGGTCACCGCGCCCGCGAGCACCGGCATCACCGCGATCAGCAGGTAGGCGGTGATGAGCCAGGCCCAGACGAACAGCGGCATGCGCAGGAGAGAGAGGCCCGGCGCGCGCATGTTCATGATGGTCACGATCACGTTGATGGCGCCGAGGATCGACGAGGCGCCCATCAGATGGATCGCGAAAATCGTCATCGGAAAGGCATCGCCGAACTGTACCGACAGCGGCGGGTAGAGCGTCCAGCCGCCGGCAGGGCCGCCGCCCGGCACGAAAAGCGTCGCGAACAGGATCGTGAACGCGAACGGCAGGATCCAGAAGCTGAAGTTGTTGAGCCGCGGCAGCGCCATGTCGGGGGCGCCGACCTGCATCGGGATCATCCAGTTCGCAAGTCCCGTCCAGGCTGGCATCACGCCGCCAAAGATCATGAACAGCGCGTGCATGGTCGTCATCGAATTGAAGAACTGCGGGTCGACGAACTGCAGCCCCGGCTGGAAGAGCTCGAGACGGATCACCATCGCCATCGCGCCGCCGATGAACCACATCAGGCAGGCGAACACCAGGTACATGGTGCCGATGTCCTTGTGGTTGGTGGCGTAGACCCAGCGACGCCAGCCGTGAGGCTTATGGTCGTGGTCGTGCACGGCGGTGGTGGCGTCGGTGGCGTGCGTGCCGTCGGTACTGCTGTCGAAGCTGTGCGTGTGATCGTGGGCCATAGGGTGCTCTCGATGAATATTCGGGGGGCGAAGCGCAGCTCAGCCGGCGACGCCGCTGGCGGGCGCGGCCTCGGGCGCAGCGGCTTGTTTGAGCTGCGATTCTTTCGACTTGATCCAGGCGGCGTAGTCGGCCTTGGTCTTCACCTCGACCACGATTGGCATGAAGCCATGATCGCGGCCGCAGAGTTCAGCGCATTGACCACGGTAAATACCGGTCTTGCCCGGATCGACCTTGAACCAGAGTTCGTTGACCGAGCCCGGGATCGCGTCGCGCTTCATGCCGAATGCGGGCACCCACCAGGCGTGGATCACGTCCTGCGCCGTGAGCAAGAGCCGCACCTTGGTGTCCTCTGGGACGACCAGGTAGTTATCGACGTTCTGCAGATAGTGGGGAACGGTGTGGGGATCGATTCCGGACTGCAGCTGGCGTGCCGCGTCGCTGGCTCGATCGAGAGTCGAGAAGAAGCTCACGTTGGAGTCGAGGTACTGGTACTGCCATTTCCATTGATAGCCCGTGACCTTGATGGTGAGCTCCGTGTTGCGCATGTCCTCGATGTTGAGAAGCACGCGCGCCGCGGGCACCGCCATCGCGATCAGGATCCCGACCGGGACGATGGTCCAGGCGACTTCGATACCCGTGTTGTGGGTGAGATTAGTGTCGGCCACGGCGCCGGTGGACTTCCGGAAGCGCACGATGGAATAGATCATCACACTGAACACCGCGACTCCGATCCACACGCAGACCCAGAAGATCGTCATGTGAAGATCGAAGATCTCTTTCGAGAGCTCGGTAACCCCCGGCGTCATGTTGAGCGCCGACCAGTCGGCGTGAGCGGGCGCGGCGACTGCGGCCAAGGTGGCAGCGAGAAGGGTCGCGGCGGCGGTAGTGCGGGTCGTCATGGTTGATCGTGCCTTGGATGAAGCTACTCTGGATGCACCGAGTGTAAAGGTGGCGATTCCGCCCCCCGCCCGATCAACGGGCGCAGTCGCGCCGCCAGTCCCCGCCGTTCCTCTTCAGTGAGGAACGAGCCGATCTGGCAGGCCCGTCCGTGTGACTCGATGTAAAGGGAACTCGGATGCAGCGGCGAGCGCGCGGCGCGGAGTTTAACGCGTGCCCAATGCCGCGGGAACACGGCTGTGGCGAGTTTCGACCCGTTGCGCGCTTCCACCGCCACTTCATCGTCGGAAAGGGTGATGGTCTCGCTCTGGAAGCGGCGGCGAAGACTCGCGTGCAAAGCCCAGCCCAGCACCCCCATTTCGAGTCCCGCAAACGGCAATACCGGCCAGAATCCCTGGGTGGTCAGCAGGCCCGCGACGGTCAGTGATACGCAGCACAGAGGAAGGAAAAACAGCAGCGCCGTACGCGGCGTGAGGGAGCAGTTGGGCGCGATCTGGATGCGCTGAGAGGCGAAGCTCATCACGGTGACGAGAGTCTATAGACGCGTCCCCCTATGAGCAACAATTTACTCGTTGAGACAAAGACTTGCGTCCGAAATAGCCAGCTCCCGTCCGTCTCCTGGCGCACCAACCGAATAGGCGACGCGCGCAAGTAGCGGCGCCTCGAGGCGCCGCGCGAGGGTCGCCACATTGGCCTCCGCCTGCTCGAAACGCGGATCGATATGATTGGCGATCCAGCCGGCGAACGGGCGTCGGCTCGCGCGCAGGGCGGCAGCAGTGAGCAGGGCATGGTTGAGGCAGCCGAGGCGAAGCCCCACCACCATAATGACTCGTGCCTCGAGCGCCGCCGCAAGGTCCGCCATGGTCGCCTCCTCGCTCAAGGGCGCAAGCCATCCCCCCGCGCCCTCGACCACCAGCACGTCGCTGCGCGCCTGCAGCTTTGCTGCGCAGCATTTGAGGTGGTCGAGGTCGATGCGCACGCCCTCCGCCGCGGCTGCGAGGTGGGGTGAGGCGGGAAGCTCGAGGCAGTAGGGATTGATTTCGGTGTAGTCGGCAGCGACGTTTGAGGCCGTCCGCAGCGCGACCGCGTCGGAGTTGCGGGGTCCATCCGGGGAGGCGTCATAGCCGCAGGCAACCGGCTTCATCACCGCCACGCGCCGCCCGGTCCGGACCAGCGACCGGACGAGTTGGACTCCGCAGTAAGTCTTCCCGACCTCGGTGTCTGTTCCGGTGATGAATAAAATCTGAGCCAT
>Ga0116226_10002131_pt1 | contig 17170 bp, 15 predicted proteins | sample S1TSphfallax_FD_89692 | JGI IMG/M metagenome (GOLD analysis project Ga0116226, IMG submission 89692) | Host-associated microbial communities from peat moss isolated from Minnesota, USA - S1T2_Fa - Sphagnum fallax MG | ecosystem: Host-associated > Plants > Peat moss > Unclassified | place: USA... | reverse complement strand
TGCGCCATGCCCGAAGGCCGCGCGTCATCGCAGCCTGACGCGCGGATCCAGGCGCGCGTACAACAGATCGACCGCCAGATTGAGGCTGACAAAGACCAGCGAGAACATGATCACCGCCGCCTGTACCAAGGGAATATCCCGATGATTGATCGCATTAAACACCAGTCGACCGACGCCCGGCCAGGAAAACACCGTCTCGACCACCACCACACCGCTCAGCAAAAAGCCGAACTCGAGGCCCAGCATGGTGACGACCGGCAGCCACGCGTTGCGCAAGGCATGGTGCACGACCACGCGAAACTCCGACAGTCCCTTGGCGCGCGCCGTGCGCACGTAGTCCTGCGCGAGGACCTCGAGCATCGAGGAGCGCACCAGACGGGCGGTGCGCGCCAGCGAAAAAAACGCGATCGTCACGCTCGGCATCACCAGAAAGGGCAGCGCGTGCGGCAGATTTGCCCAGGCGGTGCCAAAGTCGCCGGCGAATAGCGGGTCCAACACCGGCACCCGACCGGAGAGGGGCAGCCAGCGAAACTTCAGGCCCACCGTCAGGATCAACAGGAGGCCGAGCCAAAAGCTCGGCATCGACTGGCCGAAGAGGGCCAGCAGCATGATTCCGCCGTCGAGCGGGCGGCCATGTTTGAGTGCCGCCAGCACGCCCAAGGGGATCCCGACCACGAGCGCGAGCAGCAGCGCACAGAAGGTGAGTTCAAGCGTCGCGGGGAAGCGTTCCAGCACCACGCCGAGCGCCGGCGTGTGATAGGTCAGCGAGTTGCCGAGATCGCCGTGCAGGAGCAGCCGCTCGGCAAATTTGAGGTACTGGACGTGCAGCGGTTGGTCGAAGCCGAGCTTGGCGCGCGTCGCAATGATCTCCTCTTCACTCGCACGTTCGCTGACGTACAGATAGGTCGGATCGCCTCCCAAATGCAGGGTGGTGAAGGTGATGACCGTCACCCCGATGATCACGACCACACTCTGCAACAAGCGCCGCACCAGGAGATCAATCAAGCGAGATCAACTCGTCGGCGCGTGGTTGCCAGGAGATCTTGTTACTCACGCCGTAGAGGTCCGGCAGGAAGTACAGCTGCAGCCACGTGCCCCGCTCATGGAACACCGTCAGCATTGCGCGGATGATCTGCTCCTGTTCCACGGGGTCACGGGTCATTTCAAGCCGCTTCCAGCCGGCATAGAATTCCGGGTCGGTGAAGTTCGTGTAGTTCGCGCCACCGTCCGGGGCGGGAAAATCCGCGAGGTCGTAGAGCGCGCTCCACGAGGCGCCGCTGGTGCCGGTGAGGAACAGGGGTCCCGCATCGTGCTTGCGCAGCAGCGGCATGTACACCGAGGCGAAATCCAGCGCCTCCACCGTGGTTTTGACGCCGATGTCGTCCAGATATTGGCCGATGGCGAGCGCCATGTTGACGTCGTTGGGATAGCGGCCGCGCGGGGTCTGCAGCGTGATGGCGAAACGCACGCCATCGGCACCGCGCCGGTATCCCGCAAGATCGAGCAGGTGCTCGGCGCGATCCGGATCATACGGATCGGCGGCGATCCCGGTCTTGTCGTTGCGTGGAAAAATCATCGTCGCCGCGCGCGCGCACGGCACGCGCAGCAGCGCTTCGCACAGCGTCGGCACGTCGACGGCGAACTGCAGCGCGCGCCGCACCCGTGCGTCGCGGATCGCCCGGCCGCCGGCGGTCGCGGAAAATTTTTCCTTTTGATTGAATCCGATGTAGATGCGCCGGATGCTCGCCACCGACTCGACCTTCGCGGTGTCGCTGTTGTTGATGGCGTCGATCTGGTCCGGTGCCACCCCGGTGGTGATGTCGACGTTGCCGGCGATCAATTCCGCGCTGCGGGTCGAGGCCTCCGGGATGATGCGAAACAGCACCCGCTCGTACGGCGGTGCCGGCAGCGCGTAGCTCTTGTTGCGCTCGAGCAGCACATGATCGTCATGGCGCCATTCGACCAGGCGGTAGGGGCCGGTCGCCGAGACATGCGTCGACGCCTGTTCACGGCTCATGGCTGCATAGGGCGCCTTGCAATACACGAACATCTCGGCGATCAGCCCGAGTGCGATCGGGTTGTGGGCCTTCAGCTTGATGGTGACGGTGAGCGCGTCATCGACCTGGATGCCCGCGTACTGCAGCGCCGGCAACACGAAACCCGCCGCATGACCCGTGAACTTCATGGCCGGATCGGCCGCATGTTCGAACGAATACGCCACATCGGCGGCGGACAGCGCGGCGCCGTTCTCGCATTTAAGATCCGGCCGCAATTTGAAAGTGTAGGCCCGGCCGTCGTCGCTGACACGGTAGGACTCGGCAAAATACGGATCGAGCCGGCCCTCCGCCGAGGTCTTGTACAGCGTGCCCCACAACAAATGTGCGATCGTCTCCGATTCCTGCGCATCGAGTTCGGCAGGATCGAGCGTATCGACATCCACCGACAAGCCGATGCGCAGCGTTCGCGGATTAGCTGCGGCCGCAGCGGCTGGCGCTGCCGTGGCGGGCGCATGGCTGAACAGCACCAGCAGCAAGGCGCCCACGCAGCGCGTTGCTCGCGCGGCAAGCGGTGTCTCCCTGAGCGGCGGCTTCATGAGTTGATGCACGCCCTGAAGTGCCGCGGCGAGACCTCTTCCAGCGGCGGCACGCGCTCCGCGCACTCGCCGGTCGCCGCCGGACAGCGCGTGCGGAAGACGCACCCGGAGGGGGGATTCATCGCGCTCGGGACCTCGCCTGTCAACAGCAGCGGCCGCCGCCGGACGGTCGGATCCGGCACGGGAATGGCCGCGAGCAGGGCCTGCGTATAGGGATGGCGCGGGTTGCGGTAGAGCGAGTCGCTCGGCGCCATCTCCATGATCCGGCCGAGATACATGACGATGACGCGATCGCTGATGTACTCGACCACGCCCAAGTCGTGGGCGATGAACAGCACGGTGAGACCGAGTTCGGCCTGCAGGTCCTTGAGCAGATTGATCACCTGGGCCTGGATCGAGACGTCCAGCGCGGACACCGGCTCATCGGCGACGATGAAGCGCGGACCGACCGCCAGCGCACGCGCAATGCCGACGCGCTGGCGCTGGCCGCCCGAAAATTCATGCGGATAACGGCGCAGATGATCCGCGGACAGCCCGACCCGATGCAGCAGCTCGACCACCCGCGCGTCGCGTTCGTTGCCCAAAGCCAGCCGGTGGATGTCGAGCGCCTGACCGATGATGGCGCCTATGGTCATGCGCGGATTGAGGCTGGCATAGGGATCTTGGAAGATGATCTGCATGTCCTTGCGGCGGCTGCGCATGGCGGCGGCGGATAGCTGCGTGATGTCGATGCCGTCGAAGTGCACGCTTCCCGAGGTGGGTTCGACGAGGCGCAGGATCGAGCGTCCCACGGTGGTCTTGCCGGAACCCGATTCGCCCACCAAGCCGATCACTTCGCCCGCGCGGATCGCGAAGGACACATCCTCCACCGCCTTGACCGTCTTGAAGTGCGTCCGCAGGTTGCGTACATCGAGCAGCACCTCGCTCATGCGGCGAGTTCACGCCAGCGGCGGCAGCGAACCAGGTGTCCCCGACCGCTGTCTTCGAACTCGGGCGCCGCCGTCGCACAGAGCGCAACCGCATGCGCGCAGCGCGGATGGAACGCGCAGCCCGGGAGCGCGACCCGCGGATCGGGCACTTGGCCGTTGATGGCATCGAGCCTCCGCCGCGTCCCGCCGTCGCGATCGACACGCGGAATCGAGTTGAGCAGCGCGCGGGTATAGGGCATGCGTGGGTTGGCGAACAGCTCGTCAACCGCGGCCTCTTCGACCGCCCGTCCGGCATACATCACCAGTACCCGGTCGGCCATCTCGGCGACCACGCCCAGGTCGTGGGTGATGAACAGAATGGCCATGCCGAGTTCGGCTTGCAGGTTGCGCAGCAGTTCGAGGATCTGGGCTTGAATGGTGACGTCGAGCGCCGTGGTCGGTTCGTCGGCGATCAACAACTTCGGGCCGCAGGCGAGCGCCATGGCGATCATCACCCGCTGCCGCATGCCGCCCGATAGGGCGTGCGGATAGTCGAGGGCGCGCCGCTGCGGTTCGGAAATGCGCACGCGCGCCAACATCTCCACGGCGCGTGCCGCTGCGCGCCGCCGGTCGAGCCCGGCATGCGCGCGCAGTCGCTCGGCGATCTGTTCGCCGACCGTCACCACCGGATTCAAGCTGGTCATGGGTTCCTGAAACACCATGCCGATGCCGGTGCCGCGCAGCTGCCGCATGTCGGCGGCGGTACAGCGCGTGAGATCCCGGCCGTCGAAGCTGATGCTACCGCCCGCGAGGCGGCCCGCGGGTCGTGGCAATAAGCCCATCAGGGCGAGCGCCGTGACCGACTTTCCCGAACCGGACTCGCCGACCATCGCCAGGGTCTCGCCACGATCGAGGTGAAAACTCAGACCGCCCACCGAGGTCAGGCTGCCCGTGTCGGCGGCGAACTCGACCTTGAGGTCACGGACCACGACCAAGGGCGGGGAGCCGCGGGGAGCTGCACCGCGCGTCGGGATGGGCACAGCGCCCTCGGTCGGGTATGGTGGCGAGGTGAACGGCATGCCGACGTTTATAGCAGAGGTCGATACCGGTGACGAAAAAGCTCCGCGTGCTGTTGCGCTCGAACGCCGATCACTGGGCCGCTCTCCTGCAAAGTGCACTGCCGGGCCACGTCATCGTCACCGACGCGACGGGCGATACGGACGACACCATCGCGTATGCGGTGGTCGGCAAGCCGCCGCCCGGCGCGCTGGCGGCGATGGCCGGCCTTAAGGCCGTGTTCAGCGTCAATGCCGGCATCGAAGCCCTCATCGAGAGCGGCGAGGTGCCCGCGCACGTGCCGATCGTCCGCATGGTCGATGAAGGGTTGGCGCAGGGCATGCTCGAATGGGTGCTGGCGACCACGCTGGCCTGGCATCGCAACTTGTTCGCCTATCGCGACCAGCAAATCGAGGGTCGATGGGCCCCGCTCTCGGAAATCGTGGCTCGCGAGCGGCGCGTCACGGTGTTGGGCGCCGGCCACCTCGGCGGCCGCGTGGCACTGTGGTTGGCAAAACTCGGCTTCCAGACCCGTGCCTGGAGTCGATCGGCGAAACAGATTCCGGGCGTCGATTGCCGCTTCGGTCCGGGCGGTCTCGACGACGCGGTTGCGGGCTGCGAGATCCTCGTCAATTTGCTGCCGCTGACGCCGGCCACCGAAAATCTGCTGGATTTGGCCTTGTTGTCCAAGCTGGCGCCGCGGGCGGTGTTGATCAACGGCGGCCGTGGTCGGCATGTCGTCGACCAGGCGGTCATCGAGCTGCTCGAGAGCGGCCAGCTGCGCGCCGCGGTGCTCGATGTGTTCCGCGAAGAGCCTCTGCCCGAGGGTCATGCGTTCTGGCGCCAGTCCGGCGTCTATCTCACGCCGCATGTGGCCGCGCCCACGCATGCGGGGACCGCGGTGGCGGCGATCGCCGCGAACATCCGAAGCTTTGAGGCCGGCGCGCCGCTTGCCCACGTGGTCGATCGCGACCGCGGCTATTGAGCCGCCGGGTCGGGCGGCAAAGTCTTGAGTCCCTCGATGCGCAGCAGGACCTGGTCGAGTGCCGCCGGCAACAAGTCGAAGCCACCCGCGGCCTGCAACTGCTCCACGACCTGTTGATTGATGCCGCCGCGGGTCGCAAAGCGCTCCGCCAACCGGGCGAAGTCGATGGCATCATCGGGCCGGCCGCCGTTCGGGGGCGTTACGCCTGCGCCCGGCACCGCGCAGAGCGCCTGGATCTGGCCGACGACATAGCGCGCCGCGAGTGGCGCCGGTACACCGCCGGCGATCAGCCAGTCTTGCATGCTGCCGAGCACGCGAAAGAAGGCCGCCATGGTGGCGGTGATGCCGCAGAAACGATCGAAGGCGGCGGCGGTCGGTGCGGCAATCACGTCGCCCAAGGGGGCGAGCAACCCGGTGACCCACTCGGGCGCGGGAAACACCGCCAGCGGTCCGCGCCGCTGTGCCGCGAACGGCATGGGCACGGCGCGCGCGACGGCGCTCGCCGGCGCAATCAGCGGCTGCAGGCGTTCGAGTCCGAACGTGGCGATCAGGCTCAAGACGCGATGGTCCGCCGCGAAGCTCAAGCTCGCGAGCACCGACGCGGCGATTTGCGGTCGCACGCACAGCACGATGGTCGCGGCATGATCCAACACCGCCTGATTGTCGGCCGCCACCGTCACTTGGGCATTGGCGCGGGCCAACTTGGCGGCGACTTCGGCATTGCGCGGCGACACGAGGATTTCGGCCGGCCCGTCGTCCGCGCTGCACCAGCCGGTCACCAGCGCCGCGGCGATGTGGCCGGTGCCGACGAGGCCGACCGCTGCCCCGCGAGCTATGGGGTCTCCCAATGGCCCGACAGGGCGGAGCGGTACAGCGCATCGATGACGCGCATGTTGGCAATGGCATCCTCGAGCGGAAATTCCTGCGCGGTCTCGCGGCGAAATACGGCGGCGGCCAGATCGCATTGTGCGGCGTATTGATCGAACGGCGCGAATTCCTCGACGCTCGCCGAGCTGCCGTCCAGGCTCTTGCCGGAATCGATGGTGAGCCGGCAGCCGTGCTCCTTCCCCGGCGTGAACGGCACGCCCAGTTCGAGGCGTCCCTCGGTGCCCAATATCACCACCCGCTGATAGGGAGCCAGCTGCAGCGCGCTCGAAAAAGTCAGTTGGCCGCCGCCCGGAAAGGCGAGCATGCCGCTGGTCACGCGATCGACGCCGAGCTCGGGATCGCGATCGAGCAATGCGATGGCCCGCTCGGGCTCGCTGCCGAACACATAGCGCGCGGTGACCAGCGGATAACAACCGACGTCGTACAGCGCCCCGCCGCCGATCTCGGCGCGATTGCGCACATTGTTGGGGTCCAGCACCGTGAATACGAAGGCCGACTGGATCGCCCGCACCGTGCCGATGCGGCCGGCACGGACCAACTCGCGCACCCGATGCCATTGCGGGTGGCAACGTACCATGAACGCCTCGATCACCTGCCGCCCGCTGCGGTCGCGGGCGGCAATGAGGGCGCCGGCCTCAGCGGCATTCAGCGCGATCGGCTTCTCGCACAGCACATGCTTGCCGGCCTCGAGCGCCTTGACGGTCCACTCGACGTGCAAATGATTCGGCAACGGGTTGTAGATCGCCTCGATGTCCGGATCGTCGAGCAGCGCTTGATAGCTGCCGTAGCTTCGGCCGATGCCGAAGCGCGCGGCGACGTCCGCGGCGCGTCCCGCGTCGCGCGAGGCGATGGCGGTGATGACGCCGCGCCGGCCGGCGAGGATCGCGGGAATGATGCGCTTCACGCCGATGTTGGCGGTGCTCAGAATGCCCCAGGTGACTTTGCTCATGGTTCGAGACTCAATTCAAAGGCTGGAAAATCTTCGCCAGACGATCAGGCGTCGCGGCGATACGTTCGAGGCGCGGGTACTTCAAGCCGTCATGGTAATCGAGGCGTACGGTGCTGAAGCGATCCGCTTGCCTGACCAAGAGCTCGAGCGGTTCTTGACCGTCCTTGGCGGCGGTGATCGCAGCCTTGAGCACGTCGGGTTTGTAGGCGCGGCCATTGACCGCCAACACATGAAAACCCACGGACAGTCCCGCCTTGAAGGCGGGACTGTCCCAGAGCACAGCGGCGATCCCTCCCTCCTCGCCGAGCACCAGCCCCACCGAATAGGAGAAGTCGGATACCTTGCGATACGCCTCGGCGTCCTTGAAATAAGCGGTGGGTTGTTCGGCATAGACGAGTTTCCATCCCGCCCGCGTCACGCCGTCCAAGGGTGCACCGGGGCCGTGACCCTCCAGGCGGGCGCGCAGGAACGTGGCCCAATCGTACGGCTGCACCGCGTTCAGGCCTCGTACCACGTCATCGAAGGTATAGGTCAACGGTGCGTGACGCCCGTTCTGCACACCGAAGAAGCCGCGCGCGAAGTCATCGAGCGAGCGCTTCTCCCCCGACAACTCACGGATCTTGGTATCGGCGTCCAGCCAGATCAATTCGCCTTCGCTGTAGTAGTCCTCGGAGCGTTGCCAGGATACCCAGCCCAGCGGGCTGCGGCGGGTGATGATCGGCTCGTTGGTGGTGTCCGCGAGCGAGCGCCAGCTGCGGCCGACGCGATGGTCATACAGAGCGGCGGTGGCGGCGAGCGCCTCGTTCATTTGCGATGCCTGCACCAGTCCGGAGCGTGCTCCCAACACATGGCCCCAGTAACTGGTGCCACCCTCGTAGACCCAGAGCAGCGAGTCCTGCATGGGGCGGTTGAAATTGGTGGTCAATTGGCCCGCCGGCCGGCGAAATTTGCCGTCCCAGGAATGCACGTACTCGTGCGAGACCAAGTTGGAGCGCCACATCTGCTGCTTGTCCCAGTCCGAAAAATAGGTGGTCCTGACCCCGTTCTCGCCGGACTGATGATGTTCGAGACCCGAAAAACTGAACTCGTCGGAGAGCGCCATGAGAAAGTCGTAATGATCGTAGTGGTGCGAACCGAACAGCTTGTAGGCTTGTTGCACGAGCGCGCGATGTGCCTCGAGTTGCTGCGGGGTGGCCTCGAGCGCCGCCGGACTGTCGGCCACCATGTCGAGAAACACCGGTGTCCTCGAACCCGGATCCAGATCGATGCGCTTGTAGTACTCACCGGCGTACACCGGCGAGTCCACCAGTTCCTCGAGGTTCACCGGCTTGAACGTGACGCTCGCACCGTCCTCGCCCGCCGTCTCGAGCGCACCGGCAAATTGCCAACCGCGCGGCAGGGTGATGCTCGGCTTGGCAGTGATGCGCGCGGCATAGTAGCCGTCCGGATAGAGGAACAGCGCCTCCCAATGGATGGCCAGCATCGCCGGGGTGGCGACGATCGCGCCTTCCGCGCCGTCGAGCGGCGACAAAAACTCGAAATCGGCATCCAGGCTGGTCACGCCGGCAGGAATCTCGACATGGAAGGCGTAGACATTCAGGGGATCACGCTGCCACTCGAGACGCTGGTGGTCGGCGTGGAGGACCAAGCCCGCAAACTGTGACAGCAAGAATCCCGCGGGCGCATGCGTTCCCAGCCGCCACTCGGGATAGAGCAGCGTGAGCCCGCCGGCCGTTACCGGGATCCGCTCATGCACTGCGAATATCTTCTGCCCGACGTTCGTGGCATCGACATGTAGTTCGAGGACGCCGGGATAGGGTGCTTCCGTTTGCGCGGCGACGGGCGCGCACCCGAGCATCGCGGTGAGCAGTATAGGGAACGGTCGCGGGGTTTTCGTCGGCATGGGGATGCCATGGTAACCCGCGAAGCTGCCCGCGCGAACGACTCGGCGCCGTCAGCCGTCGTGTTTTAGGAAAAGCGCCTCGAGCCGCCGGTTCGGCCGGTCCGCGGAGCGCAGACGGCCGCCGCGGCCGGTGCCGTGCGATTGCATGAACTCGTTGATGATCGGCGGCGCATAGTCACACCACTCGACCCCGATGCCGTTCTTGTTGCTGCGCGTCACGTAGGCCGTAATCTTGGTCGTGTCGATGATCACATCGACCCGGGACAGGGCGCGCAAATCATAATCCGCCGCGATGCAGGCGCCGCTGAGACTCAAATTGCTGATGCGCGCGGGACGCAAGGACAGGGGCGGAGCGGAAATTTGAACCGGTATATCCACCTTGATTCGTTCGCCCCAGCGGTGTTCCATGGATCGATCGTTTCACGGCCGCAGCGCAACGCCCTATAGGGAAATGTACTCATCGCGTCAGCGGGGATACCTACATCCGCTCAAGAACCGTGCTTCAGGAGCGGCGCCGAAATCCGCGTGATCGCGGTGCCGAGCGCCGGCTCGTGTTTGTGCATGCGGATATAGGGCCTGGTCGCGACCACCGCGAGGATCTCACTGACCACCCGCGGTGCAAACTCGCACCACTCTATGCCAATGCTGGTCTTGCCGACGCGCGTCACGTAGGCGGCAATCCCGGGCGCCTCGATGCGCCGTTTGCGGGGCATTTCGATGAATACCTGGATGCGCGACAGCGGCCGCAATTCGAAATCCGCCCGCAGCGACGCGCCGCTCACGCTCATGTTGGTGATGCGTCCATGCTTGACTGAGTAGGGGTGCGCCGTGATCCGGACCGGCAGATCCACCCCCATCCTTTGCCCCCATCGGTGTTCCATCGAGGCATCATTTCACGCCGGCAACGCGGCTCCCTATAGGACAATCCATCAAACTGCGATTACAGTTCTCTGACATTGCGGGGTGTCTCCGCGCTGCGGTGCATCAGAAATGGCGCGAGAGATAGCCGATCACGCTCTGTATCTTGTAGAAGCTATCGGGCCGCACGCCCTGCGGGTCGTTGGGGAGCACGTGATCGCGTGCGATGTTCTGCGCGTAACGATAGTCGATGCCGACATCCCATTTGGGAATCAGATTGCGCCACTCGCCACCCAAGCCGGCATATAACGAATACGCCGGCGTCGCCAGATTGTAGCGATTGACGCCCAGGAACAAGGCTGCCGCAAAGGAATCGCCGAAGCGGTAGCGATAATCGACCGGGCGAACGCCGAGCAAGTTGTGTTCATCAACCTGATCGTCTTCGAGCCGCACGCCGAGATCGGCGTTGTCGGTGACCGCGCGCCGCACTCCGATCGCGACATGCGGCCCAACCATGACCTTGCTGGTGGTGACGGGCAATCCTTGCTCGAGATTGATTTTCACCTGGTTGGCATTGGCACCCGCATCGACGAAGAATTCGGTGCCGGCGACCTCGGTATCAGTATTGGTTGTCTCGTCATCATCGTCCGATGAGTAGTCGCGCGTGTGCTGCGGGCCGCCGTAGCGCACGAAGCCCGACAACCGGCTAAAAGACTTGCCAAACACATCGTGGCCGTAGTCCGCCTCGCCGCCCACGGTCAAATTCTTCCACGGCGCTGAATAGCGAACCGTTGCCTCCAGAAAGTGCCGATAGGGATACTCGCCGTAGATTTGATTGACCAGTGTCCGTACTTGTTCCTCCAGGTAGCCGCCGAAGGGAGTGTCCCAGCCAATGCGAAACATCTGGGTGCGCGCGCCGACGATGTCGTTGAACCGCCTCTGGTCCGCACCCCACTGACCGGTGACCAGGCCATCCTGCGTCATCCCTTCCAAAAATACGCCATTGCTGGAGTACCACCGGTTCTGCCACTCCGCGGTCTCGTAGGTGAGGTCGAAGTTATGCCAAATCTTCGGAAAATCGATGCCCAGAGTGAGCGCGGACTCACCCAGCAGGTAGCTGCCGCCGTCGAGGGTGTTGTTGCCTGCGTATTGCATATAGACCGCAAACGGAGTTTTCCCCGGAACGATGTAACGGCTGATGTAAGAAGCTTGCTGTTTGCCCAAGGTCTGGTTCTTGCCGCCCGGCTCGAAGAAATCGCTCGCCAGGAAATGCACGGAATCCGGCAGCCCGCCGCCGCCGTATTGCAGCTGGCGATCGACACCGAGGGACCAGCCGCTGAACGGTTCGATCGAGAATTGGGCGCCGAACAGTTTTGGGTTGCCACTATCGAGCACGCTGGTGCCCTGACCCTTGTAGGCGATTTGATCGGTTTTCGACATGACCGCCAGAAACAGCTCGTACTGGAAGCCGAGCCGCGTGAGCGGCTCGTAATTCGACAGCGTTACCGAGGGCATGGTGGGCGCTTCGGTGCTGATCAGCATGTTGCTGCCCGTCGCCGGCGAGAACCAATGGTCCCGATAGCCGATGTCCAACTGAGCCCAGTTGGTGCCGAAACTCAGCACCGACCCCGTCGGGTTGGCGCGACCCTCGTAGGCGATGACCCCGGCAGTGGCCAGGAAGTAGTCGTTGGGTTGCACGTAGGCCTGCGCAGAAATGTCGTAGTTGCTGTGCAGCGGTAGGCCATATTCATTGGGGTCCGAGATGTTCGCGCCGCGTGATGCCGAGCCCGTGGCGCTTAAGTGGCTGACGCCGTAGTCGCTCGAAAAGCGCTCGAGATATTTTTTGACCTTGTTGCACAGCACGTGGTCGTGCAGGCACGCCTCAGGCAACGCCAACTCCACCAGGTTGACGGCGATCGGCCGCTTGAGTATCGGTTCGTTCGCGAGAATGAGAACGCGCTCGATCTGCCGCTCCATCTCCGGCTCCAGATTGAGCGGGATATAGGCGGTGACCCCGTCGGCCCGGGCGGGCAATGCCGCCAAAAGTCCGAGTGTTGCGATTGCGACAATGCCGGCGGCCGCAAGCCAGCCGGGCGCTGTTTTGATCCTGAACGTCACGATGTTCGTTGGACTCTTTTGGGGTCGCCGTTGCGGCGCGGGACGACGATCATAGCAGCCGCCGCAGGGGCGAGTGCTTTGCGACATTAGGGTATTCTAGAGACGTGTACTTGCCTGCAGCATTCCATGAAAGCCAGACTCCGCTGATGCATGAGCTGATGCGGGCGTACCCGCTTGCGACCGTGGTCACGATGCATGAGGGCGCTCCGGCCGCCGATCACATCCCCATGCAGCTCGTCACCGTACCAGAGCCCCTCGGGATGCTGCGCGGCCATGTCGCGCGTGCCAATCCGCTGTGGCGGCAGCATGCAGAGGACCAAGATGCGCTGGTGGTGTTCCAAGGGCCCCAGGCTTACGTGTCGCCGTCGTTCTATCCGACCAAGCAGCTCACCGGTGAGGTGGTGCCCACCTGGAACTATGCGGTGGTGCATGCCCATGGAAAACTCAGCTTCATCCACGATCGGCAGTGGTTGCTCGAGCTCGTCGAGAGCTTGACCGACGCTCACGAAGCATCGCGTCCTAAGCCTTGGAAAGTGGCCGATGCGCCGCCCGATTACATCGACAAGATGCTGGCCGCGATCGTGGGCTTCGAATTCGTCATCAGTCGCATGACCGGCAAGTGGAAAGTCAGCCAGAATCGCAACGCAGCCGACCGGCAGGGTGTGGTCGACGGATTGCGTTCCACGCATGATCGGGCTGCGCAGGCGATCGCCGACCTGGTGCAGCGGCCGTGAGTATCAGTGAGTATTTGAGTATCAGTGAGTATGTCATCGAGACGCAGCGGTTGACCTTGCGGGAACTCAAGGCGGGCGACGCGCCGTTCATCCTCGAATTGCTGAACGAGAAGGGCTTTCTGGAGTTCATCGGCGACAAAGGGGTGCGCAGTCTGGCCGATGCCCGCCAGTACATCGCCAAGGGTCCCGTCGACAGCTATCGGCGTCATGGTTTCGGGGTGTACCTCACCAGCCTGCGCGAGGACGGCACACCGATCGGCATCTGTGGACTGGTCAAGCGCGATGCGCTGCCGGATGTCGATTTGGGTTTTGCGTTCCTGGCGCAGTACTGGTTGCGGGGCTATGCCTCCGAGGCCGCCGCCGCGGTGCTTGCTCATGGCAAACAGGTCCTGGGCTTGAAGCGCATCGTCGCCATCACGGCGCTCGGCAACCGCGGGTCCATGGCGGTGCTTCAGAAAATCGGTTTACGTCTCGAAGGTAGAATCCGTCTGGTCGAGGAGGGACCGGAACTCAACCTTTATGTTCCCTCAACCTGACGGAGGATTTCATGCATCCATTTCCCCATCACTACGTCGTGCAGGCGGCCATCCGGCCCGACGGTGACGTGCCGCTGTCCGCCGACGGCATGCGCGTCATCGAATCGGCACCACCGAAGGAGTTCGACGGCCCGGGCAATCAATGGTCACCGGAAGGCTTGCTGACGGCCGCGGTTGCCGACTGCTTCGTGCTGAATTTTCGAGCCATCGCTAAAATCTCGAAATTCGCGTGGACCCAGCTCGACGCGAAGACCCAAGGGACGCTCGATCGCGCCAACGGCAAGATGTGGTTCGCCCGCTTCGACACCCATGCGAGGTTGCAGGTACCGGAGGGAACCGATGTCGAACGGGCTAAAAAACTACTGGAGAAGGCGGAACTGACCTGCCTGGTCGCCAACTCGCTCAACAGCGAACGGCATTTGACAGTCGAGGTGACCGTGGCCTAAACCCCGCCGATCGTGCGCCGATGGGCGGGGTTCCCGGTCAGTCATCCATCAAGAAGCTACGCAGCTGCTCGCTGCGGCTGGGATGACGCAACTTGCGCAGCGCTTTGGCCTCTATTTGACGAATCCGCTCGCGCGTGACGTCGAACTGCTTACCGACCTCTTCGAGGGTATGGTCGGTGTTCATGTCGATGCCGAAGCGCATGCGCAGCACCTTGGCCTCCCGTGGCGTCAGCTGAGCGAGTACCGAGTGGGTGGTTTCACGCAGCGATTCGGTGGTGGCCGAGTCGATCGGTGAGGAAACCGAGGTGTCCTCGATGAAGTCGCCCAAGTGAGAATCCTCGTCGTCGCCGATCGGTGTTTCCATCGAGATGGGTTCCTTGGCGATCTTGAGCACCTTGCGCACCTTGTCCTCGGGCATTTCCATGCGCACCGCGAGTTCCTCCGGCGTCGGCTCGCGGCCCATTTCCTGCAGCATCTGGCGGGAGATGCGGTTGAGCTTGTTGATCGTCTCGATCATGTGCACCGGAATACGGATGGTGCGTGCCTGGTCGGCGATCGAACGGGTGATCGCCTGGCGAATCCACCATGTGGCGTACGTCGAGAACTTATATCCGCGGCGGTATTCGAACTTGTCGACGGCCTTCATCAGGCCGATATTGCCTTCCTGGATGAGATCGAGGAACTGCAGGCCGCGGTTGGTGTACTTTTTGGCGATCGAGATCACCAGGCGCAAGTTGGCCTCGACCATCTCCTTCTTCGCCCGACGAGCCTTTGCCTCGCCGATGGACACCTCGCGATTGATTTCCTTGATCTCACTGATGAGCACGTGGAACAGGCCTTCGAGATCCAACAGCTTGTTCTGCCGGCGCTCCACCTCGTCCTTGAATTTGGCGAGCGGCGCGGAATAGCGCTTCTTCGCCTTGATGTGCTTGTCGAGCCACTTGGTGCTGGTCTCGTTTTTCGGGAACGTCGAGATGAAGTCCTTGCGCGGCATGCCCGCCTGCTTGATGCAGAGGAACATGATCTCCTTCTCGAGCAGACGGACTTCGGTCACGTGTTGCCGCAAATTGTCGATCAATTGGTCGAACATCTTCGGCGAGAGCTTGAGTTCCATCAGCTCGCTGCAAATTTTCTTGCGCACTTTCAGCGTCTTCGGATCCTTGGCGCCCACCTTGTCGAGCGAGCTCAAGAACTGATGATGCGACTTCGCGATGGAGGCGAAGCGCCGCGCCGCCTCCTCGGGATCCGGACCGGTATCGATGACTTCCTCTTCCTCGTCACCGTCCGACTCGTCCTCGTTCTCCGCCTCTTCGCGCTCGAGGGCCATCATCTTCGGATTTTGCGGCTGAGCGATCTCGTCCGGAGCATTCGGATCGACGAAGCCGACGATCACGTCGACGAGGCGCATCTGGCCGGCTTTGACCGTCTCATAGGCGCGCAACAGATAGTCATACGTGCCGGGATAGCTGCCGAGCGCGATTTTGACCGCCTCGAGGCCCTCTTCGATCCGCTTCGCGATGCGAATCTCACCTTCGCGGGTCAGCAGCTCGACCGTGCCCATTTCGCGCATGTACATGCGCACGGGATCGGTGGTGCGGCCAAATTCCGCATCCAAGTTGGCGAGCGCTGCGGTGGCCTCTTCGACCGCCTCTTCGTCGGGTGCCGCCGTCGCATCGGTGAGCAACAACGCCTCGGAATCCGGCGCCTTCTCGTAGACCGGAATGCCCATGTCATTGATCATGTTGACGATATCTTCGATCTGTTCGGGATCGACGATTTCGCTCGGCAGATGATCGTTGACTTCAGCGTAGGTGAGGTAGCCTTGCTCCTTGCCGCGCGAGATCAATAGCTTGAGTTGTGATTGACGCTCGTCCGCAATGGTATTCGCGGTGCCAGTGGGAGCTTTTTTGATCAAGGTGTAGGCCTCGTGGAAATCTGGAGGTTTGACGCTCAGCCGATAAGTATACGATTTTGGCTACTTTCTAGCCACAAAACCTTCACATATCGCTAGGGGCCCGGGGACGGCCTTTGGCTTTCAGCAGCAAACTCAATTCGGTCTTTTCGTCGGAATTCAAGCCCATCTCCTCAGCTTTTCGCAGTAAATCGTCCATTCGACGGCCCGGTCCATACTCTTCCAGAAGTTTCTCGACCGCCATTTGCAACTCTTTAGCGGTTCCCGCCGGATCCGCCACCAGATCCCGACCGCCGATCGCGAGTTCGCAAAGCCGAGCATATTCGGGCCGCCCACGCCAACGCTCCAGCAACATACCCGTGCTCGGTTCCGACATCGCGGCGGCCTCTTGCAGCAGTTCTTTAAGTACGCTGACGCCCGGCCGGTCGAGCTTGGCCAACGCCTCAATCTGGGTCACCTTACGCGCCGCGCCGGGATGATGCAGCACCAGGGCAATGGCCTGGCTCAGCAAGTTGCCGCGGCCGGCACTGGTGCGGCCGCCCGCCCGTGCGGACCTCATTACCGTTGGACCGTGAACGCCCGCGCTCGGTTCCGCAGTTCCGGACGTGCGTCCGGCAGCGGCGCTGAACAGATATTCCTTGAGTTTCGTCGCCGGCATGCGAATCGTCGCGGCGAGCCGGTCAGCTAGCAATTCCCGGTAGATTCCCTCGGGCATTTTCGCGAACAGCGGCGCCGCCAGCGCCTTGAGCTTGGCCCGACCCTCGTCGTGTCCAAGATCAATGTCGGCCGTCAGGTGCTGCAGCAGATATTCCGACAATTTGAGGGCGGTCTTCAGGCGCGCCTCGAACGCTTCGCGTCCCTCCGCGGCGACCAGCGAGTCCGGATCGTGCCCGTCCGGCAGGAACATGAATTTCAGCTCGCGCCCGTCGCGCGCCAGCGGCAGCGCGTTCTCCAGCGCGCGCCAGGCGGCCGCGCGCCCCGCGCGATCGCCGTCGAAGCAGAACACCACCTCGCTGGTGATGCGAAATACCTTGTTGAGATGCTCCTGGGTGGTGGCGGTGCCGAGGGTCGCGACGGCATAGGTGATGCCGGCCTGATGCAGGCGCACCACGTCCATATAGCCCTCGACGATCATCAGCCGCTTGAAGTCAGCATGCGCGCGGCGTGCTTCGTACAGTCCATACAATTCGCGCCCCTTGTGGAACAGCGGCGTTTCCGGGGAATTCAGGTACTTGGGATCACCTTTGTCGAGCACGCGACCGCCGAAGCCGATCACCCGTCCGC
>Ga0116226_10002130_pt1 | contig 17175 bp, 12 predicted proteins | sample S1TSphfallax_FD_89692 | JGI IMG/M metagenome (GOLD analysis project Ga0116226, IMG submission 89692) | Host-associated microbial communities from peat moss isolated from Minnesota, USA - S1T2_Fa - Sphagnum fallax MG | ecosystem: Host-associated > Plants > Peat moss > Unclassified | place: USA... | reverse complement strand
GCTCTTCAGACGTATGGCCTGCTCGTAGCTTGTCAGCGCCTCCGCGAAACGCTTCAACTCCTTGAGCGCGAAACCGCGACTTGAGTACACCAGATAGCAGAGCGCGTGCGCCGGGTTCAGCGCAACCGCCGCGTCGTAATCTTCAATGGCCGCCGGGTGCCGCTTCAAGTCAAGCAGCACGTTGCCCCGGGTGACGTAAGATTCGAAGTGGTCGGGTTTGAGCGCGATGGCCTCACTCAAGGCCTTAAGCGCCGCCTCTTGGCGCCCGAGCGCGACCAGCGCGAAGCTTTGCTGGAAATGTGCCAGATAGGTCGCCGGATCGCCCGAGGAGCACTCGATCGCCGCAGCGAAGCTGGCAACCGCCGCCTCGTGGCGCTGCAGCTGATGCAGGACGCCGCCGCGACGGAAATGGGCTTGGGCATGGTCGCCTTTGAACTCGAGGGTCTGGTCCAAAGCGATGAGGGCCTCGTCGAGGCGGTGCTGGTTGAGCAGCGCGAGCGCCCGACCGAAATGCGCCAGGTGAAGGGGAAACCCCGGCGGGTGATGCCGGATCGCCTGGTCGTAGCTGCCGATGGCCTCGTCGAAACGGGAGAGTTCCTGCAGCACATTGCCGCGATTGACGTGTGCGTCGGCGTAATCGGCCTTAAGCACGATGGCGCGATCGTAGCTCGTCAGGGCCTCCTCGAAGCGCCCGAGCTGCTTCAAGACCGAGCCGCGATTGTAGTGGGTCAGGACATCGTCGGGGGTGAGCGCGAGCGCCCGATCGTAACTTGCCAGCGCATCGTCCCAGCGGCCGAGCCGTTCGAGCACGGCACCGCGGTTACAGTGCGCGTAGGCGAATTGCGGGTCGAGCGCAATGGCGCGGTCGTAGGCCGCCAGCGCCGGCTGCCACCGTCCGAGGCGGTTCTCGGCATTGCCGCGTTGATAGTGATCTTGTGGATCAGTGGCCCGCGCCTTGAACCGATCGAGAAATTTGAATGCCATTCATTCCTCATGCGCCACATCGTCGCCGCCTGCCTGCGTCTCGTCGGGAATCTTATGCTGCTCCGTGAGCCAGGCTCCCAAGTCGATCAAGCGACAGCGATCACTGCAGAACGGCCGATAGGGAGATGCCGGCGACCACTCGACCGGCCGCCGGCAGGTGGGACACTTCACGCGCAGCACGTGAGCAGGAACGGCACGTTGGCATCGACGTGCACCTGACGCGACGAGGCGCTCGACCATTGCCTGAAACGGATGGTGCAACGATGCCCGCTGCCGCTGATTTCGGGAAACAGATCGATATCGGGGGGCATGGTCACCCGCACCAGTTGACACGGATTGTCACGGTCGAATTGCAGCTGAAAAATGCCGCCCACCGCCGTCTCCGCCTTGCATTTGGCGTTTTGCCGGGTGAGCCACAGAAGTTCGGCAATGCTGTCGCACAGCGGCCTGATGAGCGTCAGCCAGGTATTGAATTCAGCGGTGCGCACCTCGGCGGGCCGCGTCAGCCAGAAGCAGTAGTCCGGCAGGTCGAAGTCGCAGGTGCCGCCGGGGATGGCGCTGCGGTGCTTGATGGCGCTCAAGAATTCCGAATCCCGCAACGGCCCCATGAAGTTGCCGCCGGCGGACGACAGTTCATCGCGCATCTTCAACAGGTTCATGGTCAGCGATTTCAAACGGCCGTGATCGACTCCCGACTTGGTCTGGAATTCCTTCAGCACGTTGACGTGCCGCTCCAGCTCCTTCAAGACTTCGCTACGCGAATCGCCGCGCGCCGTAATCGCGAGGATCTCCAAGAGGCTGGTCACGGCGGAGCGCGTGCTCCAGGGATTCGGGAAATCGGCGTGGTAGGAGGCCTGGGTGTAAAGAAATTCCAGCCGCAGAAACGTGCGCATGCGCTCGTTCAGCGGTTGTTCATACACAACGGGAGCCAATTCCGGCTCGGCATCGGGACGAGGGTCTAAGTAAGAGTTCATCCCTTATTCTGAGCCAAGCCGGCTGCCAGCCGCAAATAGCTGTCATGCAACCCATCAACCGCGTGGCGCAAATCGGTAACGCTGCCGGTATTGACCAGGACGTCGTCCGCCGCCTGCAGGCGGGTGGCGCGGGGTGCTTGAGCCGCCAGGATGGCCCGGGCCTCATCTGCCGTGCCGCCGTCGCGCGCCATGACCCGGGCAATCTGCAGCGCTTCGGGCGCGTCCACGACCAAGATGCGGTCGATCCCGTCGCCGGCCCCACCCTCCACCAGCAGGGGTATGGCCATGACCACGTACGGCCCGGCCGCGCGCTCCACGTCATGTTCCATATCAGCGCGGATCAGCGGGTGCAGGATAACTTGCAATTCGCGGCGTTTTTCCGGGTCCGAGAATACCAGCCGTCGCAGTGCGCCACGATCGAGCCGGCCGTCGGCGGCCAGGAGATGGCCGCCGAAGGTTCGCAGTACGCGGGCCAAGCCGGGAGTGCCCGGCGCCACCACGCGCCGGGCCGACTCGTCGGCGTCGATCACCGGCACGGCCAATTCCAGGAAGCGCTGCGCCACCGTGCTCTTGCCGCTGGCGATTCCGCCGGTGAGTCCGATGCGCAGCCGGGGTGTCATGGCTGCTAGTGCTGCAGCCCCGACAGGCGCAGATAGCCCGCGACGATGCCGTTCCCGTACATCATCGCAAGCCATCCCGCGGCGGCCAAATACGGGCCGAAAGGCATCGGCGCGGCGCGATCGCGGCCGCGCGCGACGATCATCAAGACGCCGATGACCGCCCCGGTGGCTGCCGCCAGCAAGATCACCAACGGCAGCAGCCGCCAGCCCAGCCAGGCGCCGAGCGCGGCAAACAGCTTGAAATCGCCGTAGCCCATGCCTTCCTTGCCGGTGACCAGTCGAAACAGATGGTAGACCGCCCACAAACTCAGGTAACCCGCGGCGGCGCCCAAGATGGCGTCGGCGGGCGCCACCGGGATTGATTGCCCCGCGGCGCCGAAGATGACCGCCGCGAGCAGACCGGCCCATAGCAAGGGTAGCGTGATGTCATCCGGCAGGAGTTGATGGTCGACGTCGATGCCGGTGAGTGCCACCAAGCTCCATGTCACCAGCAGCGCGCACCCCAAGGGTATGCCGAAGCCAAAATGCCACGCCGCCACCGCAGAGAGCACGCCGGTCGCGAGTTCGACCCCCGGGTAGCGCCAGGAGATGGGCGCCTTGCATGCGGCGCAGCGGCCGCGGAGCAGCAGCCAGCTCACCAGCGGAATGTTTTGCCAGGCAGCGATCGGCGTGCGGCAGGTGGGACAGGCAGAGCGCGGAACGCTCAACGTAAAGTGGGTCGGCAGATCGGCGCCGGCCAGCGCCGGCTCCGCGACCGGCGCCGGCAGCAGCTCGTTGGCCTGCATCCGCCATTCCCGTTCCAGCATGATCGGCAGCCGATAGATCACGACGTTCAAGAAACTGCCGATGGTGAGGCCGAGCACGAATACCGAACCCGCCAACAGCGCGACGTGTTCGGAATAGAGCGCGGCGAGCTCGGTCAGCATCGGCGGGACCTTTAAGAAACGGTGCGCTAGCCCACCACCTGGCCCAGTTTGAAGATCGGCAGATACATGGCAATCACCATGCCGCCGACCAGCACGCCCAACACCGCCATGATCAACGGCTCGAGCAGGCTCGACATGCTGTCCACGGCATTGTCGACCTCGGCCTCGTAGAAATCCGCCACCTTGCCCGACATGGTGTCGAGAGAGCCGGATTCCTCGCCGACGGCGATCATCTGCACCACCATATTCGGGAACAGGCCGGTGTTCTCCATCGCGCGCTGCAGACGCTGGCCGGTGGCCACCTCATCCTTCATGCGCAGCACGGCCTCCTCGTACACGATGTTACCGGTGGCGCCGGCCACCGATTGCATCGCTTCGACCAACGGCACACCCGCCGCAAACATGGTGGCGAGCGTGCGCGCGAAACGCGCGATCGCCGCCTTGATGAGGATGGGCCCGATGATGGGAAATTTGAGCAAAATACGGTCCGACGCCAGCTGCATCTTCTTCGAGCGCTTGTAGAAATAGAAGAACGTGTAGCCAGCGCCGCCGATCAACAGGGCCACCCACCAGCCCTGGCTCTGAACGAAGCGGGACAAATTCACCACCATCTGGGTGAACGCCGGCAAATCGGCGCCGAAGCCCTTGAACAGCTCCTCGAACTGCGGGATCACGAAAATCAGCAAAATGACCGAGACGATGACGGCGACGACCAACACGGCGATGGGATAGAACAAGGCCTTCTTGATTTTCTTCTTGAGCGCCTCGGTCTTTTCCTTGTAGGTGGCGATCTTGTCGAGCAATGACTCGAGCGCACCGGCCTGCTCGCCGGCTTCGACCAGGTTGACGAACAGATCATCGAAGAACAACGGAAACTTGGCCAGCGATTCGTGCAGCGTGCTGCCGCCCTCGATGCTGGCCTTGATGTCCAGCACCAGCTTTTGCATGGCGGGCTTCTCATGCCCGTTGCCGATGATCTCGAATGCCTGAACCATCGGGATACCGGCGGACATCATGGTCGCGAGCTGGCGTGCGAATACCGCGATGTCCTCGTTGGTGACCTTGCCGCCCGAGCGGAAGGCATTACTCTGTGTCTTGACGCGCGTCGGCGCCACGCCCTGCCGGCGCAGTTCGGCGCGCAGCGTGGCCTCATTCGCCGCCAGCGATTTGCCGCGAACCTTTTGGCCGCGCTTGTCCTTGCCCTCCCAAACGAATTGGGTTTCTTTCTTGGTCGCTCCGGCCGAAATCGCCATTTTGCTCTAATCCTTGCGTTAAGCGTCTATTCGATGGTGACGTTGTTGATCTCTTCCAGACTCGTCACACCGGCTTTGACCTTCTCCAGACCCGACCGCCGTAAATTCCAGATGCCGTCCTTCGATGCCTGGTCGCCGATGTCCAGCGCACCGCCGCCCTGCATGATGATGCGGCCGATCGTTTCGGTCACCGGCATCACCTGGTAGATGCCCATGCGGCCCTTGTAGCCGTCGGTACACGAGCTGCAGCCGACGGCTTTGAAGACGCGAAAGCCGCGCTCGATGTCGGCCTCGTCGAAGCCTTCCTTGCGCAGGGCGTCGGCGGGAATGTCGATCGGCTGCTTGCAGTTGACGCACAGCTTCCTGGCCAGACGTTGGGCAATGATGAGGCTCACCGAGGTGGCGATGGCGTACGGCTTGACGCCCATGTCGACCAGACGCGTGAGCGTCTGCGGCGCATCGTTGGTGTGCAGCGTGGAGAGCACCAAGTGACCGGTCTGCGCGGCTTTGATCGCGATTTCGGCGGTCTCGAGGTCGCGGATTTCGCCGACCATGATGACGTCGGGATCTTGACGCAGAAACGCGCGCAGCGCGGCCGCGAAGGTCAGGCCAACCTTGTTGTTGACGTTCACCTGGTTGATGCCGGGCAGATTGATTTCCGCCGGATCCTCGGCCGTGGAGATATTGCAGTCCTCGGTATTGAGAATGTTGAGGCCGGTGTACAGGGACACCGTCTTGCCGCTGCCGGTGGGGCCGGTCACGAGGATCATGCCCTGCGGCTTGGCGAGATAGCGCAGGTAGGTCTCGCGCTGCACCGCTTCGTAGCCCAAGGCATCGATGCCCAACATTGCGCTCGACGGATCGAGAATACGGGTGACCACCTTCTCGCCAAAGAGCGTAGGGCAGGTGCTGACGCGAAAGTCGATGGCGCGGTTCTTGGACAGGCGCATCTTGATGCGGCCGTCCTGCGGCACCCGGCGCTCGGCGATGTCGAGCCGGGCCATGACCTTGAGGCGCGCGACGATCTTGATCGCGAGCTGCACCGGCGGCAGCGCCACTTCCTTGAGCACACCGTCGAGGCGGGTGCGGATCCGGAAAATCTTTTCGTAGGGCTCGAAATGGATGTCCGAGGCGCCCTTCTTGATCGCATCGAGCAAGACTTTGTTGACGAAGCGCACGATCGGCGCGTCCTCGACATCGTCACGGGCGGACAACTCGACATTTTGCTCTTCATCGCCGCCGGTGACTTCGAGGTTCTCGAGATCGAAGTCATCATCGGTCAAACTCGGCATGACCGCTTCGGCCTGATCGATGGCCCGGGTCACCGCGGTCTGCAGCTTGTCCTCTTCGACCACGACGAACTCGATGCTCCTCGAGGTCTGGAAGCGAATCTCATCCAGCGCGTGCAGGTTGGTGGGGTCCGACACCGCGAGGAACAAGCGCTTGCCGCGTTTCATCAACGGCAACACGCGATGCTTTTGCAGCAGCTTTTCGCTGACGGAGCGCACCGCATCCATGTCGGCGGTTATCGCATCCAAGTCGAGCAGCGGCACGCCGAATTCGTTGGAGGCGGAGATCGCGATGTCCCGCGCCGTGGCGAGATTCGCCGCGACGATGTGCGTGACCAGGCTGGTGCGCTTTTCCCGCGACTTGGCAACGGCATCCTGCATTGCCGCTTCATCAAGCAGGCCATCCTGCACGAGCCGCTGCGCGAGCCCGCCCAAGGCCGCGCGGCCGGCGCCACTGACTGCTGCTAGTACATTGTCATTCATGGGTTTAGGGGAGTTTCCAGCTATCGCAACACGCCCGGTAGCGGTAGTTTACAACCTCTGGCCGCGCTATCAATTGTCAAATACCTGGCGCATCTTGGCACACCGGGTGAGGCATCCGGCGTGACTTCGTTCCCAGTATCGGCCCACGGCGCGGCAGGTCACGAATGACACGACGTGGGCAGATACTGAGGCAGCACGGTGGTGCTGGCCCTGGAGCCCGAACCGGCCAAGGTGGCGCTGGCGGGCGCGGCAGCGCTACCGCATTCCCACAATACATCGTTGTTGGCATTGGTGTAGGGAATCAGATACAGCACGTTGCTGCCGGCGGCGGTGATCGCCTTATTCGCCGCACCGCCGTAGGTGACGATGATCGAACCGCTGCTCACCGTGACGCTGCTCTCGTACTTGCCGACCGAGTTGCAGGTGCCCGACAAATTCGACTGGCTCGGCATCACGCCGGTGACCGCATAGTATTCGGCGATCGCCGTCTTCCAGCCGTCCGCCAAGGTCAGACCTTCCGTGACCTGTGCGCGAATGGTGTAGTTCTGGTATGCGGGAATCGCGATCGCGGCGAGTATGCCGATGATCGCCACGACGATCATCAATTCGATGAGGGTGAAGCCTCGTTGGATTGTCTTATACATCATGCTCCCCATTGATGACTGAAAAAAAAAGCCCCTCGGGTGAGGGGCTTCCGTGTCCTCGGGCATCCACCTTCAATCAAAGGTCATGCCAAGGCATTCTCGTTACGAGTGGCAGGACGTCGGCAAGTACTGGGGAAGTACGGTGGTGGCCACAGCCGACGCAGAGGCCAGGGTGGCCGAGGCGGTCGGGGCGGCGGCTGAACCACACTGCCACAACACGTCGTTGTTGGCATTGGTGTACGGATTCATGGCCAGAACAAGGCCAGAAATCTTGGAGTTCGCCGAAAGGCCGTAGGTGACCGTGATCGAGCCGCTGGACACGGTGACGTTGCTCTCGTACTTACCGACCGAGGCGCACGTGCCGTTCAAATTTGACTGACTCGGCATCACACCGGTATTCGCATAATACTCGGCGATCGCCGTCTTCCAACCGTCGGCCAGAGTCAAACCTTCAGTGACCTGCGCGCGAATGGTGTAGTTCTGATACGCGGGAATCGCGATCGCAGCCAAAATACCGATGATCGCGACGACGATCATCAATTCGATCAACGTGAAACCCTTCTGAACCTGTTTAAACATGATTACTCCTGGTGACAAAACAAAAAATTCTGATTACTCAACAACTGGGTAACTGAACAAAATTCGAACAACGGCCGATGCCGGTGACTGGAATAGAGCAAGCGCTGTGCCAAGACTCGACCTTTGTTCAGAAGCTGTTGATTATCTGGAGCTTATGGCTTCGGCGCTCCGTACCACTTCACATATTTTTGTCGTCGATCGGCGCCGTACTACGGCAGCTCGCGTCACACACCGACAATTTTTGTCAGTGGCACCAGGTCAATCAGGCCACCGCGTCGACTTCTTCGTGATAGGAATCTTCGGCATTGATTTGCCATATTGCCGCTTTGCCGCGGCCGCCGTCGATGATCGAATCGACGGCCCCATTGGCGGCCAGCATGGAGTGGTCCTGATTGTTGTAGCGATGCATGCCGTTGCGTCCGACCGGATAGAGATTTGCGAATTGATCCAGATAACCCCGGATCCGGCCGAACTCGCTGTAGCGGCCAAAATACGCGGGATAGGCTTTCGGTACGCGGACCACGGTGGCGTCGATCACCTCACGACGGTCGATCATGCCGATCTTCTCCAATTCCCGCGCCGCAAAATCGGTGAAGCGGCCGTCGTCCATTGACCACAAGTCATCGCCCTGGTCACAGAAATACTCCAACCCGAGCCAGATGGTCTCAGGATCGGCAACCAGCGCCGGGCTCCAGTTGTTGAACACCTGCAGCCGCCCGATGCGCACGTCCGGCTCCTGAATGTAAATCCAATTGTCGGGCGGCATGCCGTTGGCCGAGATCCGGCCGGTGCCGTTCGATTTCATGCGGCGCACCAGCAAGCCCACGGTCATGAAGTCGCGATAAGGCAGCTCGCCCGCCACCCGCAACACGTGGGGGTCATCCGGTCGCAGCATGGCGGTGAGTTCGCTCACCGGCAGGGTCGAGACCAGAAATTCGCATGCCACCCGGCGCACGGCGCCGCGCTCGTCTCTGACCTGCACCGCCGACACCCGCGCGCCGTGATGCTCGATGCCGATGATCCTCTGGCCCAAGTGGATGGCGCCGCCACGCGATGCGATTTGCCGGGCGACCTCCTCCCACATCTGACCGGGTCCGAATTTCGGGTAGAGGAAGCGCTCGATCAGACTTGTTTCCGTACGTTTTTGCGCCGTGTCCGCGTCGGTGCGAAAATGTGCGGTGACGGCGTTGGTGATCGCCTTGCTGACGGATAGTCCCTTGATGCGCTGTGCGCCCCATTCCGAGGATATCTCCCGGCAGGAGACGCCCCAGACCTTTTCAGTGTACTCCTTGAAAAAGGTGCGGTAGAGGCGGTCGCCGAAGCGATTGATGAAGAAATCCTCGAGGGTCACCTCGGGCGTGCGGTGACGCAGCTTCGAGTGGCCGTAGCTCAAGCCGACGCGCAGCGTCTCCATGAGACCCATGTTGCGCACCGTGCCCACATTCAGCTTGAGCGGATAGTCGAAGTAGCGGCGCCGGTAGAAAATACGCGACAGGCGCCGGCGCACCAGCATGACGGCGTCCGCCTCCACCGCGGCGTGGGCGGCGGGTACGAAGTCACGGGATTGCCCCTGATAATTGATCGATAGCGACTCGCCCGCGGCTGACTGGCCAGCCGCCACCGGCAGAATCTCCTGCCACCAGCGCATCACCCAGTCGGACTTGGAAAAGAACCGGTGGCCACCCAAGTCCATCCGATTGCCGCGGTACACAACGGTTTTCGAAATCCCACCGACCTGACGGTCCGCTTCGAATACGATGGGAACAATATCGGAGCGGCGCAATAGTTCGAGGCCCGCGGTGAGGCCGGCAGGGCCCGCCCCGGCAATGACCGCTATTTTCTTAGGTTCCATTGATGATGCCATGGTGAATCATGCACCGGGCGCCGGCGCGCGCACCCGGCTGCAATCGTACAAATACCAATTTTTCCAATCGCCTGGCCGCCGATGCGGCAGCGCGTCGTAGCCGACGTTGTCCCAGGCCACCACGAAACCGAGCGCCGGATCGCGGCACAGACTTCGCAACCGCTCGTGGGTGAGGGGTCGCGCGCGGGACGCCGGCTCTGCCGCGCCCTGCGTCGCGCGCATCGCCGAGTACAAGCGCCAGTCCGGCTCCATCATCGGCGAGAGCACCTCGGAACGTCGCACCACTTCCAAAGCCGCCTCCCGCGAAAAGACCACGCCTGCAGACTGATTCACGGACAAGTAATCCGGGCGTTGCAGCGTGAACCAGCAGAATGCGGCGGAATAATGCGCAGGTGCAACATAGACGTTGCTGCTCGGTGGAATGACCTCGCGCCACGCCGCGAACCCGTCGACCTCGGCCGGCGCGCCGGATTGCAGCACCTCGCCCGCGAGGGCCCGCGGCAGGAACAGCAGCACGGCCAGCAGCAGCGCCAGGGAGGTTGCCGCCAGCGCCGCCGCTGAGGGTGCCCGGCGCAGCCACACGATCAGCGACACGGCGAGCGTGATGGTGATGATGGGCACGCCCAAGATGTTGCGCAGCAGCGTGACCGCGGCCGGGTAGCCCCCGCCGCTCCAGTGGGCGCCAGGCCCACGCGTACACCATTCGAACGCCGCCCAGCCCAGCACTGCAGTTGCGAGCACGGCAGCGGTCACGCTGCGCGGTAATGCAAGACGTGCCTCGAGCGGCTCGCGCAGTCCCCACGACAGCAGCGCTGCGGCGACGCAGGTGATGCCGGGGATGGGCGGGAGGGTCCAGCCTGCGATCAGCAGCAGCGTGCTCACCCATCCTAAGCGCCCAGCCCGGCAGAGCGTTGCCGCGGTGGGCGCTACCAAGAGCACACTGGTGAAGCCGGCAACCCAGATCCAGCGCCAAGGCTGGCTCTGCAGGAGCAACGCGACGGGACCCACCGTTGCGGCAATGCAGGCGACGGCAATACCGGTGGCACCGACCAGGCCAACGGCACCGCACAGCGCGCGTATCCGGCCATCGTGCAATGCCAGAGCCGTCACGCCGAGCGACAGCAGCGGTCGCGCAGTGTTCGCCCAGTCGGCAGCGCGCCACAGGGGCAGAAATAGGAACACCGAGCGCTCACGAACCACGTCGAGCCACGCCGGGTCCAGGACTGCAAACGGACCCGTATGCAGCGATGCGTGCGCCGACCAGAGCGCGAGGAGTCCGATGCCGAGCACGCCCAGGCCCGCCGTGACGAGCGCCAAGCGTTTGGGCGCGGCGAGACACGCGAGGACCAGCAATCCGGGCAGCGCCATGAGCGGATGCACCGCGAGGGCGCACACGGCCACCAAGAGCCCTAAGGCTTTGCGATCATGAAGCTGCAGCGCCAGTGCTGAGGCGACCAGTGCTTCGGCCAATGAGCGTGCCGTCAAAAGATCCTCCGCGTAGCGAAACGCGCCGTAACCACCGTAAGTGCCCGCGGTGATCATCAGCAGCGCGACGCCGAGACAGGCGATCCGCGCGTCGGCCAGCGCGCGGCCGAGGATCCAGGCGGCTGCGAAAAACCAGACCTTGAAGAGAATCAACAGCGTCAAGGCGGCGGGCCGGAGGCCGAGCAAGCGGATACAGCGCGCATAGAAGGGTGAGAAGATCGTGAACTTGTCCTGGACGCCGTGGCGCAGAAACAGGTCGTTGCCGAGATTCGGCAGGATTCTCGCCATGGCCTGCACCGCATAGAGTTCGGCGTCACCCACAAGCCCCTGATAGGTATGGGTGACCGCCCAGAGCGCCAGCAGCATGAGCGTCGATACGATGACACCGTACCGGTGATCGTCCGAGTGCCTCATTGCGCCGCATCGCCCGTCGCCGCGCCGGAGTAGGCCGGCAGCCATCGCTCGCGGGATCCCAAGTGCCATTCTTCGACGCCTGGCGCGCGTTCGATGAGCATCGCGTCCGGCCAGTTTTGCTGTCGAAGAACGGCATCGAGCTTGGGTCCGCGGCTGTACAGGATCAAGTCGGCGCCGCGCAGCAGAGGATCCGCTTGCACGAGATCCGGGAGATAGAAACCGGGGCCGTTATGAATGAAGTAGACGTTGCCGCCGGGCCGGCGCGGCGCCGGCAGTTGCGCCGAGTGACGCGCAATGACGTCACTGATCTGCATCATCTGGTAGGGGACGACGAGCAGCAGATTCAACACGGCCGCGGCACCGGCGAAGGCGGCGAGCCTCTGCTCCGTGGGGTGGCGCTGCGCCATGGCACAACCCGCGAGGATCGGCAGGACGCCCCACGCCGAATGAAAGTAACGATAGCCCCAGCCATGTCCTTGATCGAAGATGACGAATACATAGCCCACGAACGTCAGCACGGCCGATTGGGTCAAGAGTCTGACACGGTAGTCGGCGGCGCAGCGCACGCGGCCGAGCACGGCAAGAACAATCAAGCACGGAACTGACCAAATCCACAACTTGACCAGCGCCGCGATACGAACCTCGAGAATCCCGCGATCGGGGATGGCCATGGCCCCATGGAGTATGTGCACCGGATTCCAATCCGCCGCGTTGTCCGCCGCGATCGTGGAACGCAGGTGCTCCCAGCCCGCGCCCACCACCAGCAACACCGGTAGGTAGCCGAGCAACAAGGCGAGGAGCAACTTTCTGTGTTCCGCGGAGCGCGCCATGCCGATGATCCACGGCGCGGCAAACAGGGCGTGCGGAAAGGGACTGTGCACGATCAGGGCGACCGAGCCGACCGCGCCGGCTGCCACGCAGCGTAAGCGATTCGGCTTCAACAGCAGCCACACGAACAGCAGGTCGGCGGTGAGGCGTGCCTGCATGGCGTAGTAGGAGATGGCATAGGCGGCGAACGCACCCGATCCCACCGAAAAAAGGAGTGCCCACGCGGCGGCGCGCCGCTCCCCGGTGAGGTCCTGCGTGATGCGATAGATGAGGACGAGTGCGAGTCCCGCGAGGCAGGGATTGCACAGCCAGGGAACGCCCAGTGCGGCAAAAAGGCCGAGCAACAACGAGAAGCCGGGCCAAAAGACCTCGATTGCCGCGCCCGTGTGGCGCGACGCAATCAGGAAGGCGCCATTGAATCCTCGCGGCACCAACCAGTCGACGACCGATGCCGGCAAAGATGCCGTCAAATGACCGGCCGCAAACACTTTCGCCTGAAAGAGCTCGGCGTATTCGTCCATGGCGAACGGGGTATCGTGATAGACGAACAAGGTACCGAGGGCCAGCAACGCGACCGCTCCCACCACCACGGCTGCCACGTGCAGGCCGATGCCATCGACGAGCTTCACGATCGGCGCCGGATAGGGCCAGCATGCCGCCAACACGCACACGCTCAAGGTGAGCCATGCTGTCCTCGCGTCGTCGGTCAGCAGCAGATGGCGAAAGATCGGGCTCATGTGCCGCGTGGAGAGCAGGCGATCGGGCGTGTAAAAGTAGCCGAGCGCGAGCATCGAGGCGATGAGTGCCAGCCCAATGACCGTGCGGGTGGCGGCCCGCGGCGGCGCCGATACTTGCGCGCCCCCGAAACTACTCAATGCCGAGCTTCTTGATCCGGTAGCGCAACGCGCGAAATGACACCCCCAGTACCTTCGCCGCCGCAGTCTTGTTGTAACGCGTCTGTTCCAGCGCCTTCAAGATGGCGTCGCGCTCGATCTCCTCCAGATGATCTCCCAATGCCGCACCGCCGGTCGCGCGAGCCGCCACCCCGGGAGGCGTCGGGGTGGCCCGCAGCTGAATGTCGTCGATTCCGACCTCGCCGCCGGTGCTCAAGGTGATCGCACGTTCGAGAATGTTCTCCAGTTCGCGGACGTTGCCGGGGAAGGCATAGCTCTCCAAAGCGCGCAACGCCTCGTTGCTCAGCGTGGCCGGCATGACCTTCATGCGTCTGCCCAGCCGCCGCAGCACCGACTCCGCCAACTCGGGTATGTCCTCCGGTCGTTCGCGCAGCGACGGCACACGCAATTCGATCACGTTGACACGGTAGAACAGGTCCTCGCGAAATTTTCCCTCGGCCACGAGTTGCGCCAGGTTCTTGTGCGTCGCCGACAAGATGCGGACGTCGACGCCGACTTCGTGCTGCTCGCCGATCGGACGGACCGACTTCTCCTGGATGACGCGCAGCAACTTCACCTGCATGTGCAGCGGCAGATCCGCGATCTCATCGAGAAACAGCGTGCCGCCTTCGGCTGCCTGTATCAGGCCCAACTTCTCGCTCACCGCGCCGGTGAAGCTGCCGCGTTTGTGGCCGAACAGTTCGCTCTCCATCAACTCGTTGGGTATCGCGCCGCAATTGACCGGTACAAACGGGTTGTCGCGCCGCGGCCCGGACTCATGGATGAGCTTCGCGACCAGTTCCTTGCCGGTGCCGGACTCGCCGGAAATGTGCACCGGCGCCTGGCTGCGGGCCACGCGCGCGATCATCTCGCGCATGTGCTGCATGGACGGCGAGGTGCCGAGCAGCCGCGGTCCAAACAGGCTGGTATCGGCATTCGCATCCTCCGACATCTTGATGGCCGTCGCCACCAGTTTGCGCAGACCGATGAGATCGAGGGGCTTCGAGACGAAATCGAAGGCGCCCAACTTCAGCGCGCGGATCGCGGTCTCCATGTTGCCGTGCGCGGTGATGACGGCGACCGGCACGTTCGGTGCGAAATGCTGCATCCACTGCACGAGTTCCAAACCGTCGCCGTCGGGCAGCTGCATGTCGGTGAGACACAGATCGAACGGGTCGGACTTCAGCATGCGCTGCGCGGAGGCAACGCTGCCGGTGGTGCGCGGCTGCAGATCCATGCGCTGCAGGGTGATCGACAGGAGTTCGCAAAGATCCGGTTCGTCGTCGACGACCAATACGGTGGGTTTTGGCATACGTGTGGGCTACTCCTCCCAACGTTGGGGGTCGCTGAAGACTATCCTGAATATGCTGCCGTCGACACCCCGCGGCTCGTACAGCAGCACGGCGCGATTCAACTGCGACAATTCCCGGGCGATGAACAACCCCAATCCGGTGCCGCCCTTGCGACCGGTGAAAAAAGGTTCGAAGATCCGGTCCGCCGATTGGGGATCGATTTGCGGACCGCCGTTCGCCACTTCGAGAAACGGCCGGTTGCTCGGGCTCAGGCGGCTCAATCTGATGGAGACGCGGATACCGGCGCGCGGCTCGCCGTACTTGATGGCGTTTTCGCACAGGTTCCAGACGATTTGATGCAGATGACTGGAGTCGATGCGCACTTCCAGGCCATCGGGGTCGTTGTCTTCCTCGAGCACGTCGATTTCGGCGATCGGCACCTGCATGGTTTCGCAGAATTCGCGCAGGAAATCGTCGAGCCATTCCCCCAAGGCGAGCCGGGTCGGCTTGGTGGCTTCGCGCCTCGAGAGCTGCAGCACGTTGTTGATGATGGTGCTGACGCGTTCCGAATTGTTACGGATGATGTCGGTGAGCCGCCGCTCGCTGTCGCCGATGGCGGCGCTTTCGGCGAGCAGCTGGCCGGCGTGGCTCATGGCGCCAACCGGATTGCGAATCTCGTGGGCGATGCTGGCGGACAGCCGGCCGAGCGCGGCCAGCTTGCTCTGCTGCACGCGCTCGGCCATGAGGCTGGTATCCTCGAGGAAGATCAAGGTCGGACCGGGTGCCGAGCCGCCCAAGGGTGCAAAATGCGGCTGGATCAGCCGCGCGCCGTCCGCGGCCACGAAGCTCGCGGGCCCGTCCTCGCTGCGCTCGCTGTGACGCCAGGTGGTCAGCGAGTAGAGCAGCCGCGGAGACACCTCGCCCACCAGCGCGCCGGGGACCGCGGTCCCGCTGCCCAACATTTCCGCCGCCGACTCGTTGATCAGACGAATGCTGTCGGTGGCATCGACGACCAGCAGGCTTTCGCGCAGATGTTGCACGATGTATTGCGACAGCTCGGCCAGATTGGCGAGATCGAGATCCCGCTGGCGCACCAGATCCTCGCTCTGCTGCATGCTGTTGGCGACGAAGCTCGCCGAAGCGGCGATGGTGAACAGCACGAGGCCGAGCAGTCCCGCCGTGGCATAGATGTTGATGTCGACGCGGCCGGTCAGCTGCTGCCAGATGGTGTGCGCCAGCAGCGCCAGAATCGTCACCGCGGCGAGGAACAGCGCGCTGCGCGGCGGCAGCAGAAACGCGAGGCTGCCGATCGGCACCAACAGCAGCAGGCCGAGCCCGCTCGCGACGCCGCCGCACGCATGCAGCAGCAGCATCAGCACGACGATGTCGAGCGTCGCCTGCAATATCGTCTGCAGGTAGGCGCTGCCCAGACGCCGCCGCACGAGAATCACGCTGGCAAGGCCGAAGCAGAGATAAAAGCCGGCGGCGGCAAAGAATAATCCCTGGGAGTCGACCGACAGGCCGCGCCCGCCGCCCAAGGAGTACAGGCTGACCAGCACCAGCGGTACCAGCACGCGATACAGATTGAGCAGGCCGAGCACCCGCCAGTTCAGCGCAAGTTTGGAGCCGTCACTGCGGTATGCCGGGCGATTCAACGGGGCTTGCTTCCTTCGCGGCTTTGCGCTGCCCGCCAGCTTAATTCAGAATAGGCGGCTGAAACGCGATCGGATCGGCACCTCAAGGACAATTCATGAATTTGCACGAGTATCAATCGAAGCAGCTGTTTGCACGGTACGCCATTCCGGTGCCCAAGGGGCAGGTGGCGAACTCGCCCGACGAGGCGGTCGCCGCCGCGGAGAAGTTGGGCGGCACTTTGTGGGTGGTCAAGGCGCAGGTCCACGCCGGCGGCCGCGGCAAGGCGGGGGGTGTCAAGGTTGCGAAGGATTTGAAGACCGTGCGTTCGGCCACCGAAGGCATGCTGGGCACGACGCTGGTGACCCATCAGACGGGAGCCGAAGGCCTGCCGGTGCATCAGGTGTACGTGGAGCAAGGCTCGAAGATCGTCCGCGAGATTTATCTCAGCCTGGTGCTCAATCGCGAGGCGGGACGCATTGCCTTCGTGGCATCGTCGGCCGGCGGGATGGACATCGAGGAGGTAGCCGAACACACGCCGGAGAAGCTCATCCACGTCAACATCCATCCCACCGCCGGGCTGCAAGACTTCCAGTGCCGGCAACTGGCCTTCGCGCTCGAGCTCACCGGGGCGCAAATCAGCCAATTCGGCAAGATCGCGCATGCCCTCTACAAGCTCTACCTCGAACAGGACGCGGCGCTGGTCGAGATCAATCCGTTGATCGTCACCGGCGATGGCGAGTTGCTGGCGCTCGACGCCAAGATCGGCATCGAGGACAACGCGCTATTCCGGCACAAGGATCTCGCGGCCATGCGCGATGGCACCCAGGAAGATCCGATGGAGCGAAAGGCTGCGGAGCATGAACTCAACTATGTCTCGCTCGACGGCAATATTGCGTGCATGGTGAACGGCGCCGGCCTCGCCATGGCGACCATGGACCTGATCCAGCTGCATGGCGGCTCACCGGCCAACTTTCTGGACGTCGGCGGCGGCGCGACCAAGGAACGGGTCACG
>Ga0116226_10002129_pt1 | contig 17176 bp, 14 predicted proteins | sample S1TSphfallax_FD_89692 | JGI IMG/M metagenome (GOLD analysis project Ga0116226, IMG submission 89692) | Host-associated microbial communities from peat moss isolated from Minnesota, USA - S1T2_Fa - Sphagnum fallax MG | ecosystem: Host-associated > Plants > Peat moss > Unclassified | place: USA... | reverse complement strand
GAAGCTTTGGCTCATGTAAATCATACTTACACAAGGTCTTAGCAGAGAGGGAGCTCTTGCTCCCTATTCCCCTGCTAGGTGGTGTATGCTAGACAATCTTTCAGAGTAGAAATTACCTGCGCTTGCTGCTCTTGGGTTAACTCTGGGAACATGGGTAAAGATATCACTTCATGGCAGGCTTTTTCTGCTACAGGGAATTGACCTGCTACATAACCTAAATTCTGATAGACTGGTTGCAAATGCAGAGGATGGGGGTAGTAGATCATAGAACTTACGCCCTGCTCTTGCATTTTCTCCCTCACCCAGTCTCGATATTTGGCACTTGCGCCATTTCTAATATCACCAGAAACCCGGATAGTATATTGGTTCCACACTCCCACACCACCTGGTAGTTCTTGGGGAATTACTATTTCAGGTACTTGACTTAGGGATTCGGTGTAATTATTTGCTAATAGTTGTCTTTGATAATTCCAAGTATCGAGTAATGGTAGTTTAATTCTCAGGATAGCCGCTTGAATAGCATCCAAACGGCTATTTACGCCTACTTCCTCATGGATATACTTTACCTTACTTCCATGATCCCGCAATATTCTTAACTGCACTGCGATCGCCGGGTCATTGGTGATAATTGCGCCTCCATCACCACAAGCACCAAGATTTTTAGTTGGGTAGAAACTAAAGCAACCAACTTGTCCAATAGTACCCACTTTTTTACCATCCCAGATAGCACCTGTAGACTGAGCGCAATCTTCAATTACTGCTAAATTATGAGACTGGGCAATCTCCATGAGTCCTGTCATATCCACAGGTTGCCCAAATAAGTGAACTGGAATAATAGCCTTAGTTTTGGATGTAATTGCTGCTGCTATTGCTGTCACATCCAAATTGAATGTAGTGGTATCAATATCAACAAAAACTGGCTTTGCGCCAGTAGCACTAATAACTTCAGCCGTAGCGATAAATGTAAAAGGTGTAGTAATAACTTCGTCACCTTGACCAATATTCAAGGCACGTAAAGACAGATAGAGTGCATCAGTACCAGAGTTGCAGGCTACACATTCATCTACGCCATGATAGGCAGCAAATTGCTGTTCAAAAGATGTAACTATTGGACCACCAATATAACGACCATTCGCTAGAACTTCTAGTACAGAGGCACTAACCTCTGCCTCTATACGGGCGTATTGCTGCTGAATATCAAAGGCTGGGACGGAATTTACGCGTTGGATCATGAGTTCTCATTTGGATGGAGAGATACGAAAGATGCAAAGATAGTGAAAGACCACTCAAAAAGATAAATCAATTGTGCAGGAATTAATTAAACTCAATCTAGTAGATTTAGTCTTAGCTGTGGGATTAATGGTCATATCCATCAGTTTATCTGCTGTAGAAAACTTGGGACTAGAGCTAAATCTAGCTCTAGCTACGGGTAGAACTATCCTCCAGCTAATTGTACTGGGATACGTTTTAGAATTCATTTTTGCTTTAGACAATGTTTGGGCAGTTTTAGGGTTTTTAGCAATTATGTTAACAATTACGGCGATTGTCGCACAAAATTGGATCGGCAAAAAAATTCCTAGACTGTTTCCTTTAGTTTGGAGATCGATTTTCTTCAGTACTACTGTTATATTACTCTATACAGAATTCTTGATTATCCAGCCAGATAGATGGTATGAAGCACGTTATCTAATTCCCTTAGGTAGTATTCTTGTTGGTAATGCCCTAAATTCAGCAGTAGTATCTGGAGAGCGGTTGGTCAGTACGGTAAAACAGTTTTCTGGGGAGATAGAAACTCATTTGAGCTTAGGCGCAACTCCCCAACAAGTAGTCAAAGGATACCGTAGAGATGCCATTAGGTCTGCATTGACACCTGTACTAAATCAAATGTTGCTTATTGGTATAGTAAGTATACCTATTTTTACTAATGGACAACTATTAGCTGGTACAAAACCTTTAGATGCAATTTCTTATGAAATTTTAATTATGTTTATGATAGTTACAGCTAATTTAATCACTGCATTACTAGTAACTCAAGGTATATCTAAGCAATTATTTAATTCGCTATTACAATTAAATGATATATAAGAATGATATATAAGACGGAGCTTTTTATGTCGTTTTGTTCTCTCAGAGTGATTTTCATATCTGGTATTATTGCTTTCCTCTTTTCCATAGTTACTCCCTCTGCTATGGCTATGACACAAATTAAGCTCTTTGACCTTGATTATCAAAATTGTCCTCCTGAACTTGCTGTAGGCGCAGTTACCAGTGGTGCTACAGCTGCTGCTAACTGTTTTATCATTACCGGTAAAGCCAAAAACGATACTTATAAAACAGTTTATGATGCTGATGTTTTTGGGCGCGTATATGATGCTAACAATGATACAGTAATGCAAAACCGTACCAGGGTTGGTTCTATTGCTGAGATACCACCTGGTATTAGTGATTTTGCCTTAAGAATCTCAGTTCCAGCAAATCAGCCCACACCTTTGAAACGCAAGCAGTTTAAGGCTGCTGGATTTAGCGGACAGGTACGCAAATAATCCTTTAGCATTTAGCACTCAGCGTGTTACAAGCCCTTCGGGCAAGGAACTCTCTAACGGGCAACAAGGAACAGTGAATAAATATAGGACTCCTATTTGATTTTTGAACAAGACAACCTTCTCTTCCCCTGTTCCCTGTTCCCTGTTCCCTGTTCTGTTAAAATCTTTGCACAAATGGCAGACTACTGAGAGCAACGAGGAATTGTCCAGCTAAATTAAGCACTAAAAAAGCCAGCATCGGGGAAAAATCTATGCCACTAAATGGGGGAATAATAGAGCGGAACAAGTTGAGATATGGGTCGCTAATCTGGCTTAAGGCAGCAAATGGCTGTCTAGACCAGTCAATATTACCGAACCAAGTCAGTAAAACTCGAATAATCAATAAATAACTGTAAAACTCGATAAAAGTAGAAAGTGTTGTAATGAGTAAGTTCATGGTTTGGTTAGTTGGGTGTGAATGGTCAAAGTGTTCCCTATGATTGATTTTAATTTAGCTGATGTCATCGTGTCTGTATATATCTACTGACCCATTTACCCAAAATATTAATACCCATAATAGACAGTAGAGAAATGCTAATCCTATAGCAAGACATAGAACATAGACACCTTGATCAGTCTTGAGATAAGTAACGTTCCTTAACATCTTGTGATGGGTTGTTATTCACATTTCCCAACTCGTTCCTGACTTGATCAATTGTTTCATTCAACTGAGCAATTTTATCTTCTAGCGATCGCCTAGCTGATTCCATCTCCAAACTTTCATGATCAGCAGACTTCATTTGACGCTTTTTCACTGCTGCTTGATGACTTAAATTCTGGCTAGGTTCCACTTCTGTTTGCTCTGGGGTGGCCAATTTAGGATCACGGCGAGCCAGTAGTGCGCCTAAAACACCACCTACTACACCACCGACAACTGTCCCAATCAACAATCCACCAGTAAAACCATCACGCTGACTCATAATCTTGACTATAATCCTTTCTTATCTACATCTGGAATCTGCTGCTTAAGTACCAAAGATGCGATCGCCTGCATCACCTAGTCCTGGCACAATAAAGCCTTGATTATTAATTTTTTCATCAATAGCAGCAGTATAAACAACCAAACCAGAATAATCAGTATTTAACCTTTGTAGCGCTTGTGGTGCTGCTACAACACTGACAATTCTAATTAATCCGGGATCGACTCCTCTGTTGGTTAATTCCGACATTGCTACCATTATAGACCCTCCTGTTGCTAACATCGGCTCGGTAATCAGCACTAGTGTCTCAGGCTGGAATTTTTCTGGTAGCTTATTCAAATAACAAATAGGTTCTAAGGTTTCTTCATTTCGCGCTAGTCCTAAATGGTAAATTGACGCTACAGGAAGTACTGCTTGAGCTCCCTCTAATAATCCTAATCCAGCTCGCAAAATTGGCACAACTGCTATGGGTACTTCTGGATTGACTAAAACTGACGCACAACTAGCCAAGGGAGTTTGTACTAATGCTTCTTGTGTTGGTAACCAATCTCTTACCGCCTCATAAGTCAACCATCGCCCTAATTCAATGATAGCAGTACGAAATAATGTAGAAGGTGTAGTGACATCCCGCGCTACCGCTAGCCAATGCTTGATTAGCGGATGAGGTGGGACATAAACAAGCAATTGTTGCGTCATAGCGACAGAGAGGTTAATTATTTATTCTATAGGACATAACAATCCATAATACTCTTGATTGGCGTGATTAGCGTATAAATGTTATTCACTTCCCTTGATAGTTGACAATAATTCTCAATCAGGGCTATATTATGACTATAGTGTTCTCCTCTCTTTAAAGGTATGGACAAATGGGAAAAGCCCGCAGCAGGCTTTTCCCACTTTTTGTCTGTTTTAGTAAGTTTAATCAAAAATTTATCTCACAAGTAACTCCGGATACTGCGAACTTACATGATTCAATATGGGATGAACTAATTAGATATTTCTTGCACAAAGTTAACTCCACTAAGTCTAGGTAAACGCTTCTTACAGCTTCTCAATATACCTAAAGATAACATAGTAGTCAATAAGACTGTATTAGCACCTCCGGGAATTTCAAATGGGATAAGCGTCAGTGTACCGGAAATTAGACCGTTTTGTGTAGTACTGCCGTATAAACCATACTTAGTCATTTGTGTCGAGTCATTAGCTAAACTTATCGAGCTAACACCACTACCTAGAGACTGTGGTGTGTACAAGTAAAGCGATGGTGAAGAATTTGCTGCACAAATACTAGTACCAGCAGAGGGACTACATAACATTAGTTTATTATAGCTTGAAAAGGAGGTGACTATATCACCATCAGTAAAGGCTACAGAGTTGCTACTACCCGATTGTTCTACAGTAATATCGATATTACTGAAAAGACCACTGGTAGGGTCATACGTGAAAGTACCACTTGCAGTATATCCATTGCTAAAGTCAACATTCGTTAACTGCCATGTAGACAAAGCGTAAGATGGTAGAGCTGTGAAAAAGCTAGCTGCTAATGCAGCGCCACCACAGATAAAAGCAGTCAAGTTAAGTCTCATTGTAGGAATTAGCCTCCTTTGTTTAACACCGCACAACTGAAATGATCATTATGCTACCGGTTTTACCCAAGAAAAATTACTTCATAGTGATAAAATAACTATACAAGGGGATTCAGACTCATTTTGATAATACACTAAATAACTAACCAATTCAGAACTTTATTAAAAAATAATTAAGTTTTTCAGGGATGGGGTACCCTAATGACCCAATCCTCTAGTAGAAGCACAAGACAGGATAGAATCAGAGTAGAGGCGATAAGAACTTTCTGGGAATTCAGAAAAGACTATTTGCGTAAGCGCCCTCTGAAGTTTATCACTTGCACCATAGATCTGTCCAGAGGGAATAATCTTAAATTCTGCTGAATACAGACAAAATAGAACTAGGTAAAGGCGATGAGGATAATGGAGAGATTAGAAAAAACCTGTCCGTAAATTCCCTCTAGGGCTTATTGCTTACAACATAGACCTGCCTAGAGGAAAATATTTAGATGCCGCCGAATACAGCAGTCACAGAACGAGCTATGTTTTGTGGCTGCATAGCATCCATTGCTGCTGTTGGTTCATAACCACAATGCATCATACAATCAGCGCAATTAGGATTACCACTAGCACGCCCATATTTACTCCAATCAGTTTCGTTGAGCAATTCCTGGAAACTTTGATAGTAGCCATCGCTCAGTAGATAGCACGGTTTCTGCCAACCCAGTACACTATAACATGGACTACCCCAAGGTGTACACTCATAGTCTTTCTCGCCAATGAGAAAGTCTAAAAATAGTGGGTTGTGATTGAAGTTCCAGTTTTTCTGACCAGATTTGTAGGGAGTAAGTATTTCCCTGAAAAGAGATCGGGTCTGTTCTCTTTTGAGAAAATGATCCTGATCTGGAGCCCGTTCATAACTATAACCAGGGGAAATCATCATCCCATCAGTACCCAGAGTCTCTAGGAAATCGAAGAATTCTTGTATTTCCCGAGGATCGCAGCCTTCAAAGATAGTAGTGTTGGTAGTAACACGAAATCCAGCAGATTTAGCAGATTTAATAGCTTGAACAGCCGCATCGAAAACACCTGGACGATCTACACACTTATCATGCCATTCTCGCATTCCATCTAGATGAACACTAAATGTTAAATACTGACTTGGTTGAAATTTATCTAGGCTTTTTTCTAGTAACAAGCCATTAGTACACAAGTAAATATATTTCTTTCGCGCCACTAATCCCCGCACAATTTCATCGATTTGTGGATGTAGTAATGGTTCTCCTCCAGGAATGGAAACAACTGGCGCACCACATTCTTCTACAGCCGCAAAGCACTGTTCTGGAGTCAAGTTTTGTTTGAGTATTTCTTTAGGGTGTTGGATCTTTCCACAACCGGTACAAGCAAGATTACATCTAAACAGAGGCTCTAACATTAGTACTAGGGGAAAGCGTTTATGCCCTAAAAGACGCTTCTTGACTAGATATTTACCTATATCTATTGCTTGTTGTAGGTTAATTGACATTGTTTATACACTCCTCTCCACATTGTTCAAAACACACCAGAAAATTAATATTTACAAACCTGGGGGTTTGTAGTTTACTACTTTAATATATAAACTGCTAAAAATCTAGCTACTAGACTTTATGGGTTAATCTATGTCGTGCCATTACCTGTATTATCTGGCCTTAGTATGATGATTAATGCTTTTTGGCATAACCATTGGATAGAAACCAATCTACAGCATCTGCGATCGCTAAATTCAGCGGCGATTGAGGTAAAGATAATTGATTAATGGCTTTGGTAGAATCATAGTACATTGGCTTTTTCGCCATGCGCACACCATCTAAGGGAACTGTGGGAAGTTTACCTAAAGGGGCGAGCAACTTTTCTTCCAACCAAGCAACACTTAAGGGTAGCCAGTAAGGAACGGAGATTTTTGGGGCTGGAAGTCCGGTAATTTGGGATAGCTGAGTGAAGAAATCCTGCAAACTCAGGTTTTGATTACCTAAAATATAGCGATCGCCACTCTTACCCTGATGTAAAGCCAGTAAATGTCCCCAAGCCACATCCCGCACATCAATGAAGTTCAATCCAGTATTTATATAAGCAGGCATTTGTCGGCGTAAAAACCGCAGGATGATATCTCCTGTTGGGGTAGGTTTAATATCTAAAGATCCAATAGGAGTACTAGGATTGACTACAACAATATTTTGTCCTTGACTAGCTGCTTCCATAGCAACTTGTTCACCCAGGAACTTAGACTTTTTATAATCCCCCACTAAATTTTCCAGACTACTTTGATAACTCTCATCCACTGCTTGACCATTGGTTCCTACTCCAATAGCTGCGACAGAACTAGTATAGACAGTACGCTCAATCCCAGCTTTTTGCGCCGATGCTAAAACATGATGCGTACCTGTCACATTGTTCCTGTAGAGTAATTCCCGGTCTTTTTGCCAAAGGGAATAATGAGCAGCGACGTGAAACAAGTATTGACAACCGTGCATTTTTTGCCAAAGTAGAGGATCGTGTAAATCGCCATTCACAATCCTAATGTCCAGCCCTTGGAGATTACGCAAGTTACTTTGGGGACGAGCTAGAGCTACAACTCTATATCCTTCTTGTAAGAGTAATCGTACCAAATGAGCACCAATAAAACCTGTACCACCAGTAATAAATACTTGTTTCTCCACAAATTTTCACTGAGTCTCCCTGGAGGACTTTTGGCGAAATCGAGGCAATATATCGTCTAAAATAGCATAAACTACTGGGACAACGACTAAGCTCAAGATCGTAGAACTGACTAAACCACCAGCGATCGCGATCGCCATGGGTGAGCGTAACTCGGAACCCGCGCCTAAACCCAAAGCAATCGGAACCATACCCAAGATAGTAGCAGAGGTAGTCATCATAATTGGTCTAAGTCTGATTGGACCAGCTTTCAGAATAGCTTCTGTACGTTCTAACCCAGATCTACGTAGTTGATTAATATAGTCTACAATTAAGATGGCATTTTTGTTAGTAATTCCTAACAAAAATACAAAACCGATCAAAGATATCATGCCAAAATCACTTTTAGTCAAGAGTAAAGCGATCAATGCTCCTACTAAAGCTAAAGGTAAGGAAATAGCGATCGCAATTGGGTCTACCCAACTTTTAAATAACCAAACTAGTACCAAAATAATACATAAAGCCGATAGCGCTAAAGTAGTCCCAAAACTGCCAAATACTTCTTCCTGACGCTCAGAATCTCCTCCCAAATCGAAGGAAACACCAGGCGGGATTACTGCTTGAGCAGCTAGGATTACTTGCTTGGTTGCATCTCCCAGTGAGAGATTTTTCCCTAAATTAGCGCTGATATAAGCGACACGTTGATTATTCAATCTAGCAATTTCCTGGACTTCACCTTGCTGAATATTATTCCCAGTTACTGCAACATCAGCGAATCCAGGAAGTTTCTCAATTCGCTTTTTCACCGCTTTAGCTGCTTGAGTAAGTGTAGATAAATTATTCCCTTGTAAAGCTAACTCCAATGGCTTTTGAGTACCACTATCAACAAATTGGATATCTTCTACACTAGTAGTCACGAGGGGAAATTTAGACAACTCTGTGCGCAGTTTTGCTTGGATTTCTGCGGTTTTAATCTGGCGTTGTTTACTTAATTTAACGTAGAGTGTACCTTTATTCGGTTCGCCTTCACGGGAGCCAACGGTGGTAAATACTGTTTCTACCTCCGGTGATTCTCTGACTAATTTTTCTAACTTTTGGGCAACTTGGAGAGAATCTTCCAGCGGATTGGTTGTAGATAAAGATAGAGGCGCAGTATAAACAATATTGAATTCACCCCGGTCAAGTTGAGGAATAAACCCCTGAGGAATTAGGGGAATCAGCGCTATACCACCAATCAAACTTAATCCTGCTAAACCAACAACAAACCATTTATTTGATAGAGACCATTTTAATAAGTCTTGATAAGACTGGCTAAATCTGATCCATAAGTAACTATCTCGACGATGGTAGTTGGAGTTTTTCGGTTTCAGCCAATAAATTGATATGACTGGCGATAAAGTCCGCGCCACTAATAATGATGTCAGCATTGCGGCTGAAACAGTGATACCAAAAGGTTTGAAGAATTGACCAATGACTCCATTCATCAAACCAATAGGTAAAAAGACTGCTACTGCTGTCAGGGTGGCTGCAGTAACTGTTAAACCTATTTCATCCGTAGCGGCGATCGCAGCTTGTCGAGGAGTTTTTCCTAGTTCAATATGTCGGATGATGTTTTCCACATCTACGATCGCATCATCCACAATCGTCCCAATTACCAAAGCTAAAGCCAATAAGGTAATTGTTTCTAGATTAAAGCCATAGATAGCCATGACAATAAACGTTCCCAACAAAGATGTGGGAATCGCTAAAGCGGAAATTAGTGTCGCTTGCCAATTTCCTAAAAAGGGATAGATAACCACAACAGATAAAACAATCGCTTCGATCAGAGCATCAATGGTGGAGTGTGTTGCTTGATTGATATACTCTGCTTGTGTCGCAGCTAAACTCAGGGTGACATCTGGGAGATTTTGCTTAAGTTGTTTAACGGCTTGTTCTACACGCTTGACAACTTCCAAGGTGTTAGCATTAGCTTTCTTAATCACTTGGAGAGCTAAAGCATTTTTTCCATTAAACCTGACTAAAGTTCCTACAGGTGGAGTTTGATTGGCTGTGAGTTTTGGCGTTTGTGCATAACCATCTCCCAACAACGATACTTTCAGGACTCCTGGGAGTTTGGCTACCCTTGGCAAAATTTGTTTTTTAGCCAATTCGCTCAAATCTTCTAAACTTCTAGATGAACTCTCAATGGCGTAACTTACAGCCGATGATTCATTCAAGTTGAGGGAGATGATTTTATAACTTACTCCCTTGGGTAGATTTATTTCCTTGAGCAACTGGATAGTATTATTAGTAGATGCTTCTAGATTCGTCCCCACATCAAAGGACAGACTCACAGATGTTTGACCAGGGTAGGTTGATGAGCGAATAGTATCAAGTCCCTTAATTGCTGTTAATTTCCTTTCCAGCAGTTTGGTCAGCTTTGACTCTGTTTCCACAGCCGTTTTCCAAGGTGCTTGAGCATTAATCACTACCACTGGGAAAGCAACATCTGGAAATAAAGCATATTTAAGGGAACTGAAGGCTAAAACTCCAGCTACCATGACAGCTATCCAAAAGCTCACCGTCAGCCACGAAAATTCCATAGCCAATCTGGAAATATTGAAGCGTTCGCGTGCGGATTTCGAGCTATACAGCTTGACCATTGGAGATAATTATGGTGGAGTGACAGAATTATTCTGCTATGCTACAGCAATTGTCTACATTTTACTAAGTTCTGCTCTCTTTAATTCTAGACAATAAATTCGGAAAAATTCCACAGAATTTATTAGTTCTATGGATTTATCAAGCTGCATTAGATTAGATTATACTAGTGTTTAGACTTGGTAAATTTTAGACTTAGCAATATTGATGCTATGAAAATTGGCTCTGTTGAACATAAGGAACTATTCTGTCTCAGTTTTAGAGAGAGCTACAGGGATTACGTTCCCGAACAACTTCCCTGGCCTGAGTTAGATGACAAAGCATTAGCTACTCTACGGGGAATTCCCTTTTGGGAAAAAGCTTTGGATATTGAAGCAGAAGCAGGAGCAATGGTTAGCGGTTACGCAGCGATTGTGAAAGACCCCACAATCCAAGCCTGGATCGCCCTCCAAGGTAGAGAAGAGTACCGCCATTCTCGCTTAATTAAAACCCTGATTGATCGCTATTCTGTGGAAATTTCCCCACGTCCCGCTGTACAACTTCCCAAAAATATTGAACCTGCTTTTACCGTATTTGGATTTGAAGAGTGTCTAGATTCATTTTTCGCCTTTGGCTTATTTGCTATTGCGCGGGAAGCTGACATCTTTCCAGAACAAATGTTCCAGATTTTTGACCCTATATTAGATGAAGAAGCTCGACATATCGTTTTCTTTGTCAACTGGTTTACCTACGTTCAAATTGAGCGCGGACAAGGACTACCAATCTTGCGGGCGATGAAAACACTTTGGTATTATGGTAAAGCCTTGAGTAACCTAATTGGTGCTTTTGGAGATAGTGACCCTAGCGGTAAAGGCTTTACAGCTACTGGGGCTGGTATATTCACAGATGACTTGACATTAGAGAAGCTCTTGACTGTTTGTCTACAAGAAAACCACCAGCGGATGAGTAAATATGATCCACAACTACTCCAACCACTATTTTTACCCAGACTGACTGGACTTATTTTAAGAATTGTCAAGTTATTACCAAAACGTAAAATCCAAACTGCTGCGGGAGCAAGTGCTTAATTTGCTATCAATTGATTTAATTTTAGTCCCACAAGGAGCAGAATATCAAGCTGTGAAGTGGGGATTAAGTTATTGTGGGACTAATCAACCGAAGCTGTTCGCCATTCCTATGGGACAAAAACCGCTAATACGTTATTTGTCAGGAATGAACGATCTTTCCACAAGTCGAATCCTGTTAATGGGATTATGTGGTAGTTTGAAACCGGATTATCAGATAGGCGATATTGTTCTTTATCAGAATTGCGTCTATCAAGAAAATACCAGAGAGTGTAATGGCGATTTGGTGAGAGAAATGCGGGAATCAACCTATGGTAAAGTACCGATAGTCAAGGGATTGACCAGCGATCACCTAATTTGGTCAGCCGAGGAAAAACGCCAATTAGGCAAAACATCCACAGCTGATGTTGTAGATATGGAAGGATTTGCTGCTTTAGATTTCTTTCAGCAGCAAAATCAGCATAAATTAGAGAGTAATTTAGCTGAAACCAAACTAGCAATCCTGCGGGTGATCAGCGATGATTGTCATCGGGATATTCCTAATTTGTCATCAGCTATTAATGGGGATGGTTCATTACAACCTTGGTCACTGGGATGGGGATTAGTCAGTCAACCCCTAGCTGGGATGCGATTCATTCGAGGGTCATTGCTGGGATTAAAGGTATTACAGCAAATTACTACTTCTTTGTTTACACCTCTAAACGAGCGATCGCATAAATTTTTCTAACCTATCCATACCTTTTTCAATGGTGGGGAGATCAGTCGCATAGGAAATCCGAATATTGTTATCTGCTCCAAACGCTATTCCCGGAATCACAGCAACTTGATATCCATTCAGCAAAGCATTACAAAACTCCAGGGATTTCAGTCCAGTTTTACTAATATCAGAAAACATATAGAAAGCACCATCTGGCTTTGGTGTGACTAATCCCGGAATAGCCTGAAGTCGATTGAAGATAAACTCGCGGCGTTCAGCAAACGCTTGACGCATCTGTTCTACACAATCTTGGCTATCTAACAAAGCAGCGATCGCCCCATATTGAGCAAATGTACAAACATTAGATGTACTATGTCCTTGAATTGTACCCGTAGCTTTGATAACTTCTTTAGGACCTGCTAAATAACCAATGCGCCATCCTGTCATCGAATAAGCTTTAGCAAATCCGCTGCTAATGAAAGTGCGGTCAAAAATATCTTCACCCAAAGAAGCTATGCTCAGATGTTCAGCACCATCATAGAGGATTTTAGCGTAAATTTCATCAGATACCACATAGATATCCTCCTCAACGACTACCTGAGCTAAAGCTTTAATCTCCCCTGGTGTATAGACCATTCCCGTAGGATTGGATGGAGAATTGAGAACAAACAACTTTGTTTTAGGCGTAATAGCTTGCTTGAGTTGTTCGGCGGTAATTTTATAATTTGTGGAAGCGTCAGTTTGGACAATTACTGGAATTCCACCCGCCAAAATCACCATTTCTGGATAACTGACCCAATAGGGAGCAGGTATAATGACCTCATCACCTGGGTCAACTAGCGCCATGGCCAAATTATAGAGGGAATGCTTTCCGCCATTGGAGACAATGATATTCTCCGGACGATAATTCAGACCCAGATCATTTTTCAAAGTCTGAGCGATCGCCTCCCGCAACTTTAGCTCTCCAGTCGCAGCACCATACTTGGTTTTTCCATCATCCAAAGCCTTCACCGCTGCGGCTTTAATATGGGCGGGAGTATCAAAATCCGGTTCTCCAGCACTAAAACTACAAACGTCGATCCCCTCTGCTTGCATAGATTTAGCTTTCGCTGTGATTTCTAAAGTTATAGAGGGTGTTACTTTACTTACTCTTGCTGCGAGTTTCATTATCTTTAAGTTGGCGAATCTCTCTCATATCTCTCAGCATATCCCAGAATTCCAGCCAATATCTAGTAAAATATCCAGATTGAAAATACCTTTAACCAAAATGTTACTATTTAATTCGACGTTAACTCTGTTTCGTCAAGCTTAAAATATAATCATGTCACAACTAAATCCCCATCCTGCTTTACCCGTGGAAATCTCCGCTGACCGCAATTTCATTGACTGGCTACTTGCTGAACAGATAAGTTTGGCGTTTTCTACATACCAAAGTTCCCGATTAATGTTATTGGGAGTGGATTCTCAAGGAGCTTTATCAGGGTTTGAGCGGGTTTTTGACAGAGCGATGGGGTTATATACAACTACAGAACGGATTTATCTGAGTTGTAGATATCAAATTTGGCAATTAGACAACGTTTTAATCCCAGGACAACTCTACAAGGGTTACGATAAACTCTATGTTCCTCGGATTAGCTATACTACAGCAGATTTAGATGTACATGATTTAGCAATAGAAGCTGAAAGTCAAAGAATTGTCTTTATCAGTACTTTGTTAAATTCTTTGGCGACAGTCAGCGATCGCCATAGTTGTCTACCTCTATGGAAACCCAAATTTATTTCTCAATTGATCAATGAAGATCGCTGTCACCTGAATGGTTTAGCTATGGTAGACGGTAAACCGCGCTATGTCACATTATGTAGTCAGTCAGATGTCATAGATGGTTGGCGAGAGTATCGTCAAGGAGGAGGTTGCATTATTGATATTACAACGGATCAAGTCATCGCTTCCGGTCTATCAATGCCCCATTCACCTAGATTTTATCAAGGTAAATTGTGGTTATTAAATGCAGGTACAGGTGAATTTGGCTATATTGAGTCAAACACTGGCAAATTTCAACCTATAGTTTTTTGTCCAGGCTTTTTACGCGGTTTAGCATTTTCTGGAGAATACGCCATAGTTGGTTTATCTAAACCCAGGGAAAAAACCTTTTCTGGCTTAAAGTTGGATGAAACTCTAGCTACTAAAAACGCTGAACCACATTGTGGATTGATGATAATTAATATCAGTACTGGGGTAGTAAATCACTGGATGCGCCTCAATGGAGAAATTACCGAACTTTATGATGTGCAAGTTTTACCATCTGTCCGTTGTCCTCAAGTATTAGGATTCAAGACTGAGGAAATTCAGCAGATGATTACCATTGACCCCCGTTCTTTATTAGTCGGAGATGTAAATAAACCTCAGAACAATCCAGAAGATGAACTTTATCAACAAGCCTTAAAACTGCAAAAACAAGGACAATTTGACCAAGCCCTCCAGTTGTATCAACAGATCATTGAGCGAAATCAAAATTATGCTGATGCTTGGTATCAAATAGGGGTAATTATGGAGCATCAAGAAAAATTTGACCAAGCGGTGGCGCTGTATGGAAAAACTTTAGCGATTAATCCAAATTATGCTCAAGCCCATAATAATTTAGGTATTATTCAAGTAGCACGGAAGGACTTAGAAGGGGCGATCGCCTGTTTTAACACTGCAATTAAAATCAATCCTAACTATGCTTTCGCTCACAATAACCTGGGGTTAGTTTGGCAAATGCAAAGGAAATTTCCCCAAGCAATGGCTAAATTCCAAGAGGTATTACAGAAAAATCCCGAATATGCAGAAGCTTATTTGAATTTAGGCGTTTTATTGGAAAATCAGTCCATTCTAGAGGGAGCAATCAATGCTTATCGAGCAGCTATTCGTTATAAGCCAGACTATATTAAAGCCTTAAACCGCTTAGGTTTCACTTTATTAAATTTAAGTATTTCAGGACAAAACCATATAGACGAAGCTAAGGCTTTATTTGAAAAAGTCCTAGCAATCCAACCTAATTCAACAGAGACTTTTACCTATCTTTTCTATCTCCAAGAAATGACTTGTGATTGGCGATCACGCCAAGTAAATCTCAACCGTCTTTGGGAACAAACTCGTCAAGAATTAGTCAGTGGAAAGACACCCACCATAGCTCCTTTTGACACAATATATAAGCCTTGGGATAGAAAAATACTATTGCAAATAGCCCAAGCTTTTGGACGAGTCATTACAGAACAATGGGCGCAAACCAGAAAATCTCTTAACTTTACTCATTCCCGATCTCTCAAAGGACGATTGCGCATTGGTTACATGTCATTTGACTTTCGCAATCACGCAACTAGCCATTTAATTAGAAGTTTATTCAAGTTACATGATCGGGAGAAGTTTGAGATTTTTGCTTACTCTATCGGTGTAGACGACAATAGCGAATACCGCGATTATATAGCCAATAATTGCGAACATTTCCAAGATATTTATTCTTTCACTATAGAAGAGAGCGCTCGACAAATTTATCAAGATGGAATTCATATTTTAGTCGATCTCAACGGTTATACTGCTGGTTCCCGCGATCCCATTCTCGCTTTGCGACCTGCTCCTATAATCGTGAATTATTTGGGTTATCCATGTACTATGGGAGCAGAATTCGTCGATTACATCATCAGCGATGGGGTAGTTACTCCCACAGAATTTGCAGATGGTTTTAGTGAAAAGTTGGTGATTCTTCCCCATTGTTATCAAGTCAATGACCGCGAACAGGCGATCGCTACAACTCCTCTCAGGCGATCGCAGTACGGTTTACCAGAATCTAGCTTTGTTTTTTGCTGCTTTAACAATAGTTTTAAGATTGAACCAGACATTTTCCAAGTTTGGATGAATATACTTTCTGCTGTACCAGATTCAGTCCTCTGGTTATTTCCCAGATTTCCTATTACGGAAAACAATCTGAGAAGGGAAGCCCAAACCCGTGGTATTTCTGGAGAAAGGCTAATTTTCGCCACATACGAACCAAAAGCCCAACATTTAGCTAGACATAAATTAGCTGATTTATTTCTGGATACTTTCTATTATAATGCTCACACAACTGCTAGTGATGCTTTATGGACAGGTTTACCAGTAGTGACTTGTTTGGGTAAAACTTTTGCTTCTCGGGTAGCTGCTAGTTTATTAACAGCTATAGGTTTACCAGAATTAATTACCACCAAATTGACAGATTATGAAAAACTGGCGATCGATTTAGCAAAATCACCTAAAAAGTTACAGCAGGTGAAAAAGAAATTAGCAGAGAATCGATTGAAAGAACCTTTGTTTGATACACCACGCTTTGCTCGCGATTTAGAAAAAGCCTATCGCGCTATGTGGGATATTTATGCGACTGGTCAACTACCACGAGCGATAAAAGTCAAGTAGGTTTGTTCTAATATTACTCTCTAGATCGAAGCGATCGCTTGACACTCAGCCATTCTCCGACCTGACAGTGATGCTCACTCAAATAGCGCGGAACTCCCACATAAAAGCTATCGTTTTAATATCATTTTGTGATTATACAAATTTTCCGAAGTCGATATTTTCCCGTTTAAAGATCAGAAAAAGAATTTTATCGATCTCTGACCCAAGATAGATTACAGGACTAGGGAAATTAGTGCACAATGGAATTGACACTCTTAGATAATGGGAGTGTGAGCAAAATTTTTATGACAAGGCGCACTCCCATTATCTAACTATGTCTACTATCAGAATAGAGCAAAATCCCTGATTGTGTATCTCTCTTTCGACAGAATTGACTTGATTATTTGACTTCTTTGACAAAATAAAAGATTTCAACAATCGCGGAAAGCTGCTGTAGAAGATATTGTACAAATTTTCCCCCTAGCGCAGCGTTAGCTAGCAGAGGAACGTCAGTCAATATTTTACCATTTAAAGATCAGAAAAGGAACTTTATCAATATCCGACCCAAGATAGATTACAAGGTGGGGGAAATTAAGTCAGAATAGAATTGACACTCTTAAATAATGG
>Ga0116226_10002128_pt1 | contig 17179 bp, 14 predicted proteins | sample S1TSphfallax_FD_89692 | JGI IMG/M metagenome (GOLD analysis project Ga0116226, IMG submission 89692) | Host-associated microbial communities from peat moss isolated from Minnesota, USA - S1T2_Fa - Sphagnum fallax MG | ecosystem: Host-associated > Plants > Peat moss > Unclassified | place: USA... | reverse complement strand
AGCTTCTTGCGGGCATCGACGTTGCAATCGGCGACCGCGTGCAAGGAGATCTTGAAGCGCTGGGCCGTGAGACGTTGCGCCACCTGGGGCAAGGGCGTAACTTCGACGCGTATGGACAGAGTGGACCGAGCAGCCTTTCTGCCTGCAACCGTCTCCTTGGTGCCTAACCGGGCCGGAAAACGCAGATGAACTTCACGGAGGAACGCGCGCAGCTGGGTGACGAAGAGCGCACTACGGCGACTGGCTTGGCGCGCTATGCGTACGAGTACATCGACGCGGCGCGACTTGTTGACACGCACCACGGCAAAAAGCCGGGATTCGAATTTGTGTCACCTGTACCTGCATATTTTCTTGCTGCGCACGGAATCGAGCTAACCCTTAAGGCTTATCTTCGGCATGCAGGCATAGGTGTTAGGGATCTTTCGCGGCAATACGGTCATGATCTGCACGCATGCTATCGCAAAGCGAAGGAGCTACGCCTATTGGATCACTTCTCGGAAGACGAGAGAGATGCACGGGCGTTAAAGATGTTGGCCGAACTCAATCGTGGGCACGGGCTGCGATACATCCGTACGGGGTACAAGCAATTCCCCTCGTGGGCGATCGTTGAACCGCTGGCAGTCCGATTGCACCAAGCCGTCGCCCCTATCGTCGGCTATCACTCGTTCACGGTGCGCTTCGGTGACTACAAGTGAACGCGACTCAACACCAAGGAAAATTCGCCGCCACGCGCGGCACTGGAAAAGGAGATCACAACATGGCTGAAATGAGCGATCCGCACATCGGATTGTTGAGTTACCAACGCGCCTTCGTTAGACGCGATATCGCACCGATGCCGACCATCTATGAAAAGGGGCTTTTCATCCTCGCAGATGGCGAAGGCGAAGACAAGCGAATCACCTACGCGCTGGTCGACGGGCGTATCGTAAAGGCTACAGTCGTGTTCGCGTACGCTGACCCATATGAGGGCGAGCGTTGCTTTGGCGTTGGTTACGCAGTGGCGGAAAAGTTTCGCGGTCAAGGAATTGCCACCGATGTGCTGAAACGAAGCATCAGTGATTTCCGGCAAGGCATGAACATGCCAGTGTTCTACGTTGAAGCAATTGTTGATGCAACGAACCTTGCATCCCGACGCGTCTGCGAGAAGGTGCTATCAATTGATGCTGAACCGATGACCGAAGAGCTTTCGGGCAAGCCGTCGTTCAGATACTTCAAACGTGTCGAATAGCAGCAGTAACTGTCGGAAAATTCGGAAAACAATGAACTCCCCAATCGAGCACTTCGTTAGCTGGTATCAGTCGCTTCCTCTTGATCAGAGGCAGGACACGGCGTTTTTGGTTTCCCACTGCCCCGGGTTCGAACTCGAACACGAGGATCTAAATCCGGATGTTGTGACGGAACGGTTTTCGGAACGAGTCCGGTCGTACAAAGGTGGCCTGCGGGAGGTTGCGGCAATACTCGCTTTGAGGGCGGTTGTGCAGACGGTCATCATCGATAAGCGATCTGACCGTGATGGCTGGAAGGAGACTCAATTGACACTTGCGGCATTGGGTGAAATGCATGACTCGGACACGTTCCGGACGAAGGCTGCGGAAACCAAGTTTCGTGGCGAGCAGTGGATAGTGTCCTGCGAAAAGTGGTCGCAGCTAGTCGCCGGCCCCCTTTCTGACCACGCTATACAGAGCGCATTTCCCTGAAGATGTTGTCGATGACGAACGGATCGGAAAATTCGGAAAACGAGACACCATGTTCCATCTGATCACACGCACGGCGCAAAGTGCCCTTCTATTGCTAGCTTTAGGTGGATGCGCATATCCGTCGAATTTCGTGAACGACGTACAGCACATGGGCGATTCCACTTACGACGCTTGTCGACGTGGGGCCGATCCAATGTCTGACTACGGCGCGCGGTGCGCTCACGAAGCCGATCCGGCTGTCAAAGCTAAGCAAGAGGAACAAATGCGTCAGGCAGTCGAGCAACAGAGATTGCCCGCACAGACCATGGCGCAAACAGTAGAAGCTCCGCATCATCCGCGAATCGACGGGCCTGTCTACCGTGCCTGCGCCGACCTAGTGAATCGCCTTCGCAACGAATACGGGAGGGCTCCCGTCTGTGTCCCGTTTCTGGACGGTAAAGGCAATAGTACAACCGAGATGACGGGGGCCATTGGTCTCTCGGACCACTTAGGTCAAAACTTGATGCTGCTCCAGATCAAAGCCGACGCCGGGTCCGACTACTACAGCTATGACCACGATACGATCCTTGTTGTACAGGAGATGATCCAAACACAAGGCAGGGGTCTAACGACGAAAGAGGCCGTCATATACGGCATAAATCAACAGGAGCACGAAGCGGAGGCAGACTACGAGTTCGAGAAAAACGTGATTCGCAGCGGACGCACGCTTACATTTGACGGGCAACCTGTTTCGCTCAAACAACTTGAGGACGTTCACCGCGCAGTCGAGTCCAGCTTTCGGCAAATGGAGCATCAAACCAGCAACATGGCAAACTGATCGGAAAAAAGAGAAAACGCGATGCAACAGTATCTTCCCTACTTGGTGTCTCTCCTCACGACAGTCGTCGGTCTCGGGATATGGCGATATCAATTGGTAGCAAAGCGGCGATACGAGGTTGTCGAGCGGGCTCTCGTTGCCGCTGACGATGCTGTCGCAGCACTGACCTATATCCGGGAAGCAGAGAATGACGCGGCGAAGGCTGCGGCCGCGTCGCCCGATAGCCCTAGATTATCCCCGTGGATGCCTACATACCAGAGGATTCAGGAACACGCGGCCCCTTTCCAGGAGCTACGTGCTGTAGCCAGGCTGGTCACGATGCATTTTGGAGAGCCGTTCGGACGTGAATTTTCAGACCTTCTCCGGGTGCATAAGGAAGTCTGCGATGCTCACGCTGCATTGTTCCACCGTGGATACGCTGAGCGGCTGTATCCGACCGTTTCATATGAAGACGGTTTCGGAGCGTGGAAGAGTCTGGTGAGCTCAAACGGCGAAAGCGATACAGTCGCCACTGAGGTTGCCGATATCGGTGAAAGGATATCGGCGCGGTTTGCGAGGTACATGCGCCCCTCGGTTCTAAGCCATTTCCTTCCGATCTAGGAAAATTGTCAGGGCTGACATTTTTGAATCGGAGTTCGGCGCTGGCCTGATGTTTGGCGTAGGTGGAACCGGGATACTCGTTGGGCTCACCACGGATACGCAACATCCCTGGCTGTTCGTTGCCGTTTCGGCGGTCGCGATTGTGGCTGGACTGGGTATGTATTGCCTGCTCAACTGGGACGTGATTGAGGCACAGGCCCGCCGCATCCTCCGCCTAACAGCGAAGAAGTGAGAGAACAAAAAATGCCTATGGCCAGAAGCATCTCATTGCTCATCGGAAGTCTCGTTGTTTTATCCGCATGCACCACAACACATCAAGTTAACGATGACTATAGCGCTGAGTTCGTCGGGACATACCACGTTACCGAACGCTCAACCGAAAAGTTGATGCCGATGGAATACATTCGTCTTGAGCGAGCAGGCACAGGGGCTACGATCATTACGTACGAAACCGCGACCGAACGCGGAAGGCGGACGGCGAGGTGTTACTCGATACTCGGCCCGTGGTACCGGTCCGTCCAGTCTGCAGATCCGGATGAATCGTTCCACGGTTACGAGTGTTGGGACGAGTACGGGTCGCTGTGGCAGTTCGTTCACGCGAAGCCAGGTTCGCGGACAACGATGCCTTTGGCTAACCGTCTGTCGAGACAAGAGGTCACCACGCAATCGGGATATATATTGTTTATCGGCATAAGCGGGCTTCCTCACCTTCACTATGCTTTGATGCCCGAAATGCAACCCTAGAAACACATCGGAAAATCAGAAAACGCCGGCTCGCCGGCACAAGGAGGCGATATGGATCCATTGCAGGCAGCATATTCCGCTCAGATTCGGCCCGGTTAACGAAACAGCCGCGATCCATCTCTGTTTCTATCCGGCGCGCCCAAGCTTCCGCGTCCGCTTTCGTGTCGAACGTGCGATTTTGTAGGGGGAAGCCTCGGCGGCGAATTTCCGCGCGCCAGTAGTTACCCCGCTTCCAGATTCCGGCCATGTTTGCCTCAGACTAAAAGTTGGTTTTGTCTGAGGGACAATTCTTAACTCCGCCTATTGCTCCGCCAATGGCGTTGTGAGCGAGTTAGGCTCTGCTGGAAACAAAGAAAAAGGCCCTAGGGCTTTCGCCGTAGGGCCTTGATTCTTCAGTGTTTTCACACCAAACACATGCTGGTGGGTGGTACAGGGTTTGAACCTGTGACCCCTGCCGTGTGAAGGCAGTGCTCTACCGCTGAGCTAACCACCCGAAATCTTGTTGTGCTGTGTGGCTTACCACACCCGCACCCGACATTTCGGACCCGAACTGTACCTGATGCGCGCTGACCAGGCAAGTGATGGGCTGCTGTTGATATTTACTGCGTGATCATCAACAGAGTCAGCGATTATAGCGAGCTTCCTGCGATTTGTGAAGCCCCCGCGGTGCCGCGCCGTTCAAGCCGCCCGATCAGCCCCACCAATCAGCCCCACCAATCAGGCCGACAACAAAGCCCCACTACGAAACGCGGTAGCCCCCGCCACATGCGCCACCACCATGCCGGCGGTGGCGAAGCGCGCCACGTGGCGCGCGTAGAGCACGCCTGCGGTGGTGGCGATCAAAGGGGTGACGGTGTCGGTCAAGGGATCGATCACCTCGGCCACGGTATCGCCCGCGTCGATCCAGGCGCCGATGGCGGTGGTGAAGACCAGGATGCCGCTGGTATGGGCGCTGATCGGTTCGGAGCCGGCCAGCGGCGTCGCCGGGTAGGGCAGCGGCGGCAGTGGGGCGGGGCTACCGGCGATCACGCCGCGGTGTTTCAGGTACTCGATGATGGCGTCGGCGTCGTGCTCCGCGTCCGCGTGCGTCACATCGCGCTGGCCGCGGCATTCGACGGTGACCGAGATCGCGCCGTTCGGGATAGGAAAGCGCGTGCCCAGACGTGCGCGCAGATCCGACCAGCAGAAGCTGTGGATTTCGTCGAAGGGATTGCCGACGGAATTGAGGGCCAACAGCGAAGTCTGCGCGCCCAGATAGCGGGCCAGCGGCTCGACCTCCGACCATAGATCCGGGTTGGTGTAGAGATGCATGACGGCGTCCCAATCGCAGTGCAGATCGAGCACCACATCGGCATCGTAGGACAGCTTTTGCAATACGAGCTTTTGCGATTCGAGCTCGGTGCGCGGGGTTTGTCGCTCGAGTCCGACTTTCATGGCGGCGCGGATGGTGTCGCGATTGCGGGCGGCATCATCGCCCAACTGCGCTTCGAGTTCGGGCCCGAGCAGGGCGCCCAGATCATAGAAATTGCGGTTGAAATTCTGCGCGGTGTTGGCTTCAAAGCGGCCGACCATATGCCCCAGCCAGTGCTGGGCCAAACCGATGGGGTTGGGCACAGGCACGAGCACAATGCGTCCTTGCAGAGCCCCGGCCGCTTCGAGTGCGGCCAGCTTGCGCCGCAAATACCACGCGACCAGCATGCCCGGCAGTTCGTCGGCATGCAAGGATGACTGGATGTAGATTTTCTGGCCGCCGTCGGGCCCGTAGTGGAAGCTGGTGAGGTGGCGGGCGGTGCCCAGACTGGGGGCGATCAGCGGGTGGGTTTGGATTTGCATGATTTTGGTTTTCGCGAGCCTCGTGTGGCCTGAAGATCCAGCACACTGCATGCGCTGGGCGGGCCATGCGCATTGCCGTCACGGGCTGACAGGGGGACATCGTTCGTCTTGATGGTAGCCGAAAACCCGCCTGCGCGCCGCGCTGCCCAAAAAGAAAAGGCTCCCGCAGGAGCCCTTTCTTGATCTGATGCCACCGCGTCATGCGCCCGTTAAGCCTGGGCGCGCAACGGGTTTATCCACCATAGACGTCGAAGTCGAAATACTTCTTCTCGAGCTTCTGATACGTGCCGTCCTTGATGATGTCGGCAATGGCCTTGTCCAGCTTGGCTTTCAGGTCCGTGTCTTCCTTGCGCAGACCGATGCCGGCACCCGTGCCCAGAATCTTTTCGTCGACCAGCGCTGCGCCGGCAAACTCATAACCCTTGCCGCGCGGCGTCTTGAGGAAGCCGAGATCGGCTTCGACGGCGTCCTGCAACGATGCCGCCAGGCGACCGCTGAGCAGGTCGGCGTAGACCTGATCTTGATTCTGATACGAGATCACGTTGACACCCTTCGGCGCCCAATAGGTCTTGGCGTAGGTTTCCTGGATCGTGCCTTGTTCGACACCGACCGATTTGCCGGCCAGCGAGGCTGCCGTCGGCATCACGCCGGAACCGGTCTTCACCACGAGACGCGTCGGCGTGTTGAACAGTTTGCTGGTGAAGGCGATCTGTTCAGCGCGCTGCGGCGTGATCGACATCGACGACAGGATGCCGTCGAACTTGCGGCCCTTCAAGGCCGGGATCATGCCATCGAAATCGTTCTCCACCCACACGCATTTTGCATTCACGCGCTTGCAGATCTCGTTGCCGAGGTCGATATCGAACCCGACCAGTTTGCCGTCCGGTGCTTTCGATTCGAACGGCGGATAGCTTGCGTCGACGCCGAAGCGGATGGTCGAATAGTCTTTTGCCTGTGCGCCGGTCGAGACGGCGAGCAGGGCAATGGTCAAGGCGGCTAAGAGTTTTTTCACTACGGGCTCCTGGTTGGGTGCTACTCGGCTGGTTCGACGCGGGCCGTATCGCAAGCGGGCAGACACGCTGGGTGCGAGGCCGGTCCGCGCGGCGGCTATCACTGCCGCACGAGCGCTAGCTTAGCAAATCAAAATACGAGCGTCGCTTAAAAATCCGGAATGAGCTTGATTGCCCATCTTGCTATCAGGATTCCGGTGTGGCCGCCGGCGGCTCGCTGCGCCAGACTGAAGGTTGCTTGCGTGCTTTCTCGATCGCGTCGAGCACGCTGTCGTGCGCGCTCAGTTCGTCGGCGCTGGCTTGCAGCAAGGTCAGGTTGAAGCGTTCGAAAGACAGATCGGTCTTGTGCTCGGCGCTGGCTTCGCTGCTGGCGTCGCCCAGCATATCGATCACCAGACTTTCCTGGCCGCGCGTCATGGCCAGATATACGTCGGCCAGCAATTCGGCGTCGAGCAGCGCGCCGTGCAAGGTGCGATGCGCGTTGCTGATGCCGAAGCGGTCGCACAGGGCATCGAGGGAATTGCGCTTGCCGGGGAACATGCCCTTGGCGGTAACCAGAGTGTCGATCACTTCGCCGCAGTGTTCGCGAAACGGCGGCAGCCCCAGCAGATTGAATTCCGCGTCAAGAAACCCCAGGTCGAACGGCGCATTGTGGATGATCAGGTCCGCGCCCTGAACGAAATCGCGCAGTTGATCGGCGATCTCGCGGAACTTGGGTTTATCGCTGAGGAACTCGGTGGTGAGGCCGTGCACCGCGAGTGCGCCGGGATCGCTGTCGCGTTCCGGGTTGATATAGAAGTGCAGATTGTTGCCGGTGAGCCGGCGCTGCACCAGCTCAACGCAGCCGATTTCGATCACGCGATCGCCGCTGCGCGGATTCAGTCCAGTGGTTTCGGTATCGAGTACAAGCTGACGCATATCAGACAATTCCAGAGAGCAAACCGATCATAAAAAAAGGGAGGGGCGGCGGCGGACGGCCGCCTCGGTGCCGCCGTGCAGGCGTCAGGCTGCCGACAACGAAGCGACACCCTTGTTGGCCAGCGCATCGGCGCGTTCATTGCCGGGGTGGCCGGCATGCCCTTTGACCCAGCGCCAATCGATGGTGTGCGGCTGGGTGGCGGCATCGAGTCGCTTCCACAGATCGGCATTCTTGACCGGCGCCTTGGCGGCGGTGATCCAGCCACGGGCTTTCCAGCCGTGGATCCATTCGCTGATACCTTTTTGCACGTATTGCGAGTCGGTATGGATGATCACGTCGCTGGGGCGCTTGAGCGCTTCCAGCGCAGCGATCACGGCCATCAGTTCCATCCGGTTGTTGGTGGTGACGGGTTCGCCGCCGAACATTTCTTTTTCCTGGGTGCCGGCGCGCAGCAGTGCGCCCCAGCCGCCGGGGCCCGGATTGCCTTTGCAGGCACCATCGGTGTAAATCTCGATTTGCGTGGTCATATCAGTTCAAAGTTGAGTGGCCGAGTCGGTCAGTGCATCGCGCCGCGCGCCAGCGTCGCGCGCATGCGGTGCCGCAACCGGAGCCAGCGCTGCGGCGCGCGCCGGTTTCGGGGTCCAGGCCCGCCCGACCAGGCGCATGCTGTTGGCGCGTTTGATCGCCGTGATCATATAGACGCCGCCAAAAATCGGCCACCAGCGGTCGCCGGCGGCTTCCATAAAGGCCCAGCGGCTCAACCACTTATCGGTAAGGAGCGGCGGACGATAGCAGCCAAAGCGCCCGCGGTCCAGTTCGAAGCCGAGCAGCTTGATCCAGTCTTTCAGACGGGTGAAGGCGATCAGATCGTGCGCCGACGGCACGAATGGCGAACGCGCCATGCGGCTGAGCGACTGTCGGACGCCCCACAGCGATAGCGAATTGAAGCCGAGTATCACCAGCTGGCCTTCCGGCATCAAGACGCGCTGGGCTTCGCGCAACAGGCTGTGCGGATCACGGGTGAATTCCAGCGTGTGCGGCAACACCAGCAGATCGACGCTTTGTGCTTCGAACGGCAATTCGAGCAGATCGCACCAGATCGTGCTGCGGCCTTCGGGCCGCGCCAGTGGCTGCAACTGGCGTGCGCGCGGTCCGGGCGCGGCGCTGCGGCTGGCCGGCGTCAGCGCGGCGCGCGCGCTGGGGTGCAAGATCGTTTCGATGGCACGCGGCGGCGAGTATGGCGCACTGGTGCCGGACGCGGTATCGAGTACCAGGCCGCGATAGGGCATGCGGTTCTCGCGCAGCGCGTCGAGTTGCGGCAAGCCAAGCTGCAAGGCGTGATAACCGAACAGATCGGACACGATCTGGTCGAGCTGGGCCTGCTCCCAGTCGAGCACGTAGCGGCCCGGTGGGGAGGCGGTCCAGGTTGGCCAGTCCGGTTGCATGGGGTCGGGCATGAGGAAGCTGTTCGGTGTTTCAGTCAGGGTCGCGCATCATACCTGCAAGCGCGTGCTTAAGGCGGTCTGGGGCGCGCTGCGCAGCGGCCGAATAAAGCGTACGATACGCGATCCGGGGCCGACCCGCAGTGCTTCGTGGCGTCATGGCCCTCTTGACCCTCTCGGCCCTCGTGGTGCGTAAGAGCGGGCGCCCGGCCAGTGTGCCGCACAGGGATAGTAGCCGATGACCAAACCATTGAATTGCACTCCGATTCCCGCATTCCGCGACAACTACATCTGGCTGCTCGACGATGGGCAGTCGGCCGTGGTGGTCGATCCGGGCGACGCCGAGCCGGTTGAAGCGTATTTGCACACGCACGCACTGCAGCTCACCACTATTCTACTCACGCATCATCACAACGACCATGTCGGCGGTGTCGCCGCGCTGCTGCGCGGACGCTCGCCGGCTGTGATCGGTCCCGGCACCGAATCGATCGCCCATTTGACGCAGGTTGTCGGCGAGGGGGCGCAGGTCGAGTTGACCCACCCGGCGCTGCGTCTGAAGGTGATGGAAGTGCCTGGGCACACACGGGGCCATATCGCTTACTTCCTGGCTGCCGAGGGTGGCGAGGCGCCGCGCCTGTTCTGCGGTGATACCTTGTTTGCCACCGGCTGCGGCCGTTTGTTCGAGGGGACGCCCACGCAGATGCTGGCTTCGCTCGATGCGATTGCGCGCTTGCCCGAGGATACTCGCATCCATTGTGCGCACGAATACACCCTGTCGAATATCCGCTTCGCGCGCAGCGCCGACCCCGACAATCCTGCGCTGCAGGCCTGGGAGGCCGAGGCCCAGCGCCTGCGCGACGAGGGCCGGCCGACAGTGCCGACCACCTTGGCCCATGAATTGCGGGTCAATCCCTTTCTGCGTAGTGCTGACGCGGGCTTGCAGGCCCGCCTGGCCGCTTCGCTCGAGATCGAGCCGGCCGCGTTGGCGGGTAACCGCCTGCAGACCTTTGCTGCGCTGCGGGCCTGGAAAGACCGCTTCTAAGTCCGGCGGCGCGGGTTCGCACCGGTCCAGCCCGGCTGGACGGACTGGCAGGTCGGCGCGCCTGGCATTTTGGGGGAGCGCCGGCTTACACCTGTTACGTGTGTGGTCAAGTTCAGATTCCGGTCGATATATCTGCGCCATCTATCGAATTCGTAAGCATATTTGCGTGGAATTTCGTTGACGCAGTCCTTCGGTTACCTTACGATCAGCCCAATTCGCTTTATTTCAAAATGTTTCGCTGTTGTCTGTTAGGAGCCGAAACACTTGACGCGCCTGTTTTTGACCATCCTACTGACCCTGACTCTGGCCGCCTGTGCCACGCAGGGTCCTCAAGCCGCAGGTGATGCGCCAGGCGCAGGCGCCACCGCCGCCAACGAAGTCGATCCCACGCTTCGCAAAGTCTCGGCCGACCAGACCATCGATCTGGATCACGGCTCGGTCTCGTCCCTGGCCCAGGGGCAAGGCGATTTGTGGTCGCGCATACGCGATGGCTTCCAGTTGCCCGATCTCAACGACGATCTGGTGCAGACCCAGCTGAACTGGTATCTGGCGCGGCCCGACTATGTGCAGCGCATGACGGATCGCTCGCAAAAATACCTGTATCACATCGTGGCCGAGCTCGAAACGCGCCATATGCCGACCGAGCTGGCCTTGCTGCCGTTCATCGAATCCGCCTACAACCCGCAAGCCCTGTCGGTAGCCAAAGCCGCTGGCATGTGGCAATTCGTGCCGGATACGGGGCGCGACTACAATCTGAAGCAGAACATGTTTCAGGACCAGCGTCGCGACGTGCTGGCTTCGACCAATGCGGCGCTCGATCACCTGTCGCGGCTGCACGATATGTTCGGCGACTGGTATCTGGCGCTGGCCGCCTACAACTGGGGCGAAGGCAATGTGCAGCGCGCCATTGCGCGCAACCAGGCAGCCGGTTTGCCGACCGACTATGAAAGCCTGAAGCTGCCGAACGAAACACGCAACTACGTGCCCAAACTGCAGGCGGTGAAAGACCTGATTGCCCATCCTGAGCTGTACAACCTGACATTGCCGCCGATACCGAACCGGCCCTATTTTGTGACGGTGAAGACGTCGCATGATATTGACGTCGATGTGGCGGCGCGTTTGGCCGGGATGACAGTGGACGAATTCAAGGCGCTCAATCCTTCGTTCCGTCAGCCCTTGATTGTCGGTTCGGCCGGCTCGCCCATCCTGCTGCCGTTCGATAACGCGCAGAAATTCGAGGGTGGCCTGAAATCCTATGATGGCCAGCTGTCGTCCTGGACGACTTACACCGTCAATACCCGCGAGCGCCCGGCCGAACTGGCGCAGCGCATCGGGGTCGATCCGGCGGTGCTGATGTCGGTCAACAAGATCCCGGCCGGGATGCGCTTGCGCTCGGGCTCCACCTTGCTGGTGCCGAAGAACGCGAATAGCGAAACGGACATCAGCGCGGACGTGGTGGAGAACGCGGTGCTATCGATCGAGCCGGATCTGCCCGATACCCACAAAGTGTTTGTGCGCGTCAAACGCACCGAATCGGTGGCCCAGATCGCGCTGCGTTACGAAGTGTCGATTGCCCAGGTGCAAAGCTGGAATCACACGCGCCGGACCACTTTCAAGCCGGGTCAGGTGGTGCTGCTGCACCTGCCGGTCGACAAGCCGGTACCCGGCGAGCCCGCGCCGCATCCGTTGGAGGCGGTTCATGCCGAGCCTGCGGTCGGGCTGCGCGGCGGCATTATCCGCGTTTCCGATCCGGTTTCGGCCCCCGCGCCGGCGCCGGTCAAGCCTGACCGCGCCGACGCGGCGCATGGGGCGAAAAATCCGGCGCGGGGCAACAGCCGGACCAGCGTCGCCGCCTCATCCAGTCCGGCTGTGCGTGGCCGCGCGGCCGCCAAGCCGCTGGCCGAGAAGGGCGGTGAGAAGGGCGATAACAACAAGAACGGTGCGAAAATCGCCGAAAAGGCCGCCGCCAAGCCTGCCGCCAAGCCTGCGCTGACAGCCGCCAAAGCGGCGCCTCACAGCAACCCCAAAGCCGCCCGCAGTGTGGCCGGCAAGGCTACCCCCGAGCCGCACAAACCGCTCGCCAGTTCGGATAAGTTACGTAGCCGCGACAGTACCTGAGCGGATCACCGCCCCCACGCTTTCGGACTGCGTTGGAATCCGCGCAAGCCCCGCCGCACGGGGCTGCGCGGCCGGTGGGCTGGGCTGGGTCGCGGCTGAGACTGGAAAGAATGGCCCTTGCAGGGTATAATTGAAAGGTTTAAGCCATTCAACCCGCACCCTAGCGCCTACCGACATTCAAACCGTACGTCTTGGTGTGCCGCAAGCTGGCCGCCCCCTGTTCGCATGCCTTGCCCCGGTTATCCACCGGTCTGCAACGCGGCGCCAGGCCGGGCTGCGTTGCGCCGCACCAACCGACTCCCCGCCCGCAGCGCCTGGCTGATGGCGCGCGGTGGGGTGGTCCTGACGACAGGTTGGCAGCAGGGTGTTCCCGCAAGGAGTCTCCCGTGTTGCCGTCTTTTTCTCCCGCCCTGCTTGCGCTCGCTGACGGCACGATTTTTCGTGGCTATTCGATCGGCGCCGCCGGCCACACGGTCGGTGAAGTCGTGTTCAACACCGCGCTCACCGGTTATCAGGAAATCCTGACCGATCCGAGTTATGCGCGCCAACTGGTGACGCTGACTTACCCCCACATCGGCAATGTGGGCGTCAACAGCGAAGACGTCGAAGCCGATCGCGTGCATGCGGCAGGGCTGATCATCCGCGATCTGCCCGTGTTGGATTCCAATTTTCGCAAGGAACGCAGCCTGACCGACTACCTCAGCGCCGAAGGCGTGGTGGCAATCGCGGGTATCGATACCCGACGCCTGACCCGTATTCTGCGTGAAAAAGGCGCCCAGGCGGGTTGCATCCTGGCCGGCGAAGACAACGCCGAGCGCGCGCTGGAACTGGCTCGTGCTTTCCCGGGGCTGGCCGGCATGGATCTGGCCAAGGTCGTGTCGACCGCCAACGCCTACCAGTGGAGCGAAACCGAGTGGACCTTGGGTAGCGGCTACGGTCGCCTTGAGCAAGCCAAATACAAGGTGGTGGCCTTCGATTTCGGCGTCAAACGCAATATCTTGCGCATGCTGACGCAACGCGGCTGCGACGTTACCGTGCTGCCGGCTCAGGCCAGCGCAGCCGACGCGCTGGCGCTGCAGCCGGACGGTGTATTCCTGTCCAACGGCCCCGGCGATCCGGAGCCGTGCGACTACGCCATCGCCGCCACGCGCGAATTCATCGCGCGCGGGGTGCCGACCTTCGGCATTTGCCTGGGTCACCAGATCATGGGGCTTGCAGTCGGCGCCAAGACGGTGAAAATGAAGACCGGCCACCATGGCGCGAATCACCCGGTCAAGGACCTCGATGATGGACGCGTTGTGATCACCTCGCAAAACCACGGTTTTGCGGTGGATGCGAGCAGCCTGCCGGCCAACGCCAAGGTGACCCATGTGTCGCTGTTCGACGGCACGCTGCAGGGCTTTGCCCTGACCGACAAGCCGGCGTTCTGCTTCCAGGGTCACCCGGAAGCGTCGCCTGGTCCGCACGATCTGGCCTATCTGTTCGACCGCTTCACCGCGCTGATGGATGCGCGCCGGGCGGCCGTCGCTTAAAGCCGGGTAGTCAGCGCGCTTGAGGCTCCGTATGGCAGTCCCAAGCGCAACAGGGCCCCGCGTGGCGGACACAACGTCGCCGCGGCCCTGCAGGTAGAGCGGCCAGGGCCGCCGCCGAGTTGAACCCAAACATCGCCGCGCGATACCCACAGGGTCGCGCAGCAGCAACAAACCAGCGAGAAGAGCTCAATGCCGAAGCGCACAGACATCAAAAGCATCCTCATCATCGGCGCCGGTCCGATCATCATCGGTCAGGCGTGCGAGTTCGATTACTCGGGCGCTCAGGCCTGCAAGGCGCTGCGTGAAGAGGGTTACAAGGTGATCCTGGTCAACAGCAACCCGGCCACCATCATGACCGACCCGGATACGGCCGATGTGACCTACATCGAGCCCATCACCTGGGAAGTGGTCGAGCGCATCATCGCCAAGGAACGTCCGGACGCGATTCTGCCGACCATGGGTGGCCAGACCGCGCTGAACTGCGCGCTCGACCTGCACCATCAGGGCATCCTGGACAAATACAAGGTCGAATTGATCGGCGCCTCGCCCGAAGCCATCGACATGGCCGAGGATCGCCAGAAATTCAAGCAGGCCATGACTCGCATCGGCCTGGGTTCGGCCAAGTCCGGTATCGCCCACTCGCTCGAAGAAGCGCTCAAGGTGCAAGCCGAGATCGCACTCGAAACGCGTAACAGCGGTTATCCGGTCGTGATCCGCCCGTCCTTCACGCTGGGCGGCACGGGCGGCGGGATCGCCTACAACCGCGAAGAATTCGAGGAAATCTGCCGGCGCGGCCTGGATTTGTCGCCCACGCGCGAACTGCTGATCGAAGAGTCGCTGCTGGGCTGGAAAGAGTACGAGATGGAAGTGGTGCGCGACCGCGCCGACAACTGCATCATCGTGTGCTCGATCGAAAACCTGGACCCGATGGGCATCCACACGGGTGACTCGATCACCGTGGCACCGGCCCAGACGCTGACGGACAAGGAATATCAGATCATGCGTAACGCGTCGCTCGCGGTGTTGCGCGAGATCGGCGTCGATACCGGCGGCTCCAACGTCCAGTTCTCGGTCAACCCGGCCGACGGCCGCATGATCGTGATCGAGATGAACCCGCGCGTGTCGCGTTCGTCCGCCTTGGCCTCGAAAGCGACCGGTTTCCCGATCGCCAAGATCGCCGCCAAGCTGGCGATCGGTTATACGCTCGACGAACTGAAGAACGAAATCACCGGCGGTCAGACCCCGGCCTCGTTCGAACCGTCGATCGACTATGTGGTCACCAAAGTGCCGCGCTTCGCGTTCGAGAAATTCCGCGAAGCCGATTCGCATTTGACGACCCAGATGAAGTCAGTCGGCGAAGTGATGGCGATTGGCCGCACGTTCCAGGAATCTTTCCAGAAGGCACTGCGCGGACTGGAAGTCGGCGTCGACGGTCTCGACGAAAAGAGTGCTGACCGCGATACCGTGATCGAGGAAATCAGCGCGGCCGGTCCCGACCGTATCTGGTACGTGGCCGACGCGTTCCGCATCGGCATGTCGCTGGCCGAAGTGCATGAAGAAACCTCGATCGACCCGTGGTTCCTGGCGCAGATCGAACAGATCGTGCTGAAGGAAAAGGCCCTGGCCGGTCGTACGCTCGCCAGCATCAGTCAAGCCGAGTTGCTGTATCTGAAGCAAAGCGGCTTCTCGGACCGACGTCTGGCCAGATTGCTGGGGGCCACGCCTAAGGCCGTGCGCGAACACCGGCTGGCGCTCAATGTGCGTCCGGTCTACAAGCGCGTCGATACCTGCGCAGCCGAGTTCGCCACCAAGACCGCTTACATGTACTCGACCTACGAAGAGGAATGCGAGGCACAGCCCACTTCGAACAAGAAGATCATGGTGCTGGGCGGCGGACCGAACCGTATCGGTCAGGGTATCGAGTTCGATTATTGCTGCGTACATGCGGCGCTGGCGATGCGGGAAGATGGCTATGAAACCATCATGGTCAACTGCAATCCGGAAACGGTCTCGACCGACTTCGACACGTCCGATCGCTTGTACTTCGAGCCGCTGACGCTGGAAGACGTGCTCGAGATCGTCGACAAGGAAAAGCCGGTGGGCGTGATCGTGCAGTACGGCGGTCAGACCCCGTTGAAGCTTGCGCTCGACCTGGAAGCCAACGGCGTGCCCATTATCGGCACCTCGCCTGACATGATCGACGCGGCCGAAGACCGCGAGCGTTTCCAGAAACTGCTGCATACGTTGAACCTGCGCCAGCCGCCCAATCGAACCGCCCGCGCGGAAGACGAAGCGCTGCGCCTGGCCGAAGAAATCGGTTATCCGCTGGTGGTGCGTCCGTCGTACGTGCTGGGTGGCCGCGCGATGGAAATCGTGCATGAGCCGCGCGACCTCGAACGCTATATGCGTGAAGCCGTCAAGGTCTCGAACGATTCGCCGGTGTTGCTGGACCGCTTCCTCAACGACGCGATCGAATGCGACGTCGACTGTATCGCCGATGGCCGGGACGTGTTTATCGGCGGCGTGATGGAGCATATCGAACAAGCCGGCGTGCATTCGGGCGATTCCGCCTGCTCGCTGCCGCCGTATTCGCTGTCGCCCGCTACCGTGGCCGAATTGAAGCGGCAGACCGCCGCCATGGCGCGTGCGCTGAACGTGATCGGCCTGATGAACGTGCAGTTCGCGATACAGCAGCATCGCCAGGTCGACGGCAGCGTCGAAGACGTGGTGTATGTGCTGGAAGTCAACCCGCGCGCCTCGCGTACCGTGCCGTACGTGTCCAAGGCCACGGGCCTGCAACTGGCCAAGATCGCGGCGCGTTGCATGGTGGGTCAGAAGCTGGCCGAGCAGGGCGTGACCCGGGAAGTGAATCCGCCGTACTTCAGCGTCAAGGAAGCGGTGTTCCCGTTCAACAAATTCCCGACTGTCGACCCTGTCCTCGGACCGGAAATGCGTTCGACCGGCGAAGTGATGGGCGTGGGCCAGACCTTCGGCGAAGCCTTGTTCAAGTCGCAGTTGGCAGCCGGTTCGCGCCTGCCGGCGAGCGGCACGGTATTGTTGACCGTCAAGGACAGCGACAAGCCGATGGCGATCGAGGTGGCCCGTCTGCTGCACGAACTCGGCTATCCGCTGGTGGCCACCAAGGGTACGGCTGCTGCCATCGCGGCCGCTGGGGTGCCGGTCAAGGTGGTCAACAAGGTCAAGGACGGCCGGCCGCATATCGTCGACATGATCAAGAACGGGGAAATCGCCCTGGTTTTCACCACGGTCGATGAAACCCGCACCGCGATTGCCGATTCGCGCTCGATCCGGATCAGCGCTCAGGCCAATCGCGTGACCTACTACACCACCATGTCCGGTGCACGGGCGGCGGTCGAGGGGCTACGCTACCTGCGCAATCTGGAAGTGTATGATTTACAAGGGCT
>Ga0116226_10002127_pt1 | contig 17184 bp, 16 predicted proteins | sample S1TSphfallax_FD_89692 | JGI IMG/M metagenome (GOLD analysis project Ga0116226, IMG submission 89692) | Host-associated microbial communities from peat moss isolated from Minnesota, USA - S1T2_Fa - Sphagnum fallax MG | ecosystem: Host-associated > Plants > Peat moss > Unclassified | place: USA... | reverse complement strand
GGTCGACGACGCGCAGTGACCTCGATTTCGTCCAGCGCGGGCCCGGGTCCAGGGGTCGCTGCAGGCCCAGCCGCCGCGGCCAAGGCATCTCTCTCCCGGCCGCCCGCCTCGGCTGCGGAAGCCCACACGGACAGCAGTAGCCAAGCTCCGATCCAGAATCGCGCAGGACCGTGAGGCCGCATCCACGCTCCGCCGCATCAGGGTAGGTGTGGGACCGGAATGTACTACATTCCCCGCGTGCGGCGCGGCAGTTTCGTAAAGAGGCGCAGCGCGTTATCGCGCATCAGTAACGCGTGACTTTCCGGGCGAAGGCCGAGCTCCGCGACCTCCGTCACGGCACGCTCGGGATCGATCACCGGCCAGTCCGTCCCGAACAACACCTTGTGGCGTCCGTACGAATCGGCGTAATGCACATAGGACTTCGGCCAATGCTTCGGTGCATAGGCGTCGCCCGCGGTGTAGACGTTCTCGTGCTTCCAGCACATCGAAATCATTTCGTCGGTCCAAGGAACTCCGATATGAATGCCGATCAGTACGAGTTCGGGGAAGTCGATCGCGACCTGGTCGAGAAGGATGGGCCGGGCGACGGAGGGAAGTCGACGCTCACGGCTATACACGAGGTTGTGTCCGACCTGCATCATGATCGGGATGCCGAGTTCGCAGCACTTCGCGTAGTAGGGATAAATCTGCGGCGCATCCGGTGGCATCGAGAACCAATGCGGATACCAGTGCGCGCCGACGAAGCCGAGTTTCGTAACCGCATATTCGAGATCGCGCAGTCCCTGCATACCGCGCGTCGGGTCGATCCCAGCGAGACCCGAGAAGCGCTTTGGGTACTTGGCGCAGATCTTGGCCACCATCTCATAGGGCACTTCGAATGAACCGCGTACCCGCAGGTCGCCGCAGCGCACCGCGATCAGGAGCGAGCGCTCGATGCCGGCGCGGTCCATCCGTTTCAAGTAGTCGGGCATGCTCACGCCGGGGCGCATTGCCGGCGGCATACGCACCTGGCGCTTGAATTCCGCATCGAGTCCGGTGAGGCCCTTCCGAACCGCCTCAGGGGTATAAACGTTACAGACGATATCGATGAAGCCTGGTGTCATGCCATGGTGCCCAGCGGGTCTCTAAGGTTGCTCGAGTTTCGACACATCGAGGAGGAGATCCCGTAACAGCGAGCAGAAACGCGCCGCATCCGCCCCATCGATCACCCGATGATCGTAGGACAGGGACAGCGGTAGCACCAGCCGCGGTACGACCGCTCCATCGATCCAAAGCGGCCGAAGCCGCGCCTGAGCGAGCCCAAGAATGGCCACGTTCGGAGGGTTGATGATGGGCGTGAAGCCCGTACCACCGAGGCTTCCGAGACTCGAGATCGTGAAGCACGAGCCCTCGAGATCCGCCGGCGTCAACTGCTTTGCGCGCGCCCGACTCGCGAGCTCGCGCAGGCAAAAGCCGAGGTCCGCAATCGACCGCGACCCTGCGGAACTGATGACAGGCACCATCAGACCGTGGGGCGTGTCGATCGCGATGCCGAGATTCACGTACTGCTTCATCCACAGCGTGACGCCATCCGGGTCGAGTGAAGAGCAGAACTTCGGTAACGCTTTCAGCGCCAGCACGCATGCCCGAGCGACATAGGCAAGCAGCGAAGCCTTTGACCCCTCAACGGTCGCGGCCTGATTGCGAGCCGCCTCCACCAGCGTCACATCCGCCTCTTCATGATGCGTGACATGCGGGATTTCGGTCGCCGCGGCGAGAAGTCGCCGAGCCGCTACTCGCTGGAGCCGCGAGAGGGGAAGTGCTAGTACTGGGCCGAATCCGTCATGAGTGGCTCCAGCCGTCATGGCGGAACTTGAATCTCGCCGATGATGTCGCCTACGTTGTAGGTCGTTCCCGCCTCGCCGAGTTGGCGTAGAACTCCCGCCGCAGGAGCTTCGACGTCGAGCGTGCTCTTCTCGATCTCGAGGCTATAGATCGGTTGCCCCTCGGAAACGGCCGCCCCATCATCGACGAGCCAAGCGGTGAGGATTCCCTCTCGCATCGAGACGGCGACCTTCGGAATCCGCAAAGTGGTGCTCATTCAGGCTCCCGCCCCGACGAGCTGACGCAGCGCTGTGGTGATGCGTTCTTCGGTCGGGAAATGCAGCGGCTCGAGCGCTTGGCTGAACGGTACCGGGGTATATTTTGAGCCGACCCGCCCGACCGGAGCCTTCAGGAGTCCATGCAAGTGCTGGTGAATCAGAGTCGCCAACTCCGCGCCGAAGCCCGCAAACCCGATGGCGGAATGTACGATCAGTGCACGCCGCGTGCGGCTCACCGATTCGAGGACTCCAGGTACGTCGAGCGGAACCAGAGAGCGTAGGTCGAGGACTTCGACATCGATCCCTTCCTTGGCGAGCTTACGGGCCGCCGCCAACGACTCGACCAGCGTCCACCCATAACTCACGATAGTCACGTCCTTGCCTGGACGCTTAATGTCCGCAACTCCCAGTGGAATTGAGTAGAACCCTTCCGGCACCGGCCCCGGCGTGAAATTCACCCGCATCGGCTCGAAGAAAATACACGGATCGGGATCATCAATGCACGACAGTAAAAGTCCCTTGGCCTCATAGGGGGTCGAGGGATAGACGATCTTCAACCCGGGCGTCTGAGCGAGCCACCCTTCCAGAGACTGCGAATGTTGAGCCCCGAAGCTCCCGACGAAGCCCGCGGTCAGCGTGCGGATCGTCAACGGTACGCTGGTTCGCCCTCCAGACATGTAGCGCAGCTTCGCCGCGTGGTTAGCGACCTGGTCCATGCAGACCTCGAAGAAGTCGTTGATCATGATCTCCGCCACCGGCCGCATGCCGGCGAGGGCCGCACCGATCGCTGCGCCGACAATCGCGCTCTCCGCAATCGGCGTCGCGCGTACGCGGTCGGTCCCGTACTTGGTCGAGAGGCCATACGTCGTCTTGACCACTCCACCGGCGGGATCGGTGATGTCCTCGCCCATGAGCACCACGCGTGAGTCGCGCGCGAGAGCGATATCGAGCGCCTCGTTGACGGCCGCACCAAAGGTCATTTGCCGCTCGACGTACTTCGCGACGGGGGTGCCGGCCGCGCGCGTAGGCGGTCGCTGGTCAAGTTCCGGAATCTGGGTCGGGGACTCGAAGACATCCGTATAGAGCTCACTCGTCTCAGGTAGCGGCGCCGCTCGGGCGAACGCAATCGCCGCGTCCACTTCAGCGCGCGCCGCGACCTCGATCGCCGCCAGCTCCGCCTCGCTCGCGAGGCCTTCGGCAATCAAGCGGCGACGAAACGCCGGCAGCGGCGCCGTCTTCTTGGCATCCGCCAGAGCGCTCTTGTTCATGTGCGATTCATCGCTGCCGAAGGAATGGCCTTGCAGCCGGTGACAGACGGCCTCGAGCAAGGTGGGACCCTCTCCACGGCGCGCGCGCTCGATGGCGACGCCGGCCGCCGCATACACGGCGAGCGGATCGTTGCCGTCCACCGTTACGCCCGGCATCGCGTAGGCATCCGCCTTCACGGCGAAGCTCGAAAGATTCGTGTAGTCAGCAATCGCCGTGTATTCGGCGTACTGGTTGTTCTGACACACGAACACGACGGGGAGCTTCCAAATCGACGCGAGCGTAAGCGCCTCGTGAAACGCCCCCGTGCTCGTGGCTCCGTCTCCGAAATTGACGATCGTAACGCGGCCGGAGCCCTGCATCTGCGCGGCTAACGCGAGACCGTTGGCGATCGGCAGCCCCGCTCCCACAATGCCGGTGGTGACCATGAGTCCGGAATGCGGATCCGACAAATGCATCGGTCCGCCTTTGCCCTTGGAGGTACCCGCGGCTTTACCAAACATCTCCGCCATGATTTCGTTCATGGGCGTTCCCTTGGCCACGATGTCATGGATGCAGCGGTAGGTGATCACCGCGTAGTCATCACGCGACAGATGGGGCGCGATCCCCGCCGGGATCGCTTCCTGACCCCCGGCTGGGTAGTACTGGAACTGCAGCTCACCGGCGGAAAGGCCGCGCTGAATCGCTTTATCGGCTTCGTGAATCCTCACCATGGTGGTGAAGATCTGAATCTTCAGTGACGGCGCGAGGGCGGGCATCAATGCTGCGGCCATGGGGAGGCTCCCTTTTACGACGAGTAAATCACAATCACCAACCGGTTCCGCCGATCGAGAACGATCCTAGGCGGCGCGTAAATGTCCCGTCAACTCGAGGTTCATGCTTGTGATAATAAGGTTCATGAATGTGCCCTTCGCGTGCGCGACCGGCAGCCTTGCCACGCCCCTCTAGGGGTCGCAGGCCTCGATCAGGTGCACCGAGAACCGGCCTGCGCCGAGGCGAAGCGGGATGGCCTGCGTCTGATAACGATCGCAGAACCAGAAGTCCTCGGCCGCAGCGCGCGACGGCCAGCGAGAGACGGCGAAGATCTCCTCGGTCCAGACGCCGCTCAGTGCCTCGACCTGTGCGGGGGTGGTGGCAAACGCCTCGTAGAGGCCCCCGCGCTCCTTATGCATCGGCAAGATCACATCACGGTATTGATCGAGACGGCCCGCATCCCACGCGCGACCGCGTACGATGAGAAAGACGTTACGCGGGCTCGTGGGGGGCACCGGCACACTCGCCCGAGTCGGCACGTCGAGCAGGTCCGGCAATCCCGTCTCGGGGAGACTTTCGACCAGCAACACCGTCGGTATGGCGCCGGCGGGTAATCGCTCCCGCAGCAGGGGAACGAGCATCGTCGTCGCCACGCGTCGCGCCACGGCGCTGTCGGACCAGCGGGCTAAAACGATCCCGGCGGCGGTCGTGCCCGGCTCGAGACTGGCCACGAGTCCGGGGGTCGCGCTGGCGTAAACGCTGCCACCGGCTTCGCGCGCGAGACGCGCGAGTTCCCGCGGAAGATGGACCTGGTCGGCGTGTTCGGTCGCTAGCTCGACCATCACAAAGGCGGGACTAGCCATAATCCCACCTATCCGAGGCCACGTACGAACGCGAGGAGTTCAGCGTTGAACTTCGCGGGTTCCTCGAGGAACGGCAGGTGACCACTGTCCGCGAATTCGACCAGCTTCGAGCCGGGTATGGTCTGCGCCATCCAGGGCCCCACTCGGGTCGGAAGAATCTTATTCTTCGCGCCGCCATACATGAGCAAGGTCGGCAGAGTTATTCCAGGCAGCTGGGCACGTACGTCCTGGCGCACCATGTCGTCGCAAAGATCGGCGATGGCGTCGGTAGGCGTAAGACACACTTCAGCAAACATTTCGTCGAGGAACGTTGCCGTGGGCTCGGCGGCCGGACTCGCGGCGAAGAACGCGCGCAGACCGTCTCGCCGTCGATCCGAGCGCACATTCGCCCCGAAGCTGTCGGCGGCTTCTTGTGGAAAGTGGCCGAAAGTCGGGTGGGCCCAGCCCTCGGCGGAGACTAGCCGCGGCGTCATCTCCACGATCCCCAGGCCGCGCAGGCGCCCCGTCCCAAATCGCTTCAGATAATTGAGCACGACGAGTCCCCCGAGCGCGACGCCGACGAGGACGGCGTCGGACACTCCCTTCAAGGTAAGGAATTCGTCGAGGTCGTCGGCTAAGCCCTCGATGGTGTAGCCATGATTCGGCTTGCCGGACTCGCCCATCCCGCGCAGATCGAGCGCGAGCACGTGAGCCCCGGCGGCGAGCGGGCCGAGATTCGGCTTCCAGAAATAGCGCGTCGAGTACATGAGCGCATGGACGAGAACCAGCGTTCGACCCGAACCCGACTCGTGGTAGTAAAGCGGGGTGCCATCTTTGAGCCACGCATAGGCCATGAGTCGACTCCTCAGAACCGGGACTGCAGCGACACGCCGAACGTCCGAGGCGTCCCGATGATGGCCTGAGGGACCACGGTTCCCGCCGCCGCCACGCCGCTTTCGAGCACGTCGGCGAAATACGTCTTGTTCGCCAGGTTGTCGCCGTACACCGTTACCGACCAGCGATCCGAGGGGCCGGCGAACGAGGCGCGCGCGCTCAGGAGGCCGTAGCCCGGCTGACTGACCTCGTTACGATCGAACTGGGTGAAGTACTGGTTGGTACGGTAGGTGTAGTCCGACCGTAGTCTGAGATGGTCGTCCCCGAACGGCTTGGTCCACTGCGCGCCGAAATTTCCCTGGAACTTGGAAGTACGCGGGATCTGACAGCCGGCGAGATTGACGTTTCGGTTCGGCGTCGCGTTCGCCGCGGCCGGCGGTCCCACCTGAACACCGCAACCGAGCGCTCCGGGCGCGTTCGGAATACCCGTGAAGCCAGGATCCTGCGTCAGGAACTCATCGTACCGCGCATCCAGCAACGCGATCCCCGTGTTGAGTTCGAAACCCGCGCCGGGCAATCCACGCAGCTCGATCTCACCGCCCTTGATGGTGGCCTTACCGGCGTTCGCCACCTCGGCAGAGAGGTCCACGATCTTTCCCACCTGCATATTGGTGTAGTCGTAATAGAACGCACTCACATTCGCGATCAGGCGGCCATCGAAACTCTTCGTCTTCAGCCCAATTTCATAAGCCCACAGGGACTCCGGGCTGTAAGGAGCTTGCACCGCGAGGAGATTGAAACCGCCGCTCTTGAATCCCTTGGTGGCCGACGCGTAACCCATGATGTCCTGGGTGAAGTTGTAGTCGGCGACGAACTTCGGAGTGAACGAGTTCCAGACGCCGCTCAGCGGCTCGGGCGGCGGTGAAGCCCCCTCGAAACCAAACGGGTTGTAGATGAGATAGCCGTCCTTGCGGTCGACGTTATACCGTACGCCGATCGTGGTCTTGAACTTGTCCGTCCACGAGTAGGTGCCTTCCGCATACGCCGAATAACTCTTCGTATTCGACACGCCATCCCAAAGGAGATACGGAGCCGAAGGATTCGGGTTGAAGTAGAGGAACGGAATACCCAGAAACGTCTTCGAGGCCTCACTCAGGTAGTAAGCCCCCGCGATCCAGTCGAACTTGTCTTTGTGCGAGTTCGTGAGCTGGAAGTCCTGAGTGATCTGCACCGAATGATCGGTCTGAAAGTAATTCACGAACACGACGTCGTATCCGTCGCCGTCGTCCAGCCACGAGAAATCTGTTTTCCGCCATGCCGTGAGGGACGTCAAATCGACTCCTCCGAGATGCCAGACGAGCTTTGCGGAAAGCGCGTCCTGGTTGGTCTGGCCAACGCTCGGGATGGTGCGATCGGTACCAGGAATGATGTTCGAGAAATCCTGGGACACGACGCGTAGATTGGGAATGTTTTGATTTTGCGGAAACGCGTTGAACCAGTAAGCGTTCATCGTATCGAAATACTTGTTGGCGGGCGCCAAGCTCGCGTCCAGTGAAATCTGGCCATTGATGAGCAGCGAGGCCGAGTCGCCCAGCGCGACTTTGACCTGGCCGCGGCCAGCGCGCAGCGCCTCGTTGTCGAGTTCGCTCACGTGGCGGGACGAGGCATTAGAGATCGCCGGGATCTCGGGCGCCCCGGTCTCTGGATTCGCCGGAATCTCGGGCGAGCCGGGGAAGATGTTCTTGTCGTAGCCGTCGTGTTCCGCATAGAGGAAGGACCAACGGGTCTCGATGAGATCACCGATGGGGGCGTTCAGCACGCCCTCGAAGCGGCGGGTATTCCAGTCCCCGAGATCGAGCTTTCCGTACCCTTCGAACTTATCGGTGGGTTCGTTCGAGACGATACTGATGACGCCGCCCGTCGCATTGCGTCCGTACAAAGTACCTTGAGGACCGCGCAACACTTCCGCTCGGTTGGTATCGAAGAAGTCGAACATGGAAGCCGACGAGCGCGCGATATAGACGCCGTCCTGGTAAATCGCGACGCCGGGGTCGGAGCCGACCGTGTAGTTCTCGGTACCGACGCCGCGGATAACCACCTTGCCGATGACGTCTTTCTCGATCGTGAGACCGGGAGTCTGCATCGCGAGTGACTCGGTAGAGGTCAGGCCCCGAGCCTCAAGTTCGGCACCCGAGAACGCCGTCATGGAGATGGGCGTGTCTTGGACGGTACTGGTACGCCGCTCCGCAGTGACTACCACCTCTTGGAGCACCTCCGGGGTCGCCGCGGACTCCTCCGCCGCAGCCATGCGTGCAATGCCTAAGACGCCAAGGACCAGGCCTAGTGCCCGTCGATACGCTTCACTCCGTGACATCGCGATACCCCCGTATTTTCGTGTCGGACGCTCGACCCTCGGATTCTTACCGCCGGATCCGCCAGCCGTCAAGCAGAATACGGAACCCATGGTTCATATATGTGTCCCGGGTTAGTGGGTCAGGAGACGCCCGGGGAATCCGAAAAGTGGAAAATCCAGCCGCTCGCTTGCTATTCAAAATGCGGCTGGGACAACATGCGGGCACTGAGTCCTCGAGCGACGCTACGACGCGAGGCTTGATAGGAGGTCATGATGCGAGAGTCTTCGGGTCGTCCGCTGCTTCTGTCTGGGGGCATGCACGTCGCCGCGGCGCGCTCACCAAACAAGGTGGCGCTCTCTTGCGACGGGCAGATGCGCAGCTATGGCGAGCTCAGTGAGCGCGTGGCGCGCTTATGCGGCGCGGCGCGCGCGGTGGGTATCGCCCAGGGAGATCGAGTCGCGATCCTGGCGCCGAACTGCATCGAGTATCCGGAACTCGTCATCGGCCTGTCGGATGCGGGTGCCATTGTCGTCACGTTGAGCGCTCGCGCGACGGCGCGTGAGATCGCCGGGGCCTGTGACGATTGCGGTGCAACCTGGCTATTCGCGCACGCGTCCCTCGCCCACGTTGCTGCAGACGCGAGATTCGCCACGGTACGGAACACGCTCACCATCGGTCCAGACTATGAGGCGTGGCTTGCGGCCGCGGCGCCCTCGCCGCCGCTTGCGGGGCTGCGCGATACGGATCCGTTCACGCTCGTCTACAGCTCGGGTACCACGGGCAAGCCTAAAGGCATCGTGATCAGCCATCGCTCCCGCACTCTGACCTTCCATGGCATGGCCATGGAGTACGGCTGTTATGGGCCCGAGGATCTGCAACTCGGTCTCGCGCCGATGGCACATGGCGCCGGCTTCGCCTTCATCATGGCTTCGCTGTACTTCGGTGGCACGGTCGAGATTCTCTCGAAGTTCGATCCAGTCCAGGTCGTCGAGAGGCTTGCCTCGGGGGCGTTCACGGGAGTGTTCATGGTACCCACTCACTTCCAATCTATTTTCGGCCTTCCGGAGCCGTTTCTCGATCTGAACCGTGGTCGCGCGACGCGTCTTCGGACGATCATTTCCAACGCCGCGGCGCTTCCCCAGGCGATGAAGGAGCGGATCGTCGACTACTGGGGAGCCGGGAGGCTGCATGAAACCTACGGCTCCACCGAAGCCGGCATCGTGACGAATCTTCGACCGCGCTACCAGTTAACGAGCCGGCAGAGTGTAGGGCCCGCCTTTGCACTGAACGAATTGCGCCTGATCGATGACAGCGGTAATGACGTGCCGCGCGGGGAAGTGGGCGAGCTCTATTCGCGCTCCCCGTATATTTTCGAAGGCTATTGGGGTCAAGAAGAGGAAACGGCGGCGGCGATGCGGGACGGGTGGGTATCGGCCGGCGATCTCGCCCGACAAGACGAAGAGGGATTCGTCTACATCGTCGATCGGAAGAAGGACATGGTCATTTCCGGCGGCCTCAACGTATACCCCCGTGAAATTGAAGAGGTCCTGCACCAGCACCCAGCGGTCCGGGAAGCCGCGGTGGTTGGGATCCCCGATGAGTTTTTTGGGGAAGCGCTGCGCGCATTCGTCGTACTGCACTCCGGCGAGAGCGTCGACGCGTCGACGCTCGAGTCACACTGCCGCAATGTTCTCGCCGGCTACAAGATCCCGAAGTCACTCCGATTCGTGAATGAGCTACCGCGCAACGCCGGCGGAAAGGTTCTGAAGACAACCTTGAGACGCCTGCCATAAGCGCGGCCGCCGCGTACAATTGTACGCAAGCTTGCCACAAGGTGATTTTGATGGAACTCGAGGGTGAAGCGGCGTCCGCGGTGGTCAAGTCGGCCCGACGCGTGTTCGAGGTACTGGAGTTGTTCCGGCGTACGCGCCAGCGGATGACGGCGGGGGAAATCGGACAGTCGCTCGGCTACCCGAAGTCGAGCACCCTCGTGTTGCTGAAAAGCCTGGTCTCTCTCGGCTATCTCGTGTTCGACTCATCGAGTATGTGTTACCTGCCGTCCCTCACCGTGACCCAGCTCGGCGAGTGGATCCCGGCCCTGGTCCTCGGATCGAGACGCGGACTCCAGACGCTCGAAGAGATTAATGCCGAAACCCAGGAGACGGTGACGCTCTCCGTCCAGGCGGACCTGTCGTGTCGCATCCTGCGGGTGGTGTCGGGGAATACCCCCATCTCTCTGCATGTCGATGAGGGTCTGGTGATTCCGCTACTTTCGACCGCCGTCGGAGAGGCGATCACGGCGCAATTGAGCGAAGCGGAGATTGCCGACCTCTGCGAGCGTCACAATTCCCACGCCAAGCAGACCCGTAAACGCACCGATCTCGAGAGCGTCATGAAGCGGGTGCGCGAGGTGCGCCAACGAGGCTATTCGCTCGAGTATGAATCGGTGTGGCCCGACACCGGAGCCATCGCAGTCCCCTTCCCCTCCGAAATCGACGGCTACCCGATGGCTCTGTGCGTGGTCGGCATGCGCGAGCGAATACGGCGTAATGAGGCGAAGATTTACAAGACCATTCGTTCGAGTCTGACTCGTCTCCTGGGCAGCGGAGGCGGCGCTCGCGCAGCCACTAAGACTCGACGCTCAACCTAGTCACCAGATCTTGCCGCCGACATAGCTGCCCGCCGCCGATTCGGGAGCGTCGCGACACAACACCACCGTGCCGGTCTCAGCATATCTTTCGTGAACGGACGTCATCAAAATTCCTCCGTAGACATCGAAACGCCTATGGTACTTCCCCGCTGTCGGGGGTCCAACGTCACGACGTCCAGTCGGTCTACCGCTTCGTCGCCTCGACCCAAGCTGCTTCGGACGCGAACGAACCGTCGGCAGCGAGCTGAAGATATGCAGCGGCGTCCGCAGGCAGCCCCGCGAACACGGCCCGCAAGGCGGCCACTCGCGCCGGTGGCGTCGCGATACGCGCTACCCAGGCATCGAACTCCAACCGGAACGACCACGCGTCCAAGATCCGTGTTGTGAACCCCGCAGCCTCCACCATCCCCTTCCACTCGGAAGGGCGATAGTCGCGCACATGCGAAGCGTCCCGCAGAAATTCGATCACCTGCAGCGCGGTATCGAACAGCGGCACTTCGGATGCGATCACGTCGATGACCACGAGCCGCCCACCGGGCACGAGGACTCGACGGCATTCCTGGAGCGCCCGCGGGACGCTCGCCCAGTGATGCGCCGAAAATCGGGTCACCACGAGATCGAAGGTTTCCGCCTCGAACGGCAGTTCTTCGGCCGATCCCTGATGGGTCGCGATGCCGCTGTGACCCCGCACCCGCGCCTCGCCTTCCACCACGCCGAGCATCGCCGCCGACGGATCGTACGCGATCACCCGCGGAACACCGCCGCGCGCCAGCGCGAAGCTCGCGTGCCCCGCTCCGCAGCCCAAATCGAGCGCGCGTACTGGCGCCGCCGTGGACGCGCCGCGGCCGAGCCCCGCGAGCCGGTCGAGATCCGCCCCCGTCGCATGCACCGTGCTCGTCAGATAGTTTGCGGCGTGGCGGCTGAATGATTCGGCACTGAGTTCCTGCTGATCCATCGACATCTCCTGATTGCCTCTTGAATTCCCACATATTGCCCCCGCTCTGACCGTAGTATGCTGAGATTCTCTCAGCATTTGAGGACCTGGGAAGACGATGCCCAACGCCCGATCAAGCGCATCGCTGCGCGCCCTGAACGCGTTCTCAACCGTCGCACGCGCGGGTTCTGTGGTCGCGGCGGCCGAAGAATTGGCGGTCACGCCATCGGCCCTCTCGCATCTCATACGTGAGCTGGAACGTCAGCTCGGCATTGCTCTGTTCACCCGCCAGGGACGCGGGCTCACCCTGACTCTTGAAGGCGAGCGACTGGCGACGGCGGTGGGACCTGCACTGCTTACGATCGAGGATGCGCTCATCGACGTGAGCCGCCGCGGCGCGGAGCTCCGGATCAGTCTTCTGTCGAGCTTCGCAGTGCATTGGTTGATCCCGAGGCTGAGTCGCTTTCAAGCGAAGCATCCGGACATCGAGCTCCTCCTCTCGACCTCCACCCGGCCCGTCGATTTGTCGACCGAGGCCTTCGATTGCGCGATCCGTCTCGGGCGTGGCGGTTGGCCCGGCGTAGCGGGCGATGAGCTCTATCGCGAGGAACTCATCGCGGCCTGTAGTCCGAAGTGGCTGGCAACTCGGCGCCTGCGCTCACCGAAAGATCTCCTCCGCATGACGCTCCTCCACGCCCGCGCCCGTCGCCAGGACTGGGCGCATTGGTTCAACGCCGCAGGCATCACAGAGTTCAAGGCCAACGTGGGTCCAGTGTTTGAAACGCGTGCCCTCGCCATCCAGGCCGCCATTGCCCAGATGGGCATCATGGTCGTGGACCCGCGCTTCATCGAAGCCGAGCTCGCCGCCGGCCAACTCGTGCGGCCCTTCCCGTTGCGAATTCCGCTCGACGACGCCTACTGGCTACTCTGGCGCCCGGGTCGCGAAACGGCACGCCCCATTGCGGCATTCCGCCGCTGGCTCGCGGCCGAGGTGAAACTTTCGTCCACTACAGTGGGGTGACGCGGGCGGCCGACCGCGCCGCCGACTCGCGTCGCTCGCGAATTCTCTCGAATTGGCGCTGAACGCTGGCCAGGATCTCAGGCCGGGCGGTCTCCGGTCGACCCGAATCGAACGGTGGCGCCGGTGCATATTCGATGCCGAGTTGTACGGCCTCCGCGAAATCACGCCCCATAATCTCGCCCACCACACTCAACGCGAGATCGATGCCCGCGGTGACCCCGCCCCCGGTACTGACCTTACCGTCTCTCACTACCCGCCCCGCATCAGGTATCGCGCCGAACAGCCTCAATAGATCGCGGGAAGCCCAATGGCACGCTGCTCGGCGCCCTTCTAATAGCCCCGCGGCTCCAAGCAGCAACGAGCCTGTGCATACCGACGTCACCCAGGTAGCGGTTGAGGCTAGACGCCGAATCGCGGCGAGATACTCCCGGTCCTCCATGGCAGCGATCGTGCCGAAGCCTCCCGGCACACAGAGTAGATCGCAACGCTCGACTTCAGCGAGTCTGGAAAGCCCCGCGAAAGTCATCCCGCCTTCGGCCTCGAGGGTTCCGCCCGTCACAGACGCGAGCACGGCGCGCGCCCGCGGCAGCCGAACGAACACTTCATAAGGCGCGGTGAAATCAAGCTGCGTAACCCGAGGGAAAAGGGCAAAAACGATCACGAAGTCGTCGCTCACCATGGCTCGCCTCCTCGGGTGCTTGCTGGGGATCTCGGGATGAGTATGCTCCTGCGACAAGCTGGCACGAATGACACGTACCCCTCCTTTTATGCCAACTACCAAAATCACCTCTGTCATGCGCACCTCCTCCACCCCAGACACCCCGACCCGGCGCTTGGAATTCGTCGTGTTCCCTCATTTCCAACTCCTGGATGTCACGGGACCGATCGCCGCATTCGAGATCGCCTCGCGCTATCGCCCCGGCGCCTACGCAATACGCGTCGTCGCCGCATCGCCCGGGCTCGTCAGAAGCTCCTCGACCCTAAGCCTCCACGCAGATCCCTTCGGCGGCCACCCAACCCCCGACACGCTCTTCGTGGTGGGCGGCGAAGGAACCCGGGCCGCTCTCCAGTGCTCCAAGACACAGATCTACATCAAGACCCGCGCCGCCAAGGCCCGACGGGTGGCGAGCATCTGCTCCGGCACCTATTTCCTCGCGGCAGCCGGCCTACTCGACGGGCGGAGGGCAACCACGCATTGGAGCAGCGCGGCTGACCTGGCGCGTCGTTATCCAAAGGTCCGGCTGGAGCCCGATCGGATTTTCATCAGGGATGGCCGAGTCTGGAGTTCCGCCGGCATCACTGCGGGAATCGATCTCGCCCTCGCGCTGATCGGCGAGGATCTCGGCGAGCCCGTGGCACTACTCACGGCGCGGCAGCTCGTCGTCTACTACAGGAGACCCGGTGGTCAGTCACAGTTCTCCACTCTCCTCGAGCAAGCAACGCCGGGTAACCGCTTCAACGAGCTACTCGATTACATCCGCCGGCATCTGCGCGAGCCACTGCGCGTTGAGGATCTGGCTACCCAGGCAGCAATGAGCCCGCGGAACTTCTCCCGCGTGTTCCAAGCGGAGATGGGGACCGGCCCGGCGAAATTCGTCCAGCGGCTGCGCGCCGAAGCCGCCCGCGCGGCACTCGAGAGCGGCGCGCAGTCCGTGGAAAGCGTAGCGCGAGACTGCGGCTTCGGCGACACCGAGCGCATGCGCCGCACCCTTCGACGGCTTTTTGGAGCGTCGCCCGCAACCTGGCGAAGAGCAACCGACCCCGGACTCAGCGCCGCCGTCGGCCCCGCCGACGTGGCGCCTCGTACACCACGTCGAAAGGCACTTCGAAATCGTCCAGATCCTCGTCGCCAGCGCGCGGCTGATAATCCCGCAGAACTTGAGCACGCCGTTGCGGATCGCGAAGCGCGAGTCGTTCGGCTTCGAGAGATCGGATCGCCGTTTTCAGTTCCGCGATCTCGGCGCTGAGTTGCCGATCCACGAGCTTCGGCGTCGGCGCTCCGCGGCCTGACGCGGCCAGCGCCTCTCTAAAAGGCGCCACACAGCGCTCGAGTTCCTCCGTGAGGCCCGCGAGCTGGTCACGAAGAATCTGGTTGTAATGGGCGAGGCGCTGCGGCGGTACCGACGCCAGATGAGCCGCATCGATCTGCTCGATTTCGAGCTGAAGCCCGAGGAGCGAGAGGAGATCGTCCTTCTCATATGCTTGATTGACACGCTGCATCAGGCCGGTCTTACGGTCCCGTAGGGCCGCATCGGGTTCGCGATCCGGATGCAACGCGCTCACGAGCTTTCGGTAGATAGCTCGCATCGACTGGGAGACTTCCCGCTCTGCCGCCCGTCGCTCCGCCTCGGCGGCTTCCCGTTTCGCAGCCTGCGCCTTCGCGCGACGGGATTGTGGTCGGGGCCGCTCGGGTTCTGCACTTTGAGCTTCGCGCTCCTCGATGGTGCGGCGAGCGCGCTCAAAGAGTTCCTCGGGACGCGTCGCGCCATGATCGTCGCCGACATCGACTCCAAACACGTCCTTCAGCATCTCTTGGGCAAGCTCAACCTGAGCCTGCTCCAGCTCCTCGTGAGAGTGATCGCTGTATTTGTCGTGGAGAGCTTCGAGTTCAGGGTCCTCGAGGTCCTTGAGGATGCCGGTCACAATAACGAGAAGGAGCTCCCGCAGCTTCTTCGGCTCGCCGCGCCCGAGGCGAGCGCCGCCCGCGGGCGCATTCAGCAGTTCGTCGATACCCCGCGCCATAGCCCGCTGGCTGTCGAGGAACTTGGCGCGCAGCGGCGCGAGTTCGCCCGCCAGGCGCTGATTGAAGCGCACGCCATAGGCTTGCCATTGCGCTATTTCCTCGCGGGTCGCCTCGATCCGGGCAGCAAGGCGATGGAAGGCTTCCTCGGCGGGGCTAGCCGGCCGGCGCGTTCGGAGGACCGGCGTCAGCGCCGATGGCGCCTCGCCGACGTCATCGAACAGTGAACCGGTCGGGGAATTGATCATGCAGACCCTCTGGCCGTGGCTGCGAAGCGTATCGCAGCTATGGCATGCCGAGATACCGGCAGCATCGTTCGCGCCATTACTATGGTACAGTCTCTGCCATGCCTTCTACCATAAAAATGGATGCGAGTGGCCGCCTGGTGTTGCCGAAGAAGGTTCGCGACCGGCTCAGCCTCGCGGGTGGCGCCACTCTGCGGGCCGAGGTCGTTGCGGGGCGGGTGGAGTTGACCCCGGTCGATGCGACAGAAGCGCTTCCGATGGCGAGGAAGCGCGGCATCCTGGTGCTGAAGCAGTCTGGGGCGGCCGTCGATGCGGCGGCCGCGGTGGCCGCCGAGCGCGAGGATTCGGAATCGCGTGGCCTTCCGAGGTGAAGCGGTTTCTCGATTCCTCCATCCTCGTCGCGGCTTTGCTCGAAGACGAACCCCACCACGAGGCGTGTCTGGCGCTTCTAGATCGCCCGCGCTCCTCAGCTTGGACGCACGCTCTGGCTGAAACGTTTTCCACCCTCACGGGCGGTCGAATCGGTAATCGAGTACGCACGGTGCAGGCAACGGAGTTACTCGAAGCCCTTCGACCTCACCTCATCTGGGTGGCGCTCGATGCGGCTGATACCATCGCGGAGATTGCTGAGGCCAGCGTGCGGGGCGTGCGGGGCGGCGCGTTGTACGATGCGCTGCATCTTCGCGCCGCGCGTAAGGCCGGCGCCGAGGTTCTGTACACCCTCAATGCCAGACACTTCCTTTCGATTGCGCGGATCGGGGACCCGCGCATCGAGACTCCCTGAGCGCCGCGATCCGCCCGCGTCAACAGGCTGTTGAAAATCCGATTTTCAACAGCCTGATTTCGGTGCAGGGACGCACCGACAAAATCAATGACCGACGAGGTCATTGATTTTGCGAGGCGCGTAAAAGTCGCGCCTTTTGCGCGCCGAGGGTGAAAAAGGTCAGGACGACCTTTTTCACCACCCTGTTAAGCGTTCCGACCAATCACCTCGATGAGTTCGCCCACCGCGCCGCGCAGATACAAGCCGTCCTGGTGTTCGGCGGTGAGGGTCGGCAGAGCCCCGCTACCTATCGCCTCGATCCCGTTGGCGCGGATATTCGCGCGGACCCGCTCGAGGTCATCGACGATCAAGGTCATCATCGCGAAACCGGTACGGTCGAGCGCCAGCGGATACACCGTACCCGGCGGCTGAAGATGGCGGAACTCCCAAACCTCGATCCCAGTCTCTTCGCCCATCACACCGAACCTGAAATAGGAACCCGGCGGAAGGCCGGTGAGAGTGTTGAGGCCTTCCTGGTCCGCGGCGGTATCCCGAGTCGATTTGAGACCGAACGCCGCGTCATAGAAATTCCACACCGGCCAGCGATCGAGACACATGATCGAGCAGCCCTGCAACGCGCTGTGCAACACGTCGGGGGTTCCGTACATGAGTTCGGAGGGAAGTTTGACCGGCCAGGGTTT
>Ga0116226_10002126_pt1 | contig 17191 bp, 20 predicted proteins | sample S1TSphfallax_FD_89692 | JGI IMG/M metagenome (GOLD analysis project Ga0116226, IMG submission 89692) | Host-associated microbial communities from peat moss isolated from Minnesota, USA - S1T2_Fa - Sphagnum fallax MG | ecosystem: Host-associated > Plants > Peat moss > Unclassified | place: USA... | reverse complement strand
TTAGTTTAGCCATATTAGTTTTATTAATGGTTAGTTTAGCCATATTAGTTTTATTAATGGTTAGTTTAGCCATATTAGTTTTATTAATGGTTAGTTTAACCATTTTAAATTTAGACATGGTCAATTTTGTCATAATTATTCATTCATATTGATTTTAGCCATAATTAATTTTTTCATAATTGGTTTTGCAATAAAATATTTATTCATTAATTATTCTAGCCATATTAATTTTATTAATGGTTAGTTTAACCATTTTAAATTTAAACATGGTCAATTTTGTCATAACTATTTCATTCATACTGATTTTAGCCATAATTAATTTTTTCATAATTGGTTTTGCCATAAAATATTTATTCATTAATTAATTTAGCCATATTAATTATATTAATGGTTTTCTTAACCAAAACTTATTTACTCATGATTAATTTAACCATTTTTAATTTAGCCACGGTTAATTTTGTAATAAATATTTTAACCATTTTGATTTTAACCATAGTTACTTCATTCATGTTTATTTTAACCAAAATTAATTTTTTCATAATTGATTTTTCCATAAAATATATATCCATTGGTTTAACCAAATTCATTTACTCATGGTTAGTGTAACCATTTCTATTTTAACCATGGTTAATTTTGCCATAAATATTTTACCCATTTTGATTTTAATCATAATTACTTCATTCATCCTTATTTTAGTCATAATTAATCTATGCATAATTGGTTTAGCCATAAAATCTTTATTCATTGGATAGTTTAGCCATATTAACTTTATTCATGGTTAGTTTAACCATTTATAATTTCACCACATTTGGTTTAACCATAAATTATTTATTCCTTAGTTAGTTTGGCAATATTTATTTTACTCATGGTTAATTCAATCATTTCTAATTTAGTCGTAAAATATTTATTCATTAGTTAATTTAATTAGTTTAGATTTAGCCATGGTTGGTTTAGCCATAAAATATTTATTCATTGGTTAGCTTAACCTTATTTACTTTATTCATGGTTAGTTTCACTATATTTATTTTTAAATGGTTAATTGAATCATAATTAGTTTAATTCATGGTCATTTTTCTAGAATTATTTTTAATTTTTGGTTGGTTTAACCATTATTAGTTTAATAATCATTAATTTTTCCATAATCAAATTTTTCTAGGTTAAATTATCCACCTATTTAACTTATGTAATGTAAGTATGTGGTTAAATAACCTAAATACAATTAGCTTATATGTAGGTGTATTCATTTATACATACCTTACCTATATTCCACCCATTTACTTTTATTTTAACCTATAGGTAACCTAGTTATATATGCTAGGGTAGGCCATTTATATACCTATGATAAATTACTAGTTGGTTAACTAGCTATTTACTTAAAATACATTAATGAATGTGTATATAAATAGTTAATTATTAATTATTACAAATACATTGTTGATAATATATAATGAATTAAGTCAAAATTGTAAGGATTAGTTATAATTTGGTTGTAATTATCAATCAACAATATAATACATTATAATTATCTTGATATTTTACATAATTCAAGGATTTATAATACGGTTGTAATTATTAATTATAATTAAATAACTAGATATTAACTATTATTAATTATTTTATATATCTCACATAGTTATTTAAGAATGATGTGTGGACATGAAAATGTTTCTCCCTCCCAAAAGTTTGTCCCATATTGTTTGTGATCTATTCCAAATGATGAACAATATAAATAGATGCACCATAAGCATCCAAAACATAAGAAATATTTTTAAAATGAAGGCCACTTGGGATGAGCCAATTGAAAAGGCTCAACCTAAAAGGCCAAATTCAAAATGAAATAGGATTTTGCTACCTAGGTCATCTAGGTGTATGTTTAATCTAGGTGGTGTACATTTAAGCTTAGTAAAAGTCATAGTTTATGTTGCCCTAACCTATTTTAGGTTGTTATACCTAATTGTTAATTATAAGCTTTTAGACCTAGGCCTAGGAGTTTAGGTTGTAGATTCCTATACATAGGGAGTTTAGGAATAGATATCTAATTTTAGGTTCAACCTAGGTTGTTTAGGTCATATCCACATGGCATAGCCTAGTGGCCAATGTTTAAATGCCATGTGGCATAGCCTAGTGGCCAATGTTTAAATGCCATGTGGCATCGCCTAATGGCCAATGTCTAAATGCCATGTGGCATAACCTAGATGGCCAATGTTTAAATGCCATGTGGCATAACCTAGATGGCCAATGTTTAAATGCCATGTGGCTTAACTTGGGTGGCCACTATTTAAATGCCACATGGCATTTGCCTAATCAAAATGGTGTTTGACCAGCCAAAAAATCATTTGACTATTATATTGACTAGTCAAAAGTACTAGTCAAAAATGCCAACTTAGGCTTGGTAAAAAAATACATGGCCCAATCACAATGGATAGGTTCAAAACGACTTATCCAAAATGACTAAAAGGTTTATCTAATACCTATCCAAAATGGGTCTTTTTTTTACCAAATTTTGTAGTAAAAAAAATAGGAATTCTAATAATGTTTAGGTTGGAAGAAAATCTTTGGTAAATGTTGTTTGAAAATATCAAGGGGTATACTATCTTAACATGTAATATAGATACTAGTTCAACTAGTATATTAGATGGAATAAGCAGTATAGATACATGTTCAACAGGTACACATACCTATTCAACTAGGTTCAAACTTATTGATGCAATCAAATTAATATGTTGCTCTAACTTGACTAGTATAAAGACAATTATGGTTCCTATTGAAAAACAATCTTGGTTTTGTAGCAAACATTAAATCTTTTTTTTTGTCAAATATTTCAAAATGGAAATCATAAGAAACTAACATTTTAGCACGCTTAGTTGGTGCTCCAAGTTTCTTAGTAACAAGTGTAATTCTAACTATATCAATTCCTTGTATAGTGATAGTATTGTTGCCCCACTCATGAGACACTTTAGCATCCTTTAGCCAAGGATGGCCTAACAACATAAAGTAGCTAGAGTCTAACACACTATTTTGCATCACAATAAAAGTTACTACATAAGGAATTCCATGGACAAGAGTCTTAAAACCATCTTCAATCAAATTCTTCCCTTGAACATGTATCATTGCCATTTAATGATCAATGGCAACTAAAGCAACTATTGGTTTAGGTAAAGAAAGTTTTGATGGTATTGAATTAAAATGTAACATTTGATATCAGGGATCACTTGCAATAATTGATCCAAGTTCAATGTATACTTGGTTTCCATTCTAAAGCAAATATATATTGAACTTAACTTTTTTTTGTTATAACTTGTTTTGAAATCATAGGTTATTAGTTTGCATCACTAGTTCGATTTTTTTCAATTGGTTGAGTTGTAGTAAGATTATTAGGTAGTCCAACCTAATTACTCTACAATGATTCTTCATTGATGGTATTAAGTTGTTTATCAATCCCACCACATTGTGGTTGTTTGATAATTTCAATAAATGAATCCCATATACGTTTTTTTTATTGCTAATCTTTGGTTCCTTTGGCTTTAATTGGCTCCCTTTCTTAAAACACCTATTGTTTTGGTTGTTGACTATGAATAATAATAGCACCTACTACATTAACTGGCACATTGTTGATTTTAAGTGGTTTTGGTGTTGTCGTAACATTAGAATTAACAAGTTTAGTTTTGAACATGTTTTGTACCTCAATCTTTCTGGGACATTTTCCAAATTTATGTTCACATTAAAACATATTATATAGGGATTATGAACAGGTATTCTACTCAATTTGGTAGGTTGGGTTTTAGTTTCTACTATAGGTTCTATAGACTTAACTATGGCGATTGGTACAACTAGTACCTTTCTTTTCGTGTTATGATAGGTCTTTAATGTATGACATGTTTTACCCCAATTGGTACATGTTAATGTTCATTTGATTGCAACATAGGTACTACACGTTTAACTATTATATTAACCTCTGGTGTGGATAGCAAAACATTGTAACTCAAATTAATATGTCCACTTTCCTCACATACTATAACAACTTCCTTGTGCTTAATCAAGGAATTTCTCTTTGTGAAAAAAATTTGCACGCCTTTCCACATGAAGACATGCAACTCACAAAACTCATTTAGGGGTGTGTCCATTTAGAGGATACCAAAACATTTTGAAAGAATCAAAACTTACCATGATAAGATGTGAAGAAGCATTGTATTGATGTTTAATCAATGTTGACGTTTGATAGTTGACACCCTTTTGTTCCACTTGTCATAACATCTTCATAACATCTTCAAATCTAACATGCATAAGGTTGTTGGAAAGTTAATTTCAAAAACAATAATGATACAAAATCTTATAAGCTTTTATTTTGGAGATCAAAAGTTATGCTTCAAAATTGAAAGTTATTTTGACCATATTTGAAGGAAAACTGACTTCAAACCTCCTTTATTTTCCAACAAGTGCAACTCATTTATAATAGCCCCAATGATGCAAAAATTTTAAAAGAACATTTTACACCTCTTAAACTAATATTTTTGAAGTTTGAGACAAATCCAATGATGGATATGAAAGGAGAAATTATTTTAGTAAAAAATCCAAAGGCTTGTTCATGGATATTATTCCACGAACTCCAACTATGACTACTTGCTACACATAACTTTTTTCCATGTTCTTTTGTTTACACACCATTATTTCCATGAACAACATTTCTTCACCCATAACAAACTAGTTTTCTTCTCACACACTATTATCCCCTTCTTCCTAAGTCCTCATGCTCCTCCCTTAAAACTTCCTCTTCCTCCCCAAAAACACAAGAGAAAATTCTCCCAGAAATAATCACTTCCCATGACCCTTCCTTGAGTTTGTTCTCCTTGTCCAATGGAAGTTTGTGGAAATTTTTCCCTTTAATCAATTGCCTCCTCATCTTTCATGAACCTGGGAATTGAAAATGATTTGACCTTCCAATGGACTTTTGGATGATAATTCTTATGTTTAATGAAACACTAAGAAATTTCCATCCTCCAATTAAAATAGGATGATAATCTTCATGACCAATGGAATTGGAGGATTCATCATTTTCCCTACCTTGGATATCTTGATGGGGTCCTTGAGTTTAATCATTACCAATTCCATTTGTTTGATTTCAGCATCCTATTTCTTCATCCTATTTTTTTCGAGTAACTAACTCCTATGATAGTTTATTAATAGTAACAAATAAACATCCTTGAGTTCCCATTTGACTACTCAACTCCATAACATTAGTAACATTCCCATGTATTATTTACTTATTTAATACCCCCTAGTTATTCCTTACCATATATTAATTAAATGTGTAGTACATAGTAAATTGGAAATATAATTTTCATTATAAGAATTCCCATGTACTTTCTAGATCCACCATCGAAATTAAGGCTTCATGAATCCATTAGAATTAAGATGTTAGGGTTTTCATGTAGTTCTGTCATCATCACCGCACATTACGCCTACCCTAATTTCTTAAATAAAGGCATCAACCTCCTTTGAATGCAAGTACCAAGTTATTTTAACTACCCTTTTGGTTTTTGTTGATGCAAGTGAAAATTCAATCATGGTAGATGATGTTGCCATGCCTTCAAATCCTCTAGTTGTGCCAATAGAAAAAGAAGAGTTTGAAGAAACATTGTTTGACATGAATGTCTTCTAATTACCACATGAAGAAGAACCATCTAGAAGATTGGTGCACACCTAAATCAATTGTTGAGCATTGGATTGTCAATTATCTCCTACCCACATGCCTTAACAATCTACTTAGAATTTGTTTTTGCTTGTGTAGTTGCGCCATAAAGGTTCAAAGAGTGTTGATGTGAAGATGACATTGTTGTTTTCACTATCAAACTTGAATTCCCAACAATGGCCATTATCATTGGCTATGAGGTCTAATCAACCCCCTTTCCATGGAACATCGAGTCGAATACCTAGCTTGCACCATTTGTTGTATTTTAGACTTTTTGTAGTTGTGATATTTCCCATCTAAGTTACTCACTAAGTTGTAGTTTACTTGAAGCTACTCAAATGGAAATGATAGTTTCTAAATTCGATTTCAGTTCTATTTAGGAACTTAATATAAGTGAAGTTTGACTAAGGATGTCCTAGGACTACATTTTAAAAATCTTACAAGTACATCATTAGTGCTTGAAGATTATTCTATAAAACTACTTTAATATTGTCATGACAAAATGTTACTGTTAATTATGGGCTTATATTCCCAATATATCAATAAACCACATTTAATTCTACATCCTTTTTCCACCTTTTTGCAACATAAATAAGATAATGCACTCTAGAAGATTTACTAGGTTTTAGAATTAATTAATTACTATAACAAATTAAATAAAAAGGTTTTTTGCGTTTAGAAATATCCAAAGGCTAATTCAACTATTAATAATTAGTACTTAGAAGTTTATAAGGATTCAAATCGTTATTACTAAGAAAATTTATGGAACTAAAACTTAACAAATTGCTAAATTGTAATCCATGGTTCACATTGTTCATACCTATAGTTGTTAATCTTAGGTAAGACAATAAACCTAAGTTAAAAATAGTGATGAAAGAAAATATGTTGTTATAACTTGGAGACAGTTTGCTAGTTTCAATAAGCATTCATAATATACTTCAACATGTTTGGCGGTTTATTGTTGTATATATCACAATTGCTTATAGACCTCCTCATCATTCTTTACATTTTTGAATCATTTGTAAAATGTTTATTCCAACTTTTCAAAAGTGCAATTTAGATGGTCTTGAACATAATTTTCTCCCCGTTCAAAGATACTATCCTTGAGAATAAAACTAAACAAGTTCATGATGTCAACTTCCACTATTTCACCATTAGCTTTAATGGCCTTCTTGAACACTTTAATGTGAACATCAAGGTCAATGTCTTTGACATAAGTTGGATATTGTAATCTCATGTATGGCAACTTGGTTGTTAGTTCTTCTATAGGTTGTACAATAGGTGGTTGATACCATGGTGGTATAAACATGCGTGGGTCAAGTGCTAGCCATCCGTAAGATCCAATAGGTGGATTGAATGGTGATCCTCTAGACAGATATCCTCCAAATGAACTTCCCCCGTGTGAGTCTCTAAGTTGTCTTCCATTCGATGGTTAGTGAGTAGAACCTTTGGGTACATAGTTGGTAAACTATTATGACTAAGTTGCCTGATAATTAATAGGTATTGTTGTATGACTTATACTAGGATTCATGACTTGAATTCCTAATGCATTGGGTACTACTATTATAATGGTTGGAAGAATAGGTTGATGAACATTCATCACTTCCTCCCTTAACAATTGCCTTAATCTATCATTAACAAACAAATAGTAATTGAACAAATGTTGCACCTGTTGACAATATGAACATGTTGATGTTCCAACACCTTGATTTCCTCTTGAAACTAGTTTGTGATGTGGAACTTGTGATCTTTCACCTGGACTAGGTACTAATTTGGCACGCTAGGCATCTTGTGGATATGTAATTCCTTGTTGAACAATTGTGGGTGTTACTCGAGGTTCAACAAGTTTTAAATGCAGTATAAAAATTGATTAATTAGACAATTTTTTATCAATGTGACAAAGCTACTCCAACTTATTGAGTAGGTGAAATCGTTCCATCTCCAAATTAGTGGGTACCAAATTGATATTGGTGTTTGGTGGGTGGTTTTGGAAACTAATAGATGTTACAATTAGTGTACATGCACCAGTTCTAGGCAAATTGTTAACTTAAGGTTACAAATTGCCATGGTTGTCATGTAAAGACAATTTCATCAAATGGATGAACATGTTCATGATTATCATCATGATAAACACTCATTACCCATGGTTGGGTTATTGTTCATAATGTTTTTTGATGAGTGGTTGAGAGTGTCATTGGGTCTCTTTGGACAATTAGTTCTTCTACATTTTGGTGTAGTTCATTAGCCTTTCCCCTCTATGCTACATCTATGTTTGGTGCATTCACATGTTCATTTCCCACAGGTTGCATTTGTTATTCATCTTGCTCTTGTGTAAGTTTTAGAACAAGTTGATGTCTAACTTGTTCTAACTATTTTTTAAGACTTCTAGTGTCTACTCTTGACATTCTAAAATCAATAGGTTCTAGGAAAACCTTTGTGTTAATTTTGAAATTTTTATAACAACCCCTCCCAACAATCAAAAGTTTATAGAAAACTTCTTTTTACAAATTGGGCATTTATTTTATTTCAAAATCTTTACATTAACCTTACCCTATTCCTAATGTGTTCAAACTAAATCATGAAACAACTTAAATCCTAATAATTATATAAAAACAATCAAAACATGAAACAAATTAAAATTCAAGTGTGACTACTTTTTAAACCTAATTTACTAAAACCATTAAATTTAACCAAAAAAATTTAATGTGATTACTTTTGAATTTTGATCCATTGCATGGTCATAAAATGTTTATGGGTTTTTTTTGTTCCCATTAAGGTTTTTAACTTTTGATTTTTCCAACAACATGTTCTTAAAAACATGTACATCTAAACTCCAACAATCTAAAACTAACAACAATTCCTAAACTAACATGCACACAAATTACTCAAAGGTTCAAGAAACTTGGTTTAAAAAAATGCTTCATGTTCCAAAATCAAAATAAAAACACAAAATCAAAATGAAATCAAAAGTCTTCATATTCAAACAAGTTTTTCCTCCTAGTCTTATACTAGCTAATTCAAAAATGAAATAGTTGTAACTAACTATTAAAATAGTCATTGGCTAGTATTTAAGCTAGTAGCCCAAATTTTCAAAAAACTACACCTTGTTTTATTACTTGTTCAACTACTTGTTCTGCCATTTGTTTTGTAGACCATTAGTTGATTAACTTGTCAACTTGTCAACTAACTTAGTATAATATTACCTATGAGGTTCAATAACCAGTTAGGTTAAATAATGGGTTAGATCACATGTCAAGTTTAACAACCTACCTAAATCTATAACCTTGTAAAATGATAGAAATGAAATGAAATTATTATATATCTTTTTAAACATATGTCTCCCCTATACATGAATAGGTGGTTTTACATCCATTTGTGGTTTTATAGTTCTGATTCCTTCCCCCATTTATTCAATTTGTGGTTTTACTTCAAGATGTTGTATCTTGGATACCTCTTCTTTTGGTGTTGGAATAGCCTCCACCTTTTCATGTTCTTGAATTTTTTGTGGTTTTTTTTCTTTTTAACCCCTTCCTCTAAGGTCCTATGGTTTCTATGGCTATACTTCCTCCTCATGAGTTGCTGCACTTCTAAGGTCATGTGGTTCCTTAATTTACGCTTCCTCCTCCTAGGCTATTCCATTAGGCCTTGCTTATGTCTCTTCATTTTGGCCCGATACCTCTATACTTGTTGGACTATCACAAATGAAATCTAGAAAATTCTTTTTATAAGCTTCCAACTTGTATTTCAAAATTCTTTCATCAACTTTATGGTGAGCCAAATTTTTTTCCATCTCCTTTGTAAAATATTCTTCTACAACTTCCCACCGTTCCTCAAATTCTAGCTCAAAATCCTTAGTCTTGTTCTTCATCCTCATTAGGGTATAATACTACAACATTTATTCATAATCCTTTAATATTTTCTTAACACTAGCTGGATCCAAACTCTTCATCTTTTCATGTGCCATCTCCAATTGTGCTTGCAAGTGCTACAAATTCCTCTAATACTCCTTGTCCTACATTAACTTCTCTCTTTTTGCTTATGTTGCCTTTTTTTTAAGCTCTTCAGACAGCAACAAAGACACATTATTCAAATTAGTCAATTTCAAATCTGTTAGAACATTCTCCTTCTCCTTCCTTTTTTTAATCAGTGCTTTCACCTAACTATCCAAAACCTCTTGTTATTTCTTATGAAGAAATAATGCCTTTGTCCACTTTTTCTTTGTGGTTTCCCAAATTTTAACCTTTTTCCTTAAATCTTTCAAATTTTCCTCTTGTGATTTTAGCCATGCTATGCCAATCTTGAACTCTTCATTTTCATCCTGTAATTTCTTAATGAACATTTTAATCTTTTGCTCAACCTTTACCCTATTCTTCCTCAAGATTCCACATTATGCTTATACCCCTTCTAAATGTTTTTTTCCTTATCTAATTCCTCCTATAACATTGCCTTCTCCTTCTCCCATGTAGCCAATCTATTTTTCAAAATGTTTACCTCCAAAGTTAAATTCACCATATTTAGACTCACAATTACCATGGTCTGAAATAACTTAGTTACCTTATTTACTTTCATGACTTTTGTAGCTACTTCCTCCACATACTTTGGTGTATTTGTTTGTGTCATAGGATTTTCAGGTCCTTTGGCAGATGATCCCAATTCCTGCACCACTCTTCTCCCCAATTAAAATTCAAATGGGAATCCTTTTGCAAATTTTGGTATACTGGGTGGCTCTTATAGTTCTACGGGTCTAAACTTTTCAAAAGTTGGTTATGTTGCCATTATCTATGTCTACAGTTTAGTAACCTAGAAACCTTCCTATGTTTATTATTGTTGCTACTATAAATGTTGTTCCAAATGCTATAAATGCTATGAACTTGTTGTGGTTTCCATCCAATTTTCATATACATTTGCATCAAATTGCAGATGTTTTTCACCTTTCAAAACCTTTACATCATGTTTTTAAACTTTCGGCCTCTACTCCTTCAATTGTTTCTCTTGTGGAAATGTTGTTTATGGTATTTTTGAAGTCTATTTGATTGCCTATACCACTGTTGGCATTACAGATGGTTCCATTTTTCCCCTCATCATTTTTGTGCCCCTAGATATGTGCTTTCATGTTCCCTCTTCACTCTTCATCTTAAGGAGGCTCTTCCTTCAACTATGTTATTCCATTTAAGAACATTTCTTGGAGAGTCTACTAGAACTTTCTTTCTGTTTTCTAATGTTGTCTACATCTCCTCCCTAGTTATTTAAACCTTGGCTAATGGTTTATGTGGATTCTCCTTTTGATACACAAATAGATACTAGAAGATTTTTGCCAATACCAAGGCATATTGACATGTATTTTTCTTATCCCCCTTATCCTCTTTAACATACTTATACCACTGATCCAATTGACTACATAGATTATTGAATATAATATGTGCCCAATTTACTTTTTGCCCCTTTTCTACTTTCACCAATGTAATAACATCCTTGTTACTAAAATATTAGACCTTCTCCTTCTACTAAATGACAAATATAATGGTAGGATATCTTATAGAGTATGGTAGACCCAAACTCTTTGCATTTCATTGATTTTCAAAAGAATTTGTAGGTGCAAGTCTACAACTTTATAATGCTTGAATTGCTAATGACTTATTGGCATGTCCTTTTGGTTCTTCTACATACCCTTCCGCACACATTCCAAAGACATTTACAATTAGTTGTTTGTTAATTACATACACCTTATCCTTATGCCCAAAGCAAATATTTGTGCCCTTGATTTCGAATGTGTCCAAAAATTCCAACATTACATCGAACATTGGTGCTTGCCACTCCAAAGTAACCAACCTTGCTTTAAAAGCCTAGTCTTCTTCCTTAGCAATATCCTTCCAGTTCTCCATTCATTCAACATGCTTGTCATAATTTTGTTTCTTATGTGTCCACATGAATTGCTTAAGGTTTGGAATTTTAATACATTTCTTTAAAAATATAGCTCTATCTAGTATTGTGCATCTTCTTTTCACTACAACTTCCGATTCACGCCTCTCCATCTCCATCACCCTTTGTTGTGTTTCTACCATTACCTGCACCTCTGTGACTTGTTATACTTCCACTTACACTTCTGTGAGATAGTTGTTCTTCCGCCTCAACAATGTTCTCTTCCCTTGCACCATTCTGCATTGTCTATGCCTTCACAAAATGTTGCTCCACAACTTTGTCTTTCTTTGACTTTTCAATGAACATCGGATCTACTAATGTAACTCCTAGTTGTGTCAGCTCTCTTACACACCGTCTTCTACTTCTACACAAAAACTCAATTACAAATGTTCCAATTATATCTATGTATTGAATTATCGTTTGTGCAAATTGTATCTTCTCATTATACGCCTTCCCTTTTGCACATTCCGAAAATGATGATGAATGTGATGGTAATTGTATAGTCTACAATTGAATATTCAACATGCCTTCTCTTTCTACTTTTCTCAACTCCTTTTCTACTTTTGTTCTTTTCAATAATTTCGCTTCCTCCTCCTGCTTTCATTTGTGTTCATTCCTTTGCGCTTGTTATTTTTTATAGTTTTTCAATGGCACTCTTTGCACTCATGTTATTATGAACTCCAAAACTTCAAAAATGTGCACAACTTCCTATAATAAACACAACCTCCTTTCGATGATTACCATGTTTTCTTTTGTCCTTGAACAACTCGCCCATCACATTCAGTTTTGAACATGCTTGCCATATTTTAATTAATGCATGATCCTCAAAATTAATACGCATGTACATCAAATTGTTGCCAAATATTTGGGTTTCAAGAAACATAGGAAAACAAATAAACATTTTTGCTAGTTGGGTGCTTGCATTTATTGCCCACACACTTATGGCTACTAATTGGCTGGTCACACTAATTGGCCCATGTGTGGTCTTTATACGATTCCTCAATGTATAATGTTTAGTATTTACAATTTATGGGTGGGGAGGGAAAAAATTTTAACACAAAGTTTGGATGTGACAACATGGTGTGTAGGCCATTTTTTATTGAACCATTGGAGATGTTCTTACCCACCCAACATATTGTCAAATAACCTTCACTTCAAACCCCCTCTAACCCAAAAAGGAAAATTAGGCATTTTCCATTAATAGGCATTGCCCTCTTTTTCCCTAATTATGTTCAAGGCTAATTTTTGGTCAGACTATTGTAGTACCCAAATGGATTCAATAGTGTCAAACAATTTATTTATTTATTAGAATGTATTTTAGCACATAAAGTATCAATTTAAATATTTTTGACATAAATTGTAAAAAATATTTTTATTTTTAGCATGGATGAATGTAAGAATAATTTTTCATCCACTTGAAATTTGTTCAATTGTTATGTTTCTTAATTAAATTATTTGCCTTCACAAAATTGATTCTTATTTCCCTTTTAATTTCCCTTTCAACAAACTTAGAAAACAACAAGTTTATGAAAACATGGTGAAAGCTTATTCATGAAAGTTTTCTTGAATGATATTGAAGGTTTTGGTGGGGATTTCACTTTTGTGATTTACAAAGCTTTTGGTAGAGGTTTGAAATATCCAAAATGGGCAAAGAAAGATTATTTATAACAATGTTCAAAAGCATTACAAGTGAGGAGAGAGAAGCAAAATTGAAATGTGATGTACAAATTTTCAATGAACAAGTTGTTCAAAAGTAATCAGTTGTTGACAAATTAGAGAAACATCATGTTGGTAGCTAAGAAAGGTTGAAGCTATAATATTATCTCCACAAGAAATAAAGAAAGAGGATGAGGAACCTACTAAAGATGGGAAGCTCAACAAAAGAAGAAAGGATTGCCACCTACAAAAGATGATGGGAAGTAGTAAAAAAAAAAAGGATCCTACACAAATTGGTTTCAACTTCATTGGTGGCCTCCCATTGTTGTTGTAATAAAAAAACATGGTAATAATTTTGGAGCATTACACTTTTTAAAAACATCGTTCAAAAGGCCCAACAAGCAAAGTCCTTATGAAAAATTCAGTAGGGCATGCTTATGGGAGTGGTTTGTTACAAGTGGTGAGTTAAAACCAAACTATAAGCATGCAATGGAATTTGGGACAACAATGAAATCCAACAAAAAATCTATGCATGCATTGGAATACTACCTAGAAGTTCGTGACTCACTTGTTGTGATGTTATGAAAAATGAGAAAAGTAGGACAATCACTTTCAATTGGCATTGTGCAACCTATTTTTCATGGAATGATAGAATTTGCATCACTGAATATCTTATAAAAAGGCCTTGGAGGGGTTATAGTCACAAGAGAATTGACCCATCAATTTATAAAATAATAGATGAATTGATTTTTCAGAATGGCCACAACAACAAGAAGTAAACTACCACCTAACTGGTTTGAACAAGGATGCAACATGGTTTATTGAGTAGTTTATTTAGTGAAGGCTTATAACATTCATCCAACCCTAGTTGTTAATAGTAATTAGACATGTGTTCATATCATCCCAATAACAAGAGAAAGGACTTGGGAAAGTAAAGGATCAAAACACATTCAAGTTTTAGGGGTTGAAGATGAAAGACAAATTACAATGGTTATATCTTCAGTTATAAATGGTTTTTTGCTTCCCTATTAGATTGTGTTCATAGGTACTACTCATTGCTATCTACCATCATCTAATTAAGGAAAAGAAAAATGCATGAATTTAGATTGGGATCTTATCTTTAATGAAAACCATTGGTCAACATTGGAACAATGAAGTAATTCGTCCATATGATCTTGTTGCCATACCTGCACATTCAAATTTGCCACTTAGGATTGTAGGAAGGTTAAAAGATTGTGTGGTTACTAAATTACTAGTCTATGCATAAAGGCCATGAGTTTTTGGATTGGATGAAAAAAACACACCCAAATATTTTGGTGATATTTATTCTAGCTAATTGCACTATTGTCCTCTAGCCAACATATGTCATTTTGTAATGGTTGCGAAAGCATGCATTCATGGTACAATTCAACTCTTGGACCATTGCAATCTTCAAACAATAGATTAAGGGCAACCAAAATCCATAGGTTGATTTCAAATTGAATAACCTAAAGCCTTGCATTTGTGAGTGGTTGCATTGCACATGGAAGCAAGTGCAAGGCATGGAGGAAACCATTGTGAAAGGGTGGGGTATAATAAGAATCACAAGGGTGTTCAAAAGTGAATTTTTGCTTGTTATACTGGAGGCAAATACCACCTTATTTAATGTCACATTAGACATTGAAAAACATAATGAAATAGAAATGGAGATAGATCAAGTAGAAGCAACATTGATAGTAATGGAAGAATGCTTGCAATAAGCAAATGTAATCACAACATTAATTGGAACTACAAGTTATACACTTGTTGGTAGCACAAGAAGATTGAAATAGTTAGTTCAAAAACAAATTTTTTTTTATGTAAGTAAAAAGTTTCATGGCTTTGTGATCATACCATGGTAATTCCATTCTGGCCATTGTTGGCATGTGCCATAAACTGTCCTAAGTGACAAAAACATTAGCAATCCAGAATTTTTTTGAAGTATTGAAACCTACTTTCAATTCCATTAAAGCTTAATTGCTATTTTTTTCACATGCCACAACTATTGTATGAGGTGCATCTTTCTTTCACATTGCTTCATCTAGGCTTGATAGGATTTACAATGTTTTGGAATGGTCATTAGAATGATGGTTTTTGCAATGCAAAATTAGGAAAGCCAGCAATGATTATAGACTTAAGAACATAATAGTGGTGAAAGATGGTAGAAGCATACAAGTTGTCAAACCTACCTTTCAACATTGGTTTTTTTTGTTGAAGGAACATTACTTTTTCATGTTATTATTTTCTAAGCTTGATTGATTGAGAAACCTATCCTAGTTAATCATGTGTATTGAATAATTGTGATGAATATTAATAAATCTCCATACACATGATTAACCAGGATGTAGCAAAAAAAAAATCTCTTTCAACTTGGAAAAAAGTTGAACTTCACATATAAGAAGGGTTTTGATGGCAAGTCTTAATTGTACCTGCTAGAGGTCAATGTTCTTTACTATTGCCATTGTTGCATCCACGGTTTGCCCAGTTTTTACATTGCAAAGCAAGCGTAGATCTAAGTGCTCTTGATCAAATTCTCAATCTTCATTTCCCATGTGATCAAACTATTCCACCTATAACCATGGGCACCACCACCACCAATGGCAATTTTAACACAAAATCCAATGTGTTGGGTAATCAATTGAACCCCTTATAGAAAGCTCACACAAAGCCACAAATTGTAATCATTGCCTCAAGTTGCCTAACACCTACTCCATTAATTGCTAACCACATTAGCTCCCCAATGAGATTTGCAACTTGTTCCCACCATGATGAATCAAACAATTAAGGAAAAGAATGCATGAGATGCTTCTCTCTTGATCTTTCTTTCTCTCTTCTATTTGCAATTTGTTCCCGCCATGATGTAACAAACAATTGAGGAAAAGAATGCATGAGATGCTTCTGTCTTGGCCTTTCTTTCTCTCTCCTCTATTTGCAACTTGTTCCCACTATGATGTATTAAACAATTAAGCAAAAGAATGCATGAGATGCTTCTCTTGACCTTTCTTTCTCTCTCTTTAGGAATTTTCGCTTCCATAGTTGGCACACATGGGATGAAGATGTACCAACTAATGTTAAACTTTCTTCTCCTTTTCCATTAAAATTTGAGGTGGCAATCAGAAGCAATCAAATTATTGTCAATGGAGCTCCTCCTCTTTTGTTTTAGCTACTATTACTACTACTTGATGACCTCCAACTATTACTTTTGCTGCTCCCTTTACTACCCATTTCCATAATCTTCCCTGGATCTAGTGGCTTCTAAGTCTTTGCATCCTCCTATGCTCCTTGTTGCTGTTATAGTTGCAATTGACAAAGTCTTTCCCTTCTTTTTGCTCTCCAAGCTTTCGAAAAAGGTCCATGTTTTTGGATCTGCAAAAGAATGCATGAAATTCTTCTCTCTTGGCCCTTATTTCTCTTTCACCAAGAACTCTCACTTCCATAGCTGACATGCATGGGATGAAGCTGTAGCAGTTGCTACACCTTCTTCTCCTCCTCCATCAAGATTTGAGGTGGAAATAGAAGAATAATAATTAATAAGCAATTTATTGTCAACGAAGCTCCTCCTCTTTTTCAGCTACTACTACTATTGCTTGATGATCTCCAACTATTGGTTCTATTGCTCCTTTTGCTGTCCATTTCCACAATCTTCCTTGGATCTAGTGACTTTAGAGTCTTCGTGTCCTCCTGTGTTCCCTGCTGCTGTTACAGTTGCAGGTGACAAAGTCTTTTGCTTCTTTTTGCTCTCCGAGCTTCTGAAGAAAGTCCATGTTTCCAGATCTACTGTTGCTACTGCTTGTCCTCCTCTTCCTGCACCCTAATCTTCCAAGCTCTTTCCACACATGCTATTCCCCTGCTGCTCCTTGGCATCACTACTCTCAACAAAGCCAGGATCCACATCCATAGCTGCAAGCT
>Ga0116226_10002125_pt1 | contig 17192 bp, 17 predicted proteins | sample S1TSphfallax_FD_89692 | JGI IMG/M metagenome (GOLD analysis project Ga0116226, IMG submission 89692) | Host-associated microbial communities from peat moss isolated from Minnesota, USA - S1T2_Fa - Sphagnum fallax MG | ecosystem: Host-associated > Plants > Peat moss > Unclassified | place: USA... | reverse complement strand
CGGCACGCCGGTCACCAGCCAATGCGCCACGCATTTCGCCAGTACAACCAGCTCCAGCGGCAAAGGCGACAGGCGCAGCAGCTCGAGCGTGCCATCCTCCCAATCCGCCTGAAACATCCGATCAAGCGCCAACAGCGAGGCGAGGAGCGCCGTTACCCAGATAATCCCCGCCGCAACCCGCGCCAACAGTGCTGGGTCCGGGCCGATCCCAAAGGGAAACAGGATCGCTGCCAGCACGAAGAACATGACCGCCATCGCCCCGTCGCCGCCCTGACGAAACGCGAGACGTAGCTCCCGCCGGATGATCGCGATAAACGGTCCCATTGCGACTACCAATCGACCGACAGCACGGCATCGACCGGCGGCCGCACCGGCCGGTAATCGGCGAGCGAGAGTTCCTGGACATCGGCCAGCCCGATCGGTTGATGGGTCGAGAGAATGACGATCCCGCCCGCCGCGCGATGCTGCTCAGCCAGCGTCATCAACCGCCCAACCGACTCGTCATCCAGCCCGACCGACGGCTCATCCAACAGCCAGATCGGTGCCGCCCCACAGGCCAGCCGCGACAGCGCCACCCGCCGCCGCTGCCCGGCCGAGAGATACCGGCACGGCAGATCGACCAGCGCCTCCAGCCCGAACGGCGCCAGCGCTTGGCGGATCGGCAGGGGTGCGCGTCCACCGATCGCTTGCCAGAATTGCAGCGTCTCGCCAACCGTCAGCGCGGGCTTCAACGCGTCCTGATGCCCCACATAATGCAGCCGCGCCCGATGCGCCTCGACATCCGCCGTGACAGGTTTGCCCTCCCAGGTAAAATCCCCCGAAGCCGGCGCCCCGAAACCGGCAATCAGCCGCAGCAAACTCGATTTCCCCGCCCCATTCGGCCCGGTCAAGACGAGACAGCCGCCGGGGGGCAGGTCGAATCCCAATCCCGCAAACAACAACCGCCCACCCCGCCGCGCCGCTATCTTGCGGGCAGCGAAAGTTCCGGTGGGAAAGGTAGATGATGGAGTCATGCGGGCCGGCATAGCATCTGGTCAGGCATGTGTCGAATGGTGGCGATGAGCCCGCGAGCGTAAGGAAAAGCTCCTCTCTGCCCTTTAGGGCGGAGGGGGCTATATAGAGCCGCCCTGTCCGATAAGGCCCAGCGACGCGTTTGCGGCTTCGGCGGAGAGGATCGCGTCGTTCAGGTTCTGTTGAATCCGCGGCACCACCTCTTCCAGAAGCGAAAGCATCGCTTCTACTTCGCCGCGGTAGTCGTTGAGGTCATCCGAAACCATAGTCACGCGTTCCTCTCCCGTTCCACCGCCCGCCAGCCGATATCCGTCCGGCAGAACCCCCCTGGCCAGTCGATCGCGGCAACCGCGCGGTAGGCATTCGCCTGCGCCGCGCCAACCGAGTTGCCGAGAGCGGTCACGACCAGGACGCGGCCGCCATCCGCGACCAGACTATCGCCGCGCTGCGCCGTACCGGCGTGGAAGATCTCGATATCGGCAGCTGCGTTGCGCGCCTGCTGGAGGCCCGCGATCGGCGTGCCCTTGACCGGATCGCCCGGGTACCCCTTGGCAGCCAGCACCACGCCAAGCGCGGCGCGCGTGTCCCAATCGAGCGTGATCCGGTCCAGCGTCCCCTCCCGCGTTGCGATCAGCACCGGCAGCAGATCCGTTTGGAGCCGGCGCAGCAGTACCTCGCATTCCGGGTCGCCGAACCTTGCGTTGAATTCGATAAGCTTCGGCCCGTCCGCCGTCAGCATCAGACCGGCGAACAGCACGCCTTTGAAGGCGCGCCCCTCCGCCGCCATGCCGGCCAAGGTCGGGCGGATGATCTCCGCCATCACCCGGCTTTCGAGCGCCGCGTCGAGCGCGGGTGCTGGCGAATAGGCGCCCATGCCGCCGGTATTGGGGCCGGTATCGCCGACGCCGACCGCCTTGTGATCCTGCGCCGAGGCGAGCGGCAGGGCGTTTGTCCCATCGCACAGCGCGAAGAAGCTGACCTCCTCGCCGATCAGGCATTCCTCGATCACCAGTTCCGCACCGGCCGCACCGAAGCGCTGATCCAGCAGCATTGCGTCGATCGCCGCGAGCGCCTCGTCAATATCGGCCGCGACCACGACACCCTTACCAGCGGCGAGCCCGTCCGCCTTGACCACGATCGGGGCACCCTGCTGCTCGACATAGGCTCGCGCCGTAGCGCGATCACGGGTTCGGATATAGAAAGCGGTCGGGATCGCATGGCGGGCGCAGAAATCCTTGGTGAAGCCCTTGGAGCCTTCCAGGATCGCGGCCGCTGCGGTCGGTCCGAAACAGGCGATGCCGTGCGCTTCCAGATGATCGACCAGCCCAGCCACCAGCGGCGCCTCGGGACCCACCACCACGAAATCGATCCGCTCTGACAGGCACAGCGCCAGCAGCCCGTCCTGATCGGTCGCCGCCACCGGCCGACAATCGGCGAGTTCGGCGATCCCGGCATTGCCCGGCGTTGCGAACAGCGCATCGCAGAGCGGCGAGCGGGCTATCGCCCAGCACAGCGCATGTTCCCGTCCGCCCGATCCGACCACCAATACCCGCATCACACCGATCCACGTTGCCTTCACCCTGTCCGGCTTCATATCATAGGCGATGGTCTCCGATAGCCCCCCAGCCGCGCCCGCCAGCAATCTGCCGGTGCTGTCCGTCGGCGAATTGTCCGGCGCGCTCAAACGCACGATCGAGCAAGCCTTCTCCTATGTCCGGGTCCGCGGCGAGATTTCCGGCTGCAAGCGCCATGGCTCCGGCCATGTCTATCTGGCGCTGAAAGATGCCGACGCGGTGATCGACGCGGTCGCCTGGCGCGGCGTGGCGCAGCGCCTGTCGGTGGCACCCGAGGACGGGATGGAGGTGATCTGCACCGGCAAACTCACCACCTTCCCCGGCCGCTCGAAATACCAGCTGGTGATCGAACAGATGGAGCTGGCCGGCGAGGGTGCGCTCCTGAAGCTGCTCGAAGACCGCAAGCGCCGGCTCGCCGCAGAAGGGCTGTTCGCGGCTGAACGCAAGCGCAAGCTGCCGTTCCTGCCGGCCGTGATCGGGATCGTGACCTCCCCAACCGGCGCGGTGATCCGCGATATTCTGCATCGCCTCGCCGACCGGTTCCCGCGCCATGTGCTGCTCTGGCCGGTGGCGGTGCAGGGCGAGGGGGCGGCGGCGCAGATCGCCCGCGCGATCGAGGGTTTCAACGCGATTCCGCCGGGTGGCAAGGTGCCACGGCCCGATCTCCTGATTGTGGCGCGCGGCGGCGGCAGCCTCGAAGATCTGATGCCGTTCAACGAGGAGACCGTGGTGCGCGCCGCCGCGGCGAGCGCCATCCCGCTGATCTCCGCGGTGGGCCACGAGACCGATACGACGCTGATCGATTTCGCCTCCGACAAGCGCGCACCGACCCCCACCGCCGCGGCCGAGATGGCAGTACCGGTTCGGCTCGATCTCAGAGCGTCGCTCACCATGCTCGGCGGCCGGCTCGAAAGTTGCACCGCGCGGTTTCTCGCCGAACGGCGCCTGCGCGTCGAGGGGCTGGGCCGCGGCCTGCCGGATCCCGCCAGCCTGATCGAGGGCGCGATGCAGCGTCTCGATGACCGCACCGAACGGCTCGATCTCGCGATCCGCCGCTTCCTCACCGACCGAAGCGCCCGCATCGCCGAAACCGCCGCGCGCCTGAAGCACCCGCGCGAACGGATCGAGGAAGCGACCCGCCAGCTCGACCGCGAAGCCGCACGACTCGCCCCGGCGCTCGCCCGCACGGTCGAACGCGCCTCCGATCGGCTGGCCCGCCTGTCGCAAGTGCTGGACTCGCTCTCGCCATTCAAGGTGCTGGAGCGCGGCTATGCCGTGGTGCAGGATTCAGGCGGGCATCCGGTCGCACCGGCCGTGATCACGCCAGGCATGGCGCTGACGCTCCGCTTTGCTGACGCGATCGTGGATGTGCGTGCGGAGTCCGGGCCGCATAAGGAGGGGGAGGTGGCGAAACCAGCGGTGCGGCGGAAGGCGGCTTCGGTGGGGGAGACGCGGCAGGCGACGTTGTTCTAGGAAGTTTGCCTTATGGAGGATGTCAGCTAAAATCCAGGGACGTTATGCAGGAGCGATGATCATGAAATGTCCGGTTTGCGGCGACGCCGAACTGATCCGCGGATCTTAGTCCTGGGTCTCCCGCGCCTACTCCTCATCGTCCCATAGTAGCCGGTCAAGAACCTCGGGCTTCATTTGCTTGATTGAACGCGCAACTTTTTCATCAAAGTGGCGGTCATTCGGTTCGACGCCCTTTTGTGCCTGACGCCCATAGCCTTGGACGAATTTCCTGACATTCGCCGCGGCAAGCGTGCGCCTTTCGCTTGCGTTGAGGTGCTTTCGCTTTGGGGGATTAGACCCTACCATGAAAGGCAGATCAATAGCCTATCATGGTGCAGTCAGGGATGGAGACAACCGGCATCAGGTTGCTACTGTGTGACTTTGAACACGGTCCCTGAGCCAACGATTCCCCCAAGGAGTGTCGTGCCATAAAGGGCGCCGGTTTTGTCAATCAGAAGGGTCGATTCAGGGACCGCGCCATCGGGACCGGCCTCATTATTACCGACGGAATTGTTTCGTCCAAAACAATAGACGACCGAGAAATTCCAGCTTGCGCCGCTGGTCGCGGGCGCGGTCAGCTTAAACACCATACCGTCGGAAAAATATCCGCCCGACGATGTCGTTCCGTAGAGCGCCCCAGACGAATCGGCGACCAGGGAGCCGACCGGGTCAGCACCATCTGTGCTGAAATCATAGATATCACTTTCGACCCAGTACTCCTGACCGAACGACGGTGGGGTCAATTTGAAGACCTTACCCAAATAGAAAGCGCCACTACCCTGTGTGACGCCATAGAGCGCACCATTGGCGTCTTTGATGAGGCTGCCTGACGGTCCCACCGGGTAGTTCGCAGTCGTTGCAACGCTGTAGAGCGTGGTTTCGGCCCAGGACGTCTGGCCTGTAGCTGGCGGGGTCAGCATGAACACTGAGCCGCCCGTCGTGCCATAGAGCGACCCGCCGGCATCGGCGATCAACGCGCCTGATGGTGCGGACCCATCCGCGTTGCCCTGGAAATTATAGATCACGGTCTCGGTCCAGGTCGTTTGGCCGATGCTTGGCGGATTGAGCTTAAAAACCGTACCGAATCCCGGCGTCGGTGGCGGGTAGGCATATATGCCGCCATTCATGGTCGTTCCGTAAAAATTCCCGTTTGCATCGGCGAGGAGCGCGCCGGCCGGCCCGGTCCCGTCGCTTTCGTTATATTGAAAACTATGCAGAACCGTCTCGGTCCAGGCGGTTTCGCCGCTTCCGGGCGGCGTCAGCTGGAATACGGTGCCATATCCGTTCTGGCCGCCCGCATAGGTCGTCCCATAGAGCGCGCCGCTCTTATCCGCGATGACACCGGCAAGTGGGCGGGAGCCGTCTTCCTCACCGGTGAAGCTGTAGATCGTGGTCGTCGTCCATGGCTTGGTCGCGGTCGCAGGGGGCGTCATCTTAAAGACGACGCCAAAGCCATACGCACCGCCCTGTGCCGCCGTGCCATACAGGTTACCATCGGCGTCGGCAATCAACGTCCCGTTCGGCTGTATCCCATCATTGCCTTGAAAACTATAGAGCAGGTTTTCAGCCCAAAGCGTGCTGCCTTTGGCGGGCGGGGTCAGTTTGAAGATGGTGCCATCTGCGATCCCGTTATGCCCGCCTTTCTGGGTCATGCCATAAAGCGCGCCCTTGCTGTCGATGATCAGCTTGCCGGACGGGTTCACGCCATCCTTGCCGACGCCGAATTCATGGAGGTCGGTCTCGGTCCAGCCGGTCTGGCCGCTCGCCGGTGGCGACAGCATGAATGCCCTGCCAGCCGAGTGGGTCGTTTCTGAAGAAATCGTTCCATAAAGCGTCCCACTCGGGCTGATAATCAATGATGCCCCGCCGGACAGATAATCGACTGGAGTCGCTGGAAACGAATAGAGCGAGCTATAAGTCCAGGCGGTTTGGCCAGACGGCGGTGGCGCCAATTTGAAAATGTTTCCGGGGGAAAAAGCCGTCATACCGTAAAGGTTACCGCTCACGTCCACCGCCAATGCGACTGGCGAAGAATTCGCGGTCGCCCCATTGCTATGAATTACCAGATAAGACCACGCCGTTTGACCTGCCGCTGGAGGACTGAGTTTGAATATGACGCCGTTCCCGAGTTGACGCCCATTCGTCGACATGGCGCCGTAGATTGCGCCGCTGCCATCGGCGACCAAATCCTTAAAACCATCGTACTGGTCATATGGAAATTCATGGATGATAGTCCTGACCCAGGCCTTTTGCGCCTGCGCCGGCGGCGTCAATTTCCAGAGCTCATTACCGCTGTGCTTAGCGGTATCAACGCCGATATAGAGCGCCCCATTGGCATCAATGACTGGTTTCGTCACCACGCTGGGTACGACAAAATTATACAGTACGGATTCGGTCCAGGCCGTGCTCCCGGGTGAAGGCGGCGTTAGTTTGAATATGGTACCCGCACCATAAGCACCACCGGACGATGTTGTGCCATAGAGCGCGCCGCTGAAATCCTCGACCAGCGCACCTTGGGGAATGCCGCCGTCATTGCTGCCTTGGAAGCTATACAGAACGGTTTCTTTCCATACCGTATGGCCGGAAGCCGGAGGGCTGAGCTTGAACACTGTCCCCGCAGCTTCGGCACCGCCGGCAGCCGTCGTGCCGTAAAGCGTTCCACTTTTATCGGCCAGTAGGCCGGATTGCGGGTTAAAACCTGTCGGCTGGCGTTAAAGCTGTGCAACACGGTCTCTTGCGACGAGGCCACGGCGGCGGATGAGAGCCCGAGAGCGACGATCGCACCGACGCGGAAATGCTTAAACCAGCTGACCATAAATACGGCTCCGAATCCTAAATCAGCGGGGAGAGTGCTGCGATCGCTGCCGCGTTACGGCAGAACCTTAAAGACGGTACCTGCGTTGCTGCTACCGCCATATTCGGTCACACCGAACAGCGCGCCGTTGGCAATAACCAAAGACGAAACCGGATCGGTGCGGTAAGCAAAATTGTACAGCCCCGTCAACGTCCAGTAAAACGCCCCATCGATTGGCGGCGTGAACTTCAACACTGCGCCATCCTGCGTATCCAACCCATAGAGAGCACCATGCGAATCCGCAATCAGCGCACCAGATATCCCATAAGAATAAGATGGGCGCGGCGAATCGAACGAATAGAGAATTCGGATCGCCCATCCGGTCTGGCCGGATGCCGGCGGAGGGATCAGCTTGAAGACGGTGCCAGGAGCATCCAAAAACCCGCCAGTTTCCGCCGTTGTGCCATAAAGCGCACCGCTCGAATCGATGATCAGCCCTGACGAGGGCGATTCGCCGAACTGCGGGTATAAATAATTAAAACTATAAAGCGTTGCCTGTGTCCAAGCCGCTCCCTTCGATGTCGGCGGGATCAGGTCGAAAATGGCGCCCGTTGAGTTATCCGTTTCCGAACTGACGCCATAGAGCACGCCTTTAGAATTGGCGACGAGCGACGCGGTACTGTCGTAACTACTCCCGATCACCAACTCGGTCCACGCGGTCTCGCCCCCTGCCGGTGGTGACAGTTCGAAGATCGTCCCGGCCGTGCCGTAGAGATTTCCCGTCGAATCCCCGATCAGCGCGGCGGCCGGATTGGCGCCATCCGTCCCGTTGAAGCTGTATAATATCGTTTCCGTCCACCCCGACCCGCCGGCTTTCGGCGGGGTCAGCTTGAATACCGTGCCATAGCCGTAGGTGCCGCCCTTGCTCGTGGTGCCATAGAGCGCGCCGCTCGTGTCGGCCAGCAAGGCGGCTAACGGGTTTGCGCCGTCCTGACCACCAGCGAAGCTTTACAGAACCGCGTGGCTCCATGCCGTATGGCCTGCGGCTGGTGGGGTGAGTTTGTAGATGGTCCCAACCGACGCCGTCCCGCCGGCAAATGTCGTGCCGTAGAGCGCACCGCTGCTATCGGCAATGACGGCAGCTTCGGGGATGGCACCGGACGTGCCACCAGGAAAACTATAGATCACGCGCTCTGGAGATGCCGCCGCAACGCTGGAGGCGAGGCCGAGACCCGAAAAGATCAGGACTCGGATGAGATGGGTTTGCAAGGCAAGTGCTCCAGCTACGCTAAGGGAAATATACTCGCATCACAGGCTCAATACTGCAACCTAAAAGCACTAATCGGCCCCAAACCGCTGCTCCCATTCCGCGAGGATTTGCTTATTCCGCACATAGAGTGGCGCCTGTCCATCTAGCACCCGAACGGCATTTTCCAGCGCGGTTTCGACGAAGGCTTGCAGCGCTTCCGTCGTGTGGCCGATCATATGCGGGGTCAGGATCGCGTTCTGGAGATCGCGCAGCTTGCTGTCCGGCGGCAGCGGCTCGGTGGCGAACACATCGAGCGCGATGGCGCGGAAGCGCCCGGCCTTCGCGAGATCGTAGAGCGCATCCTCATCGATAATGCCGCCGCGTGATGTGTTGACCAGGATCGCCCCTTGCTGGATCAGCCCGAGGCGCCGCGCATCGATCATGCCGCGCGTTTCCGGGGTGAGCGGGGTCAGCAGCGTGATGATATCGCTGCTCTGGAGCAGCGCGTCGAGCTCGACCCGCTCGACCCCATCGGGTAGCGGGCCGTGCTGGCGCGGCATATAGGTCTGGAACCTAACCTTCCAGGGTTGCAGCCGCTCGACGATCGCCTGGGCGATGCCGCCGAACCCGATCAGCCCGATCCGCTTGCCGCGCAGCATGCTGCCGTGGGGCGGCAGCGGTTCCGGCCGGTTCTCGCGCAACAGCATTTCGGCGTGGCGGAGATCATAGACCGCCGCCAGCATCAGCAGGATGGTCGATTCCGCCATGCTCTCGGTGTTTTCTGGGGTCTGACCATTGCCGACGAGGATGCCCAGTTCGGTCGCCGCTGTCTCGTCGATCGCATCGGTGCCGGTGATCGGCGACAGCACGGCGCGCAGCGTCGGCATCGCCTGCATGAGATCTCGCGAACAGGGCGATCCGACGACAAACAGCACCTCCGTTTCGGCCATCGCGGCTTGATCGTTTCTCAGCGCCTCGGTCGTCGGGAAGCGCCGGATCGTGACACCCTGCGGCGCCAGCGTGGGCTCGATCGGTGCGAAGATATAGTCGAAATTATTGGCAACGATGGTGAGCTGCGTGGCCTTGCTCATCGCGATCTTTCCTTCCTGCTATGACTGAGGCCAACGCCGATGCAGCCAGAACCATTGCTCAGGCGCATCGCGGACCCATTCTTCAAGCTGCTGGTTCAGCTGCGCCATAGTCGCGGCAATGTCGGCATGGCGGTCGCCACTCTGCGGCAATGTGAGTGCTGCGCTGACGGTAACCCGAAACCGGGCACCGGTCAGCCGCTCGACGCGGCACGGCAGGATCGCGCAATCATAGCGCAGCGCCAGCTCCGCCGCGGCCGGTGCGGTCATCGCAATGCGGCCAAAGAACGGCACCGGAATCCCGTCATTCATCTTCTGATCGATCAGCATCGCCACGGTGCGGCCGGCCCGGATCGCGCCGATGATCCGGCGGGCGCCGGACGCCCCCTTGGCGATCGGATCGACGCCCAAGCCCTGGCGCAGCGCCAGCATGATCGCTTCGATCGCCGGGTTATTAGCGGCGCGATAGATCTGGGCGACCTCCAGCCCATATTGCAGCGCGGCGACGCAGCCAACTTCCCAATTGCCGAAATGGCCGGAGATCAGCATGATCGGCCGGTTGGCGGCGCGCGCAGCGTCGACATGCTCGGTGCCCAGTACTTCGACACGCGCATCGGGTCCGAAGCAGCGTATCTCGGTCAGATGCGGATATTCCGCCGCGACCCGGCCGAGATTATCCCACATTCCCCGAATGATTTGCTGCCGCTGCGATTCGGTCAGGTCGGGCAGCGCAATGTCGAAATTGCGCAGCGCCCGGCGAGAAACGCCCAGCCCGGGACCGATCGTCCGCCCGATCCAACCGCCGACCGCGGAGGCGCGATCGAGTGGCAACGCGCCGAACAGCGCAAAGACGAGGCGCAGCAGAGCGGCCTGAATTGTTTCCGACAGAGTCGAAGACCGTGTCATCGCAGCCGGTCCAGCACCGCATCGATCAGGGCGGTATCCTCCGGACCATTCCAAACGAGCCGCACCGGCAGCGCTTCGATTTGAGTCTTGTAGGAGTCCGGCAACCGCACCCAATCCTTCCGTGTCGTGATCAGCCCCGCGCCGCTCGCCGCGGCCTGTTGTACCAAACCGGCAAGTTCGCGCTCCCGATAGCGATGATGATCGGCAAATTCGGCTTTCCCGACAAGATCGGCGCCCAGGGAGACCAACGTCTCGAAGAATTTTTCCGGCCGGCCGATTCCGGCGAAGGCGAACAGCTTGCGTCCCTGCCAGTTGACCGTACCCATGCTGGGCACGAGCCGAGCGCGCGCGATCGGTACGCTGCCGAGCCTGGCCGCAACGCCGGTCTTATCGTCGCCGATCAGCACCGCCGCCGATGCTTTGGCGATCCCCGGCGCGATGCGTTCGCGCAACGGGCCGGCCGGCAGGGTGCGGCCATTACCAAATCCATAGGCGCCATCGATCGCCAGCAGCGTTGCGTCCTTAACAAGGCTGTGATTCTGCATGCCGTCATCCAGCAGCACCATCTTGGCACCGAACTCGACAGCCATCCGGGCACCCGCGGCTCGATCGCGCGCAACGCAGGTCGGTGCTTGCTCGGCCAGCAACAGCGCCTCGTCGCCGACGGCGCCAGCATGGTGCCGGTCGAGATCGACCCGGATCGGTCCGGCGAGATCGCCGCTATAGCCGCGCGTCACGATATGCGGGCTGATCCCGCGCTGCTGCAGCATTTCGGCAAGCGCCAGCACCAGCGGCGTCTTGCCGGCCCCGCCAACAACGATATTCCCAACACAGATCACTGGGACCGGCATCCTGACCGGCTCGGCTCGGCGCGCGTGGTGACCGGAAGCGGCGTCGTAAATCAGCGATGCTGGGACAAGCAGGTCGGACAACACGCCGCGACGGCGCCAGAATTCAGGGCTGCGCATAGCCAGCCGTCTCCTCTCTGCCCTTTAGGGCGGAGAGGGTTAGCGAAAGGGGGGCCGTGCCGACACGAGATCGGCGCCGATACGCGAGTGTCAAACCCCCCCCTCACCCCGACGCTCTCCGCCCCAAAGGCGGAGAGAGGGAGACGCTAATCTTTGCGGCATCAACGGTGCCAGACGCTCGAAAATCTTATCCACGACGCCGCGCTCGGCCTCAGCGATCTGACGGCCGGCTTCGCCCATACGGGCGCGCGCAACCGGGTCGGCGATAAGGTCGCCGACGGCTTGCGCGAGACTATCGGCATTGATCACCAGGCGTGCAGCACCGGCAGCGTCCAAGGAAGCGGTCGAGGCGGCGGCATTCGCCATATCCGGGCCGTGCAGCACCGCACGACCGAGCGCGGCCGACTCCATCGGGTTGTGGCCACCGATGGCGCCCGGCACACCCATCGATCCCGCCACCAGCACCAGCTCGGTCAGGCGATAGAACAGGCCAAGCTCGCCCAGCGTGTCGATCAGCCAGACATCGGTATCCAGGCCCGGCAGTGTGCCGTCACTGCGTTTCACCGCGCCGATACCGCCTTGTTCCAGGAGCGTCATGATTGCCGGTGCGCGCACCGGGTGACGCGGCGCCAGCAGGGTCAGAATCGTCGGAAACCGGCGCCGCAACTGCCGATGGGCTTCGGCAACGATCAGTTCCTCGCCCTCATGAGTCGAAGCGGCGAGCCAGACCGGGCGGTCGCCGATCGCCGCTTGGATTGCGGCCAAATCCGGCGCGGCACCAAGCGGCGTGGTCATCGCGGCCTTGAGATCGCCGACGCTTTCGACCTGACGCGCGCCCAGATCCTTCAGCCGCAGCGCTTGTTTGGTATCCTGGGCCAGGACGAGATCGAATGCCCCCAGCAACGGTCGTATAATGCCCGGCATCCGCCGCCACCCACGCCAGGATCGCTCCGACATCCTTGCATTCAGCAGGGCCATCGGAATGTCCCGCGTTCTGGTCTCGACGATCAGGTTCGGCCAGAGCTCAGACTCGACCCAGATCGCGAGATCGGGCAGCCAATGGTCGAGGAACCGTCGCACGGTTGGTGGATGGTCGAGCGGCGCAAATTGATGCCATGCTCGGTCAGGCGGCAGCCGATCCGCCATCAGCCGTGCCGAGGTCACGGTGCCGGTGGTGACCAAGACGGAATTATCGGAAGCCGCCGCCAGCAGGCGCTCGATCAGCGGCAGCAGCGAGAGCGATTCACCGACACTCGCCGCGTGCAGCCAGATGAGCGTACCTTTCGGTCGCGATCGCGCTGTCCGACCCCATCGCTCGTCGAGACGAAGCTTGTCTTCCTTACCGGCAGCGGCGCGCCGGGCCAGCACAAGTCGCGCCAGCGGCGCCACGCCGTATGTTGCGAGACGATAGACCGACAGCAAGCTCATACCGCGTGCCCGCAGTGTCGGTCGGCCTCTTGCGTGATATTGTTGAGCCGCTCTTCCAGCGTCAGGCGCGCAGCCTCCATGCCGGCTTCGTCCATGTCGCGGTCGACCCGAAGCGGCTCACCCCAGATAAAGATTCCGCGCGAAAACGGCAGCGCCAGATGGAACCGATCCCAGCTACCGAGCAGGCGACGGCGTGTTGTGGCATAGGCAAGTGGCAGGATTGGCGCCTGCGACAAGCGTGCCGCGGCAACGATGCCGGGCGAGACCTGCATCACAGGCCCGCGCGGCCCATCCGGAGTCACGCCGATATTCTGCCCGCTTGCCAACGCGCGCAGCATCGCCCGAAGCGCCCCGGCGCCGCCTTTGGATTTTGATCCGGTGATCGTGCCGAGCCCGAAATGGCTGATCGCATCGGCGATAATCCGGCCATCGCCATGGCCTGAAATCAGCATATTCATGCTGACCCCGGCCTGCCACGCCATCGGTGCCATCAAGAGCCGCCCATGCCAGAACGCCAATATGAACGGCTTGCCCGCATCCCAATAGGCGCACGGCAATTCGCCACCCAGTGTTTCAAACCGGCTGGTGCGATAGACGAGGCGAATATAGGCGGCAATGAGCCGACACAGGAGCCGCCGTGCCCTGGCCGAACGGAGTAGGCGCTTCATTGGCCGGGGCTTGTACCCCTGGCAGGGGCCGCTGGCAATGGCATGGCAGGGACATCGACGCGAATGATCCGCCCCTGAGCAGGGACGGATTTTCTACCGCACCATATGAAGATTGTCCAAAAACTGCCGCGCCGAAGCCGCCCAGGTGAAGGCGCGGGCTCGCTCTCGGCAGCGTTCCGGGTCGATCTCCAGCGCGCCCAGCGCCGCACGGCCGAGATCCCAATCGAGTTTGCCGGCGCCGGATGTTTCGATCACATCGAGCGGCCCCGCGACCGGAAACGCGGCAACCGGCAGACCGCATGCCAGCGCCTCCAGCAGCACCAGCCCGAACGTATCGGTCTGGCTCGGGAACACGAAGACATCGCTCAGCGCATAGAACGCCGCGAGCTCGTCGCCCTCGCGCCGCCCGACGAATCGCGCATTGGGATAACGCTGCGCGAGGCTGGCGCGAATCGGGCCATCGCCGACGATGAGTTTCGTGCCCGGGAGGTCGAGATCGAGGAAGGCCGGCAAATTCTTTTCGACCGCCACGCGGCCGACATAGAGGAAAATCGGGCGCGGCCAATCGGTGGCGGGCTTCACGGCAAGGGGCTGGAACTGATGCAGATCGACACCGCGAGTCCAGCGCGAGAGTTGCGTGAAGCCATAGGATTCGAGCTCCTGCCGCACGGAATCCGTCGCCACCATGGTCGAGGCGGCCGGTGCATGGAAGCGGCGGAGAAGTTCCCAGGTAAAGCGCGGCGGGATCCCGATGCGCGACTCGATATAGTCCGGAAATTTTGTGTGAAACGAGGTCGTGAACGGGATCTTCCGGCGCCGGCAAAAGCGGCGCGCGGCAAGGCCGAGCGGGCCCTCAGTTGCGATGTGGATCGCGTCCGGCTCATCGCCCGTCAGATGCCGCTCGATCTCAAAGCCGGGAACGATAGCCAGCCTGATCTCGTGATAGGTCGGGCAGGGAATTGTCGTGAAATGCTCCGGCGTGACCATCGAGACGCGATGGCCCAGCAGGGTCAGTTCCCGGTTCAGCGCCATCAGGGTCCGCACCACCCCGTTGGTCTGAGGCAGCCAGGCATCGCTGACGATGGCGATTTTCATCTATTCGGCCGGCACGGCAACCGGTTGGCGGGTCAGCCGATCGAACGACCGGATTTCCGCCCAATGGACGATCTCCAGCCGCCCGTCGCGATGTTCGACGAGTGCGGAGCAGCTCTCGACCCAGTCGCCGTCGTTGCAATAGAGGACGCCATCGATCATGCGCATCTCCGGCGTATGGATATGGCCGCAGACGATCCCGTCGACATTGCGCCGGCGTGCCTCGGCAACCAGCGCTTCTTCGTAATTGCCGATAAATTCGACGGCATTCTTGACCCGCGCTTTGATATAGGCCGAGAGCGACCAATAGCCGAAGCCGAGTTTGCGTCGGATCATATTAAAGATGACATTGACGAACAGCATGAGGCTGTAGCCCCAATCGCCGGCAAGCGCCAACCAACGTGCATGTTTGACCACGCCATCAAACATATCGCCATGGATCACCAGCAAGCGCTTGCCGTCGGCGGTCGTATGGATCGCCTCGTCCTGCAGCTTGATGCCGCCCAGCTCGATCGCGGCCATCGAGTAATCGCGCAAACATTCATCGTGATTGCCCGGGATATAAATAACCTCGGTGCCCTTGCGCGCCTTACGCAGGATTTTCTGGATCACGTCGTTATGCGACTGCGTCCAGAACCAGGATTTCTTAAGTCGCCACCCATCAACGATATCGCCCACCAAGTAGAGCGTATCTGACTCAGTGTGTTTCAGGAAATCGAGTAGGAAATCGGCGTTGCACCCACGCGTACCGAGATGAACGTCGGAAATCCAGATCGTCCGAAAGTGATTATCCGGGCCAAGGTAACTCATCGGCGCACAGGCCCAAGCTGCTGCTAGATCGTTTTTAAGATAACGACCCTAAATATGGGGTCAAGTTAAAGTCTGACACACAAAATGTCATGAATTCGTCATGAACTTGCGAGCATCATACTATCCAGGTGCAGTCTTGGTTTTACGAGGCAGGCGGCCATTCGCGGTAGTCCAGGTCACGCCAATCCTGGAATTTCCGCCGGAACTGCTGCCAGTCCCGGGCCAATTGTTCAAAAATCAGCAAATCCTGCCGTTCACCCTGACGGATGAAGTGCTCGCGCAAGGTTCCGACCAGACGGTAGCCGTTGAATTTCTGGGCCGGAATCAGCCTTACATTGCCGCCGACGATTTGGTTGACGATCTTGTGCAGGCCTAAAGTGAAGAAGGCGTGATTCAGCATGTGAATGAAATTGAACGCGGTCACAGAAGTCGCCGCGCTGTGGTCGCCGACATAGACGCCCACAGTGCCGATGCCGGCTACCGGATCACTCACGGTGATCGAGCAATAGCCGACCGGCTTGCCGGCGACTTCCATGATCCGGTGGGTGAAATCGCTCCGCGCATTCGAGCGCAGGATCCAGGCGCGTTGTAATTCAACGTCATACGGCACCTCGGTTAGCATTTGCCGGGCAATCACCGGATCGGTGCGCCAATCGAGCAGCATCGCCGCATCATCGGTGACAATCGGCCGATAGGTCAGAAGTGCATTTCGCATCGTGCGGCTGGCGATCCCTTTGCGATATTGATTGACGATAATGTGATACCCTGCAACCGAGATAGGGGACAGTTCTCTGCGGGAGTAAAGCTTATGGATAAAAAAGCGTTTTTCGCGCTGGTGGCGGAGGTTCTGGAGATCCCGGCGGAGCCCCTTAAGGGCAGCGATGTCCTCACCGAAATCGGCAATTGGGACAGTCTCGCGGTGATCACCTTTGTCAGCATGGTCGATCAAACCTTCGATATCATCATCGATGGCGAAAAACTGCACGCCGCCCGCACGCTGGATGATTTGGCTGCTCTCGTCGGGCTTTAGTCGGAATTTCAGTGCTCACAGCGTAAAATCCCGCAAACCGCAGGTCGCGGTGTGTCCCACCAGGCGCTGGCCCAGGACCATCCGACGCCGAAGCCGCTCAGCAGTAGCCGTACCCGATCCGTTTCCCCCCGCTGTACCCCGCCCGACAGGCATTCGGTGAGTGCCAGCGGGATCGAGGCGGAACTGGTATTGCCATAGCGGCTGAGCGCCAGCACGAGTTGCTCCGGTGTTGCGCCGATCTTGTCGCCCAATCGCTGCAGCATCATGGCATTGGCCTGATGCAGCACGACATGATCGGCCTCTGCAATCCTGTGATCAGCCAAAGCAAGGACGCGGCGGATTGAGGGGTATACCTGCTTCAAGGCAAAGGCCATGACCTGCGGCCCATCCATGAAAAGCCGGGGCGCGCCGGGCGCTGCTGTACCACCCGTGGCGCTGATCAGGTAGGGTGCGCCGGCGCCATCCGTTCCGAGATCGAACGCCATGGCCGGCCCGGTCTCGGCGCCGCTCTCCAGCGCGGCAACCGCCACCGCATCGCCGAACAGCGGTAACAGAGCGCGGTCATCACTGCCGATCATCATCGAACTGATATCGCCCGCGACCAGCAGCGCCCGTTTGGCAGCACCACAGGCCAGCATAGAAGCCACCACTGAAAGCCCATAGACAAAGCCCGAGCAACCGAGCCCCAGATCAAACGCGGCTGTGGTCATGGCGAGATTCAGACGCTGCTGTAGGATGCAGGCGGTTGCCGGCAAGGGCCGGTCCGGCGTCTGTGTCACGACCACGAGCAGATCGATGCCGCCTCGGTGCCAGCCAAGCCCGTCGAGCAAAGAACCGGCGGCGGCCGTGGCTAGATCGCTGACCGTCTGGCCAGTCGCTACCGGTCGCTCCGTAATGCCGGTGCTGGCAATGATTTTCCGTATGGTCTCGGCGCCAAACCGCTCCCCCAGATCCAAATTGGCTTGGCTGTTGGCGGGTAGCGCACAGACGAGCCCTGCGAGCGTGGGGGCGGGGAGGCTGAAACCTGGCATCCTGATCTCCCCATCCGGTCCGTCAGTTGGT
>Ga0116226_10002124_pt1 | contig 17195 bp, 12 predicted proteins | sample S1TSphfallax_FD_89692 | JGI IMG/M metagenome (GOLD analysis project Ga0116226, IMG submission 89692) | Host-associated microbial communities from peat moss isolated from Minnesota, USA - S1T2_Fa - Sphagnum fallax MG | ecosystem: Host-associated > Plants > Peat moss > Unclassified | place: USA... | reverse complement strand
GGTGTTCAGAACGAGCGCGGGCCCGGAAACATACAAGGCCGCGAGGTGCTCCTTCGCGTGCATGACGATTCGCGCAATCGCCGTCACCTCCGCCGCGCGCATCGCCTCGCGCAATAGCGCGTACACACGCTCCGATTTCTCCGCGGGCTCGAGATAATAAGGGCTCTCCAGAACCATCTGCGGCAGCTCCGCTGCCTCGATGAAACACTCGATATCGATGGTCTGGGTCGATCGCGGAAGGGCGGCCCGGATCTCCTCTTCGGAGAGTACGACATACTCACCGTTCTGCTGTTTCACGCCCTTGACGATGTCCTGGGACTTGAGCTCCTTACCGGTGCGCTTGTTGTACCGCTTATAGCCGACCGGATCGAGCGTCTTGCGATCGAGCCACTCGAAGTGGACTCCCTCGTCGCGCGAAGCCGGATAGAGCGACACCGGAATATGTACCAGCCCAAAGCTGATCGCGCCCGACCAGGTCACCCGCGCCATGTTCCGCTCCCGAATGTACTTCGGGAACCACTACGCAAAATTCGTGCCTAACTGGGATCAGGCCCCGGTGAATCAGGCACCGCCACTCGCGAGATTGCGGCACAGTTGAGCTAACTGGCGCTCGAGCTTCAGAGACTCTCGCGGCGAGAGCCCACCTATCGCGCGAGCGGTCGATTGCGCGCCGAGTTCCACCAGCTTCTCGACCAAGGGCTCACCCGCGCGGTCGATGTACACTCTGAACGCGCGGCGATCCACCGGATCCGCGGCTCGCCTCACATACTTTTGCGCGACGAGCCGATCGATCATGCGACCGAGGGTCACGGGAGTTATCTCGAGCGTTGCCGCGAGTTCCACTTGAGCCGAGCCCGGTTGACGGTGAATGTGGAACAGCAGCCGCGCCAGCGCGGGCGTCAGGTTCAAGCCCTCCGCTCGCTCGTAAAAGTCGCGCCGAAGAAGACGCACCGCATCGACGAGCAGTTCGCCAAGTGTGCGCGGCGTTGCCGAGCGACCTGGGACGCGGGAAATGGAGACGGTCCTGGCGGGCATGCGGTACGACAGCGTGACCGGCAAATGATGTGCTAAGGTAATTATATCGCGTGGGCATCCGGCGTGTCGAGACGGCGCTTGCGCCGGTGTGGCGTGCTAGCTGAGTGCTGTCCCAATCCATCATGATCGCCTCATGAATCCAACTGTCCCCTCAGACGGACGCCCCGAGCGGCGGCCCGGCTTCAGCCATCTAGCGGTGAGCATCCTCGCAGCGGCTGCCGTACTCGCGATCCTCTACTTCGCGCGTGACGTGCTGGTCCCGATTACGCTCGCATTGATCTTGAGCCTGCTGCTTGCGCCGCTCGTTCGGGGCCTGCGGCGCCTCGGTTTGGGACACACTTCCTCGGTGCTCGCGGCCGTGCTGCTGGTGATCTGCGCGCTCGGCGCCGCTGCGTCAGTGATCGGCACCCAGCTCGTCCGCATGGCGCAGAGCCTCCCTGCCTATGAGCGCACGATCGACCAGAAGATTGGCTCACTCGAGTCCTGGACCCGGCAAGGCGTCGGCCTGCTGACGGCGCCGGCGCCGCGCGCCGCCACGGCGCCACTGCCCACACCGATGGCGGTCGCCGCTGATGCCGCGGCGCGTCCGATCCCGGTTGAGGTGGAGACTCCGGCGCCGAGCGCTTGGAATGTCCTCGAGAGGATCGCGGCTGCGATCTGGGTGCCGTTCGCGACCGCCGGAATCGTGCTGGTCGTGCTCATATTCGTGCTGCTCGAGCACGAGGTCTTGCGCGATCGGTTGATCCGGCTCGCCGGCAGTGCCGACCTCCGTGCCACCACCAACGCCCTGAATGACGCCGGCCTGCGCCTGTCGCGGTTCTTCGTGTCCCAGTTTCTCGTCAACCTCGGGGTGGGCGCGATGGTGGGAGTGGGGCTAGCGCTGATCGGCCTGCCCCACGCGCTCTTCTGGGCAGCGCTGACTCTGCTGTTGCGATTCGTACCCTATGTAGGGGTTTGGATCGCCGCGCTGTTCGCGGCGCTGCTCGCGGCGGCGGTCGCGCCCGGCTGGTCGCTCACGATTTTGACGGTTTCGACATTTGCCGTGGTCGAGGTCATCGCCGCCCAGCTCGTAGAACCGCAACTCTACGGACATACTACCGGCCTGTCGCCGCTCAACGTCGTCGTCGCTGCGATCTTCTGGAGCTGGCTGTGGGGACCCGTCGGCCTCATCGTATCGACGCCAATCACACTGTGCCTGCTCGTGGCCGGACGGCACACCAAAGCGTTGAGCCTGCTCGAGATCCTGCTTGGCGACACCCCCGCGCTCAGCTTGCCGCAGCGACTCTACCAACGCGCTCTTTCCGCCGACTCCGACGAGATCATCGCGAGCGCGCGCGCCTTCCTCAAACGAAACTCGTTCGCCGGCTACTGTGACGTAGTGCTGGTCCCCGCGCTGCAGCTCGCCAGCGTCGACTTTGAAAATGGCCTGATCAGCCACGATCAACAGATCGCCGTCCGCGACGCCGTGCTCAAACTCGTCGAGGCGCTCGGGCAGGAGCCACTGCGTCACTCGCGGCGGCGCCATCGCACGACCGTCCTGCACGACACGAACCTCGGCCGGGCACTGCGACGTGAACGTGAGCAACGCTACGGCCGTTGGCAAGGACCCCTCGATGTCCCCAAGGGCTCGATCGTCCTTTGCATGGGACTTGGCACAGTCGGCGACGAACTCGCGACCGAACTTCTGGTACGCATCCTGCGCGCGCAGCACATCGACGCCCGGCATCTGTCCCCCGAGGATCTCGACGCTCCGGCCCCGTCCGGAGCCACGCCCGGCGGCGTCTCAATCGCCTGCCTGGTCAGCACGCGACCGGGGGACGAACGTGGCGGGTTCGCGAGTCTGGCCTCGCGGCTGCGCACGAGAGCTGCTGGCAGCCGTTTGATGTCCCTTATTTTTCCGGGCGTACTACCGGAGCTCGTCGGAGTAGTAGAAGCGGACTCGGCGGCGGCGGCGGCGGAGCATGACGCGGTGGATCGATCGACGAGCTCTTTCGTCGAGGCGCTGCAAGTTTGCCTAGAGTGGCAGGCGGAGCGGCGTCTCGCGTGAGCGTCTGAGCACCGCCGCGAGCAGTATCCCCAGCAGGCCCAGGAGCAGCGCCGCACTCAGCGACAGCGATTGATGCACGCCGATCACTCCACCCAGAAGACCGACGCTCACGCCACTAAACGTGCGCAGGCCCATGCCCGCCATGGAGTACACGCCGATGACTCGACCGCGGATGTCGGACGGAGCGTTGAGCTGCACCAGAGCCTGAGCCATGGAATTGAAGGCGAGCTCGAGAAATCCCGCAGCGAACAAAAACACGAGCGCGACCGGATAAGAACCTGAGATCGCAAAACCGAACAAAGCGCCACACCAACACATCGCGAGTACTACGGCGGTAGCGGGCCGCGCGGCGAGCAGTCCCCGACTCTCGAGTACGACCCCAGCGACGAGCGCACCTGCGGCGTCCGCCCCGAGCAGAAGCATGTAGGTCCAGCCGGCCTTGAGATAGCCGAGGTCCTCCGCAAAGCGCGGCATCTGCGCCTGGTACGCGTTACCAACCAGGAATGCAGCCCCGCCACCCAGCACAGTCATCGACACCAGAGTCGGATTGCGCGCGATGTCGCGCAGCGTCCCGTACACATCGGCGAGACCGCCGAGCGCACGCCGGACGACGTGCGCCGTTGCGCGGAACTTCGGCCCGTAAGGCGCCTTCCACAGCCACAGCACGAGCGGCAAATAGATGAGCGCGTTCACGAACATGCCGAGCGGAGGACCTGCTGCGAGCAGCAACCCGCTGCCGATCGCCGGTCCCAGCAGCATACCGAGGTAGCGACCCGTCGCATTCAGACGTACCGCGCTCTGCAGATGTGCGGGTCCTACGATGTCATAAAGAAGCACTTGGGAAGCGGGTCCCCAGATGACGCCGGCGATGCCATGCAGCGTGAGCAGCACCATGGCCTGCCACATCTGCAAGGATCCGGTGGCGAGCAGCACGCCCCAGCTGAGCGAGCAGACGATGAACAGCGCCATGCCAATCTGGATCAGGCGCCGCGGATCGAACCGATCGGCGAGCCCGCCCGTGTATACCGACAGCAGCAGGAACGGCAGCCAGTGCGAGATGACCGCGAAACCACCCAGCATCGCGGAGTGGAACTTCTGGAAGGCCGCCCAATAGGTAATCACGTGCTCGATGTTGTCGGCCATCATCGCAGCCGACGACAGCAGCACGAAACTTCGAAACCCAGGGTGCCGCAGCGCGCCGAAGGACTGCGGTGCGCTCGCTTCGGTCAAGGGGCCGCCTCGCGCCAGCCGCCGCCAAGCGCCTTGTAAAGGGTGATGCGGTTGGTCTGCTCCGCGAGCTGGGTCGAGATCAATGCCTGCTGCGCGGCGTAGTCGCTGCGCTGCGAGTCGAGCAGAACGAGATAACTATCCTTACCGGACTTGTAGCGCGCCTGGGAGAGGTCGAATCCCTCGCGGGTGGCGGCAACCAGCGCCTCCTGGGCAGCGCGCTGCTCGGCGAGCGTGGCGGTGAGGGAGAGGCCATCCGAGACTTCGCGAAAACCGGTCTGGATCGCCTGCTCGTAACGCGCCAGAGCGATGTCCCGATCGGCCTGTGCCGCATGCAGCGACGCCCTCAAGGCTCCGCCCTGGAAAATCGGTATGGTGACCTGGGGCACGAAACTCCACACGCCGGTCCCCGACTTGAACAGACCCGACAGATCCGCGCTGATGCTGCCGACCTGGCCGGTCAGGGTGATCTGCGGCAGGAACGCCGCACGCGCCGCCCCGATACTTGCGTCGGCCGCGCGCAGCACGTGCTCCGCATCGAGCACGTCCGGCCGGCGCAGCAGCACGGTGGAGGGCAGCCCCGCCGGTAGCGGGCGCACGCCGGTCACCGGGGGCGCGAAGCTCTCGGGCAGCAGGCTGCTCTCTATGGATGTTCCGACGAGGAGAGTGAGCGCATGCTCGTCCTGGGCAATCGCCCCGGCGTAAACCGCGACGTCGGAACGCGCCGACTGTACCGTGGTGAGCGCCTGACTCAGATCGAGCGCCGAGACCGCGCCGAGCTCGTGGCGCTTGACCGTGAGATCGTATGAAGCCTGCTGGCTTTTCAGGGTCTCGGACGCCAGACGTTCGCGCTCCCGATCCGCAGCGAGAGTGAGATAAGCATTTGCGACCTCCGCGATCAGGCTCAGTTCGGCGCTGCGTCGCGCTTCCGTTTGGGCCAAGTACTGCTCTAGCGCCGCATGGCTCAAACTCGCGACGCGACCAAACAGGTCGAGCTCGAAGTTAGAGACGCCGACGTCGACAGAGTAGTACTTGAGCTGCTCGGCCGTCGGCGTACCGAGTACGAACGGCGGCTCCTTCTCATCCGTCAACGAGCCGCCGGCGGCGACCGACGGCAGCTGTGCGGCGCGCTGCACCTGGTAGGTGGCGCGCGCCTTCGCCACCGTCAACACGGCGACCCGGAGATCGCGGTTGTTTCGCAGCGCCAGTCCGATCAGGGTATCGAGCTTCGGATCCACGAAGAATTCCCGCCAGCCGATGTCGGCCGCCGAACCCGGCGCATTGCCTGGAGTGGTGGCGGCAATGGGCCACGCGTCCTCGACGGCGAGCGGAGGCGGCCGGTATCGCGGCTCGAATGGCGTACACGCCGCGAGTACCAGGCTCGCGACCACCATGCACAGCGCGTTACGCATCGACCGGGGTCCTTCGTCGGCGGTTGAAGACTCGCTGGATGACGACGTAGAACACAGGGATGAAGAAAATTCCGAGGAAGGTGCCGGTGATGACGCCTCCGACCACACCCGTGCCGATCGCGTGTTGAGCTCCCGCGCTCGCGCCTCCGACGGTCAAGACGAGCGGGACGATGCCGAGCCCAAAGGCTAGCGAGGTCATCAGAATCGGCCGCAAGCGCGCCCGTACCGCCGCCAGCGTCGCCGGCACGAGTTCCATGCCGGCGTGCAGATTCGCTTCGGCGAACTCCACGATGAGAATCGCGTTCTTGCAGGTGAGCCCGATGGTGGTGAGCACCGCAACCTGAAAGTAGACGTCACTATCGAGGCCGCGAAGGGTGGTGGCGATAACCGCGCCGATGACACCGATGGGCACGGCGAGGAGGATCGAGATCGGGATGAGCCAGCTCTCGTAAAGCGCCGCCAGGCATAGAAAGATCACGAGCAGCGACAGCGAGTAGAGCGCCGGCGTCTGCGCCCCGGCGGACCGCTCCTCATAGGATTGACCGGCCCAATCGATGCTGAATCCCGGGGGTAGCTGGCTCACCAGCCGCTCCATCTCGCGCATCGCGGTACCGGAACTTACCCCCGGGGCGGCGTCGCCGTTGAGCTCGACCGCCGAGGCGGCATTGAAACGCTCGAGTCGCGGCGAGCCGAGCTCCCAGTGAGCACCAGCGAAGGCGGAGGTTGGGACCATCGATCCAGCCGCGTTACGCACATACCAGCGGTCGAAGTCCTTGGGGTACATCCGGAACGGTGCATCAGCCTGCAAATACACGCGCTTCACGCGCGACCGATCGATGAAGTCGTCGATGTAACGCCCGCCCCAAGCCACCTCCAGCGTTTCATCCACATCGGCCATCGAGAGGCCAAGGGCGCTGACCTTCGCCGCGTCGATGTCGATCCGCAGCTGCGGGCTGTCTTCCTGACCCGTCGGACGCACGCCCATGAGGAGCTTGTCCCGACCAGCGGCCTGCAGCAGCTGGTTACGCGCGGCGATCAGCGCGCCATGTCCTTGGCCGAGGTTATCGCGTAGGTAGAGGTCGAAGCCACCGAGCTGGCCGAGACCCTGCACGGCAGGCGGAGCGATCGCAAACACCATCGCGTCCTTGATCCCGATCAACGCCCCGAAGGCGCGCTGGGTGATCGGCTGTGCCTGCTGCGCGGCGGAATGTCTTTCATCCCAGTCTTTCAGGAGGATGAAGGCGAGTCCCGCATTCTGTGCCACACCGGCAAAGCCGAAGCCGCCGATCGTAAACACGGATTGCACCGCGTCCTTCTCGTGCGTGTTGTAGTAAGCCTCCACCTGGTCGAGCACGCGCAGGGTGCGCTCCTGGGTCGCTCCCGCGGGGCCCTGGACGATGGTGAACAGATGCCCCTGGTCTTCGACCGGCAGGAACGAGCCCGGCAGACGCAGGAAGAGAAAGCCCATGGCGACCGCCAAGGCCAGGAATACCAGCATCGATCGACCGCTGCGGGCGAGCATGCCGCCGACGGCGCCCTGATAGCGCAACGTGGCGCGTTCGAACCGCCCGTTGAATGCAGCGAAGAACCCTCCGAGAGGACCGTGCGCCCCGGGGCTCACCGGCTTCAGGAGGGTGGCGCACAGGGCTGGCGTCAGGATGAGCGCCACCAATACCGACAGCCCCATCGCCGACACGATCGTCACCGAGAACTGCCGGTAGATGACCCCGGTGGAGCCTTCCAAAAACGCCATCGGTAGAAACACGGCGGCGAGGACCGTCGCGATACCCACCAGCGCGCCCGTGATCTCCTCCATGGAGCGCAGGGTCGCTGCGCGCGGATCGAGGCCCTCCTCGCGCATGACTCGCTCGACGTTCTCGACCACTACGATGGCATCGTCGACGAGCAGGCCGATCGCCAGCACCATGCCGAACATCGTGAGAAGGTTGATGGAAAGCCCGAGCCAAGAGAGCAGTCCGAAGGTACCGAGGAGCACGACCGGCACGGCAATGGTCGGAATGAGCGTCGCACGCAGATTCTGCAGGAACAGATACATCACCAGGAACACGAGGACGATGGCTTCGAGCAACGTCTTGATGACCTCGCGAATCGAGGCGCGGATGAATGGCGCCGTCTCGACCGGATACACCACGTGTACGCCCGGCGGGAAAGTAGGCGAGAGCTGCTTGACGAGCGCCTGCACCGCGCGGGCGGTATCGAGCGCGTTGGCATTGGTCGCGAGCGTGATCATCACGCCGGTAGCGGGCTTGCCGTTATAGCGGGTGAGATAGCCGTAGTCCGCGGCGCCGAGTTCGACGCGCGCGACATCTCCAAGCCGCAGGGTGGCGCCGTTGGCGTTGCCCCGCAGCACGATCGCGCGGAATTCCTCCGGCGTGCGCAGGCGTCCCCGGGCCGTGATGGTCGCGTTCATCCCCTGGCCAGAGACCGCCGGCAGACCTCCGACCTGGCCGGCGGCGACCTGGGCGTTCTGGGCGACGATCGCGGCGTTCACGTCAGCCGGAGTGAGTCCGTAGGTCTCGAGCTTGTTGGGATCGAGCCAGATGCGCATGGCGTGCTTGGAACCGAACAGGCGCGTGCTGCCGACGCCGGACACGCGACTTACGGGCTCCTGAAAATTCGTCGATACGAAGTCCTCGAGATCCTCGAGCGAGAGCGTGTCGCTGCTGGACGTAAACGCCACCGCCATCAGGACGTTGCTCGAGTCCTTGGCGACGGTCACCCCCTGCTGTTGCACCTCGGCGGGTAGCAGCGCCATGGCTGCCTGAAGCTTGTTCTGCACCTGCACCTGCGCGGTGTCGGGATTGGTGCCGCTAGCGAACGTGAGGGTAGTGGTCACGCTCCCGGTCGCGTCGCTGACCGAGGAAAGATAGAGAAGGTTGTCGATGCCCGAAATGCTCTGCTCGATGATCTGTGTCACCGAGTCCTCGACCGTCTGGGCAGATGCGCCCGGGTAGGTAGCCGAGACGGTGATGGTGGGCGGCGCAATCGCCGGATACTGCTCGACGGGAAGGCGGGTGATCGCGAGGGCTCCCGCGAGCATCACGAGGATGGCGATGACCCACGCGAAAATGGGATGAGCGACGAAGAAGCGGGACACGGCGAGGAAGCTCGAATCAGCCGGCGTCGGCGGCCGGGCCAGGCGCCGTGACCGTCGCTCTCGCCGCGGCGGGCTGGGGCTGCGGACGCTCGGTAGCCGCTACGGTCGCGCCGGGCTGCACTTTCTGGAGTCCCTCGACGATTACCCGATCCCCAGGCTTGAGACCGCTCTCGACCACCCAGGCATCGCCGACGGTGCGCGACACGACCAGGGGTCGCAGTTCCGCGCGGTCAGCGGCACCCACCACGAGGGCCGTCGCTGCACCGCTCAAATCGCGCGAGACGGCCGACTGGGGCACGAGCACGGTGTCATGACGAACGCCCTCATCGAGGACCGCGTGAACGTACATCCCGGGCAACAGCGCGCCCTTGGGATTCGGGACGATCGCTCGGAGGATGAAACTGCCGGTGCCGGGATCGACGCTGACATCGGCGAACTGCAAGCGTCCATCCTGCGGGTAACGCGTCCCGTCCTCGAGTAGGATTTCGACGCGTGCACCAGCGCCCCCGGCCTGAAGGCGGCCGGAGCTCACTTCCTCACGCAGCTTCAGCCACTCGCTGCTCGACTCGTTGACTTCCACATAGATAGGGTCGAGTTGCTGAACCGTCGCGAGAGCGGCGGTCTGACCGGCCAGCACGAGTGCCCCCGGGGTGACGCTCGACGGGCCGACCCGGCCGCTGATCGGAGCGGTGATCCGCGTGTAGCCAAGATTGACACGGCTCGTCTCGAGGGCCGCGCGCGCGGCCGCCACATCGGCTTCCGCCTGGGCCAGCGTCGCGACGGCGGTCTCGTTGTCCTGGGCGCTGACCGCGTCGATCTTGGTAAGAGCTGCGGAGCGCCGCGCATTCAGCCGCGCGCTTTCGAGCGTGGCCTCGGCGCGCGCCAGGGCCGCCGCGCTACTGTCGTATTGAGCCTTGTAAAGCGCGTCGTCGAGTTGGTAGAGGGTTTCGCCCGAGTGCACCATGCCACCCTCGGTGAACAACCGCTGCTTTATGATCCCGTTGGCCTGCGGGCGCACATCGGACACCAGAAACGCCCGCGTTCGGCCCGGGAGGTCCCGCGTCAGGGTGATCGACTGCGACGCCAGGGTGACGACGGTCACCGGGACCGGACCCATGTGGGGGGGACCGCCAGCGGCTTTCGCACCACAGCCGGCCAGGGCACCGGCGAGCACCACCAGTAGGGTCCATCTCAACAACGAGGGTATCTTCATCGTCGGCGCACGATAGACAACCTGTACTGAAGTTGTCAAACTGATCCACATGGAAGTCCAGGTAGCTGCGGAGTTCCGAGGCGCGCCGGACCCGCGAAAGCGGGTCTTGCTCGAGGCAGCGCTCGAGGTTTTTGCCCGTCATGGCTACCGCAAGACATCCATGGAAGATGTCGCTCAGACCGCCGGGGTATCCCGTCAGGGCCTCTATCTTCATTTCCCGACCAAAGAGGATCTGTTCCGCGCCACTGTCTGTCACCTGTTGCGGCGCTCGCACGCCGCCGTCGTGGCAATCCTCGAAGCAGAGGGCGAGAGTCTGGAGCAACGCCTGGTCAAGGCGTTCGACGAGTGGGTCGGCCGCTACGTCGAGGCGAGGGGTGCGGAAGTCGACGACCTGGTGCATGCCTGCCGCACCTTGCTCGGCAACGCGGTCGACTATGCCAACGCCTGCTTCTCGGCGGAAGTCACGAAAGCTTTATCGCAGGCGGGTCTTGCCGGCGCTTACGAGCGACGCGGCCTGCGCGCCGACCAGATCGCCTCGATTCTGCGCGCCACCGCGGAGGGGCTGAAGACCCTCACGGACTCCCGTGAAGGCTTCATCGAGCAAATGCGCATCGCCGTGAACGCCTTGTGTGTCCCCCCAGACGGAAACTCGGTCACTTCGTCAGGCTCTTCCGGATCGTGTGCAGCTGCCTCCGCCGCTTCGCACTCGTGCGCGGATAATGCAGATCGAGGTCATTGAATAGCTCGAGAATGATTCGAGAAACGATCAGACGCGAATCGTCCTTGTCATCCGCGGGTACCACGTACCAGGGGGCGTCGGCGGTGCTGGTCGCGCCGAGACAGGCTTCATAGGCGCGCACGTAGTCTTTCCAAAACTTTCGTTCCTCGACGTCGGCCGCGCTGAATTTCCAGTTCTTATGTTGGTCGTCGATACGCTCGAGGAAGCGTTTGCGCTGCTCCTGCTTCGATAGGTGAAGGAAGAACTTGACGATGCGCGTTCCATTGCGGTGGAGATGCGCTTCCCAGTCGACGATCGAGCGGTAGCGCTGGTTCCAGAAGTCCTTCTTCTCGATTACCGATCGCGGCAAGTCTTCTCGCTCGAGAATTTCGGGATGCACCCGCGTAACCAGCACTTCCTCGTAGTGAGAACGGTTGAAGACACCGATCCGGCCGCGCTCCGGCAACCGCAGCGTCGTGCGCCACAGGAAGTCGTGCGCGAGTTCTACCGGCGTGGGCTGTTTGAAACTCGAGACCTCACAGCCCTGGGGGTTGATGCCGGACATGACATGGCGGATTGCGCCATCTTTACCGGCTCCATCCATTCCCTGGAAGACGAGCAGCACCGCATACCGCGGCGCCGCGTACAACAGTTCCTGACGTTTACTGAGTTCGAGGACATGCTCTGCGAGGAGTTTCCGATAGGCTTTGCCTGAGTCGCAGAGCGGATCGATGCTCGTCGGCCACTTGGAGAGATCGACCTCGTCGGCAGGAGGGACGCGGAAATTCCGGGCATGGCAGTCCTCTCTCATCGCAGCGAGTCCAGTCACTCCCTCGCCTCATGAAGGACCGGATTCCTCCAGCCGCCGTCGGCAGCGATCAACGCATCCGACTCCTTCGGACCCCAGCTACCACGGCGGTAGGGAATGACCTTGCGATGCTTGACGAGCACGTCCTCTACCACCGCCCAGGCCGCCTCGATGGAATCCTCGCGTGAGAAGAGGGCGCCATCGCCCTGCATCGCGTCCTCGAGCAGACGCTCGTAGGGCGGGGCCACATCCGGTTGCTCATCGAGCAAATAGAGCTCGCGCTGCCGGCCCACGAATTCCTTGCCAGCGCGCTTCACGCGCACCGCGAGTGCGAGTGCCGAGTTCGGTGACAAGCGGAAGCGCAGATAGTTGCAGCGGCCCTCAGGTGCCGCCGAATCGGCGAACAGCTGCTGCGGCGGCCGTTTCAGTTGCACCACAATCTCTGCCGCCGTCTCGGCGAGGCACTTTCCCGCACGCAGGTACCAGGGCACCCCTTCCCAGCGCCAGGAGTCGACTGAAAGACGCATCGCACAGAAGGTTTCCACGTCCGAGTCGCGCGCGACGCCCGCCTCGCGGCGATAGCCCGCGTATTGGCCGCGCACGAGATCGTCTCGGGCGACGGGGCGCATGGACTGAAACACCTTGACCTTCTCGTCGTGCACGGCGCCGAAGCTGCGGTAGGAGGGTGGCTCCATGGCGAGCAGCGCGAGCACCTGGAACATGTGGTTCTGGACGACGTCGCGCAGGCAGCCGGCGCTTTCGTAGAACGAACCACGCGTACCCACGCCAAATCGCTCCGAGAGAGTGATCTGCACGCTCTCGACGTGATCGCGATTCCAGATCGGCTCGAGAAACGAATTCGCGAATCGAAAATAGAGGATGTTCATGATCGGCTCTTTACCGAGGTAATGATCGATCCTGAAAATGGAATCGTCCGGAAAAACCTCCCGCGCCACCCGATTCAGCTCGCGCGCCGAGGCGAGATCGCGTCCGAACGGTTTCTCGACGATTACCCGCGCACCCTGGTCGAGTCCCGCAGCTCCAAGACCCTTGATCACCGTTCCGAACAGCGTCGGCGGAATCGCAAGATAGTGCGCCGGATGACGCGCTCGACCGAGAACCTGTTTCAGTTTGGCAAACGTCTGCGGATCGTCGTAATCGCCATCGACGTAGTGCAGCGCACTCAGCAACCGTTTCATGGCGCTCGCGTCCACGACCCCACCACTCTCTCGCACGCTGTCACGAGCTCGTTGGCGCAGCTTCGCTATGCTCCAATCCGAGCGCGCGACGCCCACTACGGGCACCTTCAGCGCACCGCGCTTCGCCATGGCGTAGAGCGCCGGAAAGATCATCTTGTGCGCGAGGTCGCCGGTGACGCCGAACACCACGAGCGCATCGGAATGTACTGCACTTCGATGCAGGCGCAGGGTGTCAAGAACAGGGGGCAATCTGCGCGTCATGGCGACTCCTTGCCAAAGTGAATGTCAGCGGTCGATCTTCCGCCGACGACTGCGGACGATCAACCCGGCTTCAAGCCAGAAGCGCGCGCGCGCGCGCGTACACGTTGTCGGCGGTGAAGCCGTACTCACGCAGCACAACGGGACCGGGGGCAGACGCGCCGAAATGATCGACACAGATCACGTCGCCGCGCGGCCCGACGTAACGATCCCAACCCTGGCGCACGCCGAGTTCCACAGCGAGTCGCCGGTCCACCGCGGGCGGTAGGACGGCATCGCGTGCGGCCTGCGGGAGTTCGTCGAACAACTCCCAGCTCGGCATCGACACACAGCGCACTGCCACTCCCGACGCCTCGAGGCGTTGCGCGGCCTCGAGTATCAAAGCCACCTCGGAACCGGTGGCGATCAGAATGAGCTCCGGCTTTGCGCCGGGCGTGTCATGCAGCACATACGCCCCGCTGCGCAGACCATCAGCGGCAGCAAAGCGGCTCCGATCGATGGTGGGGAGCGCCTGGCGCGTCAACACCAGCGCAATCGGGCGCTCGCGAGTCTCAATGGCGACCTTCCACGCCACCGCGGTCTCATTGGCGTCGGCCGGACGGATGACGATGAGACGGGGCAGGGCGCGAAGGCTCGCAAGCTGCTCGACCGGCTGGTGGGTCGGCCCATCCTCCCCCAGCGCGAGACTGTCGTGCGTGTAGACATGTACGACGTGCAACCCCATCAGCGCCGCGAGGCGAATCGGCGGCCGCATGTAATCGGAGAAGATCAGAAACGTCGCATCGAACGGGATGAATCCGCCATGGGCCGCGAGCCCGTTCAGAATCGCGCCCATGGCATGCTCGCGGACACCGAAGTGCAGGTTACGTCCCTTATAACTCCATGAACCGCCGGAGGAACCCTGCTGATCCTCGTTCTGAGTAGGCGCCGGATTGAAATCCCCGAGCCCCTTCAGTCCTGTCTTCGTTGAAGGATCGAGATCTGCGGAGCCTCCAAAGAACGCCGGCAGACGCGGCGCAATCGCGTTCATGACCTTGCCCGACGCATCGCGTGTCGCGAGTCCCTTGGCGTCGGTCGCAAAGACGGGCACGTCCTGATCCCACCCTGCCGGTAGTTCCGCGTCCAGCCGCGACTCGAGCTCGACAGCGAGCCCGGGAAACGCCTGCCGATATCGATCGAATCCCGTCTGCCACTCCCGGAAGTCGCGCGTACCGCGATCTGCGGCCTCCTGGAAATACGCCGCGGCTTCCGGGGGCACGAGAAACTCGGGCTCGAGCGGCCAGCCGAGCTTCGCTTTGGTCTTGCGCACGTTCTCGACGCCGAGCGGCGAGCCATGCGCCTCAAAGCTATCCTGTTCCGGCGAGCCGAAGCCTAAGTGGGTGCGCACCAGTATCAGCGACGGGCGTGCGGTCTCGGCGTGGGCCGCGGCGAGTGCGGCATCGATGGCTACGAGATCATTACCATCGGCTACGACCACCGTGTGCCAGCCATAGGCCTCGAATCGAAGGCGGCGATCCTCGGAGAACGTCATGTCCGTCCCGGAGGACAGCATCACGTAATTATCGTCATACAAACAGATCAGCTTGCCTAACTTTAGGTGGCCGGCGAGGGACGCCGCCTCGGAAGCGACCCCCTCCATGAGGTCCCCATCACTCACCAGCGCGTAGGTATGGTGGTCGATGAGAGAATAGTCAGGTCCGTTGTAGCAGGCGGCGAGCTGTGCCTCCGCGATCGCCATACCGACGGCGTTCGCGATCCCCTGCCCGAGGGGTCCGGTCGTCACTTCCACGCCCGGCGCAAGCCCTCGCTCAGGGTGTCCGGCGGTTTTGCTACCCCATTGACGGAACTGTTTCAGATCGTCGATCGAAAGCTCATACCCCATCACGTGCAAAAGACTGTAGAGAAGTGCCGAACCGTGGCCCGCCGACAGCACGAAGCGATCGCGATTGACCCACAGCGGATCCTTCGGATTGAACCGCAACCAGCGGGTCCACAACACGTAGGCCATCGGTGCCGCGCCGAGCGGCAGACCCGGATGACCGCTGTTGGCCTTTTGCACCATGTCCACCGAAAGAAAGCGCAGCGTATCGATGCACTGCCAATCAAGGGTGCTCCCGAGTGCGGAAGTCGATTGCTCGATGTTTTTAGACTGGTTCACGACTTACGCTCCGGCCTGTCTGTAGGTGTGCGCCCGCCGGCGGGCGAGCCTCCGAAGATAGCAAGCAACGTGCCGGCTGGCACTCGTGGACGCACACGCGCGGGATGGCCGCGGCATGGCATAGTGTGGGGCATCGCGCTAACCCGGAGCATCCTTATGGAACTTGGCATGATCGGACTCGGACGCATGGGCGCCAACATGGCACAGCGTCTCCTGCGCGCCAAACATCGCGTGATCGGTTACGATCCTGACGCAGCGGCGCGCAAGAGCCTGGAAACCCAGGGCGGGGAATCGGCGGCGTCACTCCAGGAACTGCTGGGCAAACTCAAGGCGCCGCGAGCTGTGTGGCTGATGATTCCCGCGGGCGATCTGGTCGATCAGACGATCGCGAGTTTGCTGCCGGGGCTCGCGGCTGGCGACGCCGTGATCGATGGTGGCAATTCGAACTACAAGGACAGCATGCGGCGCGGCGCGTCCCTCGCAGAGAAGCAGATCGGGTTTGTCGACTGCGGAACGAGCGGCGGGGTGTGGGGGCTCGCCGAGGGCTATAGCATGATGGTAGGCGGCGACAGCGCCGTCATCGATCGGCTCCGGCCGATCTTCGACACGCTGGCGCCGGCCCCGGATCGCGGCTGGGGGCGTGTCGGTCCCTGCGGCTCCGGGCATTTCACGAAAATGGTTCATAACGGCATCGAGTATGGACTCATGCAGGCCTACGCCGAGGGCCTCTCGATCCTTCAGCACAAACGGGAGTTCGATCTCGACCTGCATCAGGTCGCGGAGATCTGGCGCTACGGAAGCGTCGTGCGTTCGTGGCTGCTCGATCTCACCGCGGACGCGCTGGGTAAGAATCCGTCCATGAAGGGGATCGCTCCTTACGTCGCGGATTCCGGCGAGGGGCGCTGGACCGTAGCCGAAGCTATCGATCTCAACGTCCCCGCACCGGTCATCACTCAATCGCTGATCGAGCGACTCCGCTCGCGTGACGCGGACTCGTTCACCGATAAGCTACTTTCGGCAATGCGCAACGAATTCGGCGGTCATCCGATCAAGAAGGACTGAGCGCTTAGAGGCTGTTGAAAATCCGATTTTCAACAGCCTGATCTCGGTGCAGGGACGCACCGACAAAATCAATGACCGCCCAGGTCATTGATTTTGCGAGGCGCGTAAAAGTCGCGCCTTTTACGCGCCGAGGGTGAAAAAGGTCAAGACGACCTTTTTCACCATCCTGTTACAGGCTCGACACTCACTGCGGCGCGGGCGCCGCGGGGGAGGGCGCGCCATCCCGGCCCGGACCGTGTCCTTGCCAAGGACCCCGCGGGCCGCCGTGCATGTCGCCGTGACCTTGACCTTGCCAACCCTGCTCTTTCCAGCGCGCGCGACGCGCTGCGATCTCGGCACGCTGTGCCGGCGTCAGGAGCGCATAAATCTCGTGCTCGCTGCGAATTCTGAGCAGCGACATCTGACTCATCGCGCGTCCCGCAGCCTCGGTCATCGCCTTAACCTCTGATTCGTTGTAGGTGTCGGAGGTCGACGCTCCGCGTAGCCCCTCACGCGCCTTGTGGAGGGACTTGATCGAGTCGCGCAAGGCGGGCTCGGCGTTGTGCTCGATGGCAAAGATCTTGTCCTGCTGATCCTCGGTCAGTTGGAGACCGCGCAGGAATCGCGGCCGGAGTTCCCACCCCGGGCCATGTTCCTGATGATGCCAGCCACCCTCACCCCAGCCGCCGTGCGGCCCTCGCATCGGGCCCCAGTTGCCGGGCTCACCGGGGTGACCTGGGCCACCTTGAGTCCACCCGCCCGCGCCACCGTCCCCGGGCGGGTCCGCGGCCAGAGACAGCAGAGGAACGAGCAGCAGGAGACCGCCCGCGATCATCCCGACGCGAGGGGCTGCACGCCAAGCTCGATGAGCCGCAGCAGGCCGTGTAATGAAGCTGTTCATAGATCGCTCTCCAGAAGGTGCCGAGGACAGGTTGTGAATCATTAGGCCATCCGCATGCGG
>Ga0116226_10002123_pt1 | contig 17200 bp, 21 predicted proteins | sample S1TSphfallax_FD_89692 | JGI IMG/M metagenome (GOLD analysis project Ga0116226, IMG submission 89692) | Host-associated microbial communities from peat moss isolated from Minnesota, USA - S1T2_Fa - Sphagnum fallax MG | ecosystem: Host-associated > Plants > Peat moss > Unclassified | place: USA... | reverse complement strand
GTTTTCCAATTTTTCAGAAATCATGTAAACTGTGTTCATTGAAGCATAACAGTGTATTCCTTCATCCGCAAACATGCATGACCACAGGCTAACAGAACGAAAACAGACGTGATATCATTTGGCAGTACACCTTCAGACAAGCTGTCAAAAATCTTAAGAGCTTCCTTACCATGGCCATGCATGGTATATCCTCCAAGTATGGCATTGCAAGAGAGCACATAATGTGATAGCATATTGTTGAACACTCTCAGCATCCTTCGTGCTCCCACATTTTGCATACATGTCAACCAAGCACTCAAGAAATCACTTGCTGGTTGTTTGTTTGTTTGTTACTAGAACTGCTCTGGAAAACCTCAATGATCCTTGAATCTATGAGAAATCAGGTATCTAGTCCAAGCTACTGTCAAGGAACACAGCAATCCTCACAGTTCACTTTCACCAGAACCCATGATACTCAGCAGCCCTTTTTCAGTGTGACCTCTTGTTCTGGAGAATTTACATCAAGAAAATTCGGGCATGTAATTATCTTATTGCTGACAAATTCCTCTGCAAGCGTACACATGATGTCTTACCTATACATGGCTTCATAAGTACTGACAATATCTCAAGATGATTGAAGTCCCACCTGAATAGAATTCAGAAATGACCTAAGGTTAGAGAGCATAGACACTTCAGATGAACAACATAGCAGCAACAAATCAGCAATCATGAAGAGGAGGAACCCAAACCCTAACAGAACAGAGAAAACAAACCAAAAACTCGGGAGAGGTTTGATAAACAACAACAGTCATACACATGTCCAGGGACCTCTGATAGCAACATGTATAGTACTGACCGCCTACCATTCCCAACTGCTCCCAGCTGGGGGTGCAGAAACACTGAGAGAAACTTCACAGATGTAGTTTGGGAATCCACACAGGAGTTTCTCTGAAATGGCCCACCAATAAGGAACAACAGCAAATCAACAAGTCAAAATCACTAGTTTACATGTAAAACAACCAATACTAACTTCTCTATTCAAACATGTGTCGATCCCATCAAGCCTACTGCATTCCAATAGTAAATTTGGACAATGTGGTTGGGATCAGACTCTCAAAGACAGAGTAAGCATTAGTCCCATCTCTCATCGCACTATGGCTTTTCCCTTCTGCAGATTCACTAAAAGCTTATAGAAAATTGACATGACAATCAGACACTCTTTCAATCACAAAGACTTCATATGTTCTCAGCAGATTTTACTGATGGTATACTAATACTTGGATACACACTGCACATCTGTAGGTAGTCATAACAAGGATACACTATTATGTTGCACATCATTTCTCTCAGCTTGACTCATAAAACTATCAGACACAAGTGTGTCTTCACAAACACAAATGAAGTACAGTGAACACAATGGTTGCCACAGACTACAAGATACACAAGATGTCTATTTGGTGGTGGAACAATACCACTAGACATGCTACAAATAAAATGAACTTAATATAGTGATTGACAAGACAGACTACTGGCATCACCAATGGTCCATGCAAGAAAAAATATCATGTCCTCAAAAGTGATGAAAGCAATTCACATCCCTCACCATGATTGCTCCAACTAGTTTTGAAATGAACTTTGTGGGAGAGTGGCATCTTCACAAACCCACAGATCTTTTGTTATTCAGACTGGAGTACCAGGAGCTGTGTTGATGAGCCCATTGCAATAGCCAGTTTCTTACTATGGTGACACAAATGAAACACCCTTTCTTCTTCTTCCACATTATGCAGCACAAAAATTTAGTATATTGCACACACCCCATGTCACATACATTAAGCCCTGACAATCTCTTCAGTTCTGCACAGATTTCAATTATCTGAGGGTGGTCTTGATTGTTGACTACAAATTTATGCACCTGATTATCCACTTCAATCCAAGTGCAACCTAGCTGTTTCTTTACACCTCAATCCTTTCTCTGCGATTCAACTTTCTCACAGAGATGCCTGTTGCCAGGTGCTAGCAGCAGCATAGATTTTTGATAGCAGCACATAGCCTGCAGCATTTTCAGGGTCCAAATCAAGAATCCATTTTTCTCCAATCTCCACATTACCATGAATCCTGCAGGCTCTGAGCAAAGCATTCAATGCACTCACATGTAGTTTACAGGGCATTGCCTTGGTCATATTCTCTGCCTCATGTAGGTGGCCAGCAAGGCCAATAAGGTCAACCAAGCAGGTGTAATGTTCCAATGTTGGAGAAACCATGTGAACTGTTATCACTGAGCAGCATAGAGTGTCTGCCTTCATGTACCAAACCCACAATGGCTACAAGCTGACAGAAGACAAACAAAAGTGATATCATTTGGCTGTACACCTTTTCCACACATCTGTTTAAAAATAATTAAGAGCTTTGTTACCATGTCCATGCATGGCACATCCTCCAAGTATATATGGCATTCCAAAAGACATCATGTGACAGCAGCTTGTTGAACACTCTCTGAGCATCCTCCATGCTCCTCCCACATATGGCATACATGTCAACCACGCTACACCCCACAAACACATCAGCCTCACAACCACTTTGAATTCTCTGTTCATGAGCCTGTCTGCCCTCTTCAAGTGCTCCTAAACTAGCACAAGTATTGACCACCAGAACAAAAAGTGAATCTCTTACTAGGGGTTGTGCCCTCTTGGTTGTATCTCTTGGAAAGCTCAACCATCTTCTCATGTTGCCCAGCCTTCACATATCTTGCAAGCTTTCCATTCCATGAAAAGCTAACCAATTGTGTACTGCCTGGTGCCATTGAAGCAAAGCTTTGCTCCCACCCATGGGAGGTAATGTGGTCAGTCCTCACTCCAGAGTCTGTCTTCGGCCCATCTTAGTTATCAATATGAGCATCAAATTTTTCTTGAGGTGTCAACTAGGTTATCAATATTTAAGAGGTAACAATCATCAATTATGCATAAGGATAAGTTATCAAATAATCAATTGATAACCATCGGTTATTAGCTGGTTATAGGGGTTTTAAACCCCCAAAAAAGAAAATATGTATTTATTTCCTGATTTTTTTGGGTTTTTTATCATAAAAATGTTAAGTGCTTTAGGATTGATAACCTACCTGGATGATAACCAAGTCATCTGGGTAGGTTATTAGATTTAGGAAGTAGTGGAGTAGTTGATTTTCAACCTCTCACAAATTGGAGGTTTATGATTTTGTAATTAAACATGAACAAAAATGGAGGGCCAAGGTCCTTATAAGTTAAGGGAAAACAAAGCACAATTTTCAAAAGTGTTGTTTAAAAGTAAATTTGTGAAAAACTTAAATGCAATAAGATTAGAATACGATGAATTAGCAATAGGATGTTTGAATCATAAAAAGATTTCAAGATCTTGTATATAGTTCCATGTAAAAAAACATGATAACCAAACAATTTTGCAAATGTTTTTTGAAAAGAGAATCCTCAGTGTTGTATATGAATGCTTAACAGGCATCCATGAAACTAGAAAACCCTTCTGGACTCCCCCCACAAGTTGTGTGGAGCCTCAACCCTTGCACAGCCACAAAAGCTCCTCAAACCAACGTCAATCCCTTTGAACTTGTTCATACTCTCCACACTAAGCTTTAGTTTTTGTATTTCATTGCCTCTCATGCAAGACCTCCATTTCTCACTCACTCTTGGCAAGGCCACCCACAAAGATGGAACAAAGTCTCAATGGGACATTTATTTTCGCCCCACCTGTTTTTCCAATGTAGAAAATCCATTACAAAATTTCCATGTGCTCCCTTGTAAAGTTCCCAAAAATTGGCAGACCAATAAATACAAAAAATTTGACTTGTATATATGTTTATATATGATAGCTTGCACGAGTTATTGAGCATGTGCTCATTGCCCTGTGCTCCACTTGCACAAGTCCAAACCTTGTGCTTGGAATCAAAGACCCCCCAGCTTGAAATCAAAAACCCTAGGCTATTGGGGCTTTGAAATCATGGGCTTGGGGAGAGAAAAAGGAAAATCTACCCCTGCTAATGGAATCTAGCAAGGAAAGATAAATTTCCTAGAGGTGAGAGTATGGTAAAAGTATGGCCCTTTTGCTTTTCCATAGCTATTGTTCCACTCCGGAATGCAGCAAGTTCAGTAGGTCAAGCTACTCTTCTGATAGGTGGTAATGGGTTCTACTAGGGCTTGTTTCAAAGCATAACTGATTTTGCCCACCATTATTGATTTTCATCTCAATCTTGTTCTTCAATGTGGATTCACAATTTTAAAACCCTTTAAATTAAACTTTTAAAGTCCCAGTGACACTCAATTAGGATCAAATGTTTGTCTTGTGGTGAATAGTGTTATCTCCATGAAAACAAATGCAAAAATGTTGAGGCTAGGTTCCACCTCATTTTTTGTCCATTTTATCATTTACATTCAATTAGGCTATGATATACATATGATCTATGTTGTCATTACTTGTCAATTTAGCAATCAATTGATGTGAAGTGCAAGCCATTGGTATTATGAGTTAAAGGTAGGAAAACTTTTGTAATTCAAAAAGAAATCTTGATGTGCTACAATAATCAAATACATTAAATAAATTTGTCTCTATATTCCATTCTTAAGTCTATACGATATATTTCAATATATTTATCACTATGTGATCACAAAGAACAGTTATAAATTTGACTTTTTTCCTCAAAAACCATTACAATTATGGTTTCTTAGTCAATCATTATAATGATTTTTATAATTCATAATTTGACCACAGACACATGGGAATTTTTAAGAATGGGTCAAAAGTAAATATCAATGAAAAGAATCTGATGTGAATTTGAAATTATCATTTCAAATACGTAAATAATATTGAAATCTACAATATCATCTAACAGGATCAATTACGTTCCTTGAAAACCATGTTATTAAGGTTTGACTAGATAAATAAAGTTAAAGAAAAAAAAAATGGGAAATATATTTTAAAACCTTTCAAATAAAATCCCATTTTTATTTGTTTTAAATATGTTTATGCTACATAGTTTGAAAAAGAAATTGAAAGTTTTGAGCATCAAAGCAATGATTCTTTAAATTTTCCTATGATTATATAACAATATGTATATAATACATTGTTATAATTCATTGTGTTCACATTGCTATATATAAGACGTAATATTGTTATATGAAATTTGTGCATCGTATATCATGAATGTTATTATATAAATAAATCTCAAAATTTCAACACCAATTCAAATTACCATTTCAAAACATGACATATAAATAATAGTTACACCTACTTTTGGCTCCTATTAACATGACTACACCTTTGTAGCCTCATTGACATATGTGACACATGTGTCAGAGCATGGAAGTTGTTCAGCAAGATGCACATTGTTTGTTCTTACATTATTTCAACCATTTTCCTAGGTGGGATAAGTAGCCATGTGTTACTTCCACTTTTAGTATAATTAGTTGATTTTCTTAAAACTTCAATGGCGAAAGAAATGTGGGAATCCACCATGGGAACAACTAGTTACATTTTGGAACAAACCTTGGCCAAACCCATTACCACCAATGTTGGACAATTAGTAAGAAAACGCTTTATTATCAACCTAATTATTGATAACCTACTAGCCATTTATTGATTTTTTGAAAACTAATAGAGTATCTACTAATTGGGTAGTGAATTTTCAATTTTTAAAATCATGTTTGGATGATTGCAATTTCATCCACACAAATTATCAATCTTAAAAACCTAATCATGTCTATGATAAATAACATACTAAATAAATATATTAAAACTTATAACCTACCTTACCTATGCAATATAACTCAATGGTGGGTATTTGAAAATCAACCCTTAAGCATAACCAATGGTTATTCCCCAAAAATAAAACAAGTAAATTGATAATTGGGGGTATTGTTTTGACATTGAAATTGATAATTGATGGGTCTAATTTTTTATTAAATATTTTGATAAGCTACTTGGCTAGATACTTTTATAAAGGAATAAACAAATAAAATTGCTAACCACCCAATGGAATTATAACTTGCCCTACCAAGCTCTCCATGTTCTTAAATGGTTGATTCCATAGGACACAATATGTAGTGGTTTTCATGTGGCCTTTTTTGCTTCCTTTTAATCCCCTTACAAGGCATAATGGACAAATTGTCTTCTTCGATCTACTTGACATAACCATTGTCCAAAATCCACAATGCCCATTGTGCAAGTCATAAAAAACATTATGTTATGGAATGTGTTAGTATAGGCCATTGTGTTGTACCTATGAAGAACTTGGGCAAGCCAAAATAATAAAATGGAGCATAAGCACATTAAGCCCTTCAAAAATTGTTGTCACAAGTATAGTATTTTTGCATTTAATTTTTTTTGTAACATATGGAGATCACATATTGATTTTTTTTCTTGTTTTAAGTATTTTTTATTAGCATTGATTTAAATTAATAAATTCTCTGTTTTTTAAACAATAAACTTTGAAAAACTTGAGTGTATGGAATCTCTCTCTCTCTCTCTATATATATATAGATGAAAAAATAATACTTATCACATAGCATGAAAAATTAGATGTATACTTTTTGAAAACTAAAGTTGTGGATGGAATTTTTGTTGATTTTTTTTTTGATGGATGACATTGATATACATCCATTAAATCTAAGAGAATTAATAGTTTTAGAGTTTTTGGTTCAAAATCCATTAAAAATATATTTTTTACCACTTGTTTGACAATAAATGCACAATAATGTCTTCTTTTTAGGAAAAACCCACTACCATATGAAAAGAGGAGGATATTTTACATGTGAGGTCTCCATTATTTTTTCAATTTTCTTTTATTTGGTACATGTTTCATGAACCACAAACATGAGGCCCTATGGTTGTCAAAAAACATAATTATATATTTTATGTACATTGATTTTATCCAATCCTCTTCATCTAGCTATTGGATCAAAATTAAAATTGACTCAAATTGAACTTTGAATTCCAAAATGTTTTCATGCAAATTTTTAAATTTTTTGTTTATCTTTAGAATAGCCAAAGGATGTCTTCATGATTTTAGCCTACTATGTATCACAATATTTGTTAATAGTTATACATCATTTTTTTTGGTGATAAGCAATTCACCTTTAGTGTGCCTTCACACAATGGCATGTACATAACATCTTCCATAATACATTAAATTTTTTTAATTGCCTAGTAATGTAAGTTTATATCATTTATTTGGGCAACCTCTACTTGTTTTTTAAATTAGATTAGTTTTATCTTTCTCCTTGCAACAATTTTTTTTCCATTTGCCCCCCCACAACAACAACAAATAAACTTGAAAATTTTGTGCATCTCCAATTATAGTGTTTTTTTTTTTTTTAAGTTGAACTTTCAAATGAAGGTGATAAAAAAAATCCAATGCAACAAGGTAGAAAGGAGTTTTTTAGAAAAAGTAAATCAATGTAACCAAGTTTTGAGGAAAAAAATTTGAACTCACCATATTTGTTGGATATCAACTTCCTATGAAGATATATAAGTTATTTTTACCAAGTTCTACTTACTCGAGATATTTGTGTTACATGCACATACTTTTGGGACTATGAGATATGTTAGATAAGTTTATTTGGATATTTCTAATTAAATTTAGTGTAAAATATTTCAATGCATGTGATGATTCATTCCAATTAAAGGGAGGTGACATATGCATGAGATGATGGCCTTATGCATGTGTTTGTGCATGCACTTTTAAGGTAGGGAACATTTGCATGGGGGTGTTCACCTCTTACTAAAGAGCAAATAGAGCTCGAGGTTGGATCATAAGTTTATAGCAACATTTGCGTCATCTTAAGGTTGGGTGGATAGCTAGTTGTAAATCAGTGTTTTTATCATCTCTTTCTAACATTGATCAATTGTTAATTTCCAACATGGTATCAAAGCAAGATTGCTTTTGAGGGAAGGAAAAATTGAAGTTGTTTTATACAATTCTTGAAAGCTATAAAACATTGGGCATGTGTTTTTTAATTAGCATTTTGTTGAAAGTTTCAAAACTTTAGGTGTTTGTTTTTTTGCATTATTGCATTCAAAATCATGGCGTCCACTGTTAATGTTCAAAATATTGAAAAATTGAATGGCAATGACCTTCATAAATGGAAGATGAAAATAATTTTTTTCCTGCATAAAAAGGATTTGTGGGATTTCATAGGAATTAGAAAAATTATTGCCACCAAAAGTTGAATTGAGAAAGAGTTTTCTTGAAGGAAGGCACTCTTGAACACATTTGTTCATGAAGGACAAATTGGCTTATGGAACAATTTTCCTAAATATTGTTGATTCTTTGTTACATCATGTAACAAGTGCAAAAACTACAAAAGATGCATGGGACAATCTTTGTGCAACGTTTGAAAAAACACATGTTGACAACATATTACAATTACATCAAAAGCTTTACAATCTTAAGATGGAGGAAAGCACTTTGATGCAAACTCATATTGACAAGATTTAGATGATTGCATATTTATTAACAAACATTGAACATTAAGTTTTTTAATGAAAATATGGCATTCACACTTTTAAAGAGTTTGCCACCATTTTTCCATACCCTTGTGGTTTCATTTACGTCACAACCCTAACATTGGGTTCGCAACAAAATGTGAAGTGTAAGGGCCCATGAGGTTGAGAGTGTGTTTAGGTGTGAAACACATTATCACAAATGGGGGAGAATACAAGGGATGAAACCCAATGACTCTCAAATGCACTCCCACTTTGGGAGTTGCACTTGTGTGGGAGTTACGAATGTTCAGAACCCTGGTTGGAAGGGCAGACAAGCATCAAATTGGGCCCCCAAGATACCATTAGAAATTTCTTAAAACTTGGATGCTTAAATTGCCCTCGCATTGTTCATTTAAACCTGATTTGCATGAGTTATGATCAAAAGAAAGGGCGAAAGTCAAATTGGGAATTTGACTCCCAACCACAAATCCCTTGAAATTAGGGGTCCAATGAGGTTCAATTGGAACATATTTTACACCATTGGAAAGATATTTTCAAGGGCTATAAGACATTATTCTTGAACTCTCAAACAAAAATTTGATTTGAAAAATATATAAGTGTCCAAAGTTTTGGGACAATAAAAGTCCCAGGTAAAAATGACATTTGGATGTAGTCCTTGTGGAAAAGCATAGAATATATTATAGGGAGGGGAGTGGTGCCTCTTCCCAATGGTTGCGAGCCATGTGAAGCTTGTGCTTCAAATTATCCTTATTAAGTTCGTTGCACCACTTCCATTCAATTTGCACTAACCGCCTTTTTTTTATTGTGTGGGTTAATATCATCATGAACACACTTATGAGTTGTCCTAGTCCCATCTCGAAGCTCCAACACATCCTCCCACCCCCAAAGTGTTATAAGTTAGGGAACGTGCCCTTACTATCTTCTTCTTCCATTGTTTCACTCTGGAACCCACCTTTGGGTCCCTTGAAAGGTTTGGGGGTGCGTCAATTTAATATTCGCATTGATCAATTATCTATGGAGTAACCATGTGAACAATTGTTGCAAGAATAATTACGATGTAAACAAGAAATGCAATTTAACCATGGTATAAAACATAAATGATTAATTAGTAAGGGTGTTTATTGGAGGTTCAAAAGGGTTGTAAATTAGAGGAAGTTCAAGAATGAGAAGTAGAAGAAGAAAGAAGATTACTACAATTATGGCACCAAAGGCCATTTTGCAAGAAAATTTGTAACAAAGAAACAAGATTAGAAAAACAAATTCAAAGGTTTTTCACAAGTAACCACAACAAGCAAAATTGAACTTCTTGCAATTGTTTTATCTATTTTTGCAATTTGTAGGGATGCACGGTTTGTTGATTATAAAACTTCACAACATTTAACCTTTCAAAAGGAAGTATTTTCAACCTTTGAAGAATTTACTTTGAGTCATAAAATATATCTTGGAGACAATAATACACTTGATGTATGTGAGAAAAACACCATTTCTTCAACTTGCCAAATGAGATTTTCAAGTGTATTGAAGATGTGTTGTATGTTCCAAAGTTAACAACAATTATGTTATTGATTTGTTAGTTAATAGAACAAGGCTTCAAAGTGGAATTTAAAGCCACCAAATGTTGGTTGAAGGCTTTTGATTCAAACAAGGTGATTGTTGAAGTTATTCAAAAAAGAAGGTTATATAAGTTGGTTGGGGTTACTCAATCTTTTGTTGTAAAATGTAACACCAAAATAAAAAAGAATGACTTGTGGCATGAAAAACTCAAACATGTTTCTATACATGTTTTAACAACCATGGACAATAATAACCTTGTTGAAAACATGGATCTTAATGGAAATTATGACTTAATGAGTTTTTTGCAATGGATGTGTGTAAATAAACACCATCGTACCCCATTTTCTTTTAGTGGGGATTTTTGTGAAAGGAAATTCTTGGGCTCATGCACATAGACCTATATGGTCCCATGGTAATAACATTTCATGGAAAGGCAAAATATTTTCTAACCTTCATTGATGATTTCTTTAGGAAGCATTTTTTTATATCATGAAGACTAAATTTGGAATGTTTGACAAGCTTAAGTTTTTCAAAATTTTCAAAACTTTGAAAACCAAATCAAATTGGAAAGAAAATCAAGGCGATTAAATGTGATGGAAGTGGGGACTATAATTCTTAAAATTTTAATGCATTCTACAAGGAAAATGGCATTATGAAACAAACAACCACTCCATACACACTAGAGCAAAATGGTGTAACTGAAAGGAAGAATCAAAAATACTTGTTGAAAATGTGCAATGTATGTTGCAACATATGAAGTTGGATCATAGATCATGGGCAAAAGGAATGGCAATTGTAACATATATTTAAAATCAAATCCCTACCAAGGCAATTTCCAACATCACACCAAAAGAAATTTAGTGTGAATACAAACCTTCCATAAATCATTTGTGTGTTTTTGGTTGTGTTGCATTTGTTCATGTGCCAAAGGAAATAAAGATAAAGATTTCAAAGGTGTCAAATGCATATTCATTGGCTATTGTGAAGAGACTAAAGGGTATAAATTGTACAACCTTATAAGCCAATATGTTATCATTAGTTGTGATGTTATTTTTTATGAATCTAAAAAATTTATTGGAGAAACAATGGTTTCAAAGTTGGATTATGAATTAGAATAGATGGTTCTAAAGTAATAACTAAAGATGGAGGATGAAAAAAATCTTCAACATGTGCAAGAAAATCCAACGATGATTGAAAAAAATGTGAATCTTTTTTTTTTCTATTGATGTTGATAAACCCCATTCTTTTGTGGAGGGTTTGAATGGTGAAAATTCACAACATTTGAAAAAGGCCATGGATTTTGAATTTTAGTCTTCACAAGACAATAAGATGACAATAATCACAAACAAATGAGTTGCAAATATTCAAGATCAAATATAATGCTAATGGCTCTGTGGCAAAACATAAGGCTCATTTAGTGGCTAGGGGATTTACACAATTTGAAGGTATTAATTTCAATGAAACCCTTTCCTTAATTGCATGAATGGAATCATTTCAAATTGTACTTGCAGTTGTAGCCATTGAATATCTTGAGGTGCATCAAATGGATGTTAAAATTACCTTTTTGAATGGAAATATTTCAATGAAAATATATATGCAACAACCAAAGGGCTTTGTGGTCAAAGGTAAGGAGAATATATAATATGTAAGCTTTAAAAATCCTTGTATGGTTTAAAGTAATCTCCTTGTGAATGGAACCATAAGAATATAACAGTTTTTCATCTTAGGAATTTGAAAAGAATTTATTAACCACAATGTTTATTTTTTAAAAGTTCAAGAAAATTCTTATGTGATCATAATTTTGTATGTTGATGATGTAATTTTGGCCTTTAATGACTCGATTCTGTTGAAAGAGACAAAGGATAATCTCTTGAAGAAATTTGAAATGGTGAATCTAGGTGAAATCTAATGTTGCTTAGGGATACAAATAAGTCATGTTTAATAAGATCAAACATAAGTTTATTTGAACCAAAACAAGTACATCGATCAAAAGTATATTCAAGCAATTTGGAATGGATGAAAGTAAGTAATATGAATTCCCTTTATAACCAATTGTAAACTTTTGAAGGATATGGGTCTTCAAAACGATGTAGATTTTGAAACAATGCAACCTATCTCATTTCAAAATGTTATTGAAAGTCTCATGTATGAAATGGTATGCATAAGACTTGATATTGCACATTAGGGAGTGGGGGTTGTGAGCCAATTTATGGCTAATCTTGGGTAGTCACATTAAACTGTAATGAAATAGAATTATTTTTTATTTGAAAGGCATAATGGATTTTTGTCTATGTTTCAAGGAGGCTATTATGGGCAAGGTGGATTCTAATGAAGATGTTACTGTAGTTGGGGCTATGCACGTTTCAACAAAAATGTAAACCATAACCAAGGTTCCAATGGAACATGTGAGGCCATACACATTTTGATGAAAATGTACACCATAGCCAAGATTTTGAAAGGAACATGAAAGGCCAAGTGCATTTTGATGAAAACATAAGCCATAATTAAGGCTTTGAAAGGAACATGAAGGGCCAAGCACATTTTGACAAGGTCCCAAGGACGGAGGAGGCTAGGTTAATGTAAGCCATAGTTAAGGCCAAACACGTTTTGAAATAAACATAAACTAAAGCCAAGGTTCTAATAGGAACATGAAGGGCCATGTGTGTTTCAAAAATGACATCTATGATAACCAAGAAATTAACATAAACAATATGGGCCAAATGCATTCCAAAAGAAATGTTTACCAAAACCAATGTCCCCAACATTGGGGATTATGATATTGTTTATGGAAGTGCACAAATGTGTGCCTATTGTGATGCAATTTTGGTTGGCAATATGGACGATCGCAAATCCACATCAAGTTATGTTTTTTTATTAAAAAATGGCGCATCAACTAGAATAGCAAGAAGCAAACTTCTATTGCTATGTCATCAACAAAAGTTTAAAATATGGCAACTTCACAAGCAACAAAAGAAGCAATGTGGCTTCCATCAATTTTTGGGAACATTGGTATTCTATATATGAAACCCATCGTCATATATGGTGACAATCAAAGTTATATATTTTTATCAAAGAACCCAGTCTTTCATGCTTGCATGAAACACATCTTTATTCATCATTATTTGTTGCAAAAGAAGATTGAAAGAAGCTTTTTGAAGTTGATGTATTACAATGTGGAGAATATGGTTGCAATTGTTTTTACCATGGAACTTTTTATTAACAAGCATGAATATTTCTAAGATTTGATGGGTGTGGGTTAAATGTGTAACTTAAAAATTTGTTGAGTGAAGGTGTTGAATATCAACTTCATACCAAATCACTTAAGTTATTTTTATCAAGCTATAGTTACTTGAAATATTTGTGTTACATGCACATACTTTTGGGACTATAAGATATGTTAGGTAAGTTTATTTAAATAGTTTTAGTTAAGCTTGGTGTGAATATTTTGATGGATGCGATGATTCATTCCAATTAAGGTGAGGTGACATCTACGTGAAATAATGATCTTGTGCATGTGCATGCATTTTTAAGATAGATAACATCTACATGGAGGTGTTCATCTCCTATTCAAGAGTAGGCCAAAGCTCAAGGGTGTATCATAGGTTTATAACAACATTTATGTGATCTTAAAGTTGGATGGAGAGCTCATTGTAAATTAGTGTTTGTATCATCTCTATTCTCTCATCGATCTGTTGTCAATTTCCAACAATATTTACACACTGCATTTCAAAAAGTATCTAAACTATAGGACGATTTGTGAAGTTTCATACTTTTCTCTTTCGCCTGTAGCCAAACTTGGCTAATTCCTCTTGTGGAGGATCACCTCTGTGGCTACGTCACAAAAATGAAAAAAATAAAAAAACCTGCTCCAATGTTCTAAGAACTAAAACCTACAGGAAACTGGTTAACCAGGAACCCTAACCCCGACCTGGTAATCAGTGGCCGCTTTGGAAATTCCCAGGAGTCAGCAAACATAATTTTCAAAGAACAAAAGAGTCAAACGAGTGTTATGCACTTATTTGATTTTTTAAATAACCAGTGGTTTCGGTTCCTTAAAATGTTCAGAATCAAAGAACTGTTTCTTTTGAACAAATCAGAATCAGAGAACCATTGGCTCCGGTACTTTTCAGAAACACCAAAGAATCCACAGTCTTCACGAAAAACTCAACAAAAAAAATTCACGGTTTGTAAGGCAGTCTTTTGAATATTTGAATATTTTTTTGAGAATCAAGGTTCTATACCAAGACTGGTTTAGTGAGTTTTTTCACATCTGTTGAGTAAGTGGGTATATACCGAAGCTGATAACTGGTGAGTATCTCTTGCAGAGTCTAACACTCACATGACACTGAAGTCAAACAGCATAATTTTCCAAAGGATCTGCACAATAAGTATGGCATGCTTTAAAGAAGGGCTATTAGCTAAGGAAAAATATGGTGTCAACAATGTCTAGGAATAGAATATGCATGCAGCCAATGACACAACCAAACATGCGCCAAAGAGGGTTGATCTTTTTTCGTTTTGGGGGAGATGGTGGGGAGAGAGGTGGTGAAGTGGGGAAGGGGGGCAGAGTGCGTGAGGATGGAATTTCTTAATTCTTATGTTCCCATCATGTTCCCAATGATGTTCCCTAAGTTCTCAATGGATACCTCCTGGTGTTCCCTAAGTTCCCTTTTTCTTCCTCAAGGGTGTTGCTAATAGCACCTCACTTCATCTCATATCCTTTGCCCAAAGTTGAGCCAAAGGGTAGGGACTTTATCCTCACATAGAAAGTGTTATTTTATGTGAGCCTCTCAAATATCAGTCTTTTTTGGTGATGGACCAATCAAAATGGGCAATTGCAAAATCAAAACAAAACTTGGGAGGGAACCCAGCTAACAAATAAAGAGGTGACACTCTGAAACAATGTCAACACATGATGATGACAATAGTCAACATGGATCAACATGTTTTTTAAGGAATTTTTGTATGCAGCCAAAATCCATAGGAAGATGTAAAAAGAATGGCTGACTATAGGAATATTTAGCCACATTTGGCTAGAACCAAATATGAAAGACATATCTTTAATCATCCTTTTATATTTTTGGCTGCATACTAGAAGACCAAATAAATTGGATAGAATAAAAAACCACTTCATTGTCAAACTTTTCATTTTTTGTCCACTTCATTGAACGTTGTGGAAATCTTCACTTTTGGACTACATTTTGTGAGGATTATTTGTCAAAGATTCATGAGCTACACGAAAGAAACCGCGTTTCTATTGAAAACGAGATGGGTAGAATGCGTGAATAAATGGGGTGGGGGGGGGGATTAACGCGTCACTTTGAACTTGAAGCATTGCCTGTACTCAGGCCCTTCTCCTATACAAAATGTCTACCTAATTACAGATCTACTTACCCTAAAACCCTACAACACTCCAGAGTCCAGTCTCCGACGCTTTGGTTTCCTGGCAGATGCAGATTGCAAATCCTTGAGTAATTTGAAGAGTCATTGAAGAATTGAAGTTCACATGTTGAAGAATTGATGAACAACAGCCCATTTCCTTAGAAGAAATTTGGTTTGAGAAAGCACACCCAAAAAATTTGCATTCTTTTTAATTTGTTGTTGCGATGCAAATTCTTCTTGCACTTGAAGTGGGGTATTTATTAGGAGCTCTTGATGTTTGTAGTGGAATGGAAAATATGAGTATGAGGAGGAAGTCCGTTGTCAATATGTTGAAGGATTGAAGAACACCCAATTCTTTTCTTCTCAAAGAAATTTGGTTTTGAGAAACCAAAAAAAATTTGCATTCCTTTTGTTGTTGCAGAGAGGGAGGATTGCTGATCGATGGCCCAAATCCCTGTTTTGTCAAGGCAGCGGTTTTGTGTTGAAGAAGAAAAAAAATTGCATGAGCTGCCATCGAGTAGTAGTAGTAGTAGTAGTACTCTGGCAAATAATAACAGTTTAGGGATCACAACAGGATCGCATGTGCCCCCACAAGAGGAGGAGAGGCGGAATGCTGTTGCAATTGAAGCAGTTGCGGATGATGATGAGGAAGAGGAGGACGACGAAGAAGATGTGGAGGCGGTCTTTACCAGTGTTGCAAATCCAAGACCCACATTCAATGTTGTGGCCTTGGGGAAATTTGCTTCACAAGAAACCAGTATCAAACCTGTGAAATGGTGGTCAAGAATCCAAGATAGTTCGTCTCTTTTGTACTCTGCTCTTAAATTTGTGGCTGCTCTGCACTTCCATTTGGTTTTTTTCAATTGCAAACACTCTTCAAGTTTATTTGAAACTGCAGGATCTGATGAGCATTGAACCCTAATGCACCAACAACATGCAGAAGAAGTCTTCTCATCTGTTTTGGTTTTTTGAGCAATTTCTTTGTTTTCTCCTTCTTGGCTAATATTATCCCCTTTTTTTTGTATGGCACTTTGCGGGGTAATCTTCTCCTGCAAAGTTCAAACCTTTGACTCTTCTTCATCGATGACAGTACACACAGCTAGTGCAAGACAGAGTAGAGCTTTGTTTTGTGTGACTTGGGGAAGCTGGGTGATCACACAGGCTGGGTAGGCATGGAAGACAAGCTTGTACAGTGGTTTGGACTCGAGCAATCAAAGTACCAGTGGGCCATCGATGAATTCATGGACCATCAACTTGTGAGCTTTTCCATCATGATCTCTCTCTTGCTTGCAAGTTAAGATGAAATATCCTTTTGTAGATCCAACAGGATATTATACAGGGACTTGAATATCTATGTGCTCACATCCCAAGTCCACAAGAATGCTATGCTATGTAATTAATCCCCAGATCTTTTTTCCAGAGTGGAGATAACCGGAAACCCGCAGTTCAATGTGTGGAAGGACTTCATTTACAGCAACGGCAAGAGCAAGCAATGCAGGTATGGCCATTCTGTCTCCATATATCAATGTCCCCGAGTTGTTGAAAGTGTGGAGAATTTGTCTTCTTTGGACGTGAGAGAAACTCACCCTATATCTATGAAATTGCAGAGAATTAATCTACACAACGAAATGAAGTTAAACACAACAATGAGTGAAACCCATGGTCCTCTTTTTCAAATTCATCTTGTATGCAGTCAAGAAGCTTGTCCTGTACATTACAGTCTGGGCTTGAATTTGCAGTTGGGTGTGTGCATCAACTGAGATTCATCCAGGACATAAAACAATATAGTCAGATTGAACCT
>Ga0116226_10002122_pt1 | contig 17209 bp, 12 predicted proteins | sample S1TSphfallax_FD_89692 | JGI IMG/M metagenome (GOLD analysis project Ga0116226, IMG submission 89692) | Host-associated microbial communities from peat moss isolated from Minnesota, USA - S1T2_Fa - Sphagnum fallax MG | ecosystem: Host-associated > Plants > Peat moss > Unclassified | place: USA... | reverse complement strand
CAAGCATTTTCTGGAGAATTTATGCAAAGTTTATTGACAAGTATTTCTAAACAAGCTAGCATCATGTGTCGCAAGAATGTGAAATTATTGCTACTTAACTTTCAAAACAGAAATGAAAACGAATTTTTGCTTGTCACCCAAATGTGAAGTCTACCTCATCTGCACTAGAACCCCAATGTCTGCGAAAGAAGGTTTAGATTTATGGAATGTACTCTAATATTTAAATAAATTTTAAAACTTGGGTTCTGCATTGCTACCCACAATTAGTGACAATGAATTGATGAAAATGATAAGTCGAGTTTGTAAAAATTAAGTTTCATTTGAATGATTTAATATTGAATGATTTTGCATAATTTCATTTGAATTGAATGGAACCCAATTACATTTGATTTGAATTAAAATTCTTAAATTGAATTCAAACACATTGAATGAACATATTCAAATTCATGTTTAATTGAATTGAATTCACATTTCTAAATAAAGTGAATAAAATAAAATAAAATAAAATATTTTTCTCTTTTGGATTGAACATCATTAGTGTTCTTATTGAAATTTCAATTGAATTGAATTTAGTTGAATTGAATTCTTTCATAATTTTGTTGAGTTGGATTCAATCAAATTATGAAATTTTAATTATGAGAAGCACATGTTAATTTATCTTTTCATATCATGTAATCGAGTTGGTGAAAAGAGTGAAATAATTAGTTACTTGTGAATTTTTTTCAGAATTGTCACATGAAGTTAGTGAAAGGAGTTAATTAGTGAGCTATGAAATATTTTCATAATTACCAAGTGAACAACGTCTAAAATTGTTATTGTGACAACTACAAATAGACCCTATGCCTATTGCAGCTAAATCAGTTTCAATTATGGTAGGCTATGGTATTTCAATTTATGCTTCACTTTGAATATGTGAGGAAGAAATAAACATATTGATGGAGATTTATCATTTTAATAATATTCCACACTATTGTCCTTTTTATTCAGCAAATTAAACTAAGGCGCCACTCACAATGTCACCCTAAAATATGAACCAGGTGCTCACAAATTGGTGGAATTTACGTTGAAAGTTCCTCATGATACCCTCCTTATTATTAGTTGCACAGCTTTCCTTTTTGGTCAAGTTTAGTATTGAGCTGCGCCTCAAGCACACCTTTATTCACATCCCATACCAATGCCTAAAATTCCCTCTTAGCAAAGTCACACTCCTACAAAGAAGCAATGGATAATGGAACAACCATAAAACATTGAATTACATTCCAATTCTTTTCATCATTGTTCCTTGCTTTCATTCTCCTAAAGGAGATTTATGTCTTCTTAAAGGTCCCCATTTAGCAATTGTTATGCAAAGATTAATAAAATTATAGTTAAAATAACTTTGCCTTTGTGTGCTTTTTTCATCATGGAATCTTTTTTTTCACTCATAAATGCTAGTTATTATAAAAGTGAATGAATTTCATCGAAATTGGGTCTTAAATATCAAATCTGAACATTTATTGCATAAGATTCAAGATATTTGTTGAATTATAATAGCAAGAATAAAAACGAATTTAAAACTCAAGCTAAAACTTGTTTTTATCATCAACATTGAGTTTAAAAGGAGTTTAAGACCGCATTAAATGTCAGCGCGATTCTTTTATGTCAAGTGTCAATTTCACCCTGAGCTCACTCTCGTTACAGGAAAATTGTGACTCCTGACACTAAGGCCCCCTTCTGTTGCATATAACTTTAGCATCCAGGGCTTACATTCCAGAACTCAATAATGAGGGGTAACATAAATGGAGGATAAATCATCCAAAGAGCAGCCCATGTGTGTTTAAATGTCTTTTTCTGTCATACAAAGACTACCTGTAAGTGAGGGGTTCAAGATAACTTGTCTTTCAGGGTTGCGCAGTAATGTGACCCTGCACAGAAAAGTCAAAACATGGCCATTTGGCTCAGCAAAATGGTTTTGGCCAAGCATTTTTTGCACAGTTTGCTTTGCTGCAGTTGGCAAAGTTTCTTTTACTGGCGAATTTTCGTCAAATCCCTTTTTTGAAAAATATGATTTCGACCTTTATGAAGGATTTTCCATTTTAAAAAATGGCCCAAATTCGTCAGATTTCGAAAAAAAACTTTTACCATCACCAGATTTTATTATTAGTTCCAATAGGTAACAAAAAATATAGAAAGATTTTGATTTTTTCATACTTCCATATTAGTACATGTGGCCAAATTTGGCTAAATCGCTTTCAAGATGATAACCACCTTGGCTACATCACAAAGTTGGAAAAAGAAACCCTGGCAGTTAGTGAAAGGCATGGCAAATGTAGGCACCTAAGAAAAGTGCAATAAATTCGATTCTGATTGCTGCTCCCTGTTTCTGATGGGCTAATCAGAATGATTGGTTCAGGTGGTTTGCTATCAGTAGTCTCCCACCTATTTAAGAGTTTTAGTTTTATCAGTGGGATTGCAAAAAAGGAAATGACTAATCTTGGATGTGAGAAATATTTTTGCAGGTCAGATACTGAGTAGCATTTTTTTTAGTGGTGAAATATTGCTAGATTTCGACTTTGAATTGCTGGGTTTTACCTGCAAGCTTTTTTTTAATTCATTTTCTGACCAGATTTGCAAAGCTTACATGTTTCTATGCATAATTCCTTCAATACTTTTTTTAAATCTTAACTCTCATCATCACATGTGATAACCTCGCATCAAGTCTCATAGCTAGATGGTTGCTTGTAATTGTTGATTATTGTGGGTACCTTATAATGTTGTTTAGTTTTTCGTTAACAACAACACAATTGATTGACATCATGTTGTCGTTACTTGCCACTTCATTTTATTAAGGTATCGTCATTTGTACTACTTCTTCCCATAAGGATATGGTTGTTTCCTCCCACTTCTTACAATCAGGGTATTGTCACCTCTTCTTGCTTCTTGCAACAAGGTATCACCATTGGATTCTTGGACATGATGCCCACCACCTAGTGTACATAGTAAAAATAGTTTTGAAACTTGAGAATCAAGACTTGAGGTTCACCAAATTCATGTTCATCAAATTCATTCAATGTGCATGGTTTTAACCTTTAGGGCTTTTGGTTGTTATTTCACAAGTTCAAGCTTCAATCTTCAAGGCAGGAGTCCAACAACTACCAAAATGTCTCTAGCTACAATAGGCAATAGTCAAAGTTCTTTGATGAGATGTTGAATTGGAGAATTGCAACTTGCATTGAGCATCAACACTTGTTTGGTGATGAACAACAATTGTTTTGTGTTGAATGTGATTCCCTCCCCCCTAAAATCTAAAAATGATATTTTAACACTTGCAACTTCCAAGTTGAAGCCTAAAGATTACATATTCTATGTCCAACAATTCGATGTTAATCATTGAATTGCCATTTTTGTTGTGAGTTTAGATTTGTAGTATTTTAGTCCTTCTAAAATTTTAAGTAACCTTGTGCATTATGAATCATAATTGTAGAATTGTAGATTAGATTGTTCAAGCTCAAGCTTTATGAGGTTCAAACATTGATAATGCACAATATGGGCCTTGGAATATGGACATTAGGGCTAACTTGCTAAAGGGATAGGGCTTTAACTTTTGAGTTCCAACTTCTTATTCACTATGAACAACAAATGTCAACCTTAAGGTAGCACAATTTTATTTTATGACCTTCTATATTTTCTTATGAGCTTTCAAATGTTGAGAATCATTGAGTGATAAACCATCATTGTTGATATTCAAAGTTCGAACGCAGTTTAGGGTTTAGAATTCATTGTAGTTGAGTGTGTTACTCTTGCATAGTTGTCTATCGACCCTTTTGAGATTTTGATTTCCATTCTAATGTCAAGCAACCCCATGTTTAAGGTTCAAATTTTCAAAATGAAGGGAGAGGATTATGATTTGATGTTCTTCGTAGGGTTTTTTTCTTCTTCCTCCATTAAAGCATGGCACCTTTAAAACCTCCACAAAACTTTAAGTTTCATCGCTTCATTTTGCAACATGAATCTAATGGTACAGTTACAAAATCTATTAGCCAAACCCTAGACATTGTCCCAACTTCTTTTGAACCTCCTTTTAAAGTAGATCTTCGGATTTCTATTGAAGAAAACAAAAAAAAGGAGTATAACATAAACAAAGTGTTTCAAGATGCTTAGAATGCAACCCTTGGGCTAAGTTTGGGGTGGATGTAGATGGTAAAGCGCATTAAGTCAAATGTAAAATTTGTAGTAAAATCAAAAGGAAAGAAAACTTACTAGCCCCTAAATTGGACATTTTTTTGGAAACAAGGCAGAGGAAAAAAACTTTAATTGAAATTCGAAAAGTCAATAAAGTTGGTGACAACAACAATAGTGGGTGAGCAGGTGAGCAACCTCACCCGGTCACTAGAATAAAAAGGAATCCTCGAAAATATTTCATGTCATGTCATGGAATATTTCTTATATATTCTCTTTCCACATGACAAATTTTATGTGACTTGGAAAAATATTCCATGCCATGCCATGGAATATTGTGTCACATCATGTGCTTGATCTTTTGGGATCAACAATGGTTTATTGACTCTAAACATGGGTTTGGCCAATAGAGTTATCAAATGCAACATCATGTGAAGGTTTGAAGGCAAAAAACAAAATGCATTTCATCATGCATGTTACAAGTTCAATACACCTAATTATTATTTACATGTAAATTGGATTTTAATTTACAACATATCAAATAATGATACATATTTAATATTTTTTTGTGGAACTTTAATGTTTATTAATTTTTATAAACATGATATCTCAATATTTTCTTTAAATTGCAATAACAATTCATGAAAATTAAATTACATGTAAATTTAATTTGTGGAAATGAATGCTTACATTTTATGCAATTTTTTTTTGTGCACATAAATATTAAAATTTAATTTCAAAAAAAAATTTAAGGAAATTTTGAAATATGAGTTTGTAATAATGTAAGTTCAATATATGTAATTTATTATTTCTTTGTAAATAATTTACAAAAAATCAAATAATGATACATAATTCATAATTTTTTGGAACTTTAATGTTTTTTCATTTTTATACATATGATGTCTTAAAATATTTTTTAAATTGCAACAAAGATTCATTAATTATTAAGGTACATGTAAATTTTTTTTGTATCCATGAATGCTTACATGTATGATGAATTTGTTTGTGCATATAAATATTAAACTTTAATTTGAAAATAAATTTTAAAGAAATTCTGAAATATAAATCAACTTAATAATGTGTATGTTCAATACATGCATAATTTATAATTTCTATGTAAATTCAATTTTAGTTTACAACATATCAAGTAAGGATATTTAGGTAATTTTTTAAAAAATATGTTCAATACATGTGTAATTTATTAATTCCATGTAGATTTAATTTTAGTTTACAACATATCATGTAATGATACATAATTAATATTTTTTAGAATTTTTATTTTTATTCTATTTTTTCTATTAATTCCAATAATTTTTTCATCTATTTTATTTATTTATTTATTTATGATTAAATTATAATAATTTTTAGAATAATTAGTAAATATATTTATTAAATTCTCATATATATTTTCAGAAATTATTTTTATTTAACACTACTATACTATAAAATATTTTTATTCTGTAATATTTATTATACTAGGTCATTTAATAGTTCCAACAAGTTAGATAAAAATACGAATTAAAATAGTTAAATAATTAACTTAACTTAATTACTAGTTAAAATATTATTATTGATGTTATTGTTGTAATTGTAGTCAAATATTAATTATCACAACATTATAATGATTATTGTAATAAAAATATCATATAAAATCTATTATTGAATATTTATATTTGAGTTAATTCTTTGTTTTATGAAATATAAATAAAAATTCATAATGAATTTCGAATTTAAAAAAATCAGTGATAATTAATTATTTAATAAATAAATACATTTAATTGCTGATTTTTCCCAAAAAAAAACTAATCACCATATTATTTAATAAATGATGATAATATGTTTAATTATACAATTATATAGTTAAAAATAGTTGATGAATAATTATTATAAGTAATTAAAGCAATTAAGGTAAATAGCTAGACCTAGGCTAAGTAGATTATTAATTCAGATCCCTAACTAAGTTTAGAGTAGCTTGTACAACGAGATTACAAGTATTTGAGTTGCAATTGGGTTACAACTAGGGTAGACAGCAAATGGTACTTTATCATCGAACATTTTCAAGTTTTTCCTCATTTCAACATCAAATTGAATGTGTTTTATGTCATTCGAAAGGCAAAACAAAGAACTACAAATGTTTTATTGAACATCAAAAGCAAAGGAACAAAGTAGAGAATGCAAAAAAAGAAAGAATGATATTTTATCTGAAATTTTGTCTTTAGACCCCCTTTACTTCTAGCAATTATATCTTGCTCATTTGTCATTCATTTTGAATGATTTCAAAGGCTACAAATGCGTTAGCTCAAAATCTATAAAACGTTTTTCAAGTGAAAAGTTTAAAAAAATAATAGTTAAAGAGTTGAAGCTTCAAAACCATATTGAACATTTATGAAAAAATCCAAAACACAACCCCCTTCACTTTGAAAGGGCATATCTTGTTCATTTTCCATTAGATTGTAACATTTTTTATAGATTTGGATACGTCAAGTGGAAGATTACAAAATTGTTTTAAGTTTCAAAAGGAATAGACCATGGACAAGAGAGTTATAGTGATCCAATATCGTTAAGTGTTTGGTGATAGGTGTGTTTTCCCTAGGTTACAACTAAAACTTTTATCTCATATTGTTTGGTTTCCATTCCATGAATCCAAACTATATAAAGGAGTGCACTAGGATTACTAGAGAACACAATAAACATGAAAATCAAATAGCCATTTGGGATGAGCCAATAAAAAAGGTTCAACCTTAAAGGTTAAACTAAATGAAATAGGACTTCATTATTAATTGCCATGTGGTTTACGTCTAGGCCTAACATAGGGGCCTAGATCTAGCCCTAATTTAAGCCTAGATCAAATGGGCTATGTTTAGGTTTAACCTAGGTGCTTAAGTTTAGAGGTAACCTATTCTTAAACACCATGTGGTTTTAACTTTTGATGTGGATGTGCCATGTGTCATTTAAATATTTGTTGACCCCAAAATTTGTGAACATGCCACATGTCATTTAACTATGTGTTGACCCCACATTTTATGAATGTGCCACATGTACATTGTTAATGTATTACGTGTCACCAAACCATTAGCCAAATGTTCAATTTACATAGTTGCAACATAATCGAAATGTTCAACTTACATAGTTGCAACCTAGTTGAAATTGTAATTGTATTTTTGGTTGATGTCATGTTTAATTAGCAAATGAATTTCATCCATTAGTCGATTGCAGTTGACAACATCCCTCGACTATATTAGTAAAACAATTTTCAATTAAATTGGTAAGTAGTGGCACATAGTGGCTATTGTTGTGGTGTTGACATGTGGCATACACTTTCAACCATAATTTTATTCTCAACTTGTGTTTTTCAACATTATTGGTTAACAATTGTAAAAAATATTTCCCAATTGCAAAAAAATAAAATCAACTATATGTGTAGTTTTCAACTTAGTTTATAGTGAACAATAGTTGAAAATGTAGTTGCAAAAGGGGGGGGTTCTCTACTAGTGTGTGTATAAGGTCTATTTATTTTGCTTCATCCTTTCACTATGCAATCATTTTTATTCTCAATTATATCTCCTTGTTCCTTTTATTTTTCATTAATTTTCTCATGAGTTGTCCTTCTTCTAGCACAAGATATTTAAAGTTGTGAATGTGGCTATGAAGCTCTATTATAAAAATATTCTTGATAGTGGTGAGAGGTCCATTGTGAAGCTTCAAGAGCAAATGGAGAGGGCTATGGAGCAATTGTGCAAAAACCATTACTCTACATTGTGCAAACATTTCCATGTGTGTGATCTTGCATTTGGTCTAAATTAGATCCAAACTCATTATGATATGAACTTTGAACCCAAGATGTTCATGGAGAAGTTGCAAACGTTGGCTTATTCTTGTGTGTCTCCATAACAAAAGCTTGTTTGGCTCAAGTAATGGAATGAATCCAATGTCTTGAAAGAGGCGAAAACATTCCCCAAACAAAGTTTCTTGGACATTCAATTTGACATATGGCTCCATAAGGCCACATTATGTAATTAACAAGAAAAGTCAAAGTCTTCTTGTTGACCCAAATCATTACATTTTGGAAATTTGGAAAGCCTTTTTTTTCCCCATGACCTTATTTCATTTTTGCCTTCCACTCACCAAAGTGTAGGTCCATACAGATTAAAACATCTAGATCCTAGAACTTTTACCCTATTGTATAAGCCATCCACCTTTATCAAAAGTCATGGTCTTGCTTAACAAGTAGCATGCACATCCAAAAACCATGACATACTTATAATTAAACACCTTATAACCTAGAACATTCAAGTGTTACTTACATGTACATAGGAAACAAAAAGTAACATGGAGGCCCTATCATCCTTAAGCTAAGCCTCATTTAAATTGATACAAAAGTTCAAACCATTTGTTCACCAAGACCTATTTACTTAGTTTTCCTAGTAAGGTTCAAGTCCAAAAAGTTTCAAAACACACTTAACATCTTGATGAAGATCCAATACCCACACCTTTTTTAATTGGAACTTCTTCAACTTGGGATGAGCATGTGGATATATATTTCTTCACTACACTAGCTACATTATGACTGACCTTGGGTGGTTTTGCATGTTTCTTATTGGAGGTTGTGGCTTCTTCCTTATTGGCTACAATTTCAACATTATTTGAAAGGTTTGCAACTTCTGAAAGCTAATTACCATCTTCTTTCACCTTGAGAAAATCACAGAGAAATTCCAATAGTATTGAAATAGAACCTTCCTTTTCACAATTATTGATCATTAAGGCATTTGACAACACCTTTGTCAAGAATCACCAACATTTACCCTTGTGTTCAGCCCAATCTTTTGATTCTCTAACTTGTTTGGAGAAATTGCCACAAACTTCTTACCCAAAGTCTATAGACTTACCCAAAGGGTTAGATTCATGTCATGACTTCTTTGCAACATTTTTAGTTGCAGTAATCACTAGTAGCACCAAAAAGTCACTAGGACTGGTCATTAGGTTTTGCAACCTTCACCATCCACCTCTTCTAGCACACCTACATATAGCACATGTATATCAATGCAATTGGGCTATCAAGACAAACATTGACATACCAAGTTTTGAATTACATAAAGATTTGGGATTACAACAAAAGAAAATAATCAAGAAATGTATAAAGTTAGAATTTAAATATGACACTCATTTGAATCATTTGTCGTGGTAGATGTAGATTTGATCAACTTCTTTTCATCTTCCTCTTTGTCTATTTCTTCAAAAACCTTGATCTTCTTGGTTGGCAGCTCGTCACTAATTGACCTTTTTTGTGTTTGTAGCTAGGAAGATGCAACTAAAAAAGGTTGGCCCAAATCTACCTCATCTTAAACCTTCTTTTCACGAGCCCTTTTTTCTTTAACCTCCTTTTCTTGGAATTCTTTTGGAACAAATGATTTACCTTGTAGATCATTAGGCTTAGGTGATGAATGTGACTTTGTCAAAAAGGACAAAAGGGTTTCTGTTTGTGGCAAATTTGTGGATGAAAAGATTGTTGTGGGATTCAAGTGTTGAATAGCATTAAGATTGTAATGCATCGCCCATGAAGTTATTTGACCCATACTCAATGCACCTGTCATCCTTGGTCAAATTTGCAACTATGTAAAGCTACCCAACATGAATTATTTAAAAATCTATCCAACAAATATAATTATTTAGAAATTTGATTGAAGCAAATTTAGATTAATTATTTAATATTCTGACATGGCACTATGCAATAATGTTGAAATCAATAACTATGCAAAAATCTCAATAAAAGTTTTAAAATTGAACTATTTGGATCTCCACTCACCAAAGGTCTTTAAATCAAGTATAGACTTTGCAACTTCAAATACACCTACCACCATATCCTTGTGTGACTCATGAATATGGATATCTTCAGCAATTTTTTTCATATCTTCATATGTTTCACAAATTCCCCAACTTGACCACCAGTTTGGGTGCAACTTTTGTTTACACACAACACTTGTTTGAATTTTGCAACATTGCACAAAGACAAAAGGGATGGAAAGTGTGTCTACAAGATGTGATCGCAATGTCAGAACAATGGAACCACTGGTTGCAATATCCACATGGTTGAACAATGATGACAAATCTTCTACCATCATTTGTAGGCTTCTCTGGATGAATAATGGGGGTAGGCTGGAAAGACATACCACCACTTTTTTTCATTGTTTATAACTAAGAACGGATGCTACCTTGTTCAAGCACTAGTTTTCAACTTCCCTTCCAACCCTTTTATAACTCTAACACAAGCATTTCAAACTCCTCATCTGCATTTTGCCATAAAGCCTCACCTATGAAGGCCATCTTTTTTTTGTTTTCTATTATAATTCCTTTTTTATGAAAGTTCCCCTTCCAACTTCAACTTTTGTTCCTGAAAATCATTAATAACATTAATCTCCTTTGAAGTAATTGCATTAGTACTAGATGTTTGCCCCAAATCGAATGTATTATCTGTCTACCCCAAACTATTAATTTGCTTTAGACTAGTAATGTCTATAGATTGCTCCAATCAATTAGTCACATAATGAATCAACTTGAAAAAGATAAATCCCTAACCTCATGAAAACAAATATGAAAACATGATCAGTTACTAAATTTTGATTTCAAGGTGGTGGAACTACTTTAATCCATCTAAATAAACAAGATCATTCAACTATTTCTAAGAACCTCAATTGTCATGTGTAAAGATAAAAGACTTGGTCGAAGACACATACCTGTTGATTCATTAAAGTCTAGAGTTTTGCTTCCATAGCTAAGATTTTGGCTTCAACCATTTGACATGTTAATTTGTGATCCTCCATGCTGAACTTTAAACCAATCAAGTGATCTTGTAGACATTTTTTCTTCTTTTCAAGTTGCTTCAAATGTACATTAACCAACATCCAAATTGATTGTTTAAGTTCCAATACTTCCTCCACCTTGCCAACATCTTCGTCAGACATTGGCTTTGTAAAAGGCATGCCTACATAAGAAAAGTTTGCATCCTTTTCCAACTTCATGATTGTGGAACCCAAGCTTGTACCTTCTTGTGATTATTGTGAACCTTCATTGACATTTGTCAATGACTTTTCCATTTTGGGCTTATTCATTGTGCCAATGCTTTCGGCGTTAGCGTTTTCCTTTACAGTGGCAATAGTATCCTTGGCCCAATTAATAGGATGTCCATTCTATTATATTATCCAACCCTTCACAAAACATACCATCAATTCATTGTCGGTGATATGACCTATGCCATTGATTTTCCAATACAATGTTTTGATGTCTTTCCTTGCGTTTGATGGAAGTAATGGATTAATGGTTTTGAACCTTTTGAAATTGCCAAAAAAACTTGCAATGTCCGCTGTAGTTATATGTTCATCCATCAATTCACGCTTGGAATCTAACCCTTTTGATGGCAGTTGCTTAACCTCCTTAAAAAATATGGCATTTTGACATTTGAAATCAACCCAAGCCCACCTAGGATATTCCTTATCAATATTCCACTTGGGCTTCCTTTCTTCCTTGTCCATGATCGACACTTGTAACATTGCAATGTGATGATTACATAAACTATTCTTAATTAAAAGAATACAATGACAAAAAATGCATTATAATTAAGTTTTAACCATTATGTACTAGACTATGTATGATCAATAGGAAAATAATGATATATGTAGTTACTCAAGTTGATTTCCATACAATGTTTGGACTTGTATGTAACTAGTCCATTTGAAAGTACATACTTGGGTTTTGTAAAGGGTTTATGCTTGTAATGGAATATTCTACATATAATCAACCCAAAAAATTCAAGTTGAAAATGAAATGTAAAATTCAAATAGGAATTGGCAAAGGCAACTATGGCACTTGAAGTATTTCTTGGATGAATTACAAGCACAACTACAGTCATTCATAGAACATGGTTTAAATCATTGATAGTTTAAACACAAACCTTATTTGTGAACAACTACAAAATCATTTGCAATGAAATATTTGAAAAAAATCAAAGTTGCTTGAGTTTTGTAGCAAAGTTCTTTCACCCTGCAAGGTCATAATAAGCAATTCATTGTATTCTTTCACAAAATATTCATGAAGATGGCTCAATAGACTACAACCAAAGTGCCAAAATGATTCGTGACTAAAGGTAACAAAGACAAATTGAAGAATTCAATGACTTCTTATTGTGCAAATCTAAACTACCCACCCATAATCAAGACCTTGTGGGTTAAGTACAAGAAGAATTCATAAAGAATCATCATAGCCTTGGAAACCAATTGCATATTCAAAACCAATTGTTGTAAGATGGCCAATTTGCAATTCCTCTAATTCAAGCAATATGATTCCCTTGGTCTACGATACACCATAATCACCTTAGACCTCCTTCAATCAGTTGAGATGTTAGTGAGTTTAAATCCAAGGGTTTAAATTGGTTACTCTGCAACATTTACCTCATAGGAGTAGCTTTGCACCTCAAAAAAATCTGAAAGTTCAACAGTAAAGTGTTAATTCTTTTGAAGAATCCTTTGCAAATGACTAACAAGGAAATAAAAGGGCTTAAAGTGGTTTGTAAGCACCATCCGATTTACATAACCAAATTTGCATATTTAAAAATGTTCAAACTTCCAACCACAAGGTGTTTTGCCTTACAAACAATCTTCAAAAATTCATCAACCACTAAATTGAGCATTCAAAATGATTGGTAAAAAACATTTAATTTGCAAACTAATAACTTTGTTTCTTAAAAAGTACCTACATGAACAATAAAAAGTTAGTCCTAAACAAAAGTTTTTTAAAAATGATATTGACCACTAATTCTAAAGATATAAAGTGGTTAGTGAGGAAACATACATCATAGACTTGTATTTTTATACTTTAACAAATACATGACAACAATAAGTTATTTGTGTTTATCAATTGTCCTATGAAAATGATCAAGCAATGAATTGAAGGAGTGAAAAATCTTTGCACCTTAAAAAATATTGGAGATTAGTAATAAGCAATTGGTCCTTATTAATAGTCCTTATGAAATGATCAATCATTGAATGTAATGATAAAAGTGGTTTGTGAGCAACAATTGTTTGATGGACTTGTAGCTTGTAGTTTAGTGAAAACTTGAAGACAACAATAAAATTGTTAATCCTTATAAATAATCTTTTAAGAAAATCATCCACTAAATTTAAAGACTAGATGAGTGATTGGTAAGCAGTACACATGCTTAACAAAAATAAATTAACACCTTGAACATGACTTAAGAAATCAAAGACAAGGAGTTAGTCATAAAATACAACATTATGCAAATTATTAAAGTGATGGTCAAATTAATAAAATTTACAAATGGTTCGTTACTTACTTTGAGAATAACAACTAATCACCTTCAAAAAACATGGGGTCAAATGTACAAAGAGTTAGTCTTGGGACATAATGCTCCAATGCAGATGTAAATCCACTAAACATGTAAAAGTTTAAAATATTTTGTGAATGTAATTTGCTTTGCTAGAAATGGGGCATGGATTTGGAAAATACTTACAAGGTCTTGACTACTTCTTTGCTCCAAGACCCACCAAATTACAAGTACTTGGTAATGCAACTCCTATAATGACAACCAAAAAAGGCATTAAAGTATATTAAACATATGAAATCCCAATCCCAAGCTTTCAAAGGGATAACTTTCTTGCACCATGGACATAATAGTCTTGAAAAAGAACTCATGAATCCAACCACACAATGGTAAGATGTGAAGAAAAATTGGACAACAAAAACATACATACTAGATTTGCAAGTAGTACCAAAACCAAATAATCCCAGGTTGTAACAATTTGACCTTCACAACTTGAAAGAGCTCATGCACCCTACCTAGAGTTTGCATAGAAGTGGAGGCATGAGTGTTTTTGCAGTCACTATTTGCAATGTGGGGAAGGAATCTATGGCCCCTTCCTTGATGATCATCAAACATGGTCTTTTAAAAACTTGTTGCCTATCTGGGACTTTGATGATTGATTTCCACTTCTTCTTTGATGGGGATTGCGTATGTGAGGGTTATTTTACATATTGAGAAGTCTCAAACTCACATAATTGTTTTATAATTTTTGAATGAACATAACCATGTACTTGTAAATGAATTTGGCTTGTTTCTACTGTAAGGCTACAACTACCATCTTCTTTTACTAGGCTCTCTAGTGGGGTGTAAAAAATATCATTTTCGCCCTCCTCTCCATCCCATGCAAACCTTTTGTCACCAAATTTGCATCTACTCAATAGCTCCCAAACTACATTGCTAATATGACACTCCTTAATTAACATATGTACACTAATAAACTTCATCAAGCATTAGTTACAAGTGGTGGCCTTTACTAAACCCCAAACCTTAACAACAATAGAAACTATACATCCAATGTATACAAATTGGCTATGGTACAGAACTCAAAAAAACCCCAAAAAAACCACTTTGAAAAACATGGCTTTTAGTTATGTTGAACCTCATGAAGGGTAAGGGGTTGAAGCTTAAGTCTCCAAGATGGGAGTTATAACCTTCCTTCAAGATTCTTGCACAATGGTCCTCTCAAGTTCTTGCTTATCGAGCTCCTCCACGAACTCAAACTACTATTTGCTAGACATGTCCTTTTTGCTTTTGCTATGCATGAAACCCAACATTCTAATGTACCTAATGCAGCTAAATACAAAAATGAAAAGGACCGTCATCAACAACTATTACAAGTTCATGAAAACAAAAAATAAGTATCCTAGCTCAGCGAAAAGAAAAAAGATGTGTTTGAAATCACAAATTTTTACTAGTGATGAAATTGTTGGTGCTCATGACTCATGAAAGTTCTTGCTTGCGTCTTCTTCAAGCTTCTTGGTTTGCTTGTAGATCAATACATTAACAAGGAAATCCACACCTAAACTTCAATGCATGCTGCCAAATTGTAGTGAACTTCAAAAGTAAAACAAAAAAAAAAAAAAAAAACATTGTCGACATCAAGCTTCTTGGTGAGAGCTTTTAACAACTTGTGCAAACCTGTGCAAGTGTAGGCATTGTCAAGTAGACAAAAAAAAAGTAGTCCGCCCAAAATGTAATTTTAAAATGACAAAAAAATTAATATAAACACATGAAAGTAGATTAAAAACTTGTGTAAGTAGAAATGTGAAAAAACATGGCCCTCCATTTAGTTTATGATAAGTTGACTATAAAATTTGAAAAACTTAGGTATCATAAATAAGGTGAGAAGTAAATTTGAACATGATTGGGTCAATTTAGTGTTCAAACTTACTTTTACACTAGAAATTTTATCTGTTATGACTATAACATGCATAATTTTATAGTACACAATTATATTTTAAGGCTTTCATAACTTGAAAGTATAAAATGTTCAATATTTCATCTACTTGCAACCCATTTTGTAAGATCAAACACTTCCTGCAAGTAGATGCAATTTTGTAAAATCTACTTAAATCTACATGAAAATGTTCATCTTTCAAATTTATAATATTAAAGTGAAAGTTTATCTTCATATTAATCATTAAATAAAATAATATTTCTACTTTCAATGCATCAAAAAAAAAATTTGGCTACTTATAATTTTTTGTGACAAGGAACATTTTTTGTCTATTCAACTATGCCTACACCTATGCAAAGTCTTAGAGTTTACGACAATGAAGCCTACCCTAACATGATATAATGGCTAAGTGACTAGACTAGGCGGGGAGAATTTGTTTTTCAAATAGTTGTTGTCATCCATGTAATTGATTTCTCACACACAAATCCCATGTTGCATGTGTACTTTTCAAAAAATAAAATAAAATTTATTGGGAATCCTAGCCAATCATGGTAGGCCAACTGGTATTATTAATTTAAAATAGTGCTTGGAAAGGACCAGGGCCTTGGCGCCCCTGGCTCTTTTTTTCATGCTTCACCTTAATGCAAATATTTTGGACTTGCAAACCTCCTTTTTCAAGATCACCCTAATGTTGAACACTCAATGGGCTATGGACCAGCCCATGGATCTCAATCCAATGTTTAGATTGTGGAAAAAGCTTACCTCCAATGCATTGTTATGTGCGCACCTCTCTAAGTTCATGAAGGTGGCAAAATTAGTTATGGTCCAAATCATGGGGTTTGTTGAAAATGCAAGAACTTTTTCGACATTGACCTTCATGAAAACAAGACTGCGAAACAGACTTTAGGAAGATCTAGATTTAGTGGTTTGTATGTTTGCACAAGTGATTTACAATGTTGATTCCTTTCCTTACAATGATGTCATCATAGTTTGGATTAATGAAAAAGTCAGGAGGGCTCTTCTAGCTTGAATTGTGGATAGCTCAGTGGCATCCTTAGTTTTGGTTTTAGAATCGTTTTCTAGATTTTGATTGCAATGGTTCACCTAGCATGTACTTAATGCGATGCATCAAATTAAAAGTTCTAGGTTTTTGAAGTAGACGACTGATTTACATTGTAGTCCATGAAACATTCTAAAATCCATGCCCATATGAAGTCACAAACCTTAGTGATGCACGTTGGAAATGTTGGGATGCTAATATGCCACTTCTTGGCTCATTTTCTAGCATGTTTTGTTACTATAACAATTTCAATCATGAATAGATTCTACTATCTAGATCATCTCTTCTTGCATGTTGCATTTTTGCTTGTATGGACTGTCAGATTTTGGATCATGGATTGCTTTTGTTTAGGATTAGCTTCTTATCAATCATGGACCATGTGTGTTGAACTTGTGTGGTTGGACAATACAAAAATCAAGTTGAGGTTGAATCTTGCAACAAATAACACCCATGTTTCCATGATGCTGACTAGCTCGGCCTCAAGGTAACTTTTTCCCCTCCCATTTAAAGTTTTTCTTCGAGCAACAAAACTAATGTGTGGGTTGCAAGTAAGATCATGTGCTACCACTGGATGCAATGTCCTTTGTGACAAGGGTTCAACTCCCTCATATGAACATTGAAAGCTCCAGTACCTGGAAGCTAATTGCCAAATTTTGACATTCTAATTCTGTCACAATTGCCAAAAGGCTTCTCATATCTCTCTATTATTGCCTAAATGCAGACT
>Ga0116226_10002121_pt1 | contig 17212 bp, 14 predicted proteins | sample S1TSphfallax_FD_89692 | JGI IMG/M metagenome (GOLD analysis project Ga0116226, IMG submission 89692) | Host-associated microbial communities from peat moss isolated from Minnesota, USA - S1T2_Fa - Sphagnum fallax MG | ecosystem: Host-associated > Plants > Peat moss > Unclassified | place: USA... | reverse complement strand
GAAGCGAGGGAGCAGGGGGGTAAGGGAGAAGGGGAGCTAGGGAGTGGGGGGGCTGGGGTGCAAAAAGGGTATTAATTGGGAGTATTTAGTTAAGAGATTAGTAACTGAATTACCAAATTAACACTTAAGCATCAATTTCTTTTCTCCCCTGCTCCCCTGCTTCTTCTTCCCCTGCTTCATTCGTCGTCTTCTAATGATTCACGAGAGAGAGATTCGTAAGTAGGTCTAGGTGGGGTACGACGATTACCTTGGTCAGCCATCAGGTCCACTTCGACATCTAATGAACTACCATCAGCCTGAGTCTCCACCTTGTGTACAGCAATATCTAGACCTAAGGATTGTAATTCGCGCATCAAGACTTTAAAGGATTCTGGAGTTCCAGGACGCGGAATTGCTTTACCTTTGACAATAGCATTCAACGCTTCATTGCGCCCTTGCATATCGTCTGACTTCACCGTTAGTAACTCTTGTAGTGTGTAAGCTGCACCAAATGCTTCCAAAGCCCACACTTCCATTTCTCCAAATCTTTGACCACCTTGCTGCGCTTTACCGCCTAATGGTTGCTGCGTTACTAGAGAGTAAGGACCTGTAGAACGAGCATGGATTTTGTCATCTACTAGATGTACTAACTTCAGCATATAAGCTACCCCTACGGTAACTGCTCGGTCGAATGGTTCCCCAGTCCGACCATCCCGGACAAGAATCTTACCAGGATTATCTGGATTAAATACCCAATCTCTACCTGTTTCTTCTCTAGCTTCTTCTAACTTACCGTGTACTATCCGACGAGACGATTCTTCCCCATACATTTCATCAAATGGGGTAATCTTGAATCTCACTCCCAAATTATGACCAGCCCAACCCAGTAAACATTCAAATACCTGACCTACATTCATCCGGCTCGGTACGCCCAAGGGGTTAAGCACAATATCTACAGGTGAACCATCAGGTAAATAGGGCATATCTTCCGCTGGTAAAATTCGGGAAATAATCCCTTTATTCCCATGTCTACCCGCCATTTTGTCCCCTACTTGGATCTTGCGCTTTTGAGCAACATAGACCCGCACTACCATATTAGCTCCTGGTGGTAGCTCATCCCCTTGTTCGCGAGTAAATAGACGCACATCCACTACCCGTCCTTTTTCGCCATTGGGAACCCGTAAGGAATTATCCCGCACATCCCGCGCTTTTTCACCGAAGATGGCTCGCAGAAGTTTTTCTTCTGGTGGTTGGTCAGATTCTCCCTTGGGAGTAACTTTACCCACTAAAATATCACCTGCTTCTACCCAAGCGCCGATGCGAATAATTCCTTGTTCATCTAATTGGCGTAAAGCATCTTCCCCGACGTTAGGAATTTCTCGCGTGATTTCTTCTGGTCCGAGTTTAGTCTGTCTCGCCTCAATTTCATATTTTTCAATGTGGATTGAGGTGTAAATATCATCTTGAACTAGACGTTCAGAAATCAAAATCGCATCTTCATAGTTGTAACCTTCCCAAGGCATATAGGCTACAACTATATTTTGTCCTAAGGCTAATTCTCCACCTTCTGTAGATGAACCATCAGCTAATACTTGTCCCGCAACGACTCTCTCTCCAATGCGCACCAAAGGTTTTTGATTTAAGCAGGTATCTTGGTTAGACCTCTGATATTTAGAGAGTGTATAGCGCATCTCTTGGGCTCTGTCTTTAGTTAGCTGTCCATTGTCACTGGTTTTGCTACTAGTGATGGAAGACTGACTGCGCACTCTCACCCGAATCTCAGTTGCGTCTACATAACTCACATCCCCATCAGTCCGCGAGACAATTACCATTCCTGAATCCCTCGCACCTTGAGCTTCTAATCCAGTTCCCACTAGAGGACGTTCTGGCTTTAATAGAGGTACAGCTTGTCGCTGCATGTTTGAACCCATTAGCGCTCGGTTAGCATCATCATGTTCCAAAAAAGGAATCATGCTAGTTGCAACTGATACGATTTGGACGGGAGAAACAGCTACGTAATCTACTTGTTCCGGAGTGGTAGTCGAAAATTCTTGACGATAGCGGACAGGTACTTGAAATCCTGTAATGTAGCCATTTTCATCTACAGGAATATCCCCAGGAGCAACCCGCAAATCGTCTTCTTCATCTGCTGTCATGTATTCAGCAGGTGCTTCAAATTTAACTCGCCCGTTTTCTACTGGTCTGAAGGGAGTTTCTAAAAAACCATACAAATTCACACGAGCATGGGTTGCTAAAGAACCGATTAATCCAGCATTCGGTCCTTCTGGAGTTTCAATAGGACAAATACGCCCGTAGTGGCTGGGGTGAATATCTCTGACAGCAAAACCCGCACGTTCTCTGGTTAAACCTCCAGGTCCTAAGGCTGAAAGTCGCCGTTTGTGTGTCAGTTCTGCTAAAGGATTTGTTTGATCCATGAACTGACTCAATTGGCTGGAACCAAAGAATTCTTTAATTGCTGCAACTAGGGGTTTGGGGTTGACTAGAGAAGCTGGGGTTAATACTTCCGCATCGGATACGGTCATCCGTTCTCTAATAATCCGCTCTAACCGGTTTAAACCTACTCTGACTTGATTTTGCAATAATTCTCCTACACTTCTCACCCGGCGATTACCCAAGTGGTCAATATCATCAATATTCCCAATATCGAATTCCAGATTGATTAAGTAATCGACAGCAGCCAGGATATCGCCAGATGTTAGGACGCGGAGTGTATCGGGAACTGATAGTCGGAGTTTTTTGTTCAGTTTATATCTTCCTACACGCCCTAAATCGTAACGTTTTGGGTCGAAGAATCGCGAGTCTAACAGTTGCTGTCCGCCTAATACAGTGGGCGGTTCACCGGGACGCAATTTGCGATATAATTCCATTAGGGCTTCTTCTTCGGAAAATTGCCCTTCTTTCTCAATTGTCTTTTGGAAGTATTCTGGATGACGCAAAGCATCAAAAATTTCGTTATCTGATAAGCCTAAAGCTTTTAGTAGTACTTGAGCCGAAAGCTTACGGGTTTTGTCGATACGCACCCACACTAAGTCGTTCCGGTCGGTTTCAAATTTCAACCAGGCTCCTCTGTTGGGAATCAAGCTGGCTGAGTATGTCCTTCTACCGTTTTTATCAATTTCAGATTTATAGTAAACTCCCGGCGATCGCACTATTTGATTGACGATCACTCGTTCGGCTCCATTGATAATGAAGGTACCGCGATCGGTCATCAAAGGCAAATCACCAATAAATACTTCTTGTTCTTTAATATCCCCTGTTTCTTTATTCAATAATCTTGTGGGGACGTACATCTGTACTGCATAAGTACTATCCCGACGTTTAGCCTCTTCTACACTATATTTTGGCTCTTTGAGTTTGTAGTCGTTCCCCAAAAAATGCAATTCCAGCTTGCCAGTATAGTCTGTAATTGGGCTAAATGAGTTTAGTTCTTCTATTAACCCTTCTTCCAAAAACCAGCGGAAGCTTGAGCGCTGGATTTCGATCAAATCGGGCAAGAGAAAGGCGGGTTCCATATATGTTTCGTTAGTCATGCCTCTACCTTTGTCAACCTGGTTAAATTTGTATTAGTCATCAGTCATGATTTTGTCTGACTCAACTTTTCACCCATTAGGGAACAACGCACTATAATTGATTTTTAATGGAACTAGATTGTTCAGCCAGGAGTCATTGGGGTTAGCCAGAAACTTTTTCTTGGTAGACCTTCAAGTAACATTTGGTTGGCTCACATCTGCTCGTTCCATAGTCAGATCCTCAAAGCTTAAGAATCCATGAGATTTGTTGTGACATCAGGATAAATTTGGTTTTTGTCTATTTTTTAGGGAAATCTATGGTTAACAATCGGTCAATTTGGGGAATTTTTGCAGAATCTTACTCAGAGGACAAACAGGTTTAAGTATTTTCTATAGATTCAATGTACGTAGCCCTGATATTTCTCCAGAGTCCACAAACAACTCAACTGGCTTGATAGTTATCCATTCAAAGCATCCGTTTGTAGAGAATTTTTATGTCTTGTGAATCCTAGTATTCTATATTTAAAAAAATCACAATTTAAACTCGGTACAATCAACTTAACAAAACTTTGACACTCTTCAATTTCCAGTTAGGTTGAAAAATCTCTCCCTTTCTTAATTATGGCGCAAGTAGAAAGTTTTGGAGGGTATAACTATAGCACAATTTTATCCTCAAGAGAGTATTATTTTCATCTAATTTGGCTTTATACGGTATCCTCAGATGTCCAGACCAAATAATTTACAGGCATTTTGGGTGGTTTGAGCAGCAATCTTCTCTACAGTCTCCCCACGCAACTTAGCCAAATGCTCTGCTACATGGCGGACATAAGCTGGCTCATTGCGTTTCTCACCCCGTTTGGGAACTGGGGATAAGAAGGGACAATCTGTTTCGATTAATAAACGATCACTGCTTACCAGTATAGATGAAGCTTGAATGGTTTTAGCGCTTTTAAATGTAACTGTGCCGCTAAAGCTGATATAGAAACCTAAATCCAAAAACCATTCAGTTTCTTCTGGTGTACCACCCCAGCAGTGCATTACTCCCCGCAATCTTTCCCCTTGACTTTTTTGCCACTTTGACAATATCTCTCTTGTCCGAGCAGCCGCATCTCGACAATGTATAATCACTGGTAAATCTAACTCACAAGCAATGGCTAACTGGGATTCAAATATCCACGATTGCTGTTCGTAGTTATCAGCCTTATAAAAGTCTAGACCCATCTCACCCAGTGCGACTACACGAGCATCAGACATGGCAAGAGCTTTGATTTTTGTAGCAGTAACAGCATCTCCCATAGCTGCATCTAGAGGATGCAAACCAACAGCAAAGCTGATTTCAGGGAACTGCTGTGCTATGGATTGGATGCTGTTGAATTCGCCAGGATGCACGCAAGAGTGTACCAGATGTACTACTCCAGCGTTTTGCCACCTAGAACGAACTTCCGCTAAATCTGGCAAAAAAGTGTCAAAGTTAAGATGTACGTGAGTATCTATCAGCTGCATAGCTCGTCCTTTGTCTGCTATACAAGGGAACAGGAGGACAGGGAACTCTCTAACAGTGAATACATATAGGATTCCTATTTGATTTTTGAACAAGACGACCTATTCTTCCCCTGTTGCCTGTTCCCTCTTCCCTCTTCCTTCTTACTCTCATGCTGTTTGGACTAATGGTTTGAGCTTTTGGGCTAGTTTTGACTTTTTCCTCGCGCCATTATTGGGATGCAGTACACCTCGTTTCACCGCCTTGTCGATTTTGCTGAAAGCAGCAGACATTTTTGACTCTACCTCTTGCTTTAATTCTGGGGTAGGATTCGCTGCATAAAGTTCTAAGGTATGCAAATACCTTTTCATCAGCGTTTTAACCGCTGATTTATATATTTTGTTACGCAGCCGGTTGCGTTCTGCGATGTTAGCACGCTTGAGAGCAGACTTTGTATTCGCCACAGTCAGTTCCAGAAAGACTATAATAAATTATGTACACACACTACTAGATATTTGATTGTAGCACAGATAATTGGAAATGTGTATGATCAAAATCAAAATTTCTCCTAAAAAAAATCAAAATTTCTCCCAGAGGGGATGTTAGAATGGAGGGGTCAAGTCTAGTAAAGTTATATCGTCAAACTAATTTAGGTTTTTATCAGCCTAACGCTTACGCTGTTAATATAAAGCACTTCAAAGTAGATAAGGGCTCTAGCTGACGCTCGGCATGTTAAACTGGAGGCTCGATCATAAAATATCAGCCAAATGTGGGAGCAGCGGATCGCAGTGAACAGCAACAGTATCAAAAAAATCCAGGTTAAGCTAGAAAAGAGAGTTGGTTTAGCTTGGTATCCAATGGATGCAAAAGACCAAACTAACTCTTAAGTGGGCATATTATAATTTTGGCATAGTCTTCATTCCATGCTGCGAATAATTACTGAGCAGGCAGACGTAAAATCCGAACTGCAACGCATCTGCAATCGCACCCAGGACGAACACGTACTTCATAAAGAAGCAACGGTACGGGAGGTGTTGCAAGCAGTCAAACGCCAAGGCGATAAAGCTGTACTGCACTACACATCCGAGTTTGACCATCAAACCCTGAAATCAGAAGAACTAAGAGTTACTGGTTTAGAATTAGATGCTGCCTATCAACAGGTTTCCAAGAGCTTGCTGCAAGCGATTCAACTTGCTTGTCGCCAAATTGAAGAATTTCACCGTCAACGAATTCCCAAAAGTTGGGTTAGTTTTGGGGATGATGGTGTTGTTCTCGGTAAACGATATACTCCTGTAGACTGTGCAGGACTATACGTACCCGGAGGCCGTGCTTCCTATCCTAGTACAGTACTGATGAATGCAATTCCAGCCAAAGTGGCAGCAGTACCAAGGGTAGTAATGGTGACACCACCTGGTTTGGGCAAAGCGATTAATCCTGCTGTTTTAGTCGCTGCCCAAGAAGCAGGAGTCCAAGAGATTTATCGCATCGGGGGAGCCCAGGCGATCGCGGCTTTAGCCTATGGAACCCAAACAATACCCAAAGTAGACGTGATTACTGGTCCAGGAAATATTTACGTCACCTTGGCGAAAAAGCTGGTTTACGGTTCTGTCGGAATCGACAGTTTGGCAGGTCCTAGTGAAGTGCTGATTATTGCCGATGAGACTGCTAATCCACTACATCTAGCGGCGGATCTACTCGCTCAAGCGGAGCATGACCCGATGGCAGCAGCGATTTTGCTCACCACAGATGCTGGCCTAGCAAAAAAAGTGCAATTAACTGTAGAAAGCCATCTGATAGACCATCCCCGACGTACAGACACAGAAAAAGCGATCGCCCATTATGGATTAATTGCTGTCGTCGAATCACTAGCAGCAGCAGCAGCGCTATCCAATGAATTTGCTCCGGAGCATTTAGAGTTAGAGATCCAAGAACCGTGGGATTTAATTCCCCAAATCCGTCATGCTGGGGCGATTTTCCTGGGTTATTCCACACCAGAAGCTGTAGGTGATTATTTGGCAGGACCAAACCACACCTTACCAACATCTGGTGCAGCTCGCTACGCATCTGCTTTAGGAGTGGAAACTTTTCTCAAATATTCTAGCATAATCCAATACTCGCAAACTGCCTTGGAAAAAGTTGCTGGAGCAATTGACACCTTAGCTAACACGGAGGGTTTACCTTCTCATGCTGAATCAGTCAACCTGCGAACTCAAGAAGATCGAGCTATTTAGCTGTTTATGCTGTCTATGATTGAGGAGACATCGTCAGTGTTAAAAACTATTTTAGTAGCTCTGGATGGTTCCGAAATTTCCCCCCGAGTAGTAGAAACTTTAAGCTACTTGGTGTTATCACCGGATGCAAAAGTCATTTTTTGTCATGTATTTCCTCCACCAGAGCCAAAAATGGATATACCTGCCGATCGCCCGGTGAATGCAGTTGGATTTCCTTCTGTTGAAATGGAAAAACAACTGCAATCCTATATGGACAAATTATCAGTCAACAGCGAACTGGAACTGGTGCATGGTGAACCAAGTGATGAAATTGTCCGCCTAGCAAATATTCACCAAGCTGACCTGATCGTGATTGGTAGCCGCGGACTAACTGGTATCAAGCGAATTATTCAGGGTTCTGTCAGCAGTGAAGTTATAGAAGCAGCTAATTGTTCTGTGATAGTAGTCAAGTAGAAATAGCAGGGCTTATTGCCCTGTCTCTTGCAAAAACTGGCGCAATCTCAATAGGCTGAGAGTTTGTCCTAAATTCACAGGTAAAACGGTAATTCCTTCCAAGCGGGATTGTACCCATCCTTCCCCCCAATACCATTCGTGAAAACCGTGTATCCCACCACTCAGCAGTAAACGGAGACAATTGGGTTGCACAATATCAACTTGATGATCCACCTGGATCGGACCAATCCAAGTAGTAAAGCGATCGCCTAAACAGATTTCTGCTGACATAGTGCTAATATCGCCCTTGACTAACAACCATTTCGACATCTGAACTGGATGCAATAGACTGCGATTAATCAAATCAGATGTCGCCGGGACTTCAATTCGCAGTTGGCTTTGTTGGAAAATACCTAACATGGTGATTACTAATGTTTTTATCTAGCAAAGGCCTAATATTAGCCATAATGACATCAATTTTCCCACCCAGAAGCACATAGAATTAAGATGTAAAGTTGTGCAAAAATGTCAGGGTTTTCATGGCAGATCAACTAATTCGCGCCACAGCAGCTAACGACGGTATCCGTGCAGTAGGCGTAATTACCACACGCCTTACAGAAGAAGCACGAGCATTGCATCGACTATCTTATGTAGCAACAGCCGCATTAGGTAGAACAATGACAGCGGGTTTGTTAATGGCTTCCAGTATGAAGCGTCCCGGTTCTAGGGTTAATGTCCGCATTAAGGGTGATGGACCGCTCAATGGTATATTGGTAGATGCGGGATTGGATGGAACTGTACGTGGTTATGTGGGTAATTCCTCTGTCGAATTGCCTCCCACTCCCCAGGGGAAATTAGACGTTGGTCGTGCTGTTGGTAAAGGTTATCTCTATATTGTCCGCGATATTGGTTATGGTTATCCTTATTCCAGTACAGTTGAGTTAGTTTCTGGAGAAATTGGTGATGATGTAGCTCACTATTTAGTTACTTCTGAACAGACTCCATCAGCTTTAGTCTTAGGCGTTTTTGTGGGAGCTAGCGGGGTGACAGCATCAGGGGGTCTGCTAGTACAGGTTTTACCCAAAGCAGCTAGAGATGAAGCCTTGGTGGCAAAATTAGAGTCACGAGTTGCTTCTTTATCAGGATTTACCCCTTTGTTGCAAGCCGGAAAAACATTATCGGACATTTTTACTGATTTACTGGGAGATATGGGGCTAAATATCTTTCCAGAAAGTCAATTACTCCGCTTTCATTGTGGTTGTTCTTTTGACCGAATGCTGGGAGCCTTGAAAATCCTGGGAGAGGCTGAACTTCAGGATATGATTGCGAAAGATAACGGCGCAGAAGCGACTTGCGATTTTTGTGGCAGAATTTATCAAGCCAGTAGCAAACATCTAGCTCAATTAATTGTGGATTTAACCACAGAGTCCTCAATTTCAGGTTAATGTCATAAACGATTCTTAAATTAATAAGATGCTTATGGTATCTGTGAAAAATTACTCGATTATTTCATGGTTCTAACTCTGGATCTAACTCTAAGTCAGTGAAGCAAATTAACGATAAACATACTGAAGGACTATTAAGACATAATCCTGCCGCAGAGGGAATCCTTCTCAGTCATATGGTTGAGAAGGGTTCTCGTTGGCTGAAAAGTTGGGTTTTATGGTCAGTATTGCTCATCCTCATTCCTGGTGGTATAGGACTCATGGCTATGGCAATCCTGTTTAAGCTACCCGCAGCACCCAATTGCCCAAAAATCTTTTGGCCTTTAGCTAGTGCTTCAGTGCGACTACACTGTGCTTCCCTAGCCGCTTCTAAACAAACTGTTAACGATTTATTGCAAGCAATTGATTTGGTGAAGCAGTTACCCCCAAATCATCCGCTGCGACGGCAGATAAATGGCTTTTTAGAGGAATGGTCCCGCGATATTTTGCGTTTGGCTGATGAGAGTTTTCAGTCAGGACGTCTAGATGAGGCGATCGCCATTGCCCACAAAATCCCCCCAGACCTCATAGTTAAAAGTTCAGTCGATGCTCAAATAGAACAATGGCATTCTATCTGGTCAAAAGGCGAAGAAATTTACACTCAAGCCGAGGCTGAATTACGAGAAAGACATTGGCAATCAGCTTTTATGGTCGGTTCCAAGCTATTACGCAGTCGGAATAAGTATTGGGCTAGTACTAAGTATGAGCAGCTAAATCACATGATTGAAACTGCACGCACAGACAGTGATCAACTATCTAAAGCTGAAAATCTAGCAGATAGCCGCGTAGTAGATAATATACTCGCTGCGATTAAAATAGCTCAATCTATCAAAGAAAATAGTTATGTATACAAAAAAGCTCAAGAATTAATTCCAGTTTTTGCGCATAAAATGTTTAAGCTAGCACAATCAGCTATGGATAGGCGCGATGCTGATACAGCATTAGCCATTGTCCGTCGCATCCCTGCTATAGGAGAATTACAATCGGAAATTGATGATTTTATTGTCTTAGGAGAAGCGCAAAGAAGTGCTTGGATAGGTACAGTTTCTGCTTTGTCCGCCGCTATTGCTCAAGCACAGCAGATCGATACTTCTAGAGAAATCTATGACAAAGCTCAAAGATTGATTGCTCAATGGCAATTAGAAATTCAAGACGTTTCTCATTTGGATAAAGCTCGCAGTTTAGCTTCTGGTGGTACAGTTGACAATCTATCCTCTGCCATTTCTGAGGCTGAACTGATCCCTAACACTAACCCCCGTGCTCAAGAAGCGGGAAAAGACATCGGACTTTGGCGTAGTCAAATCGAATCAATTGAAGATCGGCCTTATTTGGATCGGGCTGACCAAATGGCTCTGCTAGATGATGTTAATTCTTTACAATCTGCTATTACTGAAGCTAGTCAAATTCAACGCGGTCGCGCTTTATATTGGGAAGCTAGGGGGAAAATCCGCGATTGGACTAATAAAATCGAACGAATTCAAGATCAACCTTATTTAGACCAAGCGCGATCACTCGCTGATAATGGTGATTATCATCAGGCAATTGGTATTGTTCGTAATATTGCTGCATCTAGGAGAGCATTATCAGGGGATGCTCAGTCTTCCATCAATGATTGGCAACAACAACTTAATGCTAAAGAGAATTGGGACAAGGCGAAAGATATTGCAGCAACTGGTACACCAGAAGCTTTAGTTCGAGCTATTCACTTAGCCAATAAAATCTCAAGTCGCAACATTTTGCGTATGGATGCTAATGTAGCGATCGATCAATGGAGCGAACAAATTTTACAAATGGCTCGCTCTCAAGGTGAGTCTAATATGGAGCAAGGGATTAAAATCGCGCAGTTGATTCCTTCAGGTACATCCGCTTATCAAGATGCTCAAGATCAAATCCTGACTTGGCAACATTTTCTTCATCCTCAACCTCAACCTCAATCAGTACAACCTACTACATCACCACCATCTTTGGATGATCACTTATCAGAAGGAGTACAACACTAGCGATCGCTTAATATTCGCTTAACTACTGTTAGTGCTGAATAACTAACTCCCGCAGTCCCTTCCCCTGGATGGGTAGAGTCACCGACTAACCACAAATGTTGAATAGGTGTGCGGTTAGCAAAACCAAATGGACCGAAAGTAGATATTCTTTGGCCAATACCTCCCACAATTCCTTGATCGCGTCTGGTATATCTGGCAAAAGTAAGGGGTGTAGCTACTTCTACACAAATAATATTTTCTGGTTTCAGGTCGAAGTATCGGGCTAGATGGGCGATCGCTTCTTGAGTATATTTCTGTTTTAACGCCGCATAATTCTCTGCGCACCACCAAGGTTGGGGGTCAACAAAGGTGGAAGCGATAATTGTCGCTTTTCCTTGAGGAGCACGACTATCTCCTGGATGGCTCACAGAAACAAACAAAGAATTATTTTCACCAATAGGTCCATCCCCATCATACATAAATTGGAGATGTGGTGGACAGGCGGGGGGTATGGCTCTATCTTCTACGCCCAAATAAACTACAAATGCACCTGATGCTGGTGGTAGTTGCGCCACTCTTTGTGTATATCCCCCAGGAGCGTTTTCTCCCAATAACTTAACTAAATCCTGGACAGTGACATTAGCGATGATCTGATCGGCTGATTGAGTCCAAACTTCACCAGTTATTTCATTCTTGATCACTACAGCTTCAGCTTGATTGCGGTTCACTTCAATGCGTTCTACTGTGTGACGTAACAATAATTTACCACCATCCCGCCGGAATGACTTTACAAGGCGATCGCTTAGTACCTGCATACTACCTTGGAGATGAAATAATCCTTGGGGTAACTGAGATACACTCAGGGCTGTTACTGCATATAGCAAAGCTGTTTGGTCAGCATTTACCTGAGAATACAACTTTAGCTGCAAATCTAAAAATGTTCTTAATCGGCGATCGTGGGCTAATCCACATAAACTCAAAGCATTACCTACAGTCATTAATGTAAATGGCACAGTCAATAACGTGTTTGGGCGTACTGCTTGAATTAACTGCCATAAATCTCCTAAGCTCCGGGGTGGTAATACAGGATCACGTCCTTGAAACTCCCAACTAATAGCAAATAGAGTCGCCAGCAATTCCCAAAAACACTCACTTCCAGGAAATTGCTTTTGTCGCTCCTGTTGCCACTTTATAGGATCGCGCCAAACATTAATTGGTGTCATCTCTCCAGGGAGGTAAACTGCACAGGCTGGGTCGCAGGGAGTAGCACTAGGCAAATCTATGCCTAATTCTGCAAAAATCCGGTGATGTATACCACCTGGTTCTAATCCAGCTACCTGAGTTGCACCCACATCAAAAGTAAATTCTTGACGTTTAAATGTGGAAGCACAACCGCCAGGTACATTAGCCTGGTCGAGGATTAGTACTTTGTACCCTTTATGTGCTAGCAGTGCTCCAGCCGTTAATCCGCCTATTCCCGCACCAATAACTATAATCTGAGACTGATAACTATCAGGGGAACTATGAGGCATCGATTCTTTACAATTCTTAATATTACTATAAATAATTTTACAATACTCTGTTGAGAGTTTGAGGAATTAGAATAGAAGATGTAAATAAGTTTGACGTAGTTATTATAAAGAAGTAAATTAGCTCACTGGTTATTATTACTCAATGACATTAACTCTACTCAATTCTCCTCGTTTAAACACTCCCAGTCTCTACCAGTTACCCAACGGTTTAACTATTATTGCAGAGCAAATTCCAGTGGAAGCAGTAAACCTTAGCTTATGGGTCAATGTGGGGTCAGCTGTGGAATCCGACAAAATTAATGGTATGGCTCATTTTTTAGAGCACATGATTTTCAAAGGAACGAAACAATTAGCTAGCGGAGAGTTCGAGAGACGCGTTGAGGAACGAGGAGCATTAACCAATGCTGCTACAAGTCAAGATTATACACACTATTATATAAACACAGCTCCTCAAGACTTTGCTGATTTAGCACCACTCCAAATAGACATTGTTTGTCATGCTGCCATACCTGAGGATGCATTTGAAAGAGAACGTTCTGTTGTATTAGAAGAAATCAGACGCGCTGAAGATAACCCACAGCGACGTACTTATAAAAGAGTGATGGAAATGGCATTTGATACCCTACCCTATCGTCGTCCTATCTTAGGACCAGAATCAGTGATTGCGCAACTCAAACCCGAACAGATGCGGGAGTTTCATAGTCAATGGTATCAGCCACAATCAATTACGGCTGTAGCTGTGGGTAATTTACCTGTAGAAGAATTAGTCAAAACCGTAACTGAAGGATTTAGTAACTATCAGTCAAAATGGGCAAGTCAGACACCACGACCAGTGAGAACGCCCGAACCAGCATTTACAGAAATCCTACGCCAAGAATTTATTGATGAAAGTTTACAACAAGCTCGATTGATGATGATTTGGCGAGTACCAGGATTAGATGCATCTGGGGAAACTTATGCAATGGATGTTTTAGCTGCAATTTTAGGACATGGGCGGACATCAAGGCTAGTCAGGGATTTAAGAGAAGAGAGAGAGTTAGTCAATGCAATTTCTGTGAGCAATGTCACCCATCTGTTGCAAGGTACTTTTACTATTTCAGCTAAATGCTCAGTGGAAAATTTGGTTCTTGTGGAAGAGGCGATCGCCGAGCATATCCAAAATTTACATATAGAAATGGTGCAAGAGTCAGAAATTGCTCGTGTGCGCAGACGGGTAGCCAATAGATTTATTTTTGCTAACGAAACCCCAAGCGATCGGGCTGGGTTATATGGCTACTACCAGTCAATGCTGGGAGATTTAGAACCAGCTTTTAATTATCCTAATTACATTCAAGCGCAGAACGCTATAGATTTGCTCCAAGCTGCTCAAACGTATCTTTCTCCTACTGCTTATGGACTAGTTATTGTTAAACCTGCCTCTTAAGCAAGAGAGCAAGGGGGCAGGGGAGAAGAAGAGTACGAAAAGTACTTAGTAGGAATATGTATTTCAGAGATGAGTAACTTAATCACAATCTTAACCACTTAAGCATCAATTTGCTCCAATGCTCCCCTGCTCCCTCTACGCTGCTTCTCGCAACTGAACTAGCGGATTTGCTTCGGAAAATGGTAGCGCAAGTTGTTCGGCTTGAGGTACTGCTGCTCGATCTAATACTGTAACTTCAATATTCACGCTCACAAGATAACTACCTGTATCAGCCGCTACCGTCTCAGCAATCAATCTTGCCATGTCTGGGCGTTTTGCAGTTAATGGTTCACGCAAAATCACCCGATCCCATTCATGCTTGGCAGTTGGATTCAGATTCAGGATGTAATGTTTGATCATAGGATTAACTGTTGAATCTATATTTATCAGGGTAGCTGCACTCTATTTTGCTATATTCTGATTATAGTACAAAAATACTATATTGGCAAGTAGGGGAGACGGGCTTTCAAAGTTAGGTATTTGGGAATCACAAAAATTAGTGAATAGTTGTGGAGTGTATTAATGAAACATGACGCGCCATAATTAAAGATGAAAAAAAAGAACTTGATTAATCTCTGTCGCAAGATAGATTACAACATGAGGCAAATTCGGGGAAAATGGAATTGACATCCTTAGATAATGGGAGTGTGAGCAAAATTTTTATGACAAGGCGCACTTCCATTATCTAATCATGTCTACTATATAGAATAGGGCAAAATTTTTAATTGTCTATCTCTCTTTTGACAGATTAACTTAATTATTTCAACAGCAAGGGTACAGGAATACTAATTCCAGATGCGTTTAAGGCAATTTGTAAACGTCGGCGATATTCCCTTGCAACATCCCACTGTTTCAGAGGCCTTGTCTTAATCGAGACTCGGATAACCAAACCATATTCACCAAAATTGTCCACCCCTAAAACTTTTGGCTGTTCCATAATGTGCTGTTTCCAAGCAGACTCTTGGTACATATCCAGAGCCACTGTTTCCATTACCTCGATCGCCTTGTCTACATCAGTATCATAGGAAATAACGAAACTCAGATCAGCACGAGACCAACGACAAGAAAGATTAGCCACTATTTTAATTTCACTATTGGGAATAGTGATCAAGCGTCCTTCTGCGTCGCGAACTTGGGTCATGCGGAGATTCAAGTTTTCTACTAGACCTCCTACCTTGTCTACAGTAATCACATCACCAAGAGCATATTGATCTTCAATGATGATTAAAAATCCATTAATTGCATCTTTGATTAAGTTCTGCGATGCTAAAGATATCGCTACACCGACTAAGCCAGCACCAGCTAGTAAGGGAACAATATTGATGTTTAAAGAGATCAGAGCGATTAAAATACCAGCTATAATCGCTAAAACAGTAGATATACTTTTTGTGACACCGGAAAAAGTGGAAATCCTTAATTGTAGACGATGAGAAGATTCTGGAGTTAAGAGCATTCCACTACTAACTATAGTTGAAGTAGAATGATCTATTAACGCATAAGCTAAACGAATCACTACATAAGTTCCTAGCGCTGCGAGACCTAATCTCAGAGGGATTTGGACAACAGCTAGAACCAATATTTGAAATAGTCGTGTTTGGGGAAAAAGTCCCAAGATGAAAAAACTACCACTAAACCAAATTGAGGTTTGGATAAGTTGAAATAGTCTTTGTCTCACCTCTTGGAGATTCTGTTGTCTTTGATGATTCAGTTGGTTCGTAATTTGTTGTGTCTCTGGGGATTTTGCTAATGTCTCATCTTCCTTGATCTTATTCCAGCGTAACTGGTAAAACTTGAACCCGTAACTAGCGATCGCCATCAACAATAGACAAGCGATCGCCAGTTTAGCCTGATCGTATAAAAACTGACTTTGCCGTTCTTTTTTGGCTTCTCGTAATTGATTTTCTAAGATCTCAGCCAAGTGATTAGCTAAAGTTAACTGGTTTCCTTGTTTAGCGTCCTCAGGAGTTATGGTGACAAGATATAAATTATTCACGTAAATTACAGGAGAACCTTTGACTACCCGTATCTGTACAGCTATATCCTGCACATTAGATTGGAGGTAATTACGGCTAATATCCTGTAAATTCTGTTGGACATTTTGGAGTCGTTCTGGGAAGTTATTTCTGGATGCTGATATCTGAAATAACTGGCGACCATCTAAATAAATCCAGTCAGAAATAATCTTGTTATCTGATTCACCAGGAGTTGGGAATGGATACATCAAGGGAATTTGGGCTACAGCCTGAGATGGTGGTGTAACAGCAATCACTATTACGCCCATCATTGCTAAAATATCAAAACGCATTTAAAAACCCTGAGCAGTTGGTTGACCAAGCAATTAATTTTTTCCTTATATTCTGATATAAGATTAGATTTGGCGAGATGAGTAAACACTTAATTTGTCCATGGGGAATAAGTATTAATTCAACTTTACCAACTCAGTATAGAAAGTTATACTTCATAGCGTAACCAGACTTGAGGTATTATTAGTAACCAACAAGGGGAAAATATCCCTTTAATCGGCATATAGCTATATACGTTAACCGAATTAATCCAGTTTTGAGACTTGTGCAGAATGTTTTAGTTTTAATCAGTAATTATGCTCACTAGCGTTGATCGACTACTGTTTGTTAGACAAGTCCCAATTTTTAAAGAATTGCGGGATGATTTTATTGTGAGGCTAGCTTCGGTAATGAACGAGCTATCTTATCCAGCTAATTACAGTATTTTTCGCCAAGGGGAAGAAGGACGTTCTCTATATATAGTTTTATCCGGTCGTGTCAAAGTTCATATAGGAGAGACAAAACTCGCGGAGATAGAGCAGGGTAAATACTTTGGAGAGATGGCAGTATTTGATACTCAGCCCCGTTCCGCTTCTGCTACAACTATAGAATCATGCGAATGTTTGGAACTAACTCAAGAGCAGCTTTATGATGCGATCGAAGAAACACCAGAGATCGCTGTCAATATCATTCGTGAGTTATCACGCCTGATTCGGAAACTCAATGAAACTATTCGTAATTAAGCGGAAGTGAGTAAACTAGGTTGTAGTACTTTTTTATACTTAGTTAAAATAGGTAAACTTGAAGGAGTTTTATTTGTT
>Ga0116226_10002119_pt1 | contig 17217 bp, 14 predicted proteins | sample S1TSphfallax_FD_89692 | JGI IMG/M metagenome (GOLD analysis project Ga0116226, IMG submission 89692) | Host-associated microbial communities from peat moss isolated from Minnesota, USA - S1T2_Fa - Sphagnum fallax MG | ecosystem: Host-associated > Plants > Peat moss > Unclassified | place: USA... | reverse complement strand
GGACCCGCCCACGTGCGCGCGGTTCTCAGCGGACGGCTGATTATCCAGCCTCCGGGCTACTTTCTGTTCAACTTTACCGGGTATACGCTTGCGAAGCTGCTTCACCTGGCGCCGGCTCTCGCGCTCAGCGTGCTGAATATCTCCTTCGGCGTTCTCGCAGTCCTGGTCTTCTACCTGCTGGCCTCGCATTGGTTCCGTGCGGTCGACGCGGTGCTGCTTTCCCTGGTCTATGCGAGCTCCCCGCTGGTCTGGTTTGCAGCTGACGTGCAGTCCACGTATGCGGCGATGACGTTTTTCGTGCCCCTGTTGATTCTGGTGCTGCGAGTCAGGAGGCGATTTGTCGCCGGTTGCCTGGTGTGGGCTGTGCTGGCGGGGTTCCGGCCCTCCGATGGAGTTTTTCTCCTGCCCTGGATGCTGTGGGAGGCGCGCGCTCACCCGTGGGCGGTCCGGATCCGAGGGGTCGTGGCGGCGGGCGTCGGGACGCTGGTCTGGTGGGTTCCTTCGGCGCAGCGTTTTGGCGGCGGCTTCCTCGGTCCCGTCAAGGCGTCCCGGTCGCAGGCCTCCGGGCTCGCGCAGGGCGCGATGAGCCATCCCTTGTCTGCTCACAGCCTCAACAACATGCTGCGCACCTGCTCGGCAATGGTCATTGCGTGGGGGATCCTGTTGCCCGTGATCCTCGCCGGGGCGGTGCTGCTGTCCCGTCGAAATGGAGCCGCCCGGAGCTTGTTGATTGCCGTCGCGCCGGGCATCGTTTTTTTTCTCTTCTATTACATGGCTGACGCCACGTATGTGTCGTTTTGCGTGGCGCCGGGCCTATTGATCGCGGGTCTGTTTCTGCGGGGTTGGGATCAGGTAAGGCGGATGGGGGTGTACTCGTTCGCCATCGCGACCTCGGTGCTCTTCATGGTCGCCGTGCATCCGATCGCGCCTGCGAGTCAACCGCGTGCTCTCTTCGACGCCTATGGAGCGAAGTACTCCACCTGGTCTCTGCGTCACCAGTACGCTCCACGGCTGGCGGCGCTGCTCGGCAAGTGTGGACAGAGCGAGGTGCTGGGGACCTGCGCCGGCCCGCCCCCCTCAGCCGCCGGCCCATGAACGCCTGAACCCGGCCGCTCGCAGGGAACGATCGGCGCGAAGGCTTACCCCGAAGGCTTACGAGGAGCAGGCCATACGGGACGATCCGTCTGGCAGCCTGGGAATTTTGACGCGGCCCTGCCCGACCCCGGCGCATACATTCAGCGAGGGCCGGGCAGGGAGTCGATGAGGGAGGAGACCTCAGGCTCGCGATAGCCAAAGAAGCGATTTTTCATGATCATCTCGGCGATCTCAGGCGGCACCATCGCGGCCCATGAGGTGTCCTCTTGCCGGATACGGTGCAGGACATCGCGAGAGAAGATGTGCAGCACGCTTTCGTCGTACTCCTCGAGCTGTTTGACCCGGCCGCCGCTCACCACATGCCGGTAAAGGCTGATCACGTCAGGGGGAATCTCGGCATTCTCGACCTTCCGCAGCGTGTGCGTCACGGGGTCCTGGTAGGGATAGACATAGATGCGCAGGTCCTTGGTGAACAGCTTGCCGAAGCCCTCGAGGATGCCGCCCTCGAGGTCGGCGTACCGCTCCGCCTTGAAGAGCTCTTCCATGCTGGGCACGCCCATGGTGAGCGCGATGGGCTCGCTCGTATAACGCGAGATCCACGCCGCCAGCCGGTAGTAGACGTAGTAGTCCGAGATGAGCACGGTCTTGCCGGCGGCGCCGAGCAGGTCGGCGCGGGCGAGGAAGTCGTTGAGGTCGACCTCGCCGGCCACCAGCAGGTTGCGCATCGTGATCTCCATCAGCTCGATGATCTGATCGGGCTTCACATCGAGCTCCTCGGCGAAGCGGGTGTGCGCCCGGTTGAGCATGTCGATGTTGACCAGGGTGGGCGGCCGGAAGCTCCCGCGCTCGACCAGGATGGGCCGCTTGCGCAGGATTTCGGACGGCTGCAGCACCTCGCCCGAGGGGCCGAACATGGCCGCGCCGCTCAGGCCAAGCTGCACCAGCTTGAGGCTCATCACCCGGTTGTCGACGTGCCGGAACTCGATCCCCGAGAACTCGGCCATGTCGATCTCGATACGGTCGGTCGAGAGGTTGTCGAGCAGCGATTCGAGCATCTTCTCGGGGCTCTGGTGGAGAAAACAGGCCGCATAGAGCAGGTTGACCCCGACGATGCCAAGCGCCTCCTGCTGCAGGCTGTTCTCGGTGTCGAGCATGCGCACATGGATGACGATCTGCGAGTCGGCGTCCTTGGGGTGGGTCTGGTACTTGACGCCCATCCAGCCATGACACTCGTTGGTGCCGAGGTGGTTGCGCGCAGCGACCGTGTCCGCGAAGGTGAAGAAGGCGGTCGTATTGCCGCGGGTCGGCCGCAGACGCTCGATGTTGAGCGAGTGCTCGTGATCAAGCATGCTCTGGAGCCGCTCGCGCGAGACGTAGCGCTTGCAGCGGCCGTAAATCGCGTCCGAGACCGCCATGTCGTAGGCCGACATGGACTTCGAGATCGTCGCCGCCGCCGCGCCCACCCGGAAGAACCACCGCGCCACTTCCTGGCCTGCGCCGATCTCGGCGAACGTGCCATAGCGCATCGGGTCGAGATTGACGCGCAGCGCCTTCTCGTGCGTGGTCATCTTGATGCCGTCGTCGTAGACGGCTCCCGCATGGTTCCGCATCAGCATAGAGGCCACCTCGCCCGTATTATCGGCCAAGTCGGGCGGGGACCAAATGAAATTCTTTACGCAGGGCTGAAACCGGACCGGCAGGAGGAAGGGAGCGGCCGCTTCTGCGTCCGGCTAGGTAACTCGCAGGGAGGTAGCTCAATTGTCAATAGCGGCTGCGCGGAGGCAGCGCCGGGGTCTCACGTCGAGCCGGGCAAGCCTGCCCGGAGCATCGTGGAGCCGGGTATTTGAATCAGCGCCGGGAGACCGTGTGCGGCGCGCGGCCTCAAGTGTGGATCCAGGTGATCTGCAACTTGTCGCCTACCTTGGTGCTCGAACGATCGATGGCCCCGGGCGCGAGTTCGAGGACGCTGCGGGTCTTGAAGCTGAGACCGCAAATGCGCCAGGGCCGGACCGCACGCCAGACACCCAGAACATCGTCTCCGCGGCCCAGGGAGACTACATCGATCGCAAAGCGCATGCCGAAGGTATGCACTCCTGACGAAGGCCTGATGAGAAGGCCTTCTTCCGGTTCGAGCCCCGGCCGGCCGAGCAGTCCGGCGATCCGGGTAAGCGTGGTGTCAGCGGCCGATGCTCTCGGGCACAGCACAGTCCTCTGCGTCTGGTTGAAGATCATCATGCAGCGGCGTTGCAGCTTGCCCGCACCGGCCTGCATTCAGTGGCTCTCCTCTGCAGATCGAATCAGGATTGAAACTCCGGCGCAACTTATGGCTAATTTATCGCGGACGGAACTCTGCTAAAGAGAAATTCTCTTACGGTTATCAAGCATATTCATAGTCGATGTGATCGCAGCAGCGTCTATGTCTCATTTCCCGCAGGAAAAGACACGGGTACCTCGGCCACGGAACTCCACCTAACTGTGAGAATGCTTTTAAGCTGCCTTCTTGCGCCGCATCACGAGAATAGACAGGACGACAACAAAAAGAATTCCTGCGACGACCCGTACTAAGGTAACAGTATCCATATCCAATCATCCCCCGCTGCTGGTGAGTCTTACCCTGGTTAATCCGACCTGTGAAACTCGCTTGGTCTGTGTTCCGGTTCAAGCGTTTGATTGACGGCTGCATCTAGTTAAACCCAGAACCTGAAAGTTACGCCAAAGAATATGGCCCGGAGGTTACTCTGGTTCGAAGATACGGCCCGAACCGGCTCTCGAAGCATTAACTTGGGCTATGTGCACCTTGCTCTCCAGAAAAAGGTGCGATGACTGCAGACACCTGCCGTGAAAATGCCCTAGTGTCCGAGGGCGCCCATGCCGCGCGAGATCGTCAGTGCGGCCGGCCCCAGCAGAACGATAAAAAGGCTTGGAAAGATGAAAAGTACGAGAGGAAAGATAATCTTCACGGTTGTCTTTGCCGCCATCTCTTCGGCTCCCTGCCGGCGCTTGAGCCTGAGGCCGTCGGCAAAGTTGCTCAGAGCCCTGGCGATGGGTGTGCCAAAGCGCTCGGTCTGGATGAGCATATTGACGAAGGCTACCAGATCGGGAACCTCCACTCGCTTGGACAAATCCTGCCAGGCCTCGAGCCGCGGTTTGCCTGCCCGCTGCTCGCGGTTGATCTGCAGCAATTCTGCGGTGATCTCGGGGTGCGAAACCTCCAGTTCCTGGGCAACGCGCAGCAGCGCCTGATCGAGTCCCAACCCGGCCTCCACGCAGATCACCAATAGGTCCACGACATCGGGGAGGCTGTAGCGGATCTTCGCCCGGCGCTTGCGGACCAGGTGCTGGAGAAAAATATCGGGAAGCAGATAGAGGGCCGCCGGGATCGAGATCATCCAGAACCCGCGGTTCGATGCGATCAGGGAGCCGGCGGCCAGCCCCAGCGTCGGTCCCAGAACCCGGGAGGCAATGTACATGTCGGCCGCCAGTGCCCCGGTGTACCCCGCCTGCCGGATGCGCTCGCGCAGCGTTGCCGCCTCTGACAGGCCAAAGCGGATGCGCACCGCATGAAGCCAGACCGCGAAGTTTTGCCCGGCCTGATCCCGTCGAGAGCCCAGCTGCAAGTCTCGACGGTTGGACTTGGTCGCCTCTTTCAGCCGTTTCAGGGTCACGCGGGTGCTGCCCGAGGCAAGAAACGAGACCAGCAATCCAGCCACGGAGAAGATCATGGCCCCAATCGCAAAAAAGAATAAGAGACTCATCGGCGGGTACCCCTTAGAGCAGACCACAGCAGGTGCAGTGTGAAAGCTTCTGTGCTCGTGGCTTTTCCTGGGGCAAAGCCGCGAGGAGTTGAGTTGGCCGCATTCGAGTAGCTGTCGAAAATGATCAGCTTCCGGTTGCAACTGTCCGCGATCTGCTGCGGTTCACCACTTCCGGCTATGCCTAATGCTTCTTCGTCGCGGGTCATCGGCTATCTCAGACCTTGATGTCGACGATTCTGCTGATGACAAACGCGCCGAAGACGATCAGAGCGCCGCCTGCGTAGAGCATCTTCTGGCCTATGGGGTCGGTGAACAGCATCCGCGAGTAGCCTGGACTGATCAGGTTGATCAAGACCAGCAGAATCACCGGCAGCATGCTCAGGATCCAGCCCGTGAGCCTGCCTTGAGCGGTGTAGGTCTGGACTTCCCCCTGAATACGCACCCGCTCCCGGATCACATGGGAGGTGCGGTCGAGAATCTCGGTCAGGTCGCCGCCGGTCTCCCGCTGCACCAGGATCGCGGTGACCAGGAAGTGGAGATCAGCCGAAGGGACACGATCTGCCATCTCGAGCATCGCATCGCGAAAGCGAAGACCGAACCGCTGCTGCTGAAAGACCCGCGAGAACTCACCGCCCAGCGGTTCGGGCGACTGTTCGGCGACCATCTCCAAAGCGGCTCCGATGGAGTGACCCGCCCTTAGCGAGCGCGCCATCAGATCGATCGCATCCGGCATCGCCTTGTTGAACTTCTTCAGTCTCCGCCCTCGCTGGAGGCGCAGCAGCAGGAACGGCGCCATGCCTCCCGCGAGGAAAGACGCCAGGATCAATCCGGGTAGAGGGAACAAGAGGAGCATCACCAGCGCCGAGCTCGTCGATACCGCCAGACAGGTGAGCAACACACTGCCCACCGTCGCGGTACTGCCGGCATGAAGCAGAAGCCGGCCGAGCCGCTTTGCGAACCCATACCGGGCGAGGGACTCACCCAGGCGGACGACCAGCCCCGGCCGCCGAACCTCCGTCAAATCCAGCAGGGGCGCGCCGGTATTTGCGTTCCTGGCCGAGTCGCGAATCTCCTCAAGCCGCACCTGGAGCGACTTGGAGAGCCTTCTCTGGTAGGTGCCCGCAAACAGGATCGCGAAAGACACCAGCAGAATCGAGAGAAAAGAAACGATAATCACGATTGCGTCTCCCCGCTCACACTTCGACCGCTTCCTCGTCTGCCTTGGACGAAAGGTGAATGCCTGCGGCCAGCAGGCGTTCGGAGAACTTGGGCACGATGCCGGTTGACACAAAGCGGCCCTTGACGCGTCCGCTCGGTCCAAGCCCCTTCTTTTCAAAGAGATACAGATCCTGCATGCTGATCAGGTCGCCCGCCGTTCCGGTGATTTCGCTGATATGGGTGATGCGGCGGCTGCCGTCGCTCATGCGGGAGATCTGCACGATCAGGTCGACGGCGGACGCGATCTGCGCCCGAACGGCCTTCTCAGAGAGCGCGAGGGTGCCCATCATGGCCATCGTCTCAACGCGCGCGATGGCGTCGCGTGGACTGTTGGCGTGTACGGTGGTAATCGAGCCGTCGTGGCCAGTGTTCATCGCCTGGAGCATATCGAGGGCTTCTTCTCCGCGCACCTCGCCGAGGATGATGCGGTCCGGCCGCATACGGAGCGCGTTGATGACCAGCTCTCGCTGCCGGATCGCTCCCTTGCCCTCGAGGTTCGGAGGCCGGCATTCGAGCCTCACCACGTGCTCCTGCTTGACCTGCAGTTCGGCCGAATCCTCAATGGTGACGATGCGTTCATGCGGCGAGATGAACCCGGAGATCACGTTCAGCAGGGTCGTCTTGCCGGCGCCGGTGCCCCCCGAGACGATGATGTTCAGCCGGGCCTTCACCGCGCCTTCGAGCATGGCCAGCATATGCGGGGTGAGCGCCTGGTGGCGCAGCAGGTCTTCGGCGCGCAGCGGCTTGCTGCCAAAGCGCCGGATCGAGAGCAGCGGACCGTCGACCGCCAAGGGCGGAATGACGATATTGACGCGCGAGCCGTCGAGCAGGCGCGCGTCGACCATCGGCGAGGACTCATCGATCCGCCTCCCTACCGCGGAGACGATCTTGTCGATGATGTGCATCAGGTGAGCGTTGTCTTTGAAGACCACGTTGGTCTTCTCAATGACCCCGCGCCGCTCGACATACACCATGCTGTAGGTATTGACCATGATGTCGTTGACGGCCGGGTCCTGCAGCAGCGGTTCGAGCGGCCCCAGGCCGAACACCTCATCGAGCACTTCCTTGGCGAGGGTATCGCGATCGGCCGCGCTCATCGGTATGCTCTGCTCGCCGACCAGCTGCAGGATGATGGCCAGCAGGCGCGGACGGCCGCTGGCTCCATCGGCCTGGATGAGGGCTAATTTCGCGAGGTCCATACGCTTGATCAGCTCGTTGTGCACCGCGGTCTTCAGAACGTGGCGCGACTCGTCGGTCAGCACCGCCGCGACACGGGAGTCAGGCAGGTTGACGGGCCGCGGCGGGGGGGTCATGTAAAGCGAGACTTCGGCCATCAGGCTTTCTCCTTGGCAAACTCACGGCTGCTTTCATCCGGTTCCTGGCCCATCAGGGAGCCTCTGCGGCCTGCTCCGGGTTCCATCCGCCGGTCATCGCCGGAGCGCCGCCAGAACGCCAGGCCTCTCTTCTTCGGCGCCGGCCGCTCCGGCTCGGCGTGCCCGAGGACGATCTGATTGGACCAGGCGAGCAGTTGCTGGTTAAAGGCTGTCTTGGCCGACGGCAGAATGGGTTTACCCTCGTTGATCGCCTGCATCAGCTCCAGGTAGTTGTTGGCAATCGAGATCGACACCGGAAAGTGGATCGCCTTTTGAATCTGGGCCGCGTTGAGCGAGTCCTCGGCGGTCGAGCGATTGAGAACCAGACGCAGCTTGCTCATGGCCAGGTCACTCAAGCTCATGCTCTCGACCAGCCGGGCCAGATCCCGCAGCGAAGCTACGTCGGGGGTAGAGACGAGATAGATCTCGTCGGCCTGATTGATGATCGACAGCTTGGAATCCTGGTATCCGACGAACGAGTCGATCAGAATGTAGTCATACTCCCGGCGCAGGAAGTCCATCACCCGCTCCAGTTCGTCGCGCTTGCTTTCGTGGTAGACGGTCGCGGTCTCCGGGGACGCGATCACGTCCAGGCCGCTCTCGTGGCGGATCACGAAGCCATTGAGCAACTCCACATCCAGCCGGTCGACATTGCGCAACAGTTCGTCGAAGTGGTAGCGCGTGTCTTTGAGGCCCAGGTACAGAGCCACATGGCCTAACTGGTGCTTGTGGTCGATCAGCAGGGTCTTCTTGTGGTGATGGCGCACCAGATAGGTGGCCAGATGGACGGCGAGTGTCGTGGTGCCCACGCCGCCCTTGGCGCCGAAAAAAGCGATCACCCGCCCTACGCTGTGCTGGGCGTTGGGCGCCGAGATCATGCTCTCGCGAAACCGCAAGAGCGCGGCCTGCAGCTCATCCACCTTGACCGGCTTGCTGAGGTACTCGGTGCAGCCGGACCGCATGGCCCGCAGCAGCAGCGAAGCGTCGAGCGCGGAACCGACGGCGACGATGCTGATTTTCTTGAGAAAGAGCTGCTGAAGCCGCTCCGAGGTCTGAAGGGCGAGCTCTGGATCCTTGTCAAAGTCGACCAGCGCAACACACGCAGCTGCGTTCTTGAGGCTGGGGGAGAACTGCGGACGTTTGTCGGCTGTAATGTAGTCGCGAAACTCGCCGAAGAATGCCGCGCCCTCGAGCTTCTCGGTACTGCTATTGGCCGCGCTCACGACGGACTCGTCCGCGCAGACACAGAAGACGGCCTGGGTGGTCCTTTCGCCGCGGCCAAAGGTGTCGTTCATGGGTGGTCCGCCTTCGGGTCGGCTGGCGAGGCATTACCGGTTTTCAACTCTTTGCTGATCTGTGAATCAAACGTGCTCCGGTTCATGTTCGGCACAGCCATCTTCGGCTCGACCGGCGCGGGAGTCTCCCCGGTGGGATCGACGACCTTCGCTGTGACGACCACGATGAGCTCGATGACAGAGTGCTGGAGGCTCTTGGAACGAAATACCTGCCCCAGGAGCGGGAGATCGCCGAAGCCGGGCAGCTTGTTGAGATTGTCCGTCACTCGACGGTCGAGCAGGCCGGAGAGCACGAAACTCTGCCCATCCTTGATCTCCACTTCGGATTCGGCGCGGCGGGTCGAGAGCGCGGGTATGGTGAATCCGGAGATGGTCACTGAATTGCTGTAATCAAGCGCGCTCACTTCAGGTGCGATCTTGAGGTGGATTGAGCCGTCAGGGTTTACGGTCGGGGTGAAATCGACTTTGACGCCATAGGGCTTGAAGGTGATGGTGACCGCGGTCGCATTGCCGGTCCCGCCCTGCACGATAGGGAAGGGGAACTCGCCGCCTGAGAGAAAGCGGGCCGGGGTACCGCTCATCGTCGTGAGGGTGGGCTCGGCGAGCACCTGCAGGATCTGCTTCTGCTCCAGGTCCTGAATATTGACCCCGACATTGAGCGAGGCGTTGTAGAACAGCATATCGAGCGGGTTGAGGGTGATGGTGCCGCCCCCGGACGGGTTGGGCGTGATCTCGGTCGTTCCGAACTGCTGCGTTCCCGTGACCGAGGTGTTCTTGCCGCCCGAGAAGAAGTTGATGCCGAGTTGTTCAAGCCGCGTGCGGTCCACCTCGACAATGCGCAGTTTCAGCTCTACCTGTTTGCCGCGTATCTCCTTGATGCGAAAAGAGTTAACGACATCTTTGGAATAGGCTGCTGCGAGCTTCTGCGCGGCTTCCGCGGCCGCCTCGGAAGGAACGGTTCCAGACAGAACCACCTTGCTTCCGCTGGTCTCGACGTGCAGGTCCGAGGCAGGGATCGTGTCATGGAGCGCTGCGCCGAGTGCCTCCGCGTCAACATCGGCTGAAATTGTGTAAAGACGGTGCCCGCCTGTCGTGTCCCAGAGGACCATGCTGCTGACCCCAGGCTGCTTGGCGGTGATCACGACTTCCCGCTGCCCGGAGGTATAGGACTGGATCACCGCCGGGTTGCCTACGTACAGCCGGCGCAGAGGCGCAGCCGCCGTCAGCACGACCGAATGACCGACAGGCACATGCAGAATATCGGAAGCCGATCCGAACTGGACCGACGGTCCGGTCGAAGCGCTGCCTGCTGCCGGTGGCAGACCGGGTGTTGGGGTGGAGACCGGCGCCGGCTGGGCCGCAGGCAATTGGGCCGCGGATGCCCAGCCGGCGCTTGACAGCACCAGAATCGAAGGCAAGAGATAGCGAATCAGGCGGACGGCTAGCCTGAGGGCCTTGAATGTGGTCATGGAGCGGTCCCGTTCACTTTCCTCGAGGCCGGCCCATCGCCCAGCACCGTCTCGATCTCAGCCTCTCGCGGGGCTGCAATCCGGACCGGGGCGTGGGGGGGGGCTTCAACGGCGGGTTTGGCCGGCGCCGCAACTCCGGAAAGCATCGAGAGCATCATGGGCGTACCCTTGTACTCATCAAGATCTGCGCCGTTCCTGAGCACGAAGTGGACGCTGCCTTGACTGGTAGCCAGGACCGCGCGCTCTGCCTCTTCCGGCGTCAACAAGAGCGTGACTACAGTCACGGCGGGGGAGGGCTTGCCCTCGGGATCAGGTTGAGCACGCTGGCCTACCGCCAGCACCTCGGCATTTTCGAGCACAATGGATGTGACCGGATCGGGCGAGTTCGCGGTATGGAAGGTGCCGAGAACGTCGACATGCGAGCCCGGGGTCAAAAAGCCGGCCACGCCGACCACCTCGTCCGAGCGCAGAGCGATGGCGCGCATGCCTGCCGGAATCTTCGCCGCCAGCCCCGGGCTGACCCCGGCGGCGGAGACATCCTGGTCAAGGATGGGCTGATCTTTCTCGAGAGGAAACAGAAGCGCCCGTCCGAGCAGCCCGTCCGTTTTGGCAAAGGCGCCGTGAAGGGGTCTGCTGTTCGGCCACGAAACCATTTCGAGGCTCTCGGGCTTCAGGATCTCCCCGGCCTGGAGCGCTCGTGACGGAGCTGCGTAGAGCAGATCGGGCGTCTTTGCAGGCGTGATTTGATTTCTCATGCTGCGGGCAAGCAGAAACGTGCAAACCGCTGAGATTGCGAGCGAGGCGGCCAGTGCGCCGGCAATGCGTTGCTGCTTCATGCTCCTGCTCCCCAAACCAGCGTGCAGAGGGTGACCAGGCAGCCAGCCGCAATGGGAACGGCGAAGGGCAGCCGGAGCGTCTGCTGGTTGGCGAGGTTCATCTCCGGATGCGGCGCAAGGCCATGGCGGCCGTGATGCGAGAGGATTGCCGCGGTATTGGCAATGGTCTGCTTCAGACGGCCGTGGTAGCCTGCGAGCGCCAGCGCCAGCAACGCGCCGGCCAAAACTGTTGTCAGAATCATGATCTGCAGGGTTGGAAGACCTTCGATCGCCCCGACGGCGGCCATGAGTTTGACATCGCCGGCGCCCATGCCTCCGGCCAGGAAGAAGACAAGAAAGAGACCGCCTGCGGTCAAGGCCGCCAGCAGGGCCGAACCCAGGCCCTGCCAGCCACTGATCAACAGATGAAGCATGAGCCCTGTCAGCAGGCAGATGCCTGTCAGCCGGTTCGGGATTCTCCGTTCGCGTACGTCATACACCGACGCAATGGCGGCGCATACCAACGCGAGAACGGCGAAGAGTAAGTGTTGCGTGGTAGCAGCAATCATAGACACCGATGCACAATAGGTTCGCCTCGACCGGAGATGCCGCAACGGCCGCTGTACTGAAAAATTTCTGTCTCCGTCAGCCTTCCTGAAAAAATGGCCCCGGCACTGCCGATCCTGGAAGTTGCGACGCACGAAGCTGTTTTATCCGTGGAACAGAACGTGAAACCCAACGCCTTGTGTGCTTTCGCAGTTTGCAGAGTCGCGAGCGGTCTGATCCAAACTGTGCGGTGGAGCAGCAGGCCAAGACCGCGTGGTGCCGGGCGTTTGGCCGAATATCCGAAGCTCAGCCTGTCCGGACTGCTGACAGATGGTTCAGTCCGTACCTAGATCGAGGCACGTCGTTAGCGCCGTGCCCTTGATCGATCCGTATTGCATTCGCTCAAGCAGCTAGACCGCGCTTGTCAGCTTGCTGCTGACGGTGCTGAACGCTCCGCTGATCGCCGTGCTTAGACTGGTCATGGCGGCCACGGCCCCCAGACCGATCAGCCCTGCGACCAGAGCGTATTCGATAAGATCCTGACCGGATTCATCCTTTGCGAAACTTAGGATCAGTTGCTTGAGCTTTCTCATTGCCTACGTTCTCCTGTTCCCTGTTTAAGGGAGCACTCTCTGCTCGTTAGATTGCATCGCCTGCAAGCTGATTATCGGGTGCCCGGGCGAAATGGTTTAGTAACCTCGGTAACAATCTGTCCGCGGGCAGGTTGCTAATTCCCGCATCGGCACCTTGCGGGAAGGAGCAAATAAGCCGAATGCGGGGGAAAGTGGGCCGCGCAGGAGAATAGCGGCGATCTCGCCTTTGCGCCGAATGGGAAATCAAGAGGTACGAAAGTGTCTGGCCGGATGATTTTCGAGCAACGCAGCGGCTATCTGGCGAGGTAGCCTCGGGACAATCATCGAACCAGCCGGTGCCAGCCATGTTTGTCAGGTCTATCGATTCTCAACTGCCGCTCGGGGAGAAAGAGCCGCTTCCCGCATGACGGTCACCATGCAAGCGGCGAGTCCTGCTCATTCCAGCCTTGTGCAGAGGCTTCTCAGCTTCCCCGTCCTGCTGGCGGCGGTGCTCGCTACCTGTGTCTTTCTTCTCATCCCGCACTCGATGGCTGATCCTGACGTATGGTGGCACCTGCGAAACGCCGAGTACCAGATTCACACGCGCACCTTCATTACGAAAGACATGTACTCCTTCACAACGCCCGGCGCGCCATGGATGGACCATGAGTGGCTCGCTGAGTTGCCGTTCTATCTCGGTTGGCGGGCGGGCGGGGCGCGCGGGCTCTTCGTGGTCACGGCGGCGGCGGTGGAGACGATCTTCCTCGGCGTCTTTTACCTGGCGTGCCGGCAGGCAAAGAACCCCAAGGCCGCGCTGCCGGTCGCGGCGGTCGCCGCATTTCTGGCCACAGTCTCGTATGGTCCGAGAACGCTGCTCTTTGGATGGATCGGGCTGGTCGCCGAACTGATTATCCTCGATCATTTTCGCCGCGGCGAGGACGCCCGCGTGTCCCGCAAAACTTTATGGATGCTTCCCGTGCTCTTTTGCCTGTGGGTCAACACGCACGGCTCATGGTTGATCGGGATGGTGGTCCTGCTGGCTTTTCTCGCGGCCGGATGCATGCGCATCGATGCGGGAGCGATCGAGAACAGCCGCTGGTCCCGGGAGCAGTTGCTGGTGCTCTCTGCCGCGGCCTGCCTGAGCGTCGCGGCTCTCTTTGTCAATCCATATGGATGGAGACTCGTTGCGTATCCCTTCAATCTTGCCTTTCATCAGAAACTCAACATAGCCAACGTCGATGAGTGGTCCTCGCTCGACTTTCACTCCATTCGCGGTCATGTCTTTCTCGTCACGCTCACGCTGGTCTTCTTCCGGCAGTTGTTTCACCCGCGCAAGTGGGCGCTGTATGAGCTGGCCTTCGTATTTCTCGGGGTCTATTCCGCCTTCACCTATTATCGCTTTCTCTTTCTTGCCGCCATATTGATCTTTCCCTTGCTGGCCAAGGACCTGGGCGAGATGCCCGCCTATCGTCCGGAGCAGAACAAGCCCTGGCTCAACGCGGCGATTCTCTGCGTCCTGCTGGGGATGGCCGTTCATCATTTTCCTGACCGCCGGACCATAGACACGGGTACCGTCAAGTCGTATCCAGAAGGCGCCCTGCCGTTTCTCAGGAACTTTCACCCCCAGGGCAATGTCTTCAACGACTATCTTTGGGGCGGTTACCTGGCCTGGCATCTGCGGCAGATTCCTGTGCTGGTGGACTCGCGTGTCGATATCTTCGAGTATGCCGGCGTGTTCCGGGATTATCTGGACGCGGTCCGTCTGAAAGACAGTCTCTTCATCCTCGATAAGTACAGGATTCGCTACGTCTTATTCGAGCGGGACTCGCCCTTTGTCTATTTTCTGCAGCAGACCCATGCCTGGAAGGTGGACTACCAGGACGCCACAACCATCCTGCTCGAGCGAGCAGCTCCCCTGGCGAGTAACGGATCGCAGACTGCGAGCGCAGCGGGTGCCCATGACTGAGGCGCAGACGGGCCGGCCGGGGCCGAGGTCCCGAGCCGGATTTGTCTTCTTCCTGCTGAACCTGCTGGCCACGGTGCACGTGGTCTGGTTCTATCTCGTCCGGGTGCAGTGCCGTCTTGATCTGCGTCTCTACGAGCAGGGGCAGGAGCGCACGCCATTTCAATACCGGCTGCTCCTGATGACGCCGCTCCGCTGGGCGCACCAGTCGCATGGGTTGAATGCGATCGCGGCGTGGCTTACCTTGCAGCGCGGATTTTTCCCCAGCGGCGTAAGTCCCGAGGGCATCGCGGAAGCGGCGATCGATGCGCTCTCGGTTGCAATCGCGGGGCTCGTCGCGAGAAGAATCTATCAGCTCAGTTCGCGGACAGGACTGCTCACCTGCTGCGTCTATCCGCTGACGCTCGTCATGGTGGCGAGTACCTACTCGATGCTCACCATGCACGCGTACCGTTTTGTCTACGACCTGCCGGCGATGGCGTTCTTCTCCGCCGGCCTCTATCTCATTTACACGCGGGCGCATCCGGCATGGTTTGCAGCCGTATTTGTCCTCGGAACGATCAACCGCGAAACGACACTTCTGTTGCTGGTCTTCTTCCTGCTGGCCCGCTGCGGTCGCGGGGCGGTCTTTGATTGGAAGAAGAGTTACAGCGGGGCCAGCCTGCGGGTAGTTGCGCCATTAGTGGCTTTCTGGCTCGCCTGGCGCGTCTTTGTAGTTCACCTGTTTCGCGCAAATACGCCGGCGCGCGGGCACTGGTTCTGGCTGAACCTGGGGATTCTCGCGATACCCATTACCTGGCCGCAGCTGCTTGCAGCCTTCTCGTATGCGCTGCCGCTGGTGATTCTCTTTCGCAGGCATATTGCCGATCAGGTGCTGCGACGTTGGCTGTGGGCGCTGCCTGCCTGGTTTGTCTTCATGATGAGCTACGGCTTGCTGATCGAGATCCGCATCTTCGGCGAGCTAATTCCGTATATCGCCTGCGTCTCCGTCCTGATCGCAGAGGAGAAGATCATGATCTTTCTGCAACGTGAGAAGCTTCTCTTGCGAGTGGAAAGTTCCGTCCGGGTAAGAACCGGCTTCCGGAGTTCGGCTACAAGCGATGAGCAGGCGGAGCCGCAGCGAGAGCGCTGCTTGCAAACAAATGCTCCGGCCGCGAGGTGATTCAGATCTAATGCCCCGGCCCATCGATGCCGCTGGGCCAGTCGACCATATTTGGGCCGGGCGCTGGGGGTGGCGGCGCACTCGCCGGAATCAGGCTGTGATGCTCAAGCCAGGCTCGCAGCAGCATCGGCCAGCCGGCCAGCTCAGGAATCGAGCCGCACAGCCCGCAGCCATGATCGGCGTAGTCGTAGAGGTGCATCTCGGCCGCAATCCCGGCCTTCTGCAGTGCGGTGTAGAAGCTCACGCTATTGGCCACCGGCACGACCGGATCGCCGCTGGTGGCGAAGAGAAACGTCGGCGGGGTGGAGGCGGTGACGGCAAACTGCGCGGAGAGCTGGTGAGCGAGCGCCGGGTCGGGGTTCGCGCCCAGCAGGTTGGTGCGTGAGCCGGGGTGCGTGACCTGCTCCTCCATCCCGATGACCGGGTAGGCGAGGATCGCGAAGTTCGGCTGGCAGGGCACATTGCTTACCGTGTCGGTTGGGCCGTTGTTGCCGCCCTCCCCGATGCTGCACTGGGTTGCGAGCGTGGCCGCCAGGTGCCCGCCGGCCGACGACCCCCAGACGCCGATGCGGTCCGGGTCGAGGTTGAACGCAGCAGCATGGCTGCGGATGTAGACCATCGCCGCGCGCCCGTCCTCGATCTCGACCGGGTACTTGTAGGGCGCGACCCGGTAGTCGAGCACGAACGCCGCCACCCCCTGTGCGTTGAGCCACTGGGCGTACTGGAAGCCCTCGTGCCCGAGCGCGACATGCTGATAGCCGCCGCCCGGCAGGATGAGCACCGAGGCGCGCGTGGAGCGGTTGGCCGGCAGGAAGGGATAGATGCGCGGCTTGTCCTGCTCGCCGCGACCGAGCGCGCCGGGCGCAGCCTGTCCGTAGAGCATGATCGCGGGGGGAATGGCGCTGGTTGCCGGTAGGGCCTCGGCAGCGGGCGTCTGGGCGGGCAGCCGCAGGCCGGTGAGCAGCAGCGCGGCGAGGGCCGCGAACGACAAGGCAGGAAGTACGGAAGCCATGCCGCCAGTGTAGCGAAACCGGACGCGGCTAGTCTTCCCCGGAGCCCGGGCCCGTCGACACAACCCTGGTGCGCGAGAACATGCCCGGGTGAGGCGGGAAGAGTCGGGAAGCAGGAGGGTAGGCAGGCGCCTGCGCGGTCGTGTATTCTTGCGGCCAATGAAGCCTCTCCGTGATATGAAACGTTTTCTCGCCCTCGCAGCCGCCTTTTCGACGGTCTCTCTGGCTCAGTCCAGCACGCCGGCCTATCTCAACCCATCGCTCCCGGCGGCAGAGCGCGCGCACGATCTCGTCTCAAAGATGACCCTCGACGAAAAAGCCGCGCAGCTTGAGGACTACGCCACGGCGATCCCGCGGCTGGGCGTGCCGGATTACCAGACCTGGAGCGAGGCGCTGCACGGGGTGGCCAACTCGGGCTACGCGACCGTCTTCCCGCAAGCCATCGGCATGGCCGCGACCTGGGACCCGGCGCTCGTGCAGAGGATGGGCGACATCATCTCGACCGAGGGCCGGGCCAAGTTCAACCAGGCCCAGCGTGAGAACAATCACCGCATCTTCTACGGGCTGACCTTCTGGTCGCCGAACATCAACATCTTTCGCGACCCGCGCTGGGGCCGCGGGCAGGAGACCTACGGCGAGGATCCGTTTCTCACCGGACGCATGGGCACGGCCTTCGTCGAGGGCGTACAGGGCCCTGACCCCGAGCACCCGAAGGCGGTCGCCACCAGCAAGCATTTCGCCGTGCATAGCGGGCCTGAGTCGCAGCGGCACGTCTTCAACGTGGACGTGAGCCCGCGCGACCTCGAAGAGACCTACCTGCCCGCCTTCCGCACCACCGTCGTCGACGGCCATGTGAAGTCCGTGATGTGCGCCTACAACGCCATCGACGGCATGTCCGCCTGCGCCAACACGATGTTGCTGAAGGACCACTTGCGCGACGCCTG
>Ga0116226_10002118_pt1 | contig 17217 bp, 8 predicted proteins | sample S1TSphfallax_FD_89692 | JGI IMG/M metagenome (GOLD analysis project Ga0116226, IMG submission 89692) | Host-associated microbial communities from peat moss isolated from Minnesota, USA - S1T2_Fa - Sphagnum fallax MG | ecosystem: Host-associated > Plants > Peat moss > Unclassified | place: USA... | reverse complement strand
TTGTTGTTTCATTCAATTAATGTACATTGTACACAACACATTTGTGACTTGTAACCAGAGAGGCAGTTAACTGTGACTCTACATTATGCTCCCCATACAAAATTTTGAGTGTTGACTTAACAATCTAATCTTAATGACACCTGGTGCAAGAATAACCTCTAGACACTTGAATCAGCTAGTGTTCCATGAGGTGCATGAAGGTGTTTTGAAGCAAAGAGATGACACAAGGAGGCGACAAGGGACAGATCAACACATCCAGCACTTGGCCCATGCACTCTTATGATAGTGTATGGTCATTGCATGAGATGGGCTTGATGGTGTGTGCTTAATAGTTGGCATTGGGATTACTTTGCCTTCAATGGTTCACCTCTGCAGTATGTAAGCAACCTGTATCTTTTTACTTTGTGAGAGAAATGCAAGATGAATTCTCAATTGGTAATTTGATGAACCACAACCACTCATCTGATTTGACATCTGAATTTCTCAATACTTATGAGGCAAGAGCATCATTTTTCACTCTCCTGTTTTCAGGGTGCTTAATGAGCTGTAAGAAAATTGCTCTCTGCAGATACATTCTAAATGACCATGCTGCTGTTCTAAACTTGTTTCAGGTGCCTATCCATACCACCATACTCTTTATAACTATGAGGGTAATTATCATGGTCATTGTTTCTCCAGTCAATCAGAGTAAGTGCACAATAAGACCTTATCAAAGGCTTTCTGGTGATGCTTTCATGGCATCTTGGAAGTTTGAAGTTGAGAACCAATCTTAGTTCATGTGCTGAGTTGACTCCCTGTATTGTATAGTCTCTTGAAGATAGGTAAGGCCTAATCTCTCAAGATTTCTTTCATTAGTTTGCACCTTCATCACCTCTCTCTGCACATCAGTATCCTGTATTGGCTCCTCCACTTCTTGCATTGGGGGATGTCTCTGCTAATGGCTTCATCTCCTCTCACAGAAAATCACTTCTGGAATGTCAAGCAAAGTGCAACAGTTGTTGTGTTTGTTGTGTGTGGACAAGTTTACTATTGAGTCCTGAACAAAAGTGCCTTCAGGCATGCGCTCATTAAAAAGTGCAAAGGATCCTACAACCCATGACCAATTGCTGATGGTTGCAGGATCCCGCAATTGGTCACATTTCAAGAATCTGTTAACTAGCATTGGTAATTGGATACCTTCATTAACCCAACAAAATCTACATTGTTTTTGTATATGACTTAGGAGCACATGTAAATGATACACTCCTGCTTCTGAAAAGGATATGCACACATACCAGTTAAGTGGCTGTGATGCCCTCCAGTGGTTACATACACTGTATGAGAATCACAAATGTTATGATTATGGTCTCATCTGTATTCGGCAACTATGCACATTCAGATTTGGGAAATATGATATATTTGAAGCACACAAGTATGTAAAACAAATCAAACTTTCATGTTAATCTGTCATTTCTGTTGGATTTCCCTTTGGAATTTAGAATCATGGAACTGCAGCCATGTAAAAGGTAACTTCTTCTGGTCTTTGAACATACCTTTAAAAAGCAGAGGCTGTCATGATGGGGCTTTGGTTGTCACCTTGTCTCTACAAATTAGTTCTTCCAAGCCTTTAATCCAAGGTGTCGATTTGGATGATTGTTAGCTTTGCAACATTGAAAATTACCCTTCAAAATTCAGTTTTCAATTGCTTGAATTGTACTAGTCAATTTTCAAGTTCCATGTTTGCTCAACACACAAACACAATGAAGCATAAATGGGAAGACACCATGTAACCAAAAAGAAGAGGGGAGTAAAATCTGTCAATCTAATTCCTATTTTATTGATGACTTGCATATGACAAAATGTGATTCTCTATTTGATGACTTTGGTGATTTCACATTTCAAACACAATCAACATTACTACTGAATTGGCATGTCATTTGCCCCAAATAAATACAGCATACACATGATTTAACACAAGACCCCTAATAGATTATGAAACTATTGTGGCATTTCATATTCTGCAGAATCCAACGTGGATTCCTGCTCAAATCTATTGAATAGTTCCCAACTTCATAGCAGATTATTCTAAATTCATCAAATTGTGTCACTACTTCTGAATGAGACATTCATTCTTCATTTGCTCACTTCAACAGCTCATCTCCTTGTTTCCATTCTTTCACCCTACTCCAGAGAGCGATGAACTTGACAATCTCCCTCAACTATATTCCATAAATCCACATATGAAAAAAATTCCATAATCCAGCAACAATATAAAATCTCTATTCCAGTCACCCAACCCTTCATGTCACATGCCAAAAAAACTTTCAACTCACAAATGAAACTGGTGTAAATTTCCACTTTCTTCTCAAGAGAACTCTATCAATGCCTTCTCTTACTCAGTCCAATTATAACATTATCTTTCTCCCACCTTTGCTTGTATCAAAAATTGAGAATCCAGACCATTTCCCACGAACATTGCTATTTTTTCTCTCTCCACAAATCATCACCTCCATGTCAGAGCCCACTTTATTTCATGCAACAGCACAAGTTCTTGACCCAATTTGGAAACAATAAATTTTGTATCCAATGAACATCTTGAACACTGCAATTCAAAAAAGACAACAAGGAAAATGTGCATTTTTTCCTTGTTGTCTTTTTTGAATTGCAGTGTTCAAGATGTTGACAACAAGGAAAAAAAACCTTTTCAAAACAAAAGCAACACTCCCCTTGCATTCTACTCCAATCCATCTTCTGCAACCCATTTTATTCACCCACACCATAACTAAAACCTTCAGAACTTCCTGCCAACCAACTTGCCAAAAACACACAAATGACACTCCAATTCAAAATTGCATCAACACTTGATAATCATGCCACCATGTCCAGCGTCCTCCTCCATCGGCACCTTCTCAAAATCACCCGCAAAACCAAAAAAAACAGAGTGCTTGCCAGAAGACTCATGATTGCCCATAAAACGACCATTCCATCTTCCTTTCTCCACTTACATCCTTGATTGCACTTTCATTTACTTGACATCCATTTAGGGTTACACCCGTTGTTCATAGGTGTCACAGCCTTAACTTACTAGCATGGCATGTGCCGTTGGCCCAAGTGTTACCACATCCTCAACTGATTTTTCCTTTCAAAACCTGATTTTTTGAAATTTATTTGAATTTTCAATGGCAAAAATCATCTATAAATCAATATCTCCCACATTCTAAATCCAAATCCTACCAATAAATTACATCAAATCCTATACATCAAGATCTTTCCAAAAACACCAAATGCACATTCCAGTTCCTCCGAAATTTTCAGCTAGTGAAAATATCATTCAATATTCAAGAACTTTTGCATCACAAGTACAAACTTCATGGAACTAAGCCCATGCACCCCTCCTCATTGATAGTTTTCCAAAGACACAAAGAACACAATCTAAAGCATTCATGTTCCACGGATCTCATAGCTACAAAACAAAACAAAACAAAGTACTTTCCTTGATAGATAGATAGTTGATAAGTCTGTATTTAGGACTTTTCATAAAGATTCAGGTGACACCTAGGTCCTCCCCGCCTAGTACCAATGCTACCATCATATGAAATTTTGGGAATATGTATGGTATCATGTTTGCGAGTAACATACCTATCAATGATCGACCTTTGAATTATTTCATAACAACATGGGATCAGGAATTCTTTCTAGTTTTGTGAGCTAGGTGGGTTGGGCACCATCCACAAGAGATCTTAACCAAATTTGGCTATAGGTAAGAGAGGTAAAAGCATCTACACTGGGGTACATTAACAACCCCAGCAACAAGCAAAAAAAATGCTCCAGATCACACCCCCACCATTGCATTTTCAAACTAAAAACGATCAAGTCTCCAATAAAATTAAGAATCTGACCTTGTCATCTGTGATGGATCAAAGGGTCATGTTACCTTGCATGGATGACATCATCATGTGCAAAATGATGTCATTGAACATTGTCGAAACATTTACAAATAGTTAGCGACCTTGTGTAATGGCAATTAAAAACAAAAAATGGCAAGAATTTTGTTGTGGAAAAGGAACATCAAACATGTTGCTTCTTTCTCAAAGTATTGCACGAATTGGTGATAGGGAACAAGCAAAAGTTTACAACATTTTGCAACATGATTGTCTTGTCTTATTGATTATGCTTCAAGATTTGGAAAGTCTTTGGGAAAAAAATGAGGTGTCATCAAACAAGATGTTACCAAATTCAAAGGAAACTACCCTATTGTGTTTTTCTTTGTGAATCAAGGGCAAGGACTAAAGATGCATTTCAAAAGTTCTAAATTTGTACAAACCAAAACACCCCAAGCATAGTGCATTCAACTTCATTAACATTGAACATATGTTTAAGAACATATTTTAGTTATAGACTTGTGAGAAGAAGTGAAGAAAACATGGCCACCATTAAAACAAAAAATTAATTTTGGTAATTTTAACAACTTCGACAACAATGGGTAACAAATGTTTGATGCTACAAGAATTGCCCCCAATGTGACCCCACCTTCAAAATGACCACAGGGTTGTAAAAGGACAAAAGAAGACTAGAAAGTCATGACACAAACAAAAAATAACATCATCATTATTTGAGCTTTTGCCATCAAAAACATGGTGGTAACCATTTTGGAATAACCATCATCATAAGCAAGATTAAAGTATGATGGCCCTATTTTTCATGCCTAACAATCAATTATAAAATAAAAACATGGTTGGGTGATTCATTTTTGATATTTTGAAGCTCTACATTTTATACTATTTTAATTTTTAATTTTTAATTTTTTAATCAAAATTATTAAGGAATCACCTCTAAAATATCATTAAATATGTGATTGGTTCAAAAATTGATGGAAATTTTTAATATCTCAATGTGAAATGGACTATAAAAGATAATAAGTAACAAAAACATGCCATTCTAATATTTTAAAAATCAAAATTTCTTTGTATTGAAAAAGCTTCAATGCATGTTATTATTAAATTCTTCATTTGATGGTGGTTTGTTTTTCAATTTTTACTTTGATATTATTGTGACATAATTTTTTAACCCACTTTTTCATTCTACTTGTGTGACAAACTTGGTGTTATCATTTCAAAAATCCATTATAAATGTACTACTTTCTTTAAATTTGTTCAATTTTTAAAATATGATTCCCATTAAATTGTATTGCAACATAGATAATTTAGATCTTTATCATCACTATTTTCAATATGGCTTTACATTTTAGATTCATTTACAATCCAAAAAAATTTACAATTGTGATAATTCAAATAGTCTTCCTAACCATGTTTTTGCCTTACAATTGCATGAGGCACATGAATAATTTTCTCTCCAAAGCCAAAAAAAATTACAATTACTTTGAACTCGTCTCAAAATCAAACACAACAATGCATAAACCAACATGATAACACGTCAAATAAGTGATGCAACAAAAGGTTCCATCCCTATTGCACACAATTTGACAATCAACAAGTAAGCAATCAAAATCTCATAGATTTCACAAGCTAGATTGAATAGCTAATTTTTAAAAAATATTAAACACAACAAAATGCAAAAAAATTATGAATTAATGAAAAATTAAAGATGGTTGAATCCTTTGAATGGTTAGAAGCGATCAATCAAATCATTTCTTAGAGTGTAGTATGTATGTTGGTCTTGAACATTTTTTAATCTTTGAACATATTTTACAAATGTCAACCCCCTCATCTAAATGTCATTGGCCACTTCAATGGTTGGCTCCACAACCTCACTTCGAGGCTTGGATTAATTAATTTATTTATACTCATGAAGTAGGCTATTCATCTTACAATGTTGTTTAATATGATGCCTAACATCAGCATATCTACAATCACAAGACAATCCCATAATTAATAAAAACAACTTAAAGTAACATTCAACATCTTTATGAACTACCTTTTGTAGTTAAAAAAAATGTTGACATTTTTTTCCCTATGGTTTATGGATGGTATCTATATGAAACAAAACCACTAAGGATAGATGCCATTGATAGCCAAGTAATAACATGGCAAAAACATGATAAATTAAATAGAAAAAATCTTATGTTCAGATTTTAGTTTATATTTCAGACAATTTTGAACATAAGCATATTTAAAAAAATCAAAAACCTTTATAAGTAGAATTAGAAAACCATTCAAACCTCCATTGAATTCGTGGTAAATTAAATACAAAAAACTTGAATAATATAATAAAAGTAGGTAATAAGTAACTTTGAAACTAACTAGGTAATATAGTGTTTAAAATTATTACATTAAAAGTTTAATACATTATGATTATAATATGCATAATTTGAAAGCACATAGTATTTTTTAAGCCTTTTTTAATTTGAATATTTTGTTAAATCAATATTTGATCTATTTTCATTTACTTGCAACCAATTTTGTAGACCCAAAACATTTATTTCATTTTTTATTGAAATTTAGTTAAATGAATATTCAAGATTTTTTAATAATAAATTAAAATAAAATATTATCTTCAAATTAATCATTGAATAAAATATATTTTTTTATTTTCAAAAAACCAAAGTTTACTTATGGCTGATTGAATGCAAATACAATAAAATAACCCATTTTAGGAATAATTAATGGTCATTTTACATGTTTTAAATTGCTAAATAATTCGTTGTATTTATAATATGACAATGTTTTTGCTATATTATGGGAACATGTGAAAAAGTTTGAAATGGTTTTAATGAATATGAAGTACTCAAAAACAAATCTAAAACATTATAACCAATGTTGTAAAAAAAATTAAATGATTTCAAAAAAGACTTGAAAAGAGTTGAAATTATATGTTTGGAAAAAAATTTAATATTAACCCTAATATAATAGTAAAAAAAATTATTAAAAAATTTTCAGGAATATTCAAAGAATATTCTATGTGTTTTGTTGGATAAGCACATGAAAAACACTTGGTCATGGATCACTTTATTGTATCTACACCTACTTGTCATTTTTTGTGGCAAGGAACAAAAATTATCAACTTTATCATGTTTTCTACCCAACAAAGATGCACATTGCCATTCACTTCAAAATTGAGGTCGATGCATGCACACCCCCCAATAGATCCCAAATCAAAGGGCTTCTATCTTAAACATTCAAATCATTGTTTCATCCTAGCAATCCAAAATACACATGTCATATACATTTGACTTGTTCCCATCTTCATTTGTGAAAAAACTTTTTTAAACAACAAAATAGTTTTTCCAACAATATGTTTATTGTCCAATGAATCAAACATGCCCAAACCAACCCCTCTTTGCATGCACTTTCATATTTTTCTCCAAATTTATTCATGTGTGTTGCTTGAGGAATTCATGTTCACAAACTTCTTTCATTGGTCTCACAAAGTACTTGAAGCATTTGAAAGTTGTGGTTTTTCCAATTTTGTTGTAGTTGTCACAAGTATTAGTAACTTGATCATATGCAAGCATGCACAAAGCACTTTTGGGTGTCTAAATGGAGTTCAATCCAACAACACCACATGCATATTTCTTCTATACAAAATAGTCGTCATGTGCATAAATATTCTCCATAATTTGGAGGAGCAAAGGGTGATGCATTGGATATTAATGACAAAAAAGGTGATTGTCTAAAATCAAATGTTTTACAAAATAACCTCACATAAATTCAATGATGGTTAACCTTGGGCTTTCAAGCTATATTTGATTTACAACTTGAGAGGGATTCCCTCTGCTACCTTTGTGCCTACCATTGAAGATTCATTACACATAACAACAATGCCACAAACACAACATCAACCAAAGTTTCATCCTCAAGTGCATGTGCAATCCCATCATATAGTTGTTGCCATCTTGCCATCTTGTTGCAAAGGTAACAAGTTATGAAATGAGTTTGATAACAACCTTGCAAAGAATGTGAAGTTGTAAAGAAACAAGTTACTAGATGATAGAGATGGGTCCCTTCATTAACAACAATAGGCTAGGATGATGGGGGATGGGTGGGCTTCATTTTGGATTTGTTTTTACAAATGACGATTGGGCATCAATGCCACTAGTTTTAACATACATGTTATTTTCATAGTTGCTAGGTGGAGATGCTTTTAATAGCAAAAGTTAGGAAACTTGCTATGTTTTGGTAGCAAGTTATGAATCATAGTTTAAATATGGTGATTTGAAAATATTTCTCTATGAAATCTAACAAACTTTTTGAAATTAAAAAGGAATTTTGCAATTAAAAAAACTTCTATTGGTCATATATGTATAAACTTTTGCACTAAAAACAATGGTTGTCCATGGGATCATAAATTTGAAATAATTTTCGAAAATGTCATCTATGAAAAACAAACATTATATGACAATACCCTACATTGATGTCAAATTTGCCACATATTAATTCAAAATTTCCTTGCTTAGAATTTTTATAGTTTTTATTAATATGTCTAAATTTTCAAAATAATTATATGTTGATTTGTCTAACAATGAAATAACTCCAAAACATACAAACAATTTTTAGCATAACACCAACCAACAAAATTTCAATTAAATAAATGGAAATGCCTCTAGAATAGTAGTAAAATTTGGAAGTGCAGAAAACCATCAAAATAAAAAACCATGGGAAGAATTACAAGGTTTGTCAATGAGAGTTATCTATTAAATAATAGATTAACATTAAATGTAAAGTAGAAAAAAAGAAGAAACATCACTATCATATCACATGATAATATATTATTTTGGAAACCAAAGTTAGGGAAAATTCATAATCTTCCCATGACTAAACGAACTTTCACATTGCTAATGTCAAATGTAATACACAATATTGTTACCTAATGTAAATTGGATTTTTGTGTGTTAAATGCCACAATAAACACCACCTATTGTCCATTCTAATGGATGAAACCACATAATGTACCTCACATAAATGTCATGAACTAAAAAAATTTATGTGACAAAAACCACTTTTTCTTGTTGTGATAATCACCTCAAAGTTTTATGAATCAAACATTGGCCAAGTGCAAGAATTATAAGTCTAATTATGAATCACCATAAACTAACATCTTTGATTGGATGATGGGTTCCATGATGTTTTGGTCATGATACAAACCACACCATCCTTATCCATCCTTATTCAAGAACTTCACCAACTTCACGTTCATAAAGTTTGAAGAACTAATAAATCAAATAATGTTGATAACACTACTACAAAAATGTGGTGGAATTTTTTTAGCCTAAATCACTATGGGATCTTAAAAGTGAGATAATTTCATTGCATTTTACTAATTTCACCTTGGTGAGAACTATTTCATTATAATATCATTATGTAGACATCATGTTTCATTATTAGTTAACATAATTCATTATTATAATTTACTATAGTAAAGAAGTTTAATTATATTTTTTAAAATATTTTATCTATGTTACTTTATGATATACCCTATATTATTTTAAGCTACTTTAATTATTTTAACTTATATTTTATGTTATTATAGGTTATTATAAATTATTATACCCTAAATTATTATATGTTATTTTACTTTAAGGTATTTTAACTAGTTTATTATAAGCTTTTAAGTTATTCTGAATTAAATTATTCAATTAACTTTAAGTTATACTTTAAGTTATTTTATTTTAAATTAATATAGGTTATTTCAAGTTATATTTTAAATTATTCAAGGTCATTCTACTTTATGTTACTATTAATTTTTTAAATCCTAAATATAATAACTTAAAATAGAAAATAATAATCTATGGAAAATAATTTTAAATACCTTACAATATAATATAATAACTACCAATAACCACTAATATAATAACCATTAATAAACACCAATATTAACCAATAGAATATCCATCAATAATCATTAATAGAATAGCCACCAATAACCATTAGTAAAATAACCACCAACAATCATTAATAAAATAATAACCAATAACCATCAATAGAATAACCATGAATAGAATAATCACAAATAAACACCAATAACCACCAATAACCACTAATAATCATTAATATAATAACTAATTATAAACACCAATATCCATCAATAAAATATCCACCAATAAAATAACCATGAATAGAATAGCCACCAATAGCCATGAATAGAATAGCCACCGATAACCATTAATAAAACAAACACCAATAGCCATGAATAAAATAACCACCAATATTATTAATAAAATAACCAGTACTAGGTATTAATAACCACCAATAGAATAGGTACCAATAGCCATTAATAACTACTAATAACCCTAATAAATGAATAACCAATATATATTAAAATTATTTAGGATTGCTAAAAATAATTTAAAGTGAAATAGCTTCTAATATTTTAGAATTGCCAATAATAATATAAGGTGAATAACTTTCAATAACAAAAAATAACCATAAGTAATTGATAATAACCATAAATAGCTATAAATAATGTATGGTGAAATAATTTAAATTAATGAAAAATAGTCATATAATAATTGAAAATAGATTAGCATAGGTAATATTATTATATTAACAAAAAATAAATCCATTTACTAAATTTGTTTTTCAAAAGAATGGCCATTAAATTGTTATTGAATAATGATATTCTTTTTTTTTTGTTTAAATGATTTTAAACTTTCAAAAGGAAATAAATATAATTATGTATACTATTGAAATTTTTAAAAAGTGAATTAACATCATTTCATTTGAACAAAATCTCAATAACATGTCAATTTTCAAAGTTTATGTTTTTGTAATGTTTAAAATGAAATATTTGATAAATAAAATGTAACGTAACATATATTAATGATAAATGTGATGGCTTGATGGTAAAGGTGTTTGCTTTCATTTAAAAGGTCAAGGGATCAAACCTCATGGGTGGTGTTGTGTGTGGTCAACAATGGTATGTTGATCAAATATTCTACTATTGAATTCTTTGAATAAATGCTTAGGTTGATTATGTGGCCTACCTATTTAGGGTAGATTTTTAACTTAGTTTAGGTATTGACACATGTCAATAAATAATAAGTTTTTAAAATCATGAAATTATGAATAATGTTATATATTAAATAATTAAAATTTTAATTGATTTCCATGTTTGTTAGTTAATTAACTAGTAAATGAATGGTTTGGTAAATTTATATTTCACTTGAAAGTAACCTTGTTTCATTAGGTATTAATGAGGCAATTCATTGTCCGTAGCAATTGGTCCTTGTTCACTAAGGGGTTAAACAATTTTAGTAAGTAAAAATGTCCAAATTCACTCAAAATCTAATGGATCTTAGAGTGAATTAGGACGCATTTTATAATAGTGAACCAACAATTAGGTTTGGGTATGTGAAGTTACTAAGAAGGTCACAAAGATGAAAAACAAAACTAGTTAGACATGACTTTTACTTTCATGACCAATCTATTTTTTGAATCAAAACCAATTTGACAAACAAAATGGTTTGGGTATTTGATAAAAGTAAAAATTTCATGAAATCAAGAACATATGAGTAATTGGAATATAACCCTAACCACTTGAAGAAGTGGATGTAAACACCATATCCAAGGTTATGGGGTAAACCTCACCTTGAAAAATAAGAAATTGTGGGAGGATTATTAATCTTGAAAAATAGCAGTTGTAAGTTGGGGGTAATTTCCTCTTATTCGACACCCTCCACTCTTTGACTCCTTCCACTTTTAGCGCCACACCATCATTGGAGGTCATTCAAATTTCACATTTAAAAAAATTGGTGTTACAAGTTGTCAAATTGTCATATGTTCTAAAGGTAGTTGGAGCTTCACATAGGTGAAGGACAACTTTTAGGTTGTCAAAATATCATAGATTTTGGAGGTAGTCAAAAATTCACATAGGTGAAAGAAGAAAATAAAGCTATTACTACATCCACTTGTAGATTTTGAAGTTTTGGGTTTTCACATTGTCAAACCTTTGCATTTACAAAATGTTGGAATTATGCAAAGGAGAAAGAGGACAATAGTTTGTTACCAAAGCTTCACATAGGAGGGAAAAAAAAAGGTATGGTTGGAACTAAGACCCTTTTGTGGCTTCCACTATGAAAGTTAAAAAGTTATTTGGATCATAAAGTTTTTCATAAAGTTCACCAAACAAAGGACCAATAGCCCCTATTTGTTCAAAATCTAGCCCATAATGCCCAATATGGCATGAAAAATTTACATTGTGCCCAACATGGCATGAAATTGGATTTTACACTTTAATTTGACACCAAGCAAGTTTGGTGCTAAATTGCTGCCCATTGTTCCCACCTTATGCATTTCATTTCAACATGAATCTTCTTTCATTTTCCTTTTGAAAAGCTCCACTGATGCCTTTCTCTCCTTTCTTTTCTCTGAAAAGCTCCAATAACACCTTTAATTCCTTTCTTTCCTTTGAAAGGAGTTGGTTGTAGAGAACGCCTTGACCATCTTAATGTAAATTGCTCATTATGTTCATAGATTTATGAATGTTTGCATTGATTGAACCCAAAATATGATAAATTGCAACCAACAAAAGTTGCAAAGTGTCCCATGGAAGGTAAATGGATTTCATGAATTAGAAGTTGGTTAAAGGGAATACATTTTTAAAAATAAACATAATAATCATTGCATTACCTTAAAGAAAGGTGCTTGAGCACAATGGGCTCCTAATGGAATTTTTCCTAAATAATTTTAAAGACACAAGGCAAGACATCCTTGAAGTGTTTCAAGTAATGTGAAAACTTGATCAACTTTCATATTTTCTTATTCAAGGTTTGATTGTCCTAATCCCTAAGTTTGGTAACCATTTTTTTATTGGGAATTGGCAGCCCATAACTTGTTTAGAAACATATATAAAATATTGGCCAAGTTGTTCTTGAATTGTTTATAAGCTCATTTGCTAGACATTATCCACCTAAATTAGATTGGATTTGTGGTGGGCACATTAGAAAAATTCTTGTCTTTTGCAATTAAAAATCCAATGATTTAAAGTTTTCAATGATCCTATAAATGATTACAATACAATATAACTTTAAATTTACATGAAAATAATAATAATCATAAATGATTTTTTTGTCATTAATGGATGATAATATCACATATGATATTAATGAAATCATTAGTACACAATTTCTTTCATCATAAGACATCCATGACAAAGGAAAAAAAGATGTGAACTTCTAATTCTCACTTATATGACTATAAAATGGCCATTGTTCTAAATGATGTGGGTGGTTGAAATGAGCACCATCAAATGTTGTTGTTGCTCAATTTTGAAAAAACAAAATTGATTGATTCAATTGGGAGTTTTTGTTTACTACTATTTAGATCCTTATATTTAGATAAAAGTGGGTGCATTTGTGTTTACAAGGTCACAACTTCTTCAATCAAAATCATTGGTGAGATCAAAGACATGTTAATTAATTTGTTTAAATCAATTTCATAGGGTTGTCCACTTTTACCACATTTGTTCATCTTGGCAGTTGATGTTCTTAACTATTTGCTTGCAAGTTTAGTTTATTGTGTGTGTGGACTTGCACATTTGGGCAATGATTAATTGACAAATTAATCATTTAAATATAAATTGAGAGTTTTTGTTTACTACTATTTGGACCTTTATATTTAGATAAAAGTGGACTATTGCATTGGTCACAACTTTTTCCAACTTAACCATAGTCAGGCCTTGGGATTCAAGGTCCATGCCTTGTACCTTTTTTTTCAAGAGAACTAAATGAGTCCTAGTTTTGGGGGACTCAAGGAGAAGCTTCAAATGGGTTTATCCCATATTGGAAGTAGTTGACAAGTTCGTTATGCTTACGAGTTTAAAATTTCTATAAATTCAAGAGCGTCGGAATGATCAACTTTTCAATTCATTTCATTTTTGTTAGTTGGTGTATCAAGCGTGTGAGTCTTGATCTACAAGGGCTTGAAAGGCCATCTTTAGCCAACTTTATTTGACATTTGAAAAGAATTCAAAATGCATGCTACTCTTGAAGATAGCCATGTCAAACCATTTCAACCGAGCCTACAACTTGAGTTAGCTACCAACAAACAATCAAACCTTACCATGTTTCAATTGGGTGACATTGAGAGACCTAGATGAATGGACTTGGACAGTGGAGAACAACCTTTACTAGGTACATTTCTTTAGTTATTTAGTTATGCAAAGATATCATGAGAAACGCTAAAAGAAATCACTATGGTTTTTACCCAAAAAAATCAGTAATAAAGATCCCCACACGGTCGTACACAATGGCATGATTTTTGGCCATTCATTATGTAATTTTATTTTCAAGTTTTAGTCATTTGTATGTGATTAAAAATATATATATTTATTTATTCAAAGTAGGTTGAATTATTTTTATGATCCTCTAATCTTTTTCCTTCAAACCTTCATAACTATTTAAATTAAATGTTTCTGACTATTTGCATGCAATAAACAACTTCATCACGCAAATATCACTTCAAATTTCATAACATTTGGATGACATGAGAAAAATTATGAATGTTTACTTTTAACTACATAATTCAAATAAAGACCCCAAAAACTAACGTAAAATGAAAAAGGTATAAGCAAGGGGTTAATTAGCTGAACTCAGTACTAATAAGGATTAAATATTTAAGCTTTTGCCCCTGCCTAGGGGAGGCGACTAACACCTCTCAGTGTGCATATACGCCGAGCTTAAGGTTTGTCCCTTTTGCCCAAGGGGATAATCAGGGGCAAAGTTGGGAAACTTGGGACTCATCAGGAACTTCACCTGTGCACGTGCCGAGGCTGACATCCACTTCTCACCGATTCAGGATTTATTTAGCCAGTGGCCTCACAATTCAACGTTCATAATATCACCACAAATGCATCAGAAGTGTCTCAAGAAGAGACACCCATTTCATACTCCGGGAACATAAAAGAACATTCCAAGTTGCACCTTGGAACCAATAGCATAGTCCCAGAGTTATATGCTATTGGCTGTCTGTATGTATGACTTCCAAGTTCGCACCACCACGCTGACAATAATAGACAAAGGCATTAGTTGGTAGCTCATAAGTCTTATGGAAGCTTGTCCTGATATACATGTCCAGGGCCAGGAATCACAAATTGTGTCCTCTTCTGGCCTACTCATTGTTGAACAAATGACCAAAGACAGTGATGAATCTGTTACATAGGGAGAGGGGATGGCACCAAACAAAAGGTCTTGCAACTTGCAAACTTCACAATGACCTATTGAATAATTGGTCTGTGCTCTCACCGCAATTTTACAGAATCTGTGTATGGACAATGGTTGTTCTGTTATTGTAGAAAACTCAAGCACATATACAGGTGTTGGAGTAGGCTTGTGACTAACTCTGAAACTTGCTTAGATGACACATGAGCTTGTTAGAACAGGAGCCTTGAATTGATTTGAGGAGTTCCCTGTTGTAAACAGACCCTTGTGTTGTAATAGTCTCATTGCTTGTGCCTATGTGTGAAGAAAAAAAATGTGACAGATGAATTGAGATCCTTTGAATTCGTGCCTTGAAATGTTTTTCAATGTTATCAGTTTTTTGACCTAGTTCTTAACCCTTAGTTGACATTTGACCAAAACTGTCCCAATACAAAAGTTGGACAAGTCTTCACAAATGTACCCAGGAGTCATGAATTCTTTGATTAAAAAAAAAACAGGATTTGGTTCAGAAATGAAAAATCCTCATCATTCAATTTTTAAATTTTTGAGTTTTTGGAGGATTGCACCAAGATACCATGCTTTATTGACATTAAAAATTGCTGGAAAATAGAAAGCATCTATATGAAATAAATATTGTGCAAAAGGGAGTTGAGATGAGGAAGCAATGGATGGTCGAAATTGATCATCCAGTGTGACTCTACACAAAGTCATACAAAATTCAGCTATTCTTGAGCAGAAAAGTCACCAGTGTTTGGGACTGTTCTCAGCTTTGTCACGGTTTGCGCACCTAGTATGAGCTGACCCCTTTCACTTGTTCTTCAGTTTTGTAACATGGGCAAAGAGAAAACATTGGAAGTGGAAATGTTGGACGCTGCCCAAGCTTGATAAAGCTTGCCAGCTGGCTGAAGAAATCCAAATGAGACATCATAAGTGTGGAAAAGATAATCTAACAAGTCGCCTATATCATAGGGTATCAGCTTTTAGTCTCTTCCATTGCAGGTAGGAGAAACATTGACGTGGCGGACCATATTGGGTTAAATGTTGCATGTCTTTTGCATATGGCGTATGCAAAAGACATGCACCCTGCAAGGGGCTTTAAACACCAGGTTAGACCTTTTAACAATGCTTCTCTGATTTTACTACTTAGGATTCTCATACATAAACATATTTTCAACCCTGCAACCGGTTGCCCACATCAAGAGACAGTCTTGTTGTTTGTCCAGTTAAGTCTCTGTGGCGCTAATATAGATCAACGCCCTCTGTATATTGGTCTTTTGAAATTTTTCCTTAGTTATCTGGAGTGAACTCACAGTTAAATGTGTAACAGGGCTTGATAGGCTTGGGAGAGTTTTACAGGACCGATGAAAATGTTAGAAAGGAATCATTATTTTCAATGTTCAGCGGAATAGGATAATGTGGAGGCCTGAAGGTGTTTTTACAGACCCAGGATTGCTAGATTTGGTAGTTTGAATTTATTTTCCTACTTATGCAGAGTGAATTAACAGTTCAAGTGTAATAGCTATTTACAGACACGATTCTAGCATGTTACATGTGCACTTTGTTTTTTTTCTATAGCAGTGATTGCTGTGTGGCCAGTTTTTCTCTATGTAAAAGTAATATTGCTGTTTTTGGCAGCCCATTCCCTGAAGGTGGAACCATTTGCAATCAATGAAGTGACACTGAAGAGGTAGCGAATTCACTAAGGGTGAAGGGCAAGGTTTTTTTTTCTGGGCGAATTTTTGTCAAATGCTGGATTATTTTTTCAAATTTCTGAAATCTTCGTGTTTTGTGAGCTTTTTAGTTGCAAAATTTCTAGAAAAACTTATAGTTAAGAGAAATCACTAGATTCTATTCAAAGGTTCAACAAGTAGCAAAAAACATAGAAGAATTACAGATTTTTTTTAGAAACTCGTATTTTCTTAATGTGAAATCTAGCTACATCATCACATAGATGACTGCCATTTTAGCTACATAGAAAAATTGAAGGAAAAAAAAACAAAAGAAAAACCCCTGGTGAAGGCTGGAACTAGTTCACATGGGCTGGTAATCATGGTTGGAGTGAACCAGCAGCCACCAATGCACCAGTTGAGGATGAGCCCATTCAACCCGTTTTGCGGATGAACATC